>ERZ808035.96-NODE-96-length-106673-cov-6.474417_pt1 | contig 106673 bp, 91 predicted proteins | sample MGYA00380189_ERZ808035 | MGnify/ENA primary metagenome ERZ808035 (study PRJEB31490, sample SAMN06133407) | mouse gut metagenome | isolation source: M5_1 | host: mice | place: China: Chengdu | collected 2015-05 ... | reverse complement strand
CGATGCTCTCGCTGGAACGCCCCCGCCAGAAATTACCGCCGCCGATCACAATGCCAACCTGAATGCCATCATCAACAAGTTCTTTAACCTGCATGGCCACGCCCCGGACCGTCTCCTCATCAAAGCCGGTCTTCTTGTCGCCCGCCAAAGCCTCTCCACTCAATTTCAACAGTATACGCCGCATCGCCCTGTTCTCCCGTTCTGTCCTGTTGTTGCAACTGACCTGTTACTATTTTTTCTTCTTAAGTTCCTCGAAGAAGGATGAAGGATTGACATCCGCATAGCACTGTGAACATAAACCTTCAATAACTGCACCGTTGTTGATCTGCACGGATTTGGATTTGATATTACCCATCACAATCGCTGTGGTATCCAGAATAACCGGTCCCTGTACGTCAATGTCGCCCTTAACCGCACCTGCAATTACTGCACTTGCAGCCACAATATTACCGATCACAACAGAACTCTGTCCGATCTTCACACTGCCCTGACTGTTCACTTCACCGGTGATCTTTGCACCCTCTGCAAAAATTTCTGCCGCCTTGGAATCACCCTGGATCGTACCCGTAATATTCAATTTACCATAAATATCAAGATTACCATTAACTGTACCGATCAGCTCCATGGAGCCGCGGGACATAATATCACCTGTTATTGTCATTCCTTCTGTTACAACTGCTGTCTCATCTACCGCTTCGCGGTTCACTTCTACCTGTTTCTGTTCTTGTGTCAGTCCATCCATTGTCTTCTCTTCCTCTCCAATCACTCCGGATATAGTATCATCTGCCTCTGTTATCTCTGCTGCCGGTTCTTCTTCTACCGGCTGTACCGTCTCAGTTTCCGGTATCGAAACTGCCTCCTCCGCAAATGCTTCCGCTGTCTCAAAGGCTTCCTGTTCCGGCTGCTCAGACGGTGCTTCATAAGTTTCAGGCTGCGTAAGCTCTGCGGGTGCTTCGTAAGTCTCAGGCTCCGGCTCTTCGTAGATTTCCTGCTCCGGAATCTCGTCGTTCAGAAGATCCTCCAGCCCGCCCATATCATCTGACGTCTGTATGGTATCCCCGGACAATGCTGCCGCTTCTTCCGCCCTCTGCATTGCCGCATCCGCCTCCTCTAATTTATCCAGCATACTGCTCAGATCCAGAGTATCTACCGTATCCGGCACACTCTCCGTCAGCAGCGCTTCTTCTGTAGCTTGTCCTTCGGATGACAAATCCAGTGCCTCTGCACCGTCTGCCAGGATGGCGTCCAAAGCGTCTTCCGGCATCAGCTCATTCACAGCCTGCGATAAGTCCTCCTTCAAATCTGAGAAAAACCCCATTCCCACATCCTCCATTCTTTAGTCATTACTTATATGATGAATCTGTTCCGTATCATCAGTGATCGGAACAATCTTCGTATCATCCATCGCCTGGATCGTCTCAATCAGTCTCGGCAGAGCCTCCACTGTAGAATTCTTGTCGGAAGCATCATGCATCAGAATGACGGCTTCCTCAAGCTCATACAGCCCGGCGGTACAGTTTCTGATGATATCGCCTGAACTGATATAGGAATTGGAAGCATCACCGGATGAAATATTCCAGTCAAAATAGTACATATCCTGTTCATCCAGATATGTGATCAGTTCATGCATATCGACCTGGCTGACTGTATTACTGCTCCCTCCGGGAAACCGGCAGTACCTGCACCAGACACCTGTCGTCTCATACAGAAATTCCTGCAGTTTCGTCAGATCTGCACTGAAACTGTCTACCGACTGATAAATCTCCTGATATTTATGGCTGTAGGAATGCATCGCAAGCGTATGCCCTTCCTCTACGATCCGTTTATATAACGGCCGATATTCTTCCTCTTCTTTCCCGACAACAAAAAAAGTCGCTTTCACGTCGTACTTCGCCAGTATATCCAGAATCCTGTTCGTATTGCCGCTGGGACCGTCATCAAAGGTCAGATATACCTTGCGGACGTTCTCTTTCGCTTCCTCTTCCGTCAGTCCATCGTCCCCGCTCCGTCCGGATTCATTAACCCCGGACACCGTATACGGATTCGTTTCTCCATCGGACTGCACATGATCCGTACCACCGGCCTGGGAAATCTCCGACATCGTCTCGATTCTGGCCTGCACATCACGTAATTCCTTCTTAACTATGTGAAGTCTGATCCCCAGAAAAATACACAGTAAAAAGAGGATCAGTATCGTGGATAGAGGAACAATGATCATCAGCCTTTTCAATAGACGGATCCGCCTGCGCCTCGCCTCTCCGGCTTCCTGTTCGGCGTCCATCCGTGCCATCTTCATCTGCTCCTTATTCCATATTCTCTTATACTATATCACATATGATGAATTACGAAAAGAAATTTTTATGAAAAAAACAGAAGAAAAATTATCCTGATCTTCCATTTCTATCTCACCTCAAACTTCACACCGTCATATATTATGCAGACCAGGTTCCTTTTCGATTATCCTGCACCATAAAGAAAAGAGCCTCAGATTTCTCTGAAGCCCTTCTATCACTTACTATTATTCGGATCGGCTGTCTTATATAGCCCATCTGCTTTGCAAACTTTTTAACGGAATGCTGGATTTATGCGGGTTTGAGAGGGGATCTGTTTTGAGTTTACCAGAATTTTGGTTGGTAAAAGTTTTTGCAGGCTGATTTTGGTATCTAAATTGAGGAATTTTGATAGTTGGTAACATGCTTTGGGGAATTGGTAAAACTGCAGTAAGGAACCAAAGCAGATTTTGAGTTTACACAAAACTTAAAACTCTCTCGCTGTTTCTACTATATACAGAAGAAACAAGCAAAGTTTTCATCGCCCTATCCCCACGATCCAAGATCATCTCCCCTGTTTCTTTCTGTTCAAATTAAATTCTTCTTCTGCTAATTCAATACGGTGCTGAATCTCTTTCTCAGTAGGCAGCTGCTTCTTAATCTCTTCCAGTTTAATATTATCATAAGAGGCAACGCCCATGGGCGTCTGAATTCCCTGAAAGGCCCATTGTACTTCCGTCTGGTCTTTATCCTTGCAAATCAGCAATCCAATTGTAGGATTCTCATCGTGAGTTCGGATAAGATCATTCACTGCATTTACATAAAAATTCAATTTTCCAGCAAATTCCGGTTCAAAAGAAACCGCCTTCAATTCAACTACTACATAACATTTAAGACGGATATGGTAGAACAGCATATCAATCTTTCGGGTTTTTCCCGAAACTACAATTTCTTTTTGCCTTCCAACAAATGCAAATCCCGTTCCAAGTTCCAGAAGAAATCTGGTAATATTCTGTTCCAAAGCCTCTTCCAGCGCCGTTTCATCATACCCTCGCGGCAAAGAAATAAAGCTAAAATCATAAGTATCTTTTACAATCTCCTGTGCTATCTTTCCCTGTACTCCTGGAAGCTTTTCCGCAAAATTTGTGTTTGCCACTCCCTTGTTATGGTATAAATCAGCTTTTATACAATCAATTAAGGCGTTTCGGCTCCAGCCTTCTTCAATTGTTCTTTGAAGGTAAAACAATGCTTCTTCTACGGAATTACATCTTGAAACAATTTCTACATGATGACGCCAAGGCACAAAGCCGAAAAAAGAGGGAAATGACATTTCTGCACCAACTTGGTGCAGTTTTTCTTTCTTGCTTTTTTCTTGAATTTCTGCACCAACCTGCTGCAGTTTTATACTGTCAAGCTTTAACTTATCATCTACTGCACGAATTAAATCAGCTGAAGTTCCTGCTAATGTATAAAAAGAATACCATTTCTTCATATTCCAAAGATTTCTGACCGAAAAGCCTTTCACATCTGGAAATTCATGCTGTAAATCAAGACTGAGCTGCTCAACAATACCTTGCCCCCATTTTTCCTCTGATTTTCGCAAAACAAGATCTCGTCCCAACTGCCAATTAAACAATAGCTGTTCTGAATTTACTTTCACAGTTGCTTTTATCTGTGCACCTCTAAAACGTTCCTTTATATCATGAATCCACTTTATATAATCAGAATCCAACTGCACATTATGTGAACTTACAATGATTGGAGTATTATTGTTCTTATTTCGCATCGGTTCTCCTTCTTTTGATTGAAAAAGATAAGAGGTAGGTGTAATTGCACTTGCAATTTAATAACGACTTACCATCAGAGCATTATACTGCTTCATCGTTTATTTTTCATTCAAATCAGTTTAATTTCAAACTGTTTAGTGCATTTTTCATTTATACTATAATAATTTTTTCTCTCTGTCAAATTTAAGTTTTTATTAAAATAATTTATTTTAAACATTTTTTTACAAACATATCCATATGTTGCAATCCGAACTCCAGGTTCCATAAGAAAAGAGCCTCAGATTTCTCTGAAGCCCTTCTATCTACTTACTATTATTCAGACCGGCTGTCTTATATAGCCTCCGTCTGCTTTGCAAGCTTCTCTCGAGGAAGTTGCCTTCTACGTTTTTGTTACATGCCCATCTGCTTTGCAACCTCTTCCGCAAAGTTTTCTTCTTTCTTCTCAAGGCCCTCACCGGTCTCAAAACGAACGAATCTCTTAACGGAAAGATTTGCATTGTTCTCTTTAGCAACCTGCTCGATATACTTCGCTACAGTCTGCTTGCCATCCTCAGCCTTTACATATACCTGCTCTAACAGACAGATTTCTTTCAATTCCTTATTCAGACGACCGATGACTGCGCCTTCAATCACCTTCTCCGGCTTGCCGGCCATCTTGGGATCATTCTTGATCTGCTCTGCCAGAATCTCTTTCTCATGTGCCTTGTATTCCTCAGAGATCTCATCTGTGGACACATATTTCGGATATAAAGCTGCAACCTGCATAGCGACATTGTTCAGCGCTTCTTTAACCGCATCGTTTACCACGTCAGTTACCGCTTCTACGATAACGCCGATTCTGCCGCCGCCGTGTACATAAGATACAGCACAGCCATCGTTTGCAACTACTTTCTCAAATCTTCTGATGGTCAGATTCTCACCAATCACTGCGATCTTGTCAACAAGCGCATCTTTTACTGTCTTGGAAGAATCCAGATGCCAGTTTTCTGCAAGAAAAGCATCCATATCTGCTGCATCAGACTCAACTGCCTGCTTTGCAACCGCCTCAACATATGCCTGGAAATCTTCATTTTTAGCAACGAAGTCTGTCTCAGAGTTTACTTCCACAACTGCTACAGTCTTCTCATCTTTAACCGATACGCGGCAAAGACCTTCCGCCGCAATTCTTCCGGCTTTCTTCTCTGCCTTAGCCTGTCCGTTCTTTCTCAGATACTCAACCGCTGCCTCCATGTCGCCGTCAGTCTCGCCAAGGGCTTTCTTACAATCCATCATGCCCGCACCGGTCATCTCTCTTAACTCTTTTACCATTGCTGCTGTAATAGCCATCTATCTTTCCTCCTATATCTGCTTATATTGATCCATCTGATCTCCGGCATATCACAAGCCCGCCTGTGATACCCTTAAATAAAAAGTTGAAAATCCAGGATTCTTCAACCTGTCCCGTCGTAATTACTCGTTGTCTCCGTCAGCTTCTTCCACTTTCGCAGCTTCTGCTTCCTCAACATACTCTTCTGCACCCTGGTTCGCCTCGATTACGGCATCTGCCATCTTGGCAACGATCAGCTTAACGGCTCTGATCGCGTCATCATTACCGGGAATGATGTAATCCAGTTCTTCCGGATCACAGTTTGTATCACCGATACCGATCAGCGTAATACCCAGTGTATGCGCCTCCTGTACACAGATTCTTTCCTTCTTGGGATCAACTACAAAGATACAGTCGGGAATTCTTGTCATGTTCTTGATTCCGCCCAGATTCTTCTCTAACTTCTCCCACTCTTTTTTGATCTGGATAACTTCCTTCTTAGGCAGCACATCAAAAGTGCCGTCCTCAGACATAGTTTCAATTGCTTTCAGTCTGTCAATTCTGGACTGAATTGTCTTAAAGTTGGTGAGCATACCACCCAGCCATCTCTCATTTACATAGTACATACCGCAGCGCTCTGCCTCTGTCTTGACAGCATCCTGAGCCTGTTTCTTCGTACCTACAAAAAGAATGGTTCCTCCCTGGGATGCCACATCAAAAACAGCTTTGTAAGCCTCGTCAACTTTACCTACAGATTTCTGCAGGTCAATGATGTGGATGCCGTTTCTCTCTGTGAAGATGTAAGGAGCCATCTTAGGATTCCATCTTCTTGTCTGATGTCCGAAATGAACACCTGCTTCTAATAACTGTTTCATTGAAATTACGCTCATGTTTATACCTCCGCTTGGTTGTTCTTCCATATGCCATGACTTCACTGCCACTTCTGCGTAAGGAAGCACCGGCAGTCATAGGTGCCGTCGTAAAACGCAGCACACTGGCCTATGTGATTACTTGTTACTGTATGCTCACGCACACTAAAATACAATAACATAAAAAACCCCTTTATGCAAGGGGTTATCATGTATTTTCACTCAGCTGAAGTTTTTCTTTTAAAACGTATTTTGAAGTCTCCAAAATGTCTTATGGTAATTAAGATAAAATTATTCGGCACCGGTCACAATTCTTGCGATCTGCTCGTCGCCTGCATCTGCCGGAATCGAAAAAGTACCTGTTCTAAGTCTTTTGTCATACCCATTACTGCAGAGATATTCATCAAAATTCTCTGCAGAAGTAACCACACCCGCATCTGCCAGCTTTCTCGCCACGGTATAGGAACCGTCACCGGAATTGACCGTAATCGTCTTTACTTTCCGATCGGACTGCGAACCTGCTTTTCCTGCCGCATCATTTGCTTTCGCCGTTCCGGTGTCTGCGTTGTTTTTCGCAGGCGTACTCCCGGCATCTTTCTTCGGCTGTGTGTTCTCCTTCTCCTCAGGCTGTGACTGCACTTTTTCTGCTGCATTATCCGCTTTTGCCGTTTCGGTGTCTGTATTGCCTTGCACCGGTGCACTCCCGGCATCGGCTTTGGCCTGGGTACTGTTCCCGGTCCTGATTTCCCCGCTTCCAGCATCCGCCCCTGTCTGAGCCGCCTGTACATCCACATCTTCTGCTTCACCTGAAGCCTTGTCCAAAGTTTCTTTCTCCGCTTTTACATCCGCTTCTGCGTCCTGCTTGCGGCCGCTTTCTCCGGATTTTCCGTTATCATCAGCCTGCCCCGGCGTATCTTCCCCGCCGGGGTGCTCACTGTCAGGATCATCATCTTCGGCTTCATCGTCTTCCATATCAGACAAGACCGTATTCTCCACCATCCCCAGTTCCCTGGCTCTGGCTTTTACCTCTTCATCGGTCATCGTCTTATTATGCGACATCGCCATTCCCATGATGATCGCTGTCACCGTGATGCCAAGTCCAAGGCCGCGCAAATAATATTTCCGTTCCATGCATTGTCACCTTTTTAACAATTCTTATCTTTCTACAGACCCTCAAAGAGATCTATGACCAGTTTCACCTCGCCAAGTCCCAGTCCAAGCTCTCTTGCAATGGCCATGTTGGACTTGCCTGCCTTGTGCAGCTCCAGAATCCTCTCATTACTATTACGCCCGTTATCTTTCCCCTGGGCAAACTGAAGATCCACTGCAGGTGCCGCATCCTGCGGTCTCTCTCTTCTTGGCGCTTTTCGAGCCCGTGGCTTTCTTTTTGCCTCTTCCCTGGGTGCAAAAAATCCCATACTGGCAAAAGCTTCGCTTGTGGACATATCATCTATATCCTCAGCCACATAATCTCCGTCCGGCTGATGAATGATCTCCACCCTTCTTGGCGAAATAGGTGTGAAATCCACCTCTTCTTCCACAGTTTCGGTTTCTTCCAGAAAATCCGGCGTATAGTCCGGCGCTTCCGTCTCTGTTCTCTGGAAGCGCTCCCGTTCTGTCTCTGGCACAGCTGTGCTGCGGCCGGCATCTATCTGACCTGTAGGCTCTGACACAAATCCGCCGCCCGACATCTCACGGGAATAGCTGCTCCATGCTTCCGGCTGCTCTTGCAGACGATCTGTTCCTGCTTCTGACTCTACTGTGCGCGGACGGCCTGCCTCCGCTCTCCGTGAATATCCTGCTCCTGCTTCCGACTCTACTCTCTGCGGACGACCTTCCTCTGCTTCTGCCCCTGTTCTCTGCGGACGCTCCGGTTCTGCCTCAGGCAGTTCCATGCCTGAACCGTAAGCTGCATTTTCCATGCTTTCCTGTTCTGTCTGTGGATAACCTGATTCTGATGCCGGATCAGCCTTTTGCTTCCGAATCTGTCCTGCTTCCGGCTCTATTACGGTTTTCTCCTGCACCCGGCCTGTTTCCTCCGGCTGCGTTTTTTGAGCTTCCGCCATATATTCCGTCTTGGCTGCACGCAATGCCGCCAATTCACTCTTGGCTCCCTCCACTGCACGGATCACAATGCGCATAGACTCCTGTGCGGCTTTCTGAACCTTGGCCGCCGCATTCATCGCATCTCTGATCGAATCTGCCGCTTCATCTGATGCCTGAAAAACCGCTTCGATCTTCTCCGCTGCTTCATGCGCCATGATCTCGGAATCTCTGGTAGTTTCCTTCACACTGTCTGCCGCCATCGTTGCTTCGTTAATGGTGGACATCAGGTTATCATGCTTATCATTCAGCATATCATACAGAAACACGACTTCCTTATGATTCTTGTTGATTTCCTCCAATACGGTATCTGAATATTCACTGACCGCCATGACTTTCTCATTGGTTACCCGTTCCATGGCACGTTCTGCCTTTTCAATGGAATAATCTACAGTCTCCTCCACAATATTGGAAATATTTCCCTTAACGTGCTCCATCTCTCCGGCAATCATTTTTCTGATCTCGTCTTCGCTGATCAGCCGTACCTCTTCATCCAGATCCTTTTTTCTCGCGGGCATCAGATATCCCAACAGGAATATTGCCACTCCGATCACAATCAGAATAATTTCTGCTGCACTCATTTTATATTATATTCCCTTTCGTAATTCCGTTTACTTCCGCCGTCACACCGGCCTAAACGGTAAAATCGATTCTGTCTGCCTTCTTCATAAGCACTTTTCCGTCAGGATTCTGTCCCGGTTTCTTCTTGCGGGAACGGCCACCGTCACCATGATATCCATTGCTGCCCTTTTCCTTGGCATCAAACTTCTTTTCATGATACTCCGGCTGATCCCCTTTGTTGACTCTTTTTACCTGTCGTTCTACCTGCTTCGTCATCTGCTGGCCGAAATTTGACTGTTCAACCATTCCTTTGGAATCTTCATTGTGCTTGATTGACGTATAATCCTGGGCTCTCGTAATCTGTCCCTGCATTTCTACAAATCCAATTGCCATCCTGACCCGCCTCCCCTGTTTGGCCAATTTGCAATACGGCTGTTCCTTCTTTTCTTTCTATAGCGGTGCGGTTTTTACGTCACCACGCTCCTTGATAAAACGGCAGTAATGCGTATTCTTCTGCACGGTCATAGAAACATCTCCGATACAGATCTTTGTGCCGGGATATGCCATCCCCCTTACTTTAACCATCACAGCCGTTGCGCCGGAAGACTTCTCCATAAGTTCATCCAGTTCAGCTTCATAAATCTTTAGTGTCTCAGTCCTCTGCTGGTTTGCCGTCGTCAGCGACTGCACATACTTAAGCTGATCCGGCGTCAGTTTCACTCCCGCCATGATCTTCTGCTTTGCGGCAATCAATACAGGCTGGATGGAATCCAGAGCCTTTCTGTCTTCCGCCACCAGCTTCTGCAGTTCCGCAATCCTGTTCTTCATATTGGGGTCTGCTCCGACCTCTATTGTGGTATCCGCTCCCGTCGCCGAGCCGAGTGTCTTGACATTAACGCCTCCCGTCGCACACACTCTTCCGCCTATGATAAAGCCTCTTTTACCATCCACATTCACTTCACCGCCGGCCATAATCTTGCTGTGAAGGACAGATTCAGCCGCAACATACCCCTCTGCCTGAGCCGTAGCATTCTCAAGAAACTTTGCAATGATATTTCCCTTTGCATACAACGTTCCCTTTCCCATGCCGTTCATGCCTCTTGCTATGACAATATTGCCGCCTGCTTCCAGAAACGCGCCTTCCACAACGCCTTTTACCTCTATATCACCGCTTGCTTTAACAGAAAAATTCATAAAGACATTGCCATTAACCTGCACATTTCCATCATAGTCTATATTTCCGGTGGATGTGTCCACATTCTCAACTGTCAACACATTTGACACGAACACGGAACCCTCTACCAGTTCCACGTGACCGTTCACCTGAGATGTGAGTACCAGCCCGTTTTCTGACATATTGATGTTCTTGCCGTATTTCAACACTGCTGTTCTGACATCCGCCGGCTTAATCGGTTCTCCAAAGACATTCATCCCCGCTTTTCCCGGCTCCTCCTTATGCAGAACAGCAAGAACATCACCCTCCATACAATGGTTTAGTATGTTCAAATTGAAGAAATCCACACTACCGTCTTCCTTTAATGTGGGTTTTGCCTTCTTATCCGTATTAAACTTGTATTCAATATGTGCATCCTTACCCTGAACAGGCTGCACACCCTCTGCAAGCAGTATATCTTCACAGTATTCCTTATTCTGGAAAAATTTCTGTATTTCTTCTTTTTTGATACCGCTTTTAACACCACGGGATTCCAGATCCCGTAATAATTCTCCTATCGTAAGTTCTTTTCCGCCCTCTGCAGCAGCAAAAAACTTTGCGTATACCTGCATCTTATCCGGCGTAATTGTGAGCTTGTAGCACTCCCGCTCCACGCTCTGGCTGCCTCGCTCCAGAGGCAGTATTACTTCTTTGTTCGATGCCGCATCCAATCCCCGTTTCAAGGATGGTAAATCTCCGGCACAATCCTTCATCGTTAAATATTCAACAATATCATTAATATTGACCGGTCTGCCGCCGTCAGTAGGCGGGATCAATTTGAGAGCGGGTCTGTTTGCTTCGTTTATAAGTCTAAAATATCCGTTCATGATACACCTGTTACCTTCCGCCTGCTTCTGTTAAAATACCGATATAATGCCCCATCTTCACCTTCATCTTCTGAAGTGCTCTTGTATGAAGCTGTGATATCCTGGATTCCGATACTTCCAGAATGCTGCTGATTTCTTTTAATGTAAGTTCTTCATAATAGTATAAAAGGATCACCTTGCGTTCCTTTTCAGTCAGAAGCTCCAATGCTTCCGCAAGCATTTTTTTCAATTCATCTCTTTCCAGAACCTGTTCCGGACTGTCAAACTGGCTGCTCCTCGTGTGGCTTGCCTCGTTCGGCACCTCGCTGCCCTGTTCAAGAAATTCATTCAGGGACACCACATTTGTAATCTTCATCTGTGACTGCCAGTCCAGATACTCATCTCCCGATATTCCCAGTCCTTCAGCAATTTCCTCATCCGTTGCAGTTCTGCCGCACCGCGCTTCGACCTCTCTGATGACAGCATCAATCTTCTTCTGTTTCTGTCTGATCGTGCGCGGAATCCAGTCCATCTTACGGATCTGATCCAAAATCGCTCCCCGGATCCGCAGACTGGCATAGGTTTCAAATTTTACGTCTTTTAAAAAGTCAAATTTATCAATGGCATCTATCAATCCAAAGATCCCGTAGCTTACCAGATCCTCGTACTCCACATTATACCCTAGATACATGCTTAACCGACCCGCTACGACTTTCACCAGCGGCGCATACTCCAATATGATCTTTTCTCTTACCTCAGGAGATTTTGCCTTTGCATACTCCTCCCAAAGTTTCTTTTTGCCCGTATCATCCATATGCGTATCTATTCATCCTTTACAATCGCTTCAGAATTCTATCTGCGTTTATCTTCTTCTGCGAGTTCCTTCTCGATGACTTCGCCCTCTTCCATGTCGGCTTCTTCTATCTGTTTTTCAAATTTGTCCAGCATACTCTTGATTACACAACCTGCTATATAGAAACCGATCAAAACACATAATAAAATGATCAGCATCGTCTTCGTATCATAATGCAGGATGCGCATCGTAATACTTGTGATGGCACCTGCAGATAACATGATAAGCGGCGGAATAAGCCTGCGTTTCTTTGCCCGAAACGCCCGCTCCCTCGCCTCCCGCTCTTCTCTGGCTTTTCGCTCCTGAGGAGTCTCTATTTCAAGCTGATTTTCTTCATCATTAGCATTTTCTTCACTGATACTTTCTTCGATTGTATTCTCTTCACTGGTGTTTACTGCTTCGTTGTCCACTTCACAATCCTTCCACCGTATATATCCGTCAGATCACGCTTTCGGGTTTGCCAACCGCACGGATCACGAAATCACCTGTCTCCGGATAGAAAATAACGGTTCTTCCATAATTCTTACCTGTGTCCGCCGCCAGAACCGGAATCTTGAGCTGTGCCAGTTTCTTTCTGGTCGCCTCAACATTCCTCTCTCCCACACGAACCATCTCATTCTTGCTCTGGAACGCAAACATCTGCGCACCGCCCGCGATCTTGGCTACCAGGCGCCCTCTGTTGGCGCCTTTAGCCACAACCCGCTTCACTAATTCCTCTATTCCTGTATCCGCAAATTTCGGAATATTTGTATTATTTCGAATGGAAGAGCTGTCAGGAAGCATAACGTGCGCCAAGCCGCCAATTTTAGTCACCGGATCACGGATAGCGATTCCGACACATGAGCCGAGTCCCAACGTCGTAATACTGTCAGGACTGACGCATACATTCAAATCGGCCATACCGACCTTTATCACCTTGCCCATATATGATATCTCCTGTTTACACTTATAAATCTGCACCTTTCAGTGCTCTACCCTAGCTAAGTCCTAATGCCGACAAGATCTTGCCGTAAGAATCCAGGTTCGGGACAAGGATAAAATATCCGTCCAGAACCATATCGTCAAAAAACTGTGTCTGTATCAACAGCATCTTATCGCCAAGCGCCCCGAACTGAATCGCCGGAACACTGAGGATCGCCCCGGCCATATCCACGGTCAAATCGGGAACAGAGGGATAAATCACTAAATTCGTCAGACCGGACAGGGAATTCAGATAAGCACCCGTGATGATATTTCCCACTTCCTTGAGCGCCGAAAATTCCATCTCGGAAAATTCTTCCCCTTCAATCTGCATACCCATCAGCTTATTCACAAGATGTCTGGCAGCCTGTTTCTCCAGAAGGAACATGATACTGCCGGTAATATCTCCTTCAATACCAAGATAGATGCCGGCCATGATCGTTTCCTCACCGCCCATCATCTCGCCCATTTCTTTAAATTCTAACAGTCTGACCTGGGGCACTGCCATATCCACCTTGCACTGCATCATCTGCGCCAGCGCAGTGGTGGCATTGCCTGCCCCGATATTTCCGAGTTCTTTCAGAACATCGAAATACTCGTTAGACATTTTTTCTAAGGTAATCTCACCCACTACGAAACCTCCTAAACATTTTCAAGCACAACGGAATTCAGATCCAGCAGGGAGATCAATCCTCCGTCGCACTTTCCGATTCCGCACAGGAAACTGTCCTTTTCATCCTTGGAATCATATGCGACCTTCTCAATCTGGTCATTTTCCAGTGTAACAACTTCTTTTACTTCATCCACGATCACACCGATAGTTCCGTGCTGCTCAAGCTTCAGGATAATGATTCTGGTGGATTTCGTCTCCGTATCCGGTTCCAGACCCATTTTGATACGGATACTCATCACAGGAATGACTTCACCGCGAAGATTGATCACGCCTTTCAGATAAGCGTCTACTTTAGGTACTCTCGTGATATGCTGCATTCTCACAATATTATCTATATATTTGATATCGATTCCATACTGTTCATCACCAAGTTTGATCACAATGAACTGTGTTGTTTCTCCAACTACTTTCAATTCTTCCATGTCACTGTTCCTCCCTCTGCTTAAATCAATGTATTGGCATCAAGGATCAGGGCCACTTCACCGTCACCGAGAACGGTTGCACCGCTGATGATCTTGCACTTGCTGATGTACTTGCCGAGCGACTTGATAACGATCTCCTGCTGTCCGATCAGTTCATCTACAACCAGACCCGCCATCTTGTCACCCTTCTTCACAACGACAACGACAAGATTTTCGCTGGGATCCTTCTTGCTCTCGATATCCAGAATCTCATTCAGACGAATCAGCGGAATGACAATATCACGGATCTGGATAACTTCTTTCGCCTGAACAAGTTTCACATCATTAGGTGAAATATCTTCGATCGTCTGGATAGATCCAAGAGAAATCGCATACTTCTCGTCTCCGATCTCAACCATAAGTGCCTGGATGATAGCCAGTGTAAGCGGCAGTCTGATAATCCAGGAACTTCCCTCTCCAAGCTTTGTCTTTACTTCCACTTCACCGCTCAAAGCTTCGATCTTGGATTTTACAACGTCAAGACCCACGCCTCTGCCTGATACGTCAGACACTACTTTAGCCGTAGAGAATCCCGCATGGAACAGCAGATCCACACTGTCCTTCTCGTTCATGTTCTCTGCCTGTTCGGGTGTGATGATACCCTTTTCAATAGCTTTATTTCTTACAGCTTCCGTATCAATACCATTACCGTCATCCCTTACTTCGATGACAACGTTATTACCATCCTGATATGCCTCAAGGAAAATGGAACCAACCTCCGGCTTGCCTCTCTCCTTACGAATCTCTGCGGATTCCAGACCATGGTCTGCGGAATTACGCAGAAGGTGCATCAGAGGATCACCGATCTCGTCAACCACGGTACGGTCAAGTTCTGTCTCCTCACCGGACATGTACAATTCCATCTTCTTGCCCAGAGTCTTCTGCAGATCACGTACCATACGCGGGAACTTGCTGACAGTACTCTCGATAGGAACCATTCGAACCTTCATAACCGATTCATGCAAGGAAGTTGTTACGCTTTCCAGATACTCGATCTGCTCATTCACTGCCGTGCTGGAAGTGCCTGAAACCGTAGATGCCGATACAAGAGAGTTCTTTGCAATGATCAGCTCGCTGACCAGATTCATCAGTGTATCCAGCTTCTCAATATCTACTCTGACCGTTCTGTTTACCACCGGTTTGCCTTGTGCCGGTTTCTTATCGTCAGCCTTTTTCTTACCCTTAGCAGGCGCTTTCGCCGCGGGAGCTGCTGCCGCCACCGCCGGAACTGCCGGCTTCTCCGTGGGTTCTTCCTTAGCCGCCTCTTCTTTTGCCGGAGCTTCTTTGGCCGGTTCATGTGCCGGAGCCGCAGTATGATCAGGATCAACCACATCACCTATAACATCTTCGATCTCAGATACACTCCTGGCCGCATTAAGTACATCCTCTAAAGCTGCATCCGAAACAATGACCAGACTGAAATCCAGTTCAAACTTCTCGTCTTCTATATCCTGAGCAGAAGGGTTCGATACAATGATCTCACTGCTCTCTTCGATCGCTTTAAATACAAGAAATGCACGGGCTGCTTTCAGAATACAGGACTCCTGTACCTTAACTGTCACACCATATACATGTTTGCCCTGCTTAATCGCTTCTTTCAGTACATTATGCTCACTTTCACCAAACGATATGTTCAGCCATTTCCTGTCTCCCACATCCTCTGAAGACACTGTTTCAACAACAGCTTCCTCCTCTGCCGTATCGGCAGCCGCATCATCTGCATCGCCGTCACCGTCGCCACCGTTCAGAATATCGTTAAGCTGCATGATCAAAGGCTCATTATCATTGGTGCCTTCGTCAGCATTCTCGCGGATGTTCGTGGTATACTCCTCCAACGCATCAAGGCACTGGAACAGTACATCGATCATGTTTGCCTTCACGGTGATATTGCCGTTGCGAACCTCGGAGAACACATTCTCCATATCATGGGTAAGATTCTGCATTCTCTTATAGCCCATTGTTCCTGCCATACCCTTAAGGGAATGTGCCGCACGGAAAATCTCATTGATCGTATCCTCGTTATCCGGTTCCTGTTCCAATGAGAGAATCTGTGTGTTCAGATTCTGAAGATGTTCATTTGTTTCATCAAGGAAAATTTCGAGATACTGACTTACGTCCATACTATTTTACCCCCACGTTCATTATAATTTCCTGCGCAATCTGGTCAAGCGGTACGATTTGATTCGACAACCCCGCCGTAACGACGCTTTTCGGCATTCCATATACGGCACATGTACTGGCCTCCTGCGCAATCACATGAATCTTCTTCTTCGCTTTCAGATGTTGGATTCCTTCCGTACCATCGGCACCCATGCCTGTCATGACAACACAGACGACCTGGTCAAACCGGCTGTCCATCAGGGATTCATACATATAATTGGCACACGGCCTGACACCCTCTCTGGTAGGCTCATTTGTATAGTGAATGCTATACCGCCCGCCGGAGGACTGGACATTCAGGTGTTTGCCTCCCATAGCTATGTATACAGTTCCCGCTTCCAGCGTATCACCCTCCGCCGCCTCTTTCACCCGGATCTCACTCAGAGAATCCAGACGTTCAGCCAGCGATGCCGTAAATCCGGCCGGCATATGCTGTACCACCACCATCGGCGCCTTCAGGTTCTTCGGCAATTTCGGAATCACCGACTGCAGCGCTTTCGGACCGCCTGTAGAGCTTGCCAGAGCAATAATCTTGTTGCCCGTTACCGAGGATGCTTTTTTGCCGACTAATTCCAGAACTTTCTTGGAAGTCTTCGTATCTTCCGCCGTTAAAGTCCTTGCACTTGTAAATACAGGTGCCCTGGACTCCGATACCACTGCCAGAATACGCAGCAGCCTGTTCTTAAAAGCATCCGTCCTGCAGTCCATTGCATTATTCGGCTTGTGGACAAAATCCAGCGCTCCCAGTTCAAGAGCATCCAGCGTCGTCTTGGCGCCTTCCCTTGTATCCGTACTCGCCATCATCACCTTGGCCGGAATCTTACGGTTTTGCAGTTCCTTCAAAAGCTCCAGGCCGTTCATCTGCGGCATGTTGACGTCAAGCACAACAGCGTCATAACTTTTCCTGCTCAAAAGATCCAGTGCTTCAAGCCCGTTGACAGCACGATCCTGTACCTGGAATCGTTCATCGCTGTTAATTATATCACATAGTACCCTTCTCATGAGTGCAGAGTCGTCAACAACTAATATTTTTTTCATTATGTCATTCCTTCCCTTCCTCGTTTTTTATTCGTTGTTATACGCCGGAATTTTTCATTCATCCTTTTTTATATTAATTTATCCTTCTGCTTCACTGTCAAATCTTATCTGTCTTATGATTTTTCAGGTTCTTGCGCTCCTCATCAAATATATACTTAATAATCTCTTCTCTCTCTGCGGCATCTACATTGACATACTGCACCCTGTGCTCAAAGACGCCCTTACGGTTCTCCAATTCTCTTGCACTGAGCACTTTGCCTACCAGATTATATACTTTATTCTCCCCGTTGATCAGCAGACAGTACCTGCACAGGATCATGCTCTGGACCTCATAGGCATAGTTGGCGACAAATCTGAGTCCGCCGCCGCTGATATCCACAATAACACTGCTCTTAAGCGGAAGCTCCGGAATCAGGGCATCTTCTTTTCTGCCTGCAAGTTCCACCTCTTCCTCCTGAAGCCGCCTGGAATTCATCTCCAGCGCACAGCTAAAGCGGTAATACTCCCGTCTCTGATGTTTACGCAGATTACTGACCAGATCAAGCACCAAAACATAAAGGCTGTTATTTTTGTAACGGTCAACCACTCTGGCGTAGCATTGATAAAGTCCGCTGTCATTATAAAAATACAAGTCATACTCGCCGTCAATGGGAAGCAGAATCAGTTTGGATTTCTCCATAGGCATGGAAATCTCTATCCTGTCCTCGGAAAGAACGTCGATCACCTGGCTTTGATAGATTTTGTGCTCCGCAGCGCCGCGTTTCTTCGACCGGTCTATTGCCTGAAGGTCTACCTTGCAGCCGGGAACCACATATTTAGACAAAAGATTTGGCATATCGCTTTCCTCCTGTATAAATGATCATTACCCAAATCGTAACTTCGAATTTTCCTACCTCTTTGATATGATATGAGAAAAAAAAGCCGCCATACCACGTTTTGGTATATTCTTATTTAGCTCCTTATTCATCAGTTTTGCCGCCAGTAATTCATAGGCCACCGCCGATCTGGAACGGGGACTGTCCAGTGATACCGGCATCTGCTGCATCACCGCTCTTGCAAGCTGATCGTCCTGAGGTATCATGCCGAGATAGCTGATTGGAACTTTCAGGTAACGCCCCACCACTGCCTCAAGCTTCTCATACAGTGCCTCTGCCTCTGCCTCTCCGAACACTTTATTGGCAATCACCTTGATCTGTGTTTCCTTCGCTGAATACCGCGAATGCCTGTGTAATGCCTTTAAAAGCGAATAGGAATCCGTGATGGAAGTAGGTTCCGGTGTGGTCACCAGCAGTACCTCGCCACTGGCCACCAGAAACTCCAGCACGGCATCGGAAATACCCGCTCCCGTATCGACAATGATGATATCAGCCATCTCGTCAAGTTCCACCAGATTCTGAATGATATAATTCAAATAATCTCTGCTCAGATTGGACATGCCGGCAATACCGGAACCGCCGGAAATAAATCCCACATCCATAGGCCCCCAGGTTATAATATCCTGTATGTTTTTCCCCTGATAAATTAAATCACACAAGTTATGTTTTGGCACTGTGCCAAACATGATCTCAATATTGGCCAATCCGAAATCCGCATCCAGAATGATTACCCGCTGTTCCATTTTCCGAAACTGTATCGCCAGGTTGATCGCTGTATTAGACTTACCTACGCCGCCCTTACCGCTGGTGACAGTGATCACTCTCGCTAAGGGGCGTTTGCGCGGGCTGCTCGCCTTGATGATATTTCTTAATTGTTCAGCCTGATCCATCGGCCTTCCTCCTTAGTCCTCTCCTCCCCGGTTGATCCGTTTCAGTTCTTCCCTCCAAGAAGCTTCTTGACCGTACCCTGTGGATTAAACTCTTCGATATCATCCGGAACATTCTGGCCATATGTCACATAGGACAGTTCCGCATTCGTGTAAAGCTTCAGATTTAAAAGATTTCCAAGAGTAGTTGTCTCATCCAGTTTGGTAAAGATCAGTTTAAAATCCGTCATTTCCTTATAGGAGTCTGCTATGCTGATCAGGTCACGGTATTTCGTTGTTGCACTCAGCACAAGATAGACTTCCTTCTCCACCTTCTCATCCACGGAATGGATGAATGTGCTCATGCTTTCCTTCTGCGCCTGGTTCTGATGGGAATGTCCCGCCGTATCCACCAGGATATAGTCATAATCCTTAAAATCCTCCAGCGCCTTCTCAATCTCCTCTACCGTATATATTATGCGGAAAGGTACCTCAAGTATATTGGCATAGGTACGCAACTGTTCTGCCGCCGCAATACGGTAAGTATCCGCCGTCAGCAATGCAACCTTTTTCTTCTGGTCAACTCTGAAAATAGAAGCAATTTTGGCAATTGTCGTCGTCTTTCCTACTCCCGTAGGTCCAATAAAGAAGACAACCTTCGTTCCGTTTTCCGCCGGTGTGATACAACTCGGCATACCGAACTTAAGAATCATCTTCTGATAAATGTTTGCCAGTGCATAGTCAAAAGGCATATTCGGCTTATTGATCTGCTCGATCTCATCTATGATCTCTCTGGCATACTTCTCATCCACCTCATTATCCAGCATAGTATTATGGAGCAGTTTCATGAATTTATCAATCTCGGTTTCTTCCTTCTGCTCTTCTTTACCGGCTTTTTCTTCCTTTTCTTCCTTCTCCTCGTCCGGTCTCTGAAGCTGCTGTTCCAGAAGTGACTGCAGACTGTCCAGTTTTTCCTCTATGGCGCTGCTCTCCTTCTTCACCGGCTCTTCCGCCCGGATCGGTGTACCGGTCTGTACAGGCTGGGACTCTTTACCCTGGCTGGAAGCGATCACATTATTGATGGCGGATACCGCCGCCGTATACTTCTCGCTCTCCTCTTCCAGCGCCACCGTCACTTCGAACATGCGCGGCTTCAACAAGCCAAAGAAACCTTTTCCCTTGACTTCCTTGACATTCATGACTACAACGCCTTCTCCCAGTTCCTTCCTGGCATTGTCCAATGCGTCACTTTCTGTTTTTGCAGTAAATTTCTTGATTATCATTATGCCGTCACCATCCCAACTGACTGTAATTCAATATTGGATTCCACTTCATTGTAAGATACAACGACCAGATCTTTATAATAATCTTCCGTCAGTTTCTTAAAATACACCCTCACGATCGGAGATGTAATCACAAGCGGCATCTTACCCAGATCTTCCAGTTTCTTCATCTCCACACCCACAGACTCCATGATTGCTTTGGTCTTGTTCGGATCAAGCGTCAGATAAGCGCCCTGCTCCGTCTGCTTCACACTGGACATGATCTCCTGTTCCAGTTTCGGATCAAGCGTCACCACGCTGGTAGTCTCATTAGCCGGGAAGAATTTATTTGATATCGCTCTCTTAAGACTCTGTCTCGCATACTCCGTCAGGATATCCGTATCTCTTGTAGTCGTCGCATAATCCGCCAGCGTCTCAAAAACCGTAAGCAGATCCCTGATAGAAATTCCTTCACGCAGGAGATTCTGCAATACTTTCTGAATCTCACCAAGCCCAAGCAGCTTTGGAACCAGTTCTTCCACAAGGGAAGGATTGGATTCCCGCAAATTGTTGACCAGATTCTGTACATCCTGTCTGGTCAGCAGTTCCGCTATGTACTGCCTGATGATCTCTGTCAGATGGGTGGCTATGATGGACGGCGGATCCACTACCGTATACCCCATACTTTCCGCACGTTCCCGCTGCCCTTCTGTGATCCAGATCGCCGGCAGATGGAAAGACGGCTCAAAAGTAGGAATACCTGTGATCTCTTCCTCCACATACCCCGGATTCATCGCCATATAATGGTCAAAAAGGATCTCTCCCTCGCTGACCTGTACACCTTTTATCTTAATAATATACTGATTCGGATTCAGCTGTATGTTATCGCGCAGACGTATGATCGGCACGACCGTACCAAGTTCCAGAGCAATCTGCCGTCTGATCATAACAACACGGTCTAACAGGTCACCGCCCTGGTTCACATCTGCAAGAGGAATAATACCGTAACCAAATTCCAGTTCGATAGGATCCACCTGCAAAAGCGAGGTAACATTCTCCGGCTGCCGGATCTCTTCCGCCGCCGCTTCCTCCTCGTCCGCCTCATGTTCGATCTCCGCGGTTTCAATCGTGCCTGCCATGATCCTGCCGCACACGATAAATACCATGCCGAGTCCCACAAACACAAACGTATTAAGCGGTGTAATGATACCCAGTCCGGCGATCACCGCGCCAACCAGATAAAGTACTTTCGGCACACCGAAAAGCTGCTTTAACAAAACGGAACCGAAATCCGCATCTTTAGAACCTTTGGTGACAAGAATACCGGTGGATAAAGAAATCAGCAGAGAAGGTATCTGGCTCACCAGACCGTCACCGATGGTCAGCACCGTAAATTTCATCAACGCGTCGCTGATTTCCATCTTCTGACGAAGCACTCCCATCGCGATACCGCCCACAACATTGATAAACGTAATGAGCAGACCTGCCGTAGCATCTCCCTTAACATACTTCACGGCACCGTCCATAGAACCGAAGAAGCTTGCTTCCTCCTGAATCTTCTCACGGCGTTTCTTCGCCTCTGCATCACTGATCGCCCCCGTATTCAGATCGGCATCAATAGCCATCTGTTTACCGGGCATGGCATCCAGTGTAAATCTTGCAGTAACCTCGGCCACACGCTCAGAACCCTTATTGATGATCATAAACTGTACAAGGATCAATATAACGAAAACAATGACACCTACCACGATATCGTTACCGCCCACATACTGACCGAAGGTGCGGACCACGTTACCGGCATCTCCTTCTGTTAAGATCAACCGGGTGGAAGAAACGTTCAACGCGATCCTGAATACTGTAGTGAACAGCAGGATCGTCGGGAAATAAGACATATTCAGAACTTCATTAGCAAACATACAGCCGAACATAACTGTAAATGCCACTGCAATATTACAGGCTAACAGAACGTCCAGCAGGTTTGGCGAGATCGGAACGATCAGCATAATAAACGCCGCCAGCACATATGCGACAACGCCGATATCAGCCTTTCTGAGATTCCCCATGAACCCCTTCCTCCTTTCTTACTTATTCATAAATAAAGCATTTTTGAGCCATGAAGTCATTCTCAATCTGCTTTTTTACAGACTCAATACTGCTTCATGTCTTAAACTCTGCCCTGCAGATGATATACGAAAGCGAGTACTTCTGCCACCGCCTGATACAGTTCCTGCGGAACCACACTGCCCACATCCACATTGGCATAAAGCATACGGGCAAGCGGCTTATTCTCCACAATCTCAATATGATTCTCCTTTGCCGTCTCTCTGATCTTCTGTGCCAGATAGTCAGCACCCTTGGCCACCACATAAGGAGCATCGTAGAGTTCCGGATCGTACTTGATCGCCACAGCGTAATGGGTCGGGTTTGTGATGACCACATCCGCCTGGGGAAGCTGCTGCATCATACGCCGTCTGGAAGCCTCCGCCATCCTCTGACGCTGTTTGCCCTTGATCTGCGGATCACCTTCCTGATTCTTATACTCATCCTTCACTTCCTGCTTGGTCATCTTCATATCCTTCTTGAACTTTACTTTCTGATAAATATAATCAAGAAGCGCAATGATCATATAAAAAAGTGAAATGCGGATCCCCAGATTTACGACCAGCATACCCACCTGTACGATTCCCTGGTTCAGTCCGAGATCATAAAACTGAAACAGCGGCGGCATATTTTTCTTCAGATAAGAATAAACCACATAACCGATCAGTCCGATCTTCAAAAGTGATTTTACAAGTTCCACCAGGGAATTGGCGGAAAAAATACGCTTAAATCCGCTGACCGGACTCAACTTGTTAAATTTTGGCTGCAAAGGCTTCGATGTTGGCTTCCACTTAACCTGCACCACATTTGTCAAAAAAGAAACCATCGCTCCTGCCAGCAGAAACGGCGCCATAATCAAAAGTACGCGGGTCAGTCCCTGGGTAAAAAGCATGGAAAAAGTCTTTTCCTGTATTTTGCCGTCATACATCTTAATGTATTCCGGTATCTGGGAATACAGATTGTACATATTTCCCACAAAAAAGGTACCCATGTACTCCACCCAGAAATAGATTAACAGGAAAAACGTCAGCAATTCAAACGCATTCGTGATCTCTTTGCTCTTGGCTACCTGGCCTTCCTTACGGGCATCCGATAATTTCTTGGAAGTAGGCTCCTCAGTCTTCTCCCCGCCCGGACCGTCCTTGGCAAAGAATTGGAGATCATATTTTAATGTCACGTCATCCCCTCCATAAAGGATACCACCATTCTCTTCATCTCACCGAAGATAAAATCTCCCGCGCTTGGAAGCATCCTGATCGTCAGGAACACGATTCCCAATCCCAGCAGCACCTTAAACTGAATACCTACCGCAAACATATTAAGCTGTGGTGACACCTTTGCCAGCACACCCAGCACAGCGTTAAGCAGGATCATGGTACAGAAAATCGGCAGGATAATACGGAAACCGATGGTTATATAATCCCCCATAAACATGGCAACGGATTCTAACAAAGACTCAGACTTGAAAACCGCTCCGTTTACAGGAATCAGCGTAAAGCTGTCAATAAGCGCACGTAACAGATACTGATACATGCCGGTAATAATCATAAACAGTGTAAAAATATATTGATAAAACACACCCGTAAAGGTAGCCTGCTGTCTGGTCGTCGGATCCATCAGCGAAACCATGGAAATTCCGATCTCCATATCCGCGATGCTTCCGGCAAGCGAAGTGACTGTTGTACAGATCTGAGCTCCCCATCCGATCAGAAACCCTGTCAAAGCTTCTTTCATAACGACAACCGCGTATCCCAATAATGTATTATATACAACTTCATTGCGCTCCACAGCAGTGTAAAGCAGATATGCAAGAAAAATGCTGAAACCCACTTTAACCCTTCGGGGCACACCGTTCAGCGAGAAAAAGGGCGCAACATGAACAAAACAGGTGACCCTTACCAGGATCAACAGATAATATTCCAAATCCGCATAAGTAAAAGAATAATTTATCATGCCACCACTCGCTTTTACCTGATATATACACTGAAATCAGACCAGAGCATCGTCATATACTCCACCATGTTATTCATGATCCAGTGTCCCATAACAATCAGCCCTAAAAAAATGGCCAGTATTTTCGGAACAAAGGTAAGCGTCTGCTCCTGAATCGACGTGACCGTCTGGAAAATGCTGACAATCAGACCCACGCACAAAGATACGAGCAAAAGCGGTGCGGCACATTTTATAATCGTAAAAATCGCTGTCGATGCAACGGCAGTGACGTCATCTATCGTCATGTCTACCTCCCTTTCTGTGCAGTACAGTCCTTTTCCGCAAATAATGCCGATATTCCCGTTCCATGCCATTTCCATCAAACGTTACTGAGATATCGGCATCAGACTCATCCGCCTCCGTAGAAAAAACTCTCCACCAGCCCTTTAATGATCAGATACCATCCGTCTGCCAGCACAAACAGCAGAATCTTAAAAGGCATGGAAATTGTTGTCGGCGGCAGCATCATCATACCCATACTCATCAATGTTGATGCCACGACCATATCAATCACGATAAAAGGTATATAGATCAGGAATCCTATAATAAACGCAGTGCGAAGCTCGCTGATAATAAAACTCGGCACAAGCACGCTCATCGGAATCTCATCCAGTTCCCCGCTCCATTCCAGACGGTTGATGTCCATAAAAAGACTGACGTCCTTCTTTAACGTCTGCTTATACATAAAAGTCCGAATCGGAGCTGCCGCTTTCGCAAGCGCCTCTTCTTCATTCAGCTCACCGGCTTCATAAGGCGCTACTGCCTCTGTATAAACCGTAGTAAGCGTAGGCTGCATAATGAAGAACGTCAAAAAGAGCGCAATGCCTATCAACACTGTGTTAGGCGGCGCCGTCTGTGTATTAAGAGCCTGCCTCGTAAAATGCAGAACAATAATAATTCTGGTAAACGAGGTCATCATGATGATCAATGTCGGTGCAATAGCGATCAACGTAAGAATCACCAGAATACGCAAAGCTCCGTTAACACTTCCGTTGCCGTCGCCATATCTGATCGTCACCGTATTGGCTATATTCAGTTCTGCCAGTTCATCGGCATCCTCCGACGCACCCGGCGCACGCTCATTGGTCCGCTCCTGCGTGGTTCCTGTAAGATTGGAATCCCTGTAGGGAGTATCCGTAACAGCAAACGCCGTTGTCTTCCGGCTAAGACACAATATGCCTGCCAGTAACAGCAGGCATACTATTTTTGCCAAATGATATCCGGAAAAATATTTCTTCATTCGTCTCGCCCATCTTCTTTTTCCAGAATATTCTTTTTCTGTATTTTTTCTAATATATCCCTGAATCCTGTGGTCCCTGACTTATCAACGTCCGGAATAACCAAATCCTGCTCAGGAATCTCTGATAACATTGTAACAGTATCTTTGCAGATTGCCACAGCCAAATATTTCCTTCCGACCCGGATGATCTGGACATACTTATTATTGGAAAGCGGAATCGTCTCCACAATCTCCATATTGGCATTGGCAGTCTTCACTCTCTGATAACCTGCAGTCCACTTTGTAACCCAGTAGGTAACCAGCAGAACAAACAGAAAGAGAATCAATACCGTCATAAACTGCATATAAGAGTCAATACTTTTCGATACGGAAAGCAGCATTACCCCACTACCTTCTTAACAGCCTCTAATACACGTTCTGCCTGAAAAGGCTTAACAATAAAGTCTTTCGCACCGGACTGGATAGACTCGATAACCATAGCCTGCTGACCCATCGCGGAACACATAATAATCATAGCGCCCGGATCTGTCTCTTTGATCTTCTTCAATGCCTGAATACCATCCATCTCCGGCATGGTAATATCCATCAATACCAAGTCGGGTTTCAACTCATTATATTTCTCGACAGCCTTGGCACCGTTCTCAGCTTCCCCGGCTACATTATACCCATTCTTGGTCAGGATGTCCTTGATCATCATTCGCATGAATGCTGCATCATCGCATATTAAAATATTTTTTGCCATCTCTTTTCTCCTATCATATTTTATTTGATAATTTCGGTTACCCGAACACCAAAGCTCTCTTCAATTACAACAACTTCACCCTTTGCAACAAACTTACCATTGACCAGCACATCAATCGGTTCACCTGCAATCTTATCCAACTCTATGATAGTACCCGGAGAGAAATCCAGAATATCCGATATAGACTTGGAAGTCCGTCCCAGTTCTACCGTAACCTCCAACGGTACATCCTTGATCAAACCAATGTTTTCCTGTGTCTGAGCAGGATTAAAATCATTGGAAAAGCTCTGGAACTGTGCCGGCTGAATATTCGCGTTAGGCATCATTTGCATCTGGGGCATCATCTGCATCTGAGGCATCATTTGCATTTGAGGCATCATCTGCATCTGGGGCATTCCCATCTGAGGCATCGCCATCTGCTGCGGTGCTGCCATCTGAGGTGTCGCCGCCATCTGCGGTGCTGCAGGTGCAGGTGCTACCGCCTGCGGTGCTGCAGGTGCGGGTGCCGATACATCTCCCAGCTGGTTCTTCAGGAACGTATCACATAATTCCTTCGCAAAATCCACCGGATACAGCTGCATGATCGTAGAATCAACCAGATCACCGATCTGCATACGGAATGCAATCTTTACAAAAGTTCCTTCCAGAAAAGGAGCGATATCGCCGCCGGACTTAAAGGCTGTCAAGTCCACCAGACTTGCCTCCGGGGGGCTGATATCAATCATCTTGCCAAGCATGGTAGAGAGAGATGTTGCGGAGGAACCCATCATCTGGTTCATCGCTTCGGAAATCGCACTCAGGTGCAGTTCCCCTAACTCTCCGTCCGTATTACTTCCGTCACCACCCATCATCAAATCGGTAATGACCTTTACATCGTGCTCTTTCAATACAAGAATATTGGAACCGTCCAGACCCACCGTGTACTTGATCTGAATAAACACACACGGTTTCTCATAGTCTGCCAGTACACTCTCCCATTGCGCCAGCGTAACAACAGGAGTGGAAATATCCACCTTGCGGTTTACCAGCGAATACAATGTAGTCGCCGAAGAACCCATACTGATATTGGCCACCTCGCCAATCGCATCCTTCTCGATATCTGTCAGAAGCGAATTGTCAGCCGCGCCCGAATCACCTGACGGTGCGGGTACGGGAGCTGGTGCCGGAGCAGGCTCCGGTTCAGATGCCGGTGCTGCAGCACTGGGTGCATCCATACCGCTTAAGAGTGCATTTATTTCGTCTTGTGATAACATTCCGTCCATGCTTTTACTCCCCCTCTCTTATTACCGATGTTACACGCACAGCATATTTATCTTTGCTCGAACCCGGTAATGCGGTAAATTTCTTAATATTACCGACATATATCTTCAAGTCTTCTTCTATATCTGTATCCAACCGTATGATGTCTCCCACCTGGATATTAACAAAATCATTCACAGATACATGCGTTCTACCAAGTACGGCCTTAACCGGAACATCCACCCTTCTGATGAGCGCTTCCACATATTCCTCGAAGTCCTCTTCTTTCTGTTCCTGCATATTGGCATACCAATACTTGGTATTCAATTTATCCATGACAGTTTCCAAAGTAAAGAACGGAAGACAGATATTCATGAATCCTTCCACATCGCCGATTTTCATGTTCAGCGTTACGATCGCAATCATGTCATTGGGTGCAATCACCTGGGCAAACTGTGAATTGGTCTCGATCCTTTCCATCATCGGATTCAGATCCACCACATTCTTCCACGGTTCACGCATAAGCTGCATACACACCACCATCATCTTCTCGATGATCGTCATCTCTATCTCTGTAAAGTCCCTGTTCTTATCCAGTGGTTCCCCGGCTCCGCCAAGCATTCTGTCTATCATCGCATATCCAAGCTGCGTCGCCAGCTCGATAATAATCGTACCGCCAAGAGGCTGGAAATTTACAACGCCCAGAATAACCGGGTTGGACAGTGCATTGGTAAACTCCGAGAAAATAACTGTTTCGGAACTCGCCACGGTAATCTGTATATTTTTTCTAAGATAAATCGGCAGACTGGTAGATAACAGCCGTCCGTAATGCTCATATATAATTTCCAGTGTACGCAGATGCTCTTTCGAGAACTTGGTAGGCCTTTTAAAGTCATAGTTCTTCACCTGTTTATCACTGGTATCGCTCATATCTTCTGCATCAATTTCACCGCTGCTCAGTGCGGCCAGCAGATTGTCAATCTCATTTTGAGATAGTACCTCTCCCACGCAAGTTCACCTCCTGTGGCACTATTTAAGAAATTACTGGTACATAATATCACTAAACGCCACATTAAAGATAAACTCTGAATCAAACATCGTCTGAATTCTGGTCAGTATCTCTTCTCTGATCTGATCCTGATTTTCCCGTACCTGCTCAATCGTATATTCGGCAAATGCATCATTGATCTCACTCTTGATCAGGCTTTCCTTCTCGCCCACTGTCGCGCCGAATTTCTTATATCCCTTATCCTTCGTGTTCATGGATAATGTAATGGATGCAATAAAGAAATGAGGGTTGCCCTCAGCATCCAGCTGTAGCGGAATCGTCATCTTCTCCGAGATGTCGTAAGTAGCAATGTCTGCCATCGGAACTGCTTCCTTCTCCTGCTCTTCCCCGTTCCCGTTTGCTGCCAGTTCCAGATCAAGCGCCTTCGAAATGTTGTCTACCAATGCTGCCGTCTTCTTGGAAGCACTTGTCACACTGAACATCATAATTGCCGTCAATACAATGTTGACGATCAGCAATGCCAGTATAACAATCGAAATCAGATTCTTCTTCATGACTGTAATCTTCTCCTTTATACACTTTCTATTCATATAGAATATCCGCCAGTTCTATCAAAATGCTCAATAAGCAATTTCTAATAAGAACTTAACGTATTATAAATCTTGATCTCAACCCGACGGTTTTTGGTTCTGCCTTCCGCCGTAGAATTGTCTGCCACGGGCATATATTCCCCTCTGCCCGAATGCTTGACATTCGCCGGATCAAGATTTGTAACTGATAAAAGATAATCAAACACCGATAAAGCACGGCCGGAACTCAACTCATTATTGTTAGAGTATTTGGCGCCGGACATAGGCACATTGTCTGTATGCCCTTCAATCTCGATGATTCCATTGGCATAGCGTTCCAGAATCAATCCAACCTGATCCAGAACCGGTTTTGCCTCATCTTTAAGAAGTGTGCTGCCTGAATCAAAGAGCAGGCTTCCTTTCAAAGTAAGCTGTACATATTGGGATGTGATCTCTATATCAATCTCCTTCCCCATGTCCTTCTCTTCCAGCGCTTCTTCTATTTTTTCGGAAAGCTCTTCCGACTCTTCCATCTTAGCCTCATCAAGCTGTTCCTTCACTGCCGCCACATCATCATCAACGACATCACCCTCGGACATCTTGCCCGTGCTGTTTATAAATTCATCCAGTTCGTTTAACTGGCTGACACCGTTACTGATCAGCATGCCATCGCCGATAGCTGACGCTCCCCTCTCAAATACAGAAAACATCTGGTTAAAAGATGCCGCAATCTGTTCTTGCTTTGCCTCGTCAATGGAAGACATGGCAAACAAAAGAACGAAAAAGCACAGGAGCAGATTCATCAGATCACTGAATGTGGCCATCCACGCTGGCGAACCTTTTGGCGGTTCTTCCGGCTTCTTCTTAGCCATCTGCTTCACCTCCGAGTTCATCATTTGAAGGTTTTCTGTCACTCGGAGCAAGGAAGGATTTCAGTTTCTCCTCAATAACACGCGGGTTCTCACCAGCCTGAATAGACAGCAGTCCTTCGATTTCTATCTCCTTGACCATCATCTCTTCCGCATTCTTGCCTTTCAGCTTCGTAGCTACCGGAGCACATATCCAGTTCGCCAGGACAGAACCATAAAATGTAGTTACCAGAGCAGTCGCCATATTAGGACCGATGGATGCGAAATCCGACAAGTCCTTCAACATGAGGATCAGACCGATCAGCGTACCGATCATACCCCAGGCAGGACCCATGGCTCCCACGTTATCCCAAAACCCGATTTTATCTTTATGTCTCTCTTCCACACTGGCCAGTTCTGTCTCCATGATCGCACGTACCAGTTCAGGATCAGTACCGTCTACAACAAGCAGAATACCTTTCTTGAGGAAATCATCCTCGATATCTCCTGCAGCTTCTTCCAGTGAAAGCAAACCTTCTTTACGTGCAACATTGGAAAGATCAATGATCTTCTGTATAATCTCCGGGACATTCATGGCAGATTCCTTGAAGATCAGCATGAAGCTCTTCAAACCTCCCACGAAATTAGGCAATGAGTAACTCGCAAGAATACACATAAAAGCGCCGCCGAATGTAATAAGCGCTGATGGTGCGTGAAGGAAGCTCAACACCATAGAAAAGCTCTTGCCAAACACCATACCAAAGATCATCAACGCCAAACATGCCAATAAGCCGATAATTGAAGCTATATCCATCTGTATTCACCCGTCTTTACACTAATCTGCAAAAATATCCTTTCTATACGATTTTACTAAATTTTTCACTTCTTGTCTACTTTCTTTTACAATTATTTTCCGTCCCGTCGTGAAGGTCAGAACGGTGTCCGGCGTCTCCTCAGCCAGTTCCAGAAGATCCGGATTAATGAGGATTTTCACGCCATTGATCTTCGTAACCTCTATCATAACAAGCTCCCGTATTCTTCCGCTGCATGACTCTGCAGCGTGATATTGTCTGCAAATATGTATATATTCTCCAGCGGTGTTTTATATGCTGATTCCGCCACAATTACAGTTCTTTCCATAACCACTGCATTGAACTTATATATTCTATCACATATCTTCCGAAACTGCAAAATAAATATCCAAAGATATCATCGCAGAATACAGAAAACACATGAAGAGGAACTTTCCGCAAAAGCGGAAAGCCCCTCTGTTAGCACATTTTATAGCGCTTATCTCTTCAAATTAACAAGTTCTTCCAGTAAGGTATCGGAAGTCGTGATAATACGGCTGTTGGCCTGGAAACCACGCTGTGTGGTGATCATTGTCGTAAACTCGGATGACAGATCCACATTACTCATTTCCAGCACGCCGGAAGTCATGGAACCGCCGCTGGCTGTGATGTCCACACCTACACCGTTGAACTCACCGGAGTTCTGGGTCGCGGAGTACAGGTTATTACCCGCTTTGGAAAGACCTGACGCATTAGCAAATTCCGCCACTGCGATCTGTCCCAGAAGCTTGGTCAGACCGTTACTGTAGGATGCTGTGATCCTGCCGTCCTGCCCCACCTCGATACCGATCAGTTCACCGGGTGCCCGGCCTGCGCCGATGGCACTGCTGCCCAGCGTACCATTGGTCATCTCCAGTGTGCTCTTGCCACCGTTACCAAAATTGTTGATGGAGGAGAAATCAATGTCAATACTGCTGAACTGTGTCAGGTCAATAATATCCCCCTCAAGAGAAGATGCTGACGTATTAAAAGCAAGCGTTGCAGAATTATTTCCCTGGCTTCCGATATAAGAAAACTTGCCGCTCTCATGGTCGAACACGATCATATTCCCCTTGTTGTTCTCGGTCATATTGATCTGTGCCGTTCCGTCAGGCCCTACATAATCGATCGTATATGTCTTTCCGTCTCCGTCTTTAAGATGATATACCTGATCCAGAATTGCCGTCTGGTTGTCAGCATTATTCGCAAGTGTTACACCGAAATTACTGTTGCCATCATAATTTGACGCCTGGGTAGTTTTAAAGTCAGCCTGGAATTTAATGGTTATATTTTCCGGCGGATCGCCCGGCGTTGCCGTTACATTCTTCACAGTATCAAGGCCCTTCATAGCCTTCAAAGCTGCTTCCCAGTCAGTCACTTCCACAGACTTGCCGTCCGCACCCTTCATATGATATTTAGATGTGGCCGTATCATAGATCAGGTTATAAGGCGCCGCCTCCAGCTGCGCTCTTGTCAGAGTCACTTCGCCTTCCACAGTAACCGTTGCGTCCGCAGCTACTGCACCGGCTGCAGCAGGTGTCACAACTTTTATGTTTTTGCCTGCCGCTACTACCATTGCATTGGCACTGAAGTCTTTCAGAATCTGTTCCATGGCCAGATTGACAGTAAATTCGTTCTTTGTCGCATCATAGCTTGCATTCGGATCCATTGTATATTTACTGGTCGTAATCTTATTTTCCGTGGAGCCAAACGTAGCAATCTGCTCAATATTACTTAATCCATACTTCTTCACCAGTGACTGACTGTTGCTGTCCAGAATGTCATCAAGCTGTACACGGAAATAATCGTCCTCCCCTGTTCCATGGAAGCTGAATTTTGCCGTATATTCGTAACCCTGCGAATCAAAGAATTTCATAGTACGGATCACACCTGCCGTACTGTTAATCTTCGGATCCGTCTTATCCAGAATACCTGTCACATATCCCGCTGTGGTAGATTCCGGATCGGATGTAAGATTTCTCGCATCCATAACAGTCAATGCAGATACCACGTCCTGCCTGATATCACCGGTTTCCGGGTCAACCTGCCAGCCCATAACCATATAGCCCGTATTCGCCATAACCAGATTACCTGCGCCGTCCACGGTGAAGGAACCGTCTCTTGTAAAGAAGTTCTGGGAACCATTGTTAACAATAAAGAAAGAATCACCCTCAATCATAATATCCCATGGATTGTTGGTAGACTGTGCGGATCCCTGTGACGTAATGGCTGTGGAAATCGCACCCGTCTTGGATCCCAGACCGATCTGCCTGGGATTGATGCCGCCTCTCCCCGTTGCGCTGGCACCGGATGCCGCCTGTGTTGTCTGGTACAGCAGATCGCTGAATACCATATTCTGTGATTTATATGCTGTTGTATTAACGTTGGCAATATTATTACCGATAACGTCCATTCTTGTCTGGTGTGTCTTAAGACCCGCAACACCAGAGAACAATGATCTCATCATAGTGAAATGACCTCCTTAATATCTGTGTCGAAACCGTGCGAAGATATCACCTGTAGCCATGATCTTCAGCGGATCACGCCCGGCCGCAATTCTTCGCTGCCCCCTCTGTCAGTCAGGGACATAAGCCTCCATAAAGGTCCGGCTAAATAATAACGGCTCCATCAATGTTGGTAAATATGTTTTCGTCTGTTTCTGTCTGATCCATGGCCGTAATGACCGTCTGATTCGGGACATTCACAATAAATGCCAGCGAATCAACGATAACCAGCGACTCATTGATCCCTTTCGCTCCCGCTTTTGCTGCACCCATATTCAGGCGCTTCACCTGTTCTGTCGTCAACTCAATATTCCTGTCAGTCAGGCGGTTCACTGCATGTTTCGAAAACTTAACCTCGCCTTCTGTCCTGATTCCTGCCGTCTTACCGGATAAAATATCCTGAAAACTGGCGCCGCTCTGGCCAGGAGTTTCCGTCTGCTGCCTGCCTGCATTTAAATATTGATCCTGCAGCCGCTCGATGGAAAGGAATTGATTGCCTTGAATCTTCATATTCTCTCTCCTCCTTGAGATGACTGTCACCGCCTCCGGCGATTACTCCTGCCCTGATCATTCTCCATCAGGTCTTATCTGTACCGGAATCGCCATCGCCATCACCGTCAGAACCGCCGTCGCCATCATCATCACCATCGCCGTCTCCATCCGTACTCGGTGCGATGTCCTTCATCTTCTCCACATACTCTTCCATCTTCTCCACATATTCATCTGTGAGGAAGCTCTTCTCATAATCGGACATACCTTTGTAAATTTCTTCCAGTCTGTTAACTTTATCTCTGTGTTCATCCATCAGCATACCCGGCTCCGGAAGCTTTCTGATAATATTCATAAATTCTGCCGCCAGTGCATAAGCATCCAGATATTTCTTATCGGCTACAGTATCAAGATCATCCATGGAATACAATTCCCCGCCGATGGAAAGATATGCCTTGTTGTTTTCATATACAACATAGTCCACATTCCCCTGTACAGTTGTTTCCCTGCCTGAACTGTCTGTTACCTTCATAAGAACTGTCTGCCCTACCAGAGAAGATGCCCTGGAAAGATCCAGTGTTGCGCTCATATTCTGCATCTGCTCAAGCTCCGAGAAGGTCGCAAACTGAGAAATATACTCTGTATTAGAGGTAGGCTCCAAAGGATCCTGATATTTCATCTGTGCTACCAGAAGCTGCAAAAATGCATTTTTGTCAAGACTTGAGTTCCCTGTCTTCTTTTCATTTCGTTTCGCCAGGGATTCTGCTGTTGCATTATCAACAAATTTACCGTCTTTTACTTGTTGTACTACTCCCATATATTCTCTCCTTTCATTCTGTCTAAGCTGTATAGTCTATTGTGCTGCCGTTTGCCTGCATCATTTCTACCGCGATCCGTTCGGAATCTTCCATCCCGGCAATCTCTTCTTCTCCCTCAAGCTCATCCAGATTGATCCTTCTTGTGCCTTTGGAAGCCTTGCCCTGTTTCTGATCCCCATCCTGGTTCTCCTGTGAAAACTGCTCGCCGTAATTATGATTCTCGACCAGGACTTCCACTGCATCCACCTTGATCCCCTGTTCTTCGAACTGGTTCTTTAACTGGATCAGCTGAGTCTCGATCACCGCACGGACTGCCTCATTCTGTGTGGTAAACTGAGCCGTGATCGCTCCGTCTTTGGCTGCAATCTGCACATTTACCGTTCCCAGACTTGCCGGATGCAGCCTAAGCTCCATCTCCTGTGTCTCCGCCTTCAGGTTGATCTTCATGTAATCCATGATCTGGTTCATGATATCCTGTGTCTGTGCCGACTGATAACCCGCACTTACAGGCGCCGGTGTTTCCACGGTCTCCACAGGCTTATCGGGTGTCTGGAACAAAGCATTGCCTGCCGCGCCGCCTTCTCCTCTGCCACTGTCCGCAGAAGCATCTCTCTCCCGCATCTTATGGCTGCCCTGTACTGCCTCCTTAGGAGCATCTGTTACTTCTTCCTGAACACTCTTACTGCCGCTCGCATCATCCACGGTCACTTTAATCTGAACCGTCTCACCGTCTTTCTGAACAGATACCGTATAATCCTGCATACCTTCCAATCCGTTTTCCGGTGTCAAAAGTGCATCCTGCATGTCTGATTCTCCTTGACCGGAAATCACCTGCTGCATTAATGTGTCAAGTTCTTCTTCACTCAGTCCCAGTGTCTCCTGCAGTCCTTCCAGCGTCTCTCCCATCTCTGTAAGGAGATTCTGAAGATTTGCATACAGTGTTTCGTTGGTCACAAGCGAAAGTTCATCCACACTGCCTGATATGGTCAAAAGAAGCTGCTTGAGGTTATCGATGTCAAAAAGCTGCATCGGAACAAGTCCCAGCTCCGCCATGGCTTCCTCCACCTCTTCCGGTGTCACACCCATCTCTTCGGCAATGTCTTTTACCAGTTCTTCACCGGCCTTTTCCAGTTCCTCGGCAGTTTTGTCTGTCACCTGTCCGGTATCAGTGTCTTTTACTACTTTGTTGTCGCTGCCCTGCTGCATCGTGTCTTCGGCTCTGCCCGAATCTGAAAGATCATTCTCTGTCTTCTGTGTCGACACGTCTTTTCCGACAGCTGCCACCGGATCAGAAGGACGGCTTACCGCCGACGCATTCCCGGCTAATTCAGCACGAAGACTGCTCATGGCATCGTTCACCTTCGACATGACCTGGTCAAAGTTGCTTTTTGCAGATTCACTCTGCATGTTTCCTGTCTGCTGTGTCTGTGAACCGGTCTGGCCTGCCCCGTAAGTAAGCAGCGCGTTCACATTGTTTACAGTCATACTCTTTCCTCCTTTCTTTAATTTTCAAGGTTCTGTGCCTCTCGGCATCTATATATAATGCGCAGTGCCAGACAGCCTTCCGGCGTACTGTACCGCTGCAATATATATCGGCTTTTTGTCTGTGATACTAAAGTAAAATACACACCCAAATGTATCTGGAAACTTTTGCACGTAATTTTATGAGTCAGGATCCATGATCTTGGTCAGTCTGGCTGCAATCTCCGGATCCATAACGCCCAATATTTTTCCCCTGTCATCCACACTCATCTGATTCAGGATCTTCGCCGCAAGGTCCAGGTCATCCGTCATACTCTCAAAAATGCCTGCCGCCTCCTTGGGTTTCATCTCCGCATAGGCCTGGGCATATTCCTGTAACTGTTTGTCAGTCTGAACCTGTTCTACCACTTGCTTATACAAATATTCCGCCGTACTGGGATCTATGGTCTCATAATATTTCTGATATGCTTCCGCACCGGGACCCTTTTCGGCATATACAACTTCCTCGTAAAATTCTCTCCGGGCTTTGTCAAATTCCACCTGAGAATCCTCGAAGGTCTGTAATCTTACAATTTCTGCACGCAGACTTTCAATCTCCTCGGAATCTGTATTGCTGGCTGACTGAACTCTTTCCAGTTCCAGTTCCAGTTCCCTGATATAATCCACCGCTTCCCGCAGGCTCGTATAACCACCATAGGCTTCCTCGTCGTCGGTTGTCACCACCGAGTCTTCCGGAAGAATCTTGTTGATTACCGGTACATCCTTAAGCACCGGAGCCAGCACGCCGGAACCAAATCCGCCCACATCCAGCTTGATCAGCAGACACAGAATAGCAAGCCAGATAATAACAATAACAATCGTTACTAATGCAACAGAAACACCGCCTGCCTCTTCGTCCTCGGAAAGCTTAGCCTCCTGTTCGGATATCTCCTTGGCACGCTTCTTTGCTTCTTTCTTCTGCGCCTTCTGGTCGCTCTTTATTTTCTTTCGTTCTTCTTTTAACCTCTTTTTCTCTGCCTTGGTATCCACCTCGACATTCAAAAGCTCATCTGCCATCCTCTTATTTACTCCCCTTTTCCACGCTGTCCGTAAGTATAACTGGTCAATTCGTCCACCGCCTTACCCTCTGCGGCATTCTCCTCTTTCATGAACAGCTCAAAAGCCTTCTCCTTAAGCCGTTCATGCATCTTACGTTCCTGCATGACTTCCTGTAATCTGAGCCGTGCCGCTTCCACAGCCTGCTCAGCCAGCGCGACCTGGCCTCTCTGCGCTTCTATCATTCCATCCATGATCAACATGGCATTTCTGTTGTCTCTCAGGTCATTAACCCGCAGCATATCGCTGCGCATCTGCCTTCCCTCTTCCAGATAGGCTTCCTTCCTGTGAATCAACCCCTGCAGTTTCTCCTCTTCCTCCATCAGATACATCTGCGCCCTGCCCAGATCCATCTTTGCCTGATTTTCCAGCTGATACTGGATATTGAGAATACTCTGCATTCTGTAAGTAAACTTCGCCATGGCCGGTTACCCCTTACTCTGCAAAGAGCGTCCTGAGCATATCTACCGCCTGCTCGTAGTCAAATTTATCATTTACGTCCTGCAGCAGGAACTCATTAACCGCATCGATCTTGGCAATGGCATAATCAATCTTCGGATTGCTGCCGCTCTTATAGGCACCGATATTGATCAGATCTTCTGCCTCGTTATAGGTTGCAAGCACATTTTTCAACTTTCCAGCCAAAACCTTGTGCTCTTTATTCACAATCTGGGACATACACCTGGAAATGCTCTGCAGCACATCAATCGCCGGATAGTGGTTCTGATGGGCCAGTTTACGGTTCAGCATAATATGACCGTCCAGAATGCTTCTGGCTGTATCCGTAATCGGCTCATTCATATCATCGCCGTCTACCAGCACCGTGTAAAGCCCTGTTATGGAACCTTCACTGGCACAGCCGGCTCTCTCTAAAAGCTTTGGCATCTCCGAATACACACTGGGCGGATATCCTCTGGAAACCGGCGGTTCTCCGCTGGCAAGCCCGATTTCTCTCTGCGCCATGGAAAAACGCGTCAGAGAATCCATCATAAGAAGCACGTCCTTGCCCTGATCCCTGAAATATTCAGCCACTGCCGTAGCCGTCTTGGCCGCTTTGTTTCTTTCCAGCGCCGCCTTATCAGATGTGGCGACTATCACTACCGACCTGCGCATACCTTCCTCACCCAGGTCTCTTTCTATAAATTCACGCACTTCCCTGCCACGCTCGCCAATCAGGGCGATTACGTTGATATCAGCCTTGGTATTGCGCGCAAACATACCCATTAAAGTGGACTTACCCACACCGGATCCCGCAAAAATACCGATACGCTGGCCTTTTCCAATTGTCATAAGACCGTCAATCGCCTTTACGCCCAGCGGAAGAACTTCATCTATGATCTTCCTGCTCATGGCATCAGGCGGCTGTGCTTCCACACTGTATGGCGTACCGGGCATATACTCACCGTCGATTCTTCCCAGACCGTCCAGAACTTTTCCCAGCAGATCATCACTGACCGGAACAGTCAAGGGTTCGCCTGTATTCTCGACGATACATCCAAGTCCGATGCCGTCTGTCTTACCGCAAGGCATCAGCAGCGTCCTGCGCTCCTTAAACCCGACGACTTCCGCCATAATAGGTTCATAAGCTTCATCTGCCGGGTAGATCTTACACAAGTCCCCGAGAGTGGCTTCCGGTCCGGCGGATTCGATTGTCAGACCCACCACGTTCTCGACTCTGCCCATTCTCTTGAAAAAAGTATCGTCCGCTATTTTGCTGTATTTATTAAAATTAATGATTGGCTTTTTCAAAAGATAACACCCGCAATTTATTAGTCAGCTCCTGAAGCTGCGTATCCACACCGCAATCAAAGATGCCGCCGTCCGTCTCGATCAGACAAGCTCCCTGGCCCAGTGCAATATCCTCAATAATTTCAACCATACCTTTTCCGGCAACGGCTCCCTCTGCAAGTTCCTGTTTCCGTATATTGACAAAAGGATAATCTTCCCTGGAAACATGCACGATAAATGTCTTGCTGCTCTCCACCTGCCTCAGTGTAGAATCGATCAGGTGCACCAGGATATCCCTGTTGTCAGCCAGTTCTATCCCGAAGATATGGCTGTAAATCTCTGTAATCGTATCAATAAATACCGGCTCAAGCTGCTCAACCAGCTGATCATATTCCGTCTCCATCTGGCGTCTCTCTTCTGCCAGCGCACGCTTCATATCATCTACTTCGGACAGCCCCTGTCTGTAGCCTTCATCATAGCCTGTTCTGTTTGCGTCCTCCAATGCCTGCCTGCGCTGCATCTCAATCTCCTGCTGTGCCGCGCGCTGCATGTCTTCGACCTGACTCCGGGCATCGTCGATCATCTCCTGAGCCTGAGCCTGGATCTCCTCCAAATCAGGAATATCCTCCTGGGCACCTGCCTTGATGATACCGTTCTCGCCTCCGTCCCCGGCAATCAGAGCATCAATCTCTTCTCCGCCGAGTCCGCTCACAAATTCTGCCTCTCCGTCCTCAGAATCACCGTAGCCGACCGGTGCATTTGCCCGCAGCTTTCTGAGTATCTCATGCTCCTCAATCCTCTGCGCCAGACGGGCATTGCTGTCGATCACACATTTTTCTTCACCGGATATAACAACCCAGTGTGATTTATATAAATTACGCTTAGACAATGATCTCGTCACCTCCACCTCTGGAGATAACAATTTCTGCAGAGTCTTCCAGTTTTCTGATGATATTAACGATCTTCTGCTGTGCTTCCTCCACATCCTTCATACGAACAGGACCCATGAACTCCATGTCTTCCTTGATCATCGCGCTCAGACGTTTGGACATATTGTTAAAGATCGCTGTCTGCACTTCTTCATTGGAACCCTTCATAGCGATCGCAAGATCACCATTATCGACATCACGCAGCACACGCTGGATCGCTCTGTCGTCCAGAAGAAGGATATCTTCGAAGACGAACATCTTCTTTCTGATCTCGTCTGCCAGTTCCGGCTCCTCGATCTCCAATGTCTCCATAATATGTTTCTCTGTACCACGGTCTACCGTATTCAAGATCTCTACGACTGCATCTACGCCGCCGATGATCGTATAATCCTGGTTGACCAGGGATGCTAACTTGGACTCCAGCACTTTCTCCACTTCCTTGATCACATCCGGACTCGTTCTGTCCATAACAGCAATACGCTTTGCAACATCCGCCTGTCTGTCCGGCGGAAGCGCCGACAGAATCAACGCCGACTGTGCCGCTGACAGATAAGACAGGATCAAAGCGATCGTCTGCGGATGCTCATCCTGTATAAAGTTAAGAAGCTGTGACGCATCTGTCTTTCTGACAAATTCGAAAGGTTTTACCTGCAAGGATGCCGTCAGCTTGCCGATCACATCCAGTGCTCTCTCGGAGCCGAAAGATTTCTCCAAAAGTTCCTTAGCATAATTGATACCGCCCTCCGCGATATACTGCTGTGCCAGACAGATCTGATAAAACTCACCGATAACCTGATCTTTCATCGCCGGCGTAATATTTCTCGTATTGGCAATCTCAAGCGTCAGTTCCTCGATTTCTTCATCCTTCAAATGTTTAAAGATCGACGCCGACTTCTCCGGCCCCAGGGAAATCAGCAGTACAGCCGCCTTCTGTAGCCCGCCGGTAGCCTTTTCCTCAACCTTTGCCATTTATCTTACCCCCACTCCTCGTTCAGCCAGTTGCGCAGCAGATTAGCCGCTGCCTCCGGATTCTCTTCAACGAATTTATTGATAAGTCTTCTCTCTTCAGACTCATTCTCCAAAGTAATATCCTCAAGCTGTGTTTCCGGTGTGGATTGCAGTAAAGTCTCCACCGCCAGCTCTTCTTCTTCCTCTTCGTGCTTCTCGCCGCGCATACTTCTGAGTACCACAAAGGCAAGCAGCGCAAGAATCACTATGATCAACACGATCTGCATGATATCGGTGACCGTAATATTCGTGCCTTCCGCATCAAAGAAAAGATTCTCACTGTACGCCACCAGAGAAATGCTGCTGGATGAAATGCCCGTAGCATTTGCCACTGCCGCATAGAAGTCCTCATCAACTTCCACCTTCGTGCGCTCCGTATTGGCCAGTTTATATTCCTCCCAGGTAACGCCCTCAAGGCCGCCCTGTGTTCTCACATCTTCCTCACGAATCACATTATATTTGATCAGGGATGCCGTTAAAGAAGACTGCCCGTAATTAATCACGCCTCCGGGTGTCTTGGTAACTCTGATCTCTTCGTTGGGAAGATAATCACGGGATTCCTCCGACTGCGTCGAAGAAGAACTGCTGTTATCTTCCAGCACATATGTGGGATCGTCATCGTTGGAATCGGTTCCCGGTATCCCGCCGGCAGCGCTGGTATTCTCTGCACTGAAGATATCCTCATGGCTCAGAACACCCTGATTCTGTCCATCCGCCGGTGTATAATTATGTACCGTCGTATCTGTTGTGGAAAAATCAAGCACCAGATTCGTTGCCACTTCCACATTATCAAATTCCTTAGTTCCCAACAGTACCTTGCGAACCTCATTGATCACCTGCTTCTCAGCTTCCGCCTTCACGGAAAGCTGCGCATTCGCCGTGCCCGAAGTGGTATACTCATCATCTCCCGTATAAAGCATGTTACTCTCGGTATCCATGATCACAATATTTTTCGTGGTCTCATTACCGATTGCCGTTGCAACGGCCCGCGCCAGATATGCCGCACTGTCCTGGTTAAACTCCTCTTTCAGATCCAGTATGATCCAAGCATGTGCTTCTTCCTCCGTTGCAAAAAGCGTACCGTCATTCTGCGGAATATCAAGCTGCACATGAGCACTCTTAACAGCCTTGAATTTTGCAAGCATATCCTGTTCCAGATATTTCTGCAAATAGACCACATATTTCTTCTGTTTATCAGACTCCGTAGTGGAGAATCCTCCATCAGTAACGTTTTCGATTCCGTAGCTCGCCGCCTGAATATTATTCGCGCCGAGAAGCAGATTTGCATCTCCAAGCTGCTCTTTAAGCACCTTTACCACGAGACCGTCATCCGAAACTGTGAACTTCATGTTCTCCCCTTCCAGCAGGTCTCTTACTTCAGCAGTCTCCTTCGTGGACTCACACTCCCTCAGAAGAACATATTTCGGCTGTGTCAACACCGACACCACCGCCACAATGGCCAGAATGACCACAGCAAATCCGACAATGATCAAAGTCTTCTGTTTCGCCGTGAACCGGTTCCACCATTCTAATATTCGATTTCCCAATTCCTTTAACTTCTCTAACAATTTATCCACAGCAACTTACTCTCCTTCAGTCTTCCCTTATACACTCATCCATGCAATTTCCATGCTGCACAACACCCTACTCCCCATAGCTGCCGTATCTGCTAGATCTGCATGTTGATAAGTTCTTTGTAAGCGTCCAGAAGTTTATCCCTGATCGCAACCGTATACTGCAGCGCTGTAGATGCTTTCTGCAGGGCGATACTCAGATCATGCGTATTCTCGGTCTCACCCAGCGCCCACTTGATCTTCTCGTTCTCCGCATCAGACAGATAATTATTCGTCGTATTCAAATTGTCGATTGCAGTATGTAACAGGTTGTCAAACCCTTTGTCGCCATAGGACTCGGGCTTGTTGGTAGCTGCTGTCTTAGCGGCTTCTTTGACTGCCCCCGAAGACACATTATAAAGCTCTGTAATATCTAACGCCATCTCTCTTCCTCCAGATACAGATAAGTATATTTTTAAACATGTATCGCCTTAAACAGCTTAATATATCAGTGCCTTCACTGAATCATCATCCGTTGAGCAGATTCAATCCGGTGGTCGCAATATTCTTGCTGGCATCCAGCGCGGTTGCATTCGCCTGGTACGCACGGCTGGCATCGATCAGGTTCGTCATCTCCGTGATCGTACTGACATTCGGATACATCACATAGCCATTCTCATCAGCGTCCGGATGAGAAGGATCGTATACCATATTTCCCTCCGTCCACTTATCCTCATAGACGCCCGTCACCTTAACACCTGTACCCGAATAGCGGTCTGTAGCCTTATTCAGCACCTGACGGAAAGGAGTCTGGGAATTCCTCTCCTCAAAAACCACTACCTTCCTGCGATATGGTGTCCCGTCCTCAGTACGCGTCGTATTCGCATTCGCCACATTCTGGGCGATGATATCCATACGGTAACGCTCCGCTGTCATACCCGTCGCATTGATGTCAAAAGCCGTAAACATTCCCATAGTCTCATCTCCTTGTCACAAATCTATCTATACTATATGAAATAAACTTTTCCATGTTCTTCGAACCACTCTGTCCTGCAGCGTGCTCCTTTCAAAGCCAGCCGCACAGAAATCAGCCGTCTCCGAATCATCTGCCTCAAAGCCGGCCTGTGTTATCCTCTATTCTTCTACTTCATAACAGCTTTCAAATTCTTAAATTCCTGATCTATGGACAATTCCAGGCCCTGATAGATCAACTGGTTCTTGGCCAGATACACTCCCTCTGTATCGGGATCCACATTATTGCCGTCGATACGGTATGAAAAACCTGAATAGTCCGTATATGTAATCGGGTTCAGCCGGCTGGTCTTCACATCAGCCACCTTCGCATCCATACTCCTGTATCTGGAACTGCGAAGCGCTTTGGCAAGCTGTGTCTCGAAATTCACATCCTGTCTCTTGTATCCCGGCGTATCGGCATTTGAAATGTTATTCGAAATGACTTCGTTACGGATCCATGCCGCATCCGCCGCCTTATCCAGAACATTGACATAATCAAACACATTGGTAGTTCCCAGTGTACTCATAAGCATACTCCTCCCACGTTAATAGAATCCATATTTCATTATAAAGAATTTATCAAAAATTACAAGGTTTTTCGATTCATTTTCACAAATTCCCAATTGTGTGTCATAAAAAAAGTAATTTGCTTCGCAAATAACTTTGCGAGATTCGCTTCGAGAACTCGGATAAGCGGAAGAATTTCCTGTACCATAAAAAAAGTAATTTGCTTCGCAAATAACTTTGCGAGATTCGCTTCGCGAACTCGGATAAGCGGAGGAATTCCCCATGCCATAAAAAAAGGATTCACACACCACTTATATGCTGCTGTGTAAATCCTTTTACATTTCAGTATCTTCCCTGGTCTTTCAGTCTTTCCACTTCATCAAAGACCACGTCGTTGAGCACTTTGATATAAGTACCTTTCATGCCGGAAGAGCGGGACTCGATGACACCTGCACTCTCGAACTTGCGCAGTGCATTGACGATCACAGAACGGGTGATACCCACCTTATCCGCGATCTTGCTCGCCACCAGGATGCCTTCCATGCCCCCGAGTTCATCAAAGATGTGCGTGATCGCTTCCATCTCCGAAAAGGACAGGGTGCTGATGGCAGACTTCACCACCGCGATTTTACGGTTCTCTTCTGCATTCTCCTCGCTCACCGCCCGGAGCATCTCCAGCCCTACCACCGTAGTGCCGTACTCGCACAGTATGATGTCGTCAATATCATACTGCTCGTTGCATTTATAAAGAAAAAGTGTCCCCAGCCGCTCTCCCGATATCTCGATGGGAGTAATGACTGCCCGAAACTTCTTCGTATCAATACTCTCAAATCCCAGCGTCTCCAGATTAACATTCTCCTTGGTAGACAAAACCGCCAGAAGCCGCTCATTGAGCATTGGATCGATAAAGCCGCCCACATGATCTACAATCAGCTCCGTGATGGACTCCACACTATCCATGTCTCCGATCCCCAGCACCTTGCCCTTCCTGCTTATGACAAGCACATTGGAGATCAGGATATCCTTCAGCACATCACAGATATCATTAAAGACCACTTTTCCTGAATTATTATTATGCAGAAGTTTTCCGATTTTCCTCGTTTTATCCAGCAACTGAACGCTACTCATGAATCATGCTCCTTAACTGTACGCTGTTGTAAAAGTTTCAAATAGTTACACAATTCTATATAAGTTGATTTTATCACAACATTTGAGCATTATCAATGTATTTTCAATACATTTCATTCAGTTTGTCCTCAATTTATATATGATTCAAAGAATTTTCTGACATTCAGCCCATAATTTTACTTTTCTGTCACGTTTCCGCCTTTACCGCATCTTTGACAAAACCGCAGTTCTCGTCAGAGCAAACCAGCTTGCTGCCCTTTTGCAGAAGGATAGAACCGCATCTGTCACATTTATCCGCAACAGGCTTCTGCCAGACCATAAAATCGCATTCCGGATTTTCGATGCACCCGTAATATTTTCTGCCCTTTTTTGTCTTCTTCAGCACAATATCCTTGCCGCATTTGGGACAGGCCACGCCGATCTTCTCGAAATAAGGCTTCGTATTGCGGCACTCCGGAAAACCGGGACAAGCCAGGAATCTGCCGTGAGGACCATATTTGATGACCATCTGCCTGCCGCAGACATCGCAGAACTCATCCGACAATTCATCCGCGATCTCCACCTCATCCAGTTCCTTCTCCGCCTTCTCCACAGCCTCCGACAGATCCGGATAGAAGTTCGCCACCACAGTCTTCCACTTCACACTCCCCTCTTCCACACCGTCTAAGAGTGCTTCCATTGTGGCGGTAAAATTCACATCCACGATGGAGGGAAATGCCTCCTTCATCATGTTATTGACCACTTCACCAAGTTCCGTCACATAAAGGTTCTTGTTCTCCTTGACAATATATCTTCTGGCAAGAATTGTGGTGATGGTAGGCGCATAAGTACTGGGGCGTCCGATTCCCAGTTCCTCCATGGCCCGCACCAGCGAAGCCTCCGTATAGTGAGGCGCCGGCTGGGTAAAATGCTGTTTCTCTTCCAGTCCCAGCAGAGATAATTTCGTATCACGTGTGATCCCTTTCATAAGGGTGTTATTCTCTTCTTTTTCATCTTCCTCGGTATAGACACTCATAAACCCGTCAAACTTCACCTTGGAAGCAGCCACCGTAAAACGCTGCCCCGCCGCATCAATCTTCACCGATGTCGTCTCGTATACCGCCGGTGCCATGCGGCTTGCCACAAACCTTTTCCAGATCAGCTGATAAAGCCGGAACTGATCTCTGGACAGGGATTCCTTAAGTTCCACAGGCGTTCTTCCAATATCGGTAGGCCGGATCGCCTCATGGGCATCCTGAATCTTCTGCGTGCTCTTGCGCTCCTGTTCCGTGCCCGCCGCGTACTCTTCACCATAACGCTCCGTGACAAACACCTTTGCCGCCGCTTCCGCCTCCTCTGACACTCTGGTGGAATCTGTACGCAGATAAGTGATGACACCCACCGTTCCGTTTCCTTTAATATCAATACCCTCATATAACTGCTGTGCCAGACGCATGGTCTTCTGGGTGGAAAAATTCAGCACCTTGCTGGCTTCCTGTTGGAGCGTGGAAGTCGTAAACGGCAGCGGCGCTTTCTTGACACGCTCACCGTTCTTCACGCTGCTCACCTGATACTCGGCGCCTTCCAGCAGCTTCCTGATCTTCTGAAGTTCCTGCGCTGACGCGATGGTCTTCTTCTCGTCCACTGTCCCGTAATATTTGGCTGACAACGGTTTCTTCTCACCTTCTACCTTAAAAGAAGCATCCAGAGTCCAATACTCTTCCGGAATAAAAGCATTGATCTCTTCTTCCCTGTCACAGATGATGCGCAGCGCAACAGACTGTACCCGTCCTGCACTGAGGCCTCTCTTTACCTTGGCCCACAGAACCGGTGAGATCTTGTATCCCACCATACGGTCCAGACACCGTCTGGCCTGCTGCGCGTCCACCAGATCCATATTGATCTCTCTGGCATGTTTCAGGGATTCCTTCACAGCCGTCTTGGTGATCTCGTTAAAGGTGATCCGGTATACTTTCTTATTTTCCAGTTTCAGCGCCGCCAGCAGATGCCACGAAATGGCTTCTCCTTCGCGGTCAGGGTCCGTTGCGAGATACACTTTCTCGGCCTTCTTCACTTCCTTGCGAAGATTTGCCAGAATATCTCCTTTTCCCCGTATGGTGATATACCTGGGTTCAAAATCATGATCCACATCGATTCCCAGCACGCTGCGCGGCAGATCCCGCACATGTCCGTTACTGGCTGCGACCTCATAATTCGCGCCCAGAAATTTCTTGATCGTCTTCACCTTGGCAGGTGACTCCACGATTACCAGATATTTTGCCATAGCATATTCCCCTGTTTCTCCTCATTCGGTCTTTCAACGTGAACCACTATACACTATATTCTTTATGCTGGCAAGAGGGTAAAAGTTAAAAAAATGTGAAAAAGAATCTGTAAAAAATACAGAAAATACCCCTCCGCCTGTTTTGCAGAGAGGTATTCCTCATCTATTCGTTATAAATCAAAGGAAACCTTCATCATCTCATTGACAGAGGTAATTCCTTCCAGCACATATTCCGTCGCACACATGCGCAGTGTACTCATGCCTTCTTCCAGCGCCTTTTCCTTGATGGCTTCTGCGTCACCATTCTTGCTGATAATGCTCTTCAGGCCCTGTGAGATCTCCATGATTTCATAAACACCGATTCTGCCCTTAAACCCTGTCCCGTCACATTTGGAACAGCCGCATGGCTCATAGATCGTGACATCCGCATCCGGTGCCAGAGCAAGCATCTCTCTTTCCTCCGCATCCGGTTTCTTCGCCCGCTTGCACTCCGGGCAGAGCCGGCGTACAAGACGCTGTGCGATAACACCCACCGTAGAATCTGCAATCAGATAAGGCTCTATCCCCATATCCATCAGACGGGTGATCGTGCCCGCCGCAGAATTGGTATGCAGAGTAGATACCACCAGATGCCCCGTGATAGACGCCTGCACTGCAATAGATGCCGTCTCCTGGTCACGGATCTCACCGATCATGATAATATCGGGATCCTGTCGCAGAATAGAACGCAGCGCGCTGGCAAAAGTCAGTTCCGCCTTATTGTTGACCTGCACCTGATTGATTCCGTCAATATTTGCCTCCACCGGATCTTCTACCGTGATGATATTCACGTCTTCTCTGTTCAATTCGCTGAGTGCCGTATAAAGCGTTGTTGACTTACCGCTTCCGGTAGGCCCCGTAACCAACAGGATCCCATGCGGATTCTGCAGTATATGGTCAAATTTCTTAAGCTCTCTCGGTTTGAAACCAAGCTGGCTCTTCTCTCTGGTCAGCGCGTTCTTGGAAGTAAGACGCATAACCACCTTCTCACCGTATACTGTGGGAAGAACAGAAACACGGATATCAAACTCCTGTCTGTCCACCACCTGTGTGATACGTCCGTCCTGAGGCTTTCTTTTTTCCGCAATATCCATTCCGCCGATGATCTTGATACGGGCCACCATCGCCGGAAGCAGTCTGATACTGTAGGTCACTTTTTCATACAATGCACCGTCGATACGGTATCTGATACGTACCTGACGTTCCATCGGCTCAATATGAATATCGGAAGCACGCTGTCTGACCGCCTGTTCGATCATTGTCTTGACAAGCTGTACAATCGGGGAATTGTTTACGTCCTCGCTGTACATATCTTCCTGCTCGGCCATCTGGCTCTCTTTTTCTCTCGTATATTCTTCCAGCGCAGAGTTGACCTCCACATTGCCGAAATATTTATCCAGAGCCAGCATAATGCTTCTCGTGGTGGAAATCACCGGCTCCACCTGCAGGTTCGTGATGATCGCAATATCATCCATTGCCGCCATATCCATGGGATCAGCCATAGCCACACGAATTACATTCATGTTATCCGATGCATACTCAAAAGGCAGCACCTTGTAACGTTCCAGTACATTACCCGGCACGAGTCCGAGAACGTCCTCCGGGATCGCCACATTCTGCAGGTCGATCATATCATAGCCCAGCTGGTTGCTGAGCGCTCTGCCGATTGCCTCCTCTGTCGTAAATCCCTCGTCAATCAGTGTTTCACCCAGCTTGCGGCCGCTGCCCTTCTGTAACTGCAGTCCCTGCTCAAGCTGCTCCTGTGTAATGACACCTCTTTCTACAAGTACATCTCCAAGACGTATTTTCTTCCTGTTAAAATCCATGCCCTTTTACCCCTGTTGTTTATTGTTTTATAACATTACTGCCGGACTCTTTTCCATTTGATGCTTCTGGTCTAACATGCCGAATCTTTCCACTGAATGCTTCCAGTTCCTGCATACCGATTCCTTCCCAGGCTGCTGTTCCGAACCTTACATATCAGATTCTTCCCCGGTTGTTATTCCTTGCCTTTACATGTTGGTTCTTTCCCCGGTTGTTATTCCTTGCCTTTACATATTGGTTCTTTCCCGGTTGACGTTTCAAGCCTTCCACCCCAAACTTTTTACTCTGTCTGTCATGGAAGGCTTTCACGTTAAAACATGCTTTACTCCATTGCTGCGCTTTTTTCTGCGCATGACGAGTTTATGGCCGGTAATACGCAGACACAAATTCCGTAATTGAAAACTTTCATGATCAATCTTTCACTACATTTACTCAAGGTTAAACAGGTAAGCCTGAAGAACCTGCAATTTTGCATATACCTTATCCGTGATGTACACGTTGGCATTTGTTGTATTGGTAGTGATGGTGCTCTGTGCCTCAAAGTAGAACTCAAGCCCGTCTCCTTCTCCGCACTGCTTCATGAGCGTCCTCGGCACCCGGATATAGTACACACCGCCGCTGGTCAGATTGTTTGCGTCTACCGGGCTGTCATCCTTGGCATTGTACATACTGTCTGCCAGACGGTTCACGGAAATATCATTTCCGTCCACATTGATGGTCTCTGCGCCGCCGTCAGCCTTATAGTATACATGGGTTGCGATCGCTCTTGTTCCCTTGACAAAGTTGATATCCTGCACCGTAAAATATAACTTTTCATAGTCCTCTGTTTCTGCCGCATCACTCAGATAGAATCCATCGCTTCCGTCACTCTTAACACCGTTGTCATAATATCTGTATAGCAGCTTCAGTTCCTCTGACTCCGGCACGCCCTGCTTAAGTACCGTAATCTGAGGTGACTTGATGCCTGCCTGATAGGATGCGATCATGGTGTTGATGAAAAGTTTTGCCTCCTCAAACGTATACCATTCTTCGTTCTGATTTTTCCGGGCATGACCCATACCCGTATATGTGATATTTCCTTTGTTATAGATATAGTAGTTGTTGCGCACATCGTTGGGCGACTGGGAATAGATCGTATCCACCCAGTCAGAATGTCCTGTAGGCGAAGTTCTTTTGCCGAGGCAATACCATACTACCAGATCACTCTGCCCGTCACCGTCATCATCTGCAGTATAGTCCAGTTCATAATACTGCGCATGGGTCAGGGCAACTTCAAATTCCTCCTTTAACTTGTACGGATACTCCGTGATCTGTCCCTTGTTGACCTGTGTCGCATGAACATTCCATACCTCTCCGTTGTTCACCTTCTCCAATTCACCGTATCTGGCAGGATCCTCTTCAACACCATCGTAATTCTCCCAGAAATGACTGGCATCGAACCGTATATTTGTGTATTTGTTCTCAAATACAACATTCGGATATCTGTGATAATTGTCCGATGTCATATTCCACTTGGTGTATTGGTATTTTGAGGTGGTTCCTTCATCAAGCAATACCTTCTGATCCTTTGCACTGATCAAAGAGTAAGTGTATCCGTGTACTTCCGGCACCGTCTCTTTTTTGCCGCTCTTTGGCTTATAGGCCACATCTTTGTCAGAATTAACTACCGTATCATAATCATTGGTTCCCTGACGCAGTATATTACCTCTCTGCAAAATCTCAGAACTCAGTATGCCGTAGCGGTCCATGCCCACCAGCGGGCGGACATATTTATTCAAGGTTGCCGCATTCCGGGTATAATACCATTCGCTTTTATTTCCCCATGGTGTTGCATTATTTCTCCATGGATACCCCTTCATCGCCTGCGGTCCCTGACCAAGATCCGGAGAATTAAAAAACGATGTCGTATCATGCCCAAGAAGGACACTCTTCCCGCTGTTGATAAAGTCAACGATTGCACCCATCGGCCCGCTCTCGGCATTCCCCGAAAAATCACCGTACATATCTGAGAAGCCCAAGATCAGCATATTAAAATCTTTCAGATAATCATTATTAGCATAATAATTTCTCTCAAACTCATCAATGTTGATCGTCGTGATGTCCAGATCAAACTCATCCGCAATTCCGGAATAGTCAGCGCCATCATACTGGCCGCCGTAAACCAACGTATTGAAATGTCTGCCCTTTGTATTAACCTCATAGTTAAGGTTGATCACATCATCTCCATTTTTGTTGATCTGGCAGATTTTCAGCACTTCCTTATCCATTCCGTTAAGCTTCGTATAGCCGTTCAGCGAAGTATAAATATTCGGATTATCCGCCTGCGTGATCTCCACGCGCCAGGGCAGAAGTCCCTTATAACCCGTGGGAACATCTCTGGTAAGCAGATATCCTGTGTCAGCATACAATTCCTCCGCAGACACCAGATTACCTCCCTGGGTGATGGTAATATCCTCTACCTCCTCCTGTTTGGAGAATTTACCGTCTGAATTCACGTCAATATAGAGCTTACAGCGATATTTTGTATTATAAGACGCCGTTCCTTCATTTTTAATATTGAACGCATACTGCAGTTTATATCTTCCGTTGACATCCGGATTAATATAGTAAATATCGCTGCCTTCTTCTGCCTCACCGCCCACTGCCGTATTCGTCAGACTTACCTTGGGACGGTTCAGATAGAACTTAAAAAGCTCCGAATTATCCGCTATATCTCCCTTTGCATAAAAGTTCAGATATTTATCCTTCATTGCCTTTGTCACGAACTCATATAAATATGTACAGTTGTCGATATGATCCTCATCAATCGCTCTGTCAGGAGATGCGTTCTCCTCTCTCTCTATGATCAGAGATAACGTCTTATTATCCCAGTTGCCCGCGCCATTTACCTGTTTGGTAAAATCAGGCACATCTTTTGTAAAAGTCTCTCTGTTTCCTGTAAATTCATCACCGTCAAAAACAGTCAGCCTGTAGCCTTCCTTCACCTTGACAGAGGAAATATCCAGCCGTTTCACGCCAAGCGCCGCAAGCTGTTTACTCGTGTACTCGCCTTCAGTCAGATTGACGCGCGCACCTTTATACTCACTTTCCGCAAAAACCGTCACCGGCTGTTCCAGGAAATCGTCTGCAATGATAACCGGATAAGATCCGTCCAGGAACGAAAGCAGCGCATTTTTCTTCTCCTTGGAAATATCGTTGCCGCCATATCTTACATAATTATAAAACCATGTCCAGTCATTCCTGTTGCCATTTCGATATTCCGTGGTAAGCAGACCTGCCATTGGCAGATTCACCACTCGCAGATCTCCTATATTATAGTAGATCAAACCATCCATATCCGCATCATTGAACACCGTCCCGGCGGCCACATGCTTCTCATCAGGCTTGCCAATATAATTATTGTCTGTCCAGTAACGCATATTCAGATGATCTTTGCTCGTACCGATATAAATCAGATCGTAAGTCTCGTTCAGCTTCTCAATCTTACCGATAAATTCAGCAGTCGTCATAACGGTGATATCGGCCTTCTCCACACCGGGCGCCCATGCCTTGATCTGATCCAGAGAAAGCTCCGGCTCATCCGCCATGGCGGGCTGGATTTCCAGTACTCTGATCTCTTTCTTGGTCTCTACCTTTCTGCGGTCTCTGTAATTCAGAATATGCCGCACCGCTTTGGCCTGCGAAATACTTGTGGAAAGCGGCTTATAATTTCCCGATGTATCCGATTCACGGTACAGGTTATCCAGCTTGATTTCATCCAGAACACACTGAAAACCGGGTTCGATCTCCCCGCCGTCCTGATAAATCGTCGGGGCATAAAACTGATCGTTGATAATAGAATCATTGCCGAACCTGCAGTAAACCTGCTCTTCCACAAAATTCCTGTCTGCGTCGTCCACAATTCCCTTCATCAGCTGCTCTGTTGTCAATTTATTGTAATTATTGCGATGGCCTTCATACCACTCGCTCAGATTATCCTGACAAAGCATCGCGGAAAGTCTGAAAATATTGGTATTCTCAAGTTCTTCATTGACCACGATACTTCCGCTGTCATCCTTTACGTACAAAATGGAACCATCCACCAGGCACGGCATGGCACCTGCGATCGTCTTGTCAAAGAAATACTTAAGCAGATCAGCCGACAGATCATTGTCCTGCGCTGAATATTTCTTTACCTCTTTATTCCCTACATCATTGCCGGAAACATCCCCCGGATCATTACCGGATATATCACCTGTGTGGTCGCCAACACCGGAATCATTTCCACCGTCTGAGCCGCCTTCCATATCCTGCCCCTGATCAGCACCGTCTTCTGCTGTCGGTGGAATCTCCGGAAGGGAATCGTCATCTGCCGTCGGAGGCTGGTTCCCATCGGAATCACCACCTGCTGATGAACCCTGATCCTCGTCAGAATTGTTACCCGTTGACGGGCTCAGGCTTTCGTCGGAATCATCATCTGTTGCCGGATTATTATTTCCATCGGAATCATTGCCTGTTGCCGGACCCTGATTATTGTCAGAACCGCCACCCGCTGATGAATCCTGATTCTGGCCAGAATTATCACCCGTTGACGGACTTTGAGTCTGGTCGGAACTGTCGCCCGCTGTCGGACTTTGAGTCTGGTTGAAACTATCGCCCGCTGCCGGACTCTGATTATTGTCAGAATCACTGTCTGTTATCGAATCTGCCACCAGCATATTCCAGCCGCTCTGCTGAAGAACACTGGATACCGGTTGTCTGCCGGCTCCTCCACTGCCTGCGGAATCCCCGGTGTTGTCTTCTTGACCGGAACCGCCATTGCCTGTGCTATTGTCGGTGTTGTCACCTTTGCCGCCTGCAGTATCGCCGGTGTCATCGTCTTTTCCATCTTCTACGCCGCCTGTGGCATCATCGGTATTATCATCTTTACCGGTATCATCACCGCCTGAGGCATCATCCGTGCTATCACCCTTGCTGTCATCGCCGCTGCCTGTAGTCTCGTCAGTGTCATCACCTTTGCCATCGTCGCCGCTGCCTGTGGTATCATCCGTGCCGTCACCTTTACCATCGTCACCGCCGCCTGTGGTGTCATCCGTGTCATCACCCTTGCCGTCGTCGCCGCTGCCTGTGGTGTCATCCGTGTTATCGTCTTCCCCGTCGCCGGTTTCATTGTTCTTATCGTCTTTTTTATCTCCGCCGCCGGTTTCGTCATCCTCGCTTTCTTCATCGCCTTTGCCATCGCCGGGGTTACGCTTATTATTGCTTTTCCCGTTCTCTGTCTTATCTTCGTCTTTCCCGCTGTCAGAGGAACCGCCCGACCAGATTCCTGTCGCCCGCAAACCGGAATTAAGATACAGAAACTGGAAATTCGGCAGCTGTTCCATCTCATTCAATTCCTGAGGCGTATATGTCAGTACTTTGATCTTGAAATCGGCGTAGTCCTTTTTGTCCATGTTGATGACGTATTTTCTGAACCATTCATTGCTCTTGAAAGCATTTTTACACCAGATTTCCTTACCCGGAAATGTATAAACCTGTCTGGTCTGGCTCTCGTCCGTACCGTCCCATTCTACAAACACATATTCACCGTTATCACTGAGTACCATCGCATCTACTGTGTAAATAGAATCCTTTTCAGTAAGCTGCGAGTAATCCGTCACTTTCTCAAAAGCAACCAGATAGTACGCGGAAACCTGTTCTGACGCAAAAACATCCTTCCTATTTTCCTCTTCATCCTCATCGTCTATCGGATCGTCCGCACCCGGCTGATCGGCCTTGTCGTCACCATCAGCATCGGTATCATCCGAATCCGCATCGTCACCGTCCGGATCATCGGGGTTCAACTCATCATCGGTATCAGTATCAGAATCTGTTTCGTCATCAGAACCTGTACTGTCATCAGAATCTTCATGATCGCCTGATCCGGAACCATCATCAGGATTCGGATCATTATCTGAGTCTGCTCCATTCCCGGAACCTGTATTGTCATCCGTACCCGTATTATCACCAGAATTTTGACTGTCGTCAGAACCTGCGTTGTCACCCGGTTTTGTACTGCTGTCAGAATCCGGATTGTCACCCGGTTTTGTACTGTCATCACCTGTGCCGCCAGCAGACACATCGTTATCTGCCCCCGGCTTACCGCCGGCATTGACATCATCCCCGGATCCTTGCTGTCCGCCGGAAGCTGTACCGTTATCAGAACCCGGTTCGTTATCAGCAACTAATCTAAACCATTTTCCCTGACGGAAATCAGCCGCTGCAAATACAACTGCTTTTGCCGCTCCGGCTATACTTGCACTTTCAGCGCTTCCATTCGTTGCTCCACCGGTATTTCCACTGTTATTACCGTTGTTGCTGCTATTGCTGCCTCCTGTATTACTGCCGTTGCCCTCACCATCGCTGCCGCTGTCTTCGTTCACATTACCGGAAGCAGTACCCTCACTGTTGCCACCGCCATTGCTGCCTTCGTTACCAGTCCCGCTACCGTCACCATTTCCGTCTTCATTACCGGATCCGCCGCCGTTACCATTTCCGTCTTCATTACCGGACCCGTTTCCATCACCATTACTGCCTTCATTACCGGATCCGCCGCTGTTACCATTCCCATCTTCATTACCGGACCCGTTACCATCACCATTACTGCCTTCATTACCGGATCCGCCGCTGTTACCATTCCCATCTTCATTACCGGATCCGTCACCACCGCCGTTACTCTCTTCATCATCGGATCCATCGCCATTACTGCCCTCATGATCAGATCCGCTGCTGTCATCATCGTCCTTCTCGTCTTCAGTATTGCTGCTGTCGTCGGAGTCATCCTTATCTTTATCAACTTCCTCCTCTGCAGTATCATTTAATATAGAAGAAAGTGCTTTCTCACGTATCTCCGCCCATGTGCCCAGACAGACAAAAGCATCCTTTTCTTTCTTATAAACAAACCGGTCATCCTCAATACCACCTGCCACGTCACTGTCGATCTTCATAGAACTGCTTACTGTATAATAGAGTAGATCGGGGTCGATAGGATAATCATCCAGATCATATTTTCCTCTGTACTTAAAAGAAAGCTGATATTTATCCTGCTCGCCGTCAGCCGAACCCTTTACAAACCAGCCCTCGCTCTTGTCCCCATCCGATACCAGCTTCTGGAAACCTTCAGCTTTCTCACTGCTCTCCTCATATTCTTCTTCCGAAATCTCAACCGGAAAATTTTTCTTGATCCCCTGCTCAGCATAGTACTCGCGAAGTTCAGCCTTCTTTTTCTCTACAAATTCTTTTCGCCGTGCAGCGGTTGGAAGAGAACAGAGAGTGTTCTGCCAACTCGTCCATGTCATCTCCTCTTCATTCCACTCAGACAAAACCGGCTCATATCCGTCTACAAGAAAACCGATCTCCGCTGCTGCCCGGTCAGGTACAATCTCCAGAATCGTAAATTCACTTCCACTCGCCTTATAACGGGCGCGCAGTTTCTCGATGCCAAGCAGCGTATCCGCCGCCTCCACCTCCATGGGCCGTGAAAATACTGCCGTTATAACAACAGCGGCAGCGGACAGTCCCGCCACTGCCGCCGCTGCAAAACGCTTCCTGTTAAATTTCTTTTTATGATTCATCGTTCTTTTCATTTTGACACTTCCTATCCGCTCGTCGAAATCAACCGCCACGTTACCAGGAATTTCCGCCGGCTTGAAGCCGAAGAATGAATTGTGATATATTACGCTTTATTCAAAAATAATGGTTGTATAGGTGTAGATTTCAGGATTATCTTTCATGGAAATCTTAATCTTCATACTCTGTAATTCCACTTCATCGGCCACAGACCAATCCTGCACATCCCACTTTCCCCACGCATATATGGGTACATCGTCTCCATGAGTTGCCGTTCCCGTTATATATGGTGTAATGACCACTCCGGCCGGGGCTGAATATTCGAATTCTTCAATACTATACTCATAAACCGGAGGGTTACTCTCTGCCCATGCATTCTCCCAATATCCTTCTACCGAATATTCAAAGTCAAAAGCCTGTGCTTTATATGTTGTCTTACAATACCATGTCTTTCCATACAATTGCACCGCCGCAATATAATGAATGCGCTCACATGTCCAATTATTCTCAATTCCATTTTCCGTATGCTTATAATTACATACGACTTTCACATAGTAATCACGATTTCGAGGAAGGCCTGAAGTAAATGAAAAACGATAAGTATCCCACGAAGAAGGCACTAACTCCAAATAGCCCAGCAAACTGTCATACTCTGATATACGGTTTCCATATACGTCACAGAAATAACAGCTATATTGATACTCTTCCGCCCATTTATCAGACATCTTAAAAAATGTGCTGCCATATACAAGCTTGCCACGCTCCATATTGGAATCACCATCTACAGCGCCATTATCATCGATCCTGTAATTAACCCGATCCGATACTGTCTGCCCTGTTATATCCGAATGGGCAGTCAACGTGATTTCAAGCATGATACCAAAATTAGCCGGATCCTTCTTTATAGATAGATCTAAAGAATCTCCGTTTCCTGAATAATCCTGTACAATATCTTTGATATCCCTGTTCGTTCCCACAGGTATGACTGTCCATTGATAAATAATTGCAGCTTCCTCACTGGCAGTAAACCCTTCAGTAACCACAATTGAGCCGTATTTGGGTGCAAATGCCTCCAAAGACTTTGTTCTGATATGAACAGATTTAAGTGATTTGCTGAGATCACCTACTACCTTTACTACACCCGTCGCCTTTTTATTCGGATTGGATTTATATCTGGCAGTGATCGTCAGGTACATATTAGGTTCATAGTCACTCACACTAAGATAACCATTCTGGTCAATGGTACTGAGCGTATTAGACTCTTCAATTTCCCAATCTACCAGGTCATTGACATTCGAGCCGGAATTAATCACCGCATAAATATTGTAAGGATATCCCCTTTCCACTTCCGAACTCTGATTTATAATATCCGTCTCTGGAAAACTCACGCCATAAAGTGTACCAGAATACCTTAATTTCATCGTATCCGCCATAGGTGTCGTCTCTTCGAAAATATCACCCATATTGTCACTTAAGAGCATTCTGTTGCGAAGCGTGATCACCGGGCTTGTGGCATAATCCACTCTTCCGGTACCATCCTCATATCCCACACTGATTTGCACAGATTTTACGATAATCCTCTCCGAGCCGTCCAATGCTTTCTTTGTCATCGTATCACTCAGATCCACATCAAAATCTTCTACATCTTCTGCAAGAAGCTGATTCTCATAAACAGCTGCGCCATCCACATAACTGTCGGCAGAAGCATCATAACTGACATCCCACTTTCCGCAGTAGATACTCCGATCCGTCTTCTTCCACTCTACCACTTCCTTCGTGTAGACCATTGTACCGCTTCCGTCGTCCTCTGCATGATACATGGTAACTTCCACCGAATCCGGATCTGCTGAGCCGTCCGGTACTGTCTTCTTGGAGATACCGCCGTTTACATCAATGATCATATCCTCAACCTGATTAACGGTAAGTTCGGCTTCTCCCTGCAGATTGGCATCAGCGCTTCCCTTGGCAAAACTCCTGCTTCCCGTTATCATAAACGAGGTCGCAATTGCCAGAACAATTGATAAAATAGCAAATGTTATCAATAATTCAACTAATGATAATCCCCTGTTCTCCCCCATAGCAGTTCTCCTCTCCGCCTACAATCTGCTCAATACGTGTTTACCGGTTGCCGGAAATAATTCTATCTTGTAAGTTCTTCCGCAGTCAATCGTGAAGCTTATCTGCTGATATTCTGTAATACTGTCCACTTTCACAGTGGAACCGTCCGATATAACTGCTCCTTTTACAGATCCGTTAATACGATCGTAAATAATTTTCACTGACCTGCTGTCTGCAATTACAACATCTGCTCCGTCCAACGTACAGGTCACATCCACAGCATTCTTGCCAATCTTCTCCTCTTCTGCAAGCACCCAGTCAGCATCGCTGCTTCCCTTTGCAATGGCACTTGCCGGTATATAATATCTCACATAGTAACCATCACTTTTATGCATAAGTTCCAGGTAACAGTCCACCGTAGCCGATTTCGTCAACGCCTGGTTTTTCTCTTTATTCAGTGCCGCCGCCAGATCATTGGCGCACTCCTTTGCATTCTGGCCGGTCAGAAGCGAAAATCCATAGAAAAGGAAACCACCCATAACCGCCATAATTGCAACAACGATTATCAATTCAACTAAGGAAAATCCCCTGTCATCCTTCATCTCAACAGCTCCTATTTCTTGCTCCACCGTTCGTAACTGATCAGGTCTACCATGGAAACCCTGTCTGTTCCCATATCACCTGACGTATTGCCATTATAGATGTAATTCACGCCGTCCTTGAAAATATTCAACAAGTAATAATCCTTGCCCGCCGACAGTTCATCAATCTTCGTTCGAAGTATATTTGCAAATGCATCCGTGTCAATCGGTTCCAGCGTAATCGGTGCGTCCGCCTCCACAAAAATATTTCCCTTGGCAAGAATCAGTCCCTTGAAGTCCTTCTTTACGATCACGTCACCAAGACTTACGATAATTTTTACAGAAGAAGGCGTACTCCCGTCCACGATATACTCATCCTTTTTCGTAAGGATTGCACTTTCAGGACTACCTCCCAGCGTATCTATTTTCGCTTCCGATGTCCCTTTTTCATGAAGAATGATCTCCAGCTCCGTCTCATCAATGATATTTTTGAATGCCGTCTGCTCTTTCTCCTCATCAGTAAGCTGATTTGATGTTCTTACCAGCTTCGCACGCAGCGATTTAAACACATCTTCCTTCATCGCAGAAATACGCTTCGCCTGTTGAATATTGCCCGAAGAATCTGTGGAACCTACCACCGCCCATGTCTCATCGCCCTCATAGGTAAGCATATTGCCCGCAATGTTGAGATACAGCATCTGGTCGGCATCCTTCATCTTGATCTCTTTCGCATACAGCTTCGTATACTTATCCACGCTCTCCGTGTTGATATCATAATAATCCCGGAAATATCTGTTGGCCGCGTCTTCATCGAGAAACCGCAGATAACAGTACACCAACGGACCAGCATTGGTCTGTTTGAAGACAATTTCCGGCACATAGGCAGAACCGCCGCCTGCAACAGTCTCTTCTTTTATATAATTATTAAGGCTCTTATATCCTAACGCTGGAATCTGCCTCGAACCGTCCAGCAGAAGATACTGATCCGGATTGTTAATGATCTCCTCATACTGTTCCAATGTAAGCGGATTGCATCCGAATTCCGAATCTCCAATGGCTCCCGTGGCATCCTTACGGCATCCCAGCGCCTCCCCCGGCACCAGATAAATAAGCTGGTTGCTCTTTACCGCAACTGATTCTCCCATCATAATATCGTATTGATTTTTCTTCTCATCTTCTGTAGCGGACGTATCCGCTGTTTTATGATATGAAGTAGACACATATGCTCTACCATTGATGGTCAGACGTTCCAGCCCGGACAAATCAAGAATGCTGTCCCTGCCGTTGATGACGATGGCACTGCTGGAATCGGCGCTGAGATCACCAGCGGGATTTTCATCCTCACCCTCACCGCTGCCGCCGCCCGTACCGCCGCTTTCTGTGCCGCCGCCTGCTGAAGCGGCTAGATAACCGAACCCGTTATACTCTCCGCCAAGAACCGCTTTACTGTTTTTGCCCGCCAGCGTCATATCATCCTTCAGATTGACACTGCCCTTCAGATCCACGGACGCAGATGTCAATATAAGATTCTGCCCCCACAGTTCCACCTCGTCCATTTTAAGACTGCTTCCTTCGGCAATCTCCACATTATTCCTGCTTACTACCGTGGAAACGCTGACATCATCCGCATCATCCGGTTTCTCAAAGCTGACGCTTGTGGATAACAATGTTGGGAGCGACAGTTCCTGCTCCTTATCCAGCGCTGAGTAAACCTTTCCCCCGGCATCTCCTTTGGGCGTACCAAGAAAAATCTGTCCGCCATAAGCATCACCTTTGATTGTAATATTTCCACCCGCCGTCCTGTTCCCCAGCAAAAGCGTATCATCGGCTATCATACTGCAGTCCGCCAGATCCGGCAGTGCAGATGCCTGTGAAAAATTGAACGAAGGCAAAGTGATCCGTATATCCGTACTGATAATAGAAACAAAGCCTCTCTCATTTACATAGGTAACTTTCAGATCTTTCAGAATAAGGCGGTCGGTATTCACATCCAGCGCATACTTCTTTCCGCCGCTGTACTCGTTGTCGTCGTCTGATCCGTCATCAACATTAGACTCCACGATCGCACCGTATGTACCAAACCCCTTCCTTTTTCCTACATTAGTTGTATTATGATCCGCCCGGTCGCCGGCAAAGTCATCTGAAAGCCAGCTTCGCAGCTTATCCACATCATAATATTTCTCATGTGCAGCATCCTTCTGCAACCGGTCCTGCAGTTCATTAAAATAAATTGTATGAAACGCCTTATTTCTGGCATTGGCACTGCGATACAGCGCATAGTTCGTCATAACTTCTCCATATGCCTTGGTAAGCGATTCGGAAATCTCATTCTGCAGGCCTACGTTGATTTCATCCAATACCGTCTCAGCAGTGTAAAAGTTATCCTTACCCTGTTTATCTATGACACGCATCTGATACCCGGCAAAGGCTACAAACATTAGAACCCCTGCCAGAATCCCAACAAACGCAATGATAACGATAACCATGGCCAAAGCCCCGCCTCTGTTATCCTGATATAACTTTTTCCTATCAACTGCGTTCCCCATAATCCACTAACCTTCTTCCGATTCCGTTGCTGTGAAAAGTTACCCTAATCTCCATACTGCGGCTCATCTGCAACTCCAATTCGCGCGAAAATACTATTCAATCTTCGTTCCCGTCAGCCTCACAAGCGGCTCTTCCGTATCCCGGTCCGCCCCATGAGTATAAACCAACGCTTCCATCGTGTATATTCTGTCCTTTGCCTCTGTTGTTTCCAGAGATTTGAGGCTGGTATATTCTATGATTTCATTTTTCGTAAAAACTCTTCCCGGATTATCATAATCATACAGCTTGAGAGTTGTCGTGCCCGGATTCGTCAAACTGGAAGAATCCATAAGATTTAAGTTTGTAAAATATTTGCCGAAAGTCTTTCCGTCCGCGTCAAACCCCTCTTTGATCTCAATACTGGCATGATACCCTACCGGAACCTGCCTCGCATTCTGGACTATCTCATCATCCAGTTCCACCCCTGTTGCTGGGCTGGACGGATCCAGAATATTCTGCCGGATAATGTAAATATTGACCGGAAGTTTATTCTCATTCTCTATAACAATTTCATCCACATTGGTTGTATCATATCTGGGTGCATAGAATAAATACAGACTCTTTAACTCAACAGGCTTTCCGTCCTCATCCAGAGTCTGGGAATTGTTAAAAAACACCCTGTCTTTGGTAGTATATTTCTCATATTCATCCGGTACGATCCCCCAGATATGATCAATCATATAATCATACCTCACTTTTGCCACAGTCGTCTTATATCCGCCCTGATCCTCCTGTTCGATCTTAACCGTAATCTTCCGCGTCAGTTCCTCAGCAAACCTCTGGGTATCCCACTTGTTTCCTGTTACCCCTTCCGGATGCTGTCTCGTCATATAAAGTTTATAGACTTCCTCATCTTCGCCATTCTCATTCACATCATTTCTGACTCTCTGGATATAGCTTCCACTGTCTATCCCACTGATCGTATTCATAAACAGAATATCCTGCGTATTCTGTGCATAATAGAGATCTGAAGCCGTCACCCGCTCCGGATTCAGCTTCACCACCACATCATACCAGTCTTTGCCCGACTCATCATTGATAATACCAAGCTTTGTAAATTCATAAAGACCCGGATCATTCACATTAGTTTCATCGGGTTTTTTCGTTACGGTATAACCAAATTTCGTCGTATCCAGAAGATCTTCGATCTTTTCTTTCTCGAAAATTTCCATTTCGTTCTGTGCCAGCGTAGTGGCACGCATATTCTCTCTACTCCTTGCATTTACACGATAGGAGGAAACAAAGCTTCTAAGCATAGGTACGATAATGACCGCCAGAATCACCACAGCTACCAGCAGTTCCAGCAGTGTAAAGCCTTTGTTATCTTTTCTCGCCATGTTTCCTCCTTTCCGCATGTGACGTATGTCCTGCCTTATCTACCTTCTGTTCAGTCCTCTTCCGCCCCGCCTGCATCATTGGCCGCCTGCCCATCTGTATCCTGTGCACCGCCGCCCTGTGAATAAGCACCGTTGAGCACGCCGAAAATGTTACCCGTTCCAGTAGATACACCCGGAATATTCTGATCCACATAAGGATTTCCTGTTCCATCCAGGAAGAAGAAATTCAGCTTCATGCTTCCGCTCAAATATCCGTTCTCACCGGACACCAGGCTGACTGTCTCGATGGACTTTCTGGAATCCATCCCGTATATATAATGAAGCACATTCTTTAAGCCGTTATTAGTCGTGGTAAGATTAACCGTACTGTCCATCCGGTACATTCTGATGCCATCGTCCACCAGTTCATACCCTTCCTCTGTTGTCAACGCACCTCCGTAAACCACTTCCTGCGCCGTCGTCATGCTGACGGAAGGCACTCTCACTTCATTGGCATCCACAAGTTCCATATTGTACAGATACATAACCTGATCCTCAGTACGAACGCCCGATGCAAACCTGTTGATCAGGGCATCACAGTCTGTTTTCATCTGCTCTGTACCTGCTATATATTCCGGTTTCTTAGCATTCAGAAGTCCCAGCCTGTCTACCGTCTTCTGCAATTCTTCATTTTCCGTCCGCACCTGCTCCGCCTGCTCCATATTTTTCTTGTAGGCAAACTGCCACGACGCGAACGCGATCAGGATTCCGAACACGACCAGTAATAACTGTATTTCACTCTTCTTCATCTTGTTCGTCCCCCTACTCTAAAATATCTTCATCGGCATCAGCTGCCGCATCGCTGCTGCTTTCCGTCAGTTCCGGTACTTCCGGCGGCTGTATGGATTCCAGCAAACCGCCCTTATAAACCGCCGTAACCACAAAGCTTACCTTAGGCTCCTGTTCCAGCACCTCGCCATCCATCACAGCCCCGGTATCTGTCAGGCTGGTAACTTCCACTGCCCCGATACTTTCAAAACTGCGGAACTGCTGGATCAGCTTCGCTGCATCCTTTTTGTCCGCAACCGACACTGACATGCTCACCCCGTTTAAATCCGCCGAAAATGACTGGACGTTCAAACTCGACGGCATCTTCGACTCCATCTCCTCTATAAAGGCAACCAGATCTTCATTCAAAGTCATAGTATTGCCCTGGAAAAAAGCAAGCTTGTCGAAACTATATTTCTGCTGCAGATATTCCTTATAAATATTCTCCGCTTCCGCCAGTTCCGTGATCCTGTTATTTAAGCTTGTATTTTCATCCTTAGCCGACTTCAGGTTCAAATAAGATCCCACACCTAAACCTGCTGCGATCACAAATCCGCCCACCGCAACAAGCACGGCCGCACGGAATCTGTCCTTCTCGTTGGGAAGCAGCTCCATGGACTTCTTGTTTTTCTCTTTCTCTCCCATGAAGCCGATGGGTGCAATCGCCGCACCGATACAGGTCAGAAACTCTCCAAAACTCTCTTCTTTGAAAAATTTATCCAGCGGAAGACCCTTGATCCCCGTCAACGTCTCTAAGGGAAGTTCCAGCGCATTGGAAATCAGTTCTAATAGCCCCTGGAAATCTCCGCCCAAACCGGTTAAATATGCCTTTTCAATCGGCATTCCGTTGTTTCTCGTATAATAATCCACGATTCGCGCGATACCGCTGACAAGATAACTGAGTGATTGAGAAATTTCCTCGTTCATACAGTTTTTATCCTTGAAACTGCGCACTGCCTCATCGTAACTCGGTCTTCCGAACTCATCCATCTCCATCATTGTGGAAACGGCATCTTCCACACCATATGTAACCGTTCTCTGAAGCACCACTACCTGATCCTGAAGTACCGTGACAATCGTAGTGTTCTCATCCACCTTGACTACCATCTGCACGCCCGTATCACACTGCCTGCGGACGAGTTGATAAATACTGTTACCACTGTAATCCATGGAAACAACATTACAGCCCAGAGCCTCTGCCAGTTCAAAATAACCGGCCACCATAGCCTTCGGCGCCGCCAGTACAAGAACCTTGTACTGCTTCGTGCCGTTCTCATTCTCCACCGTACTGATAATGTTATGTCCGATTTCATATTGTTGTAAATCTACCGGGAAATAATCAGAAACATTCGCCTGAATCAAATCCTTGACTTTATTTTCCTTGACAAACGGAATGACAATTTCTCGATTCGCGATCTTCGTAGAATTCATGGAAAAAATGATCTGCTTTGTCTTGATCTTATTCTCAGTCAAGGCAGTCTTGATCGCCGTGATCAGCTGCTCATTGACATCCAGCATACCGTCATGCACCACACCATCCGGTGTCTTAATATTGACGGCACGATAGACCTTCGGATTCTTGGTCTTGTAATCCTCCTCGCAGATCCGAATCCTTGAGACTCCAATTTCAATTCCCAGTATCTTCGACATTACTGTTCCCCTTTCGCTGACCTTTTCTGCACCCAGCTTAATATGCCCTCATGCAAAGATCAGTTTTTAACAACTTAACACCCCTTCATACAAAGTGTACAAACATCTGCAAAATCTATATTTCTAAAGGATAACAAATAATTATCCGTCATTTTCCAATTTAATAAACCAAAAGCAGGTTTAATCTATAGCCCTAAACATGATAAATACCATGTAATCATCCGATCTCCTGCCAAAGCAGCAATCATGACACCCATGGATAAATACGGACCGAAGGCAAGTACATGCCCCTGTCCACTTATTTTCATTCTGGCTGTGTGGATCACAGAACCGATGATACAGCCTAACACAAAAGCCAGCAAAATCTCTTTCCATCCCAGAAGCAGACCGCATACCGCCATCAGCTTGATATCACCGCCGCCGATCCCCCGTCCCTTCGTGACCAGATGAACAAGATAGAGAAAACCACTGACAATAAAGAAGCCGACTGCATAGTCAAGCCAATTAGCATAGTCTGTCACTATGCGAATCAGCCCCAATGCCAGTATAAACAAATTAATTCCCACCGGAATCTCATATGTACGAAAATCAATCACGCTTAAGGTGATCAATGCGGATGCAAGCAACGCATAAAGTAGGGCTTCAACGCTTATGCCATACACCGCGAACACGATGCAGTAGAACACTCCGTTCAGTAACTCGATAAGCGGATACTGAACGGAGATTTTCTGTTTACAACTGCGACACTTCCCACCCAGACACAAATAGCTGAATACCGGTACAAGATCGTACCATTTCAGCTGATACCCACAGTTCATACAGTGTGACCGTATCTTGACGATATTCTCTTGCTTCGGGATGCGGTAGATGCAGACATTTAAGAAACTGCCGATCACGATCCCGTAGAGGAATATGATTATGTAGAGCAGTATTGTGGGTAGCATTAGGGTGTATCCTTTCAAGGTGTTAAAGTAAAATTAGAATTTCTTAACAATGCCAGTCGCCTGATTGGGCGTTTCCTTAAAGTTTGAGCACTCAACAGATACAATTCCATTAGTGTCAACCTTTACGGTTATTTCAGGTAACGTCGGTGTAGCACCAGCAGCTCCCTTGGTGTAAGTGTTAGACGTCAATGTAACATCTCCAAGGTCTACCGTTAATGTTACCTCTCCATCAAGATTTGTTGCCCCTGATGCAGGTGCTTTCAAACTCGGAGGTGTTGCCGATGCATCAAATGTATACGTAAGTCCGGCTGTACCTGCAGCACCGATTTCCGCATTAACTTTTTCTTCTGTAGCAGCAATCTTCAGCACATTTGCAAAATCAGAAATGCCTGTGTTATCTCTCTGCAGTCTAGTTTTCTCCACATATCTCAGATACTGAGGAGCCAATACACCGATCAATACAGCCATGATCGCAACAACGATGATCAATTCTACAAGGGAAAAACCTTTGTTTGTTAATGATTTCTGTTCTCTTTTCATGTTTACTTTCTCCTTCTTTTATAATTATTTATATCTTAAACGCTCCGCCCTACTTAAGCGCCTAATTCGTATATAATATCTACTAACTATATGCTAAACAATTACAAGCTGTCCAATGCCTCATACATCTTCATCATCGGTGACAATACCGACGCGATCAGAACACTTACGATTGCCGCCAGTACAACGATGATCGCCGGTTCCATGACTGCCATCATAGACTGTACCGCCATCTCTACCTCTTCATCGTAATAATCCGCCAGCTTATCCAGCATGTCTTCAATGGCACCGGATTCTTCACCAATCCTGACCATATGATAAACCATCGGTGGATACAGCCCGCAGTCTTCCAGCGGTTTGGAAAAAGGCACACCCAATCCAATCTGTTCCCTCGCATCCTGCAGTGCTTCTTTAAACCATATATTCGTCATGGTGTTGGAAACGATTTCAACTGCCTCCACCATCGGAACGCCGGCTGCCATCAAAGTGCTCATAGTACGAGCCATAGAAGAAGCCGCCGATTTAATTGTCAAATCCTTAATACCGGGTAAAACAATCGCCAGCTTACCGAATATATGCTTGCCCGGATCTGTTCCCGCAAAAGCTCTGATGCCAAACACGAATCCTGCCACGCCTCCGGCCAGAAGATACCACCAGGCTTTGATAAAATCACTGGCCGCCAAAACGCCCTTGGTAAGTGCAGGTAATTCCGTGTCCAACGTCTCAAACATTGATGCATACTGAGGAATAACGAACACCAGCATAACAATGACTACGGCAATCGCTACAACCATCAGCACGATCGGGTAAATCATCGCTTTCTTGACAAGCGCCTGTGTCTTACTGGTCCGCTCAAGCTGTGCTGCCACACGATCCATCGACTTGTCAAGACTACCAGAGGCTTCACCTGCCGCCACCATGTTCACCATAATACCTGGGAAAATCTTCGGGAACTTAGCAAGAGATTCAGCAAGCGCCTCACCTTTCTCCATGCTGACCCGGACTTCCTCCAGCGATTTCTTCAGCCTCTTATTTTCTGTCTGCTCACAGAGCATCTTCATCGCTTCCAGAATACTGACACCGGCCCGCGTCATACTCACGAACTGACGGCAGAAAATACTCAGATCTCTGGGAGTGGGTTTCCCGCCAATGTCGATATTGATCTCTTTGGTCAATGCATTCTGTTCTGAAATCTTGATGACTGTGAGGTTCTGTCGCTTCAGTTCCGCTCTTGCTGCTCCTATGGAGTCCGCGTCTACACTTCCCTTCGAAGTCTTCCCGGACTTGTCTATTACTTCATATCCATAAACTGCCATTTCATGACCTCCGCCAACTACCCTTATAATTTACTATTAAATGCGGAACCTCCTCTATTACAAATTATATTAACAAACTATGTTTTTTTATATTGTATCACTTTCGCCAATTTTTTCAAGACTTTTCATGCCTTTTTAGAACAATATGAACAAATGTAAATAAATTTATCTAAATCTAAATTTTTTGTAAAGTAACATAACACAGCATTTCACAACATAAAAGCGCGTATTGGCCAACAAGACAGGCAAATACAATCTGCTCAGCCAATCACATTGTCCGAGTTGTTCCGCCTGTCTGAAAATCACTTTATAAAACGATACCTCTCATGGCTCTCCTGTAATCGGTTGCCAGACATCCCTACCAATCCCTTCCCCATGCAGAACATCGTACTGTACAGCCTTACAATGATTAAGCACCCTGAGCTGCTCCATAGTGCACTCGTGCAGATCCACTCCTGCTGTGCTCTGCACTATCTTTGGAGAATTTGTTTTAAAATAAGATCTTTCATAACGCAGAATCCGCGTCATATCAGAATCCGGCAGTCCTGCATAATCGATCAACATCTGCGGCAGATAATACATACTTTCTCCCGAAAAATTCAGCTTCTCACCGGAAAAATTACTCCACAAAATGACCGGCGTTGAATACAGGCTCTTTACTGTCTCCCCGTCACTGCCTGTTTCATCAAGCCCAAATATCTCCAGCACATCTGTAGAAAAAAAGGGGCAATGATCTCCAAACATTAATATAACCGTAGGCTGATCCACTCCTGAAAAATAATCTACAAGTTGTAAAAATGCCTGATTCGCCAGATATATGCCATTGACATAATTAATCAGCGTGTCATATTCCTCTGTGGCCAGTTCTGCGTCTTTGACTTTCAATGTAATAGGATAATCAAAATCTACCGCAGGCTCTGCCGTATAATCCAGTACTCTTATGTGATTGGCTATAGATAACGCCCATATAAACTTAGATCCGCCACTCTCCCTTTCTGCTTCCATAATGATCTGCTTTGCCAGTGATTCGTCTGAAATGTAACGCGTATAAATATCCTTATACCGCATGTCCTCCTCAAAAATCACCCTGTCAAACTCCATGGCTGCATACGCAGCATCCCTACCATAATACCACCCATAATAGGGATGTATCGCCACAGTCTCATAATTCAGCCCATTGAAATAATCCACCAGCGAAGGTATCTTACGTCCCTGAATCTGTGCATATGCAGAATCAGCGCGATAGTATTTCGCATTCAGTCCAGTTAAAAACTCTATCTCCGGCGTCACCGTACCTCCCCCAAAGACAACAGATGTCAGATACCCGGTACTACATCTGTCTGCAAGATCTTTATAAGGTCCCATCGGATCCTTCGAAAAAGTAATCCGATCCGTTTGTATATTATCTGTATTCCACCATGATTCGTTCATAATGACAATTACATTTGGATAATCCTCTCTGTTTGCGGCCTCTTTCGCAGGCTCCTGTGAAAGCAGGAAATCATAGCTTTCCTCCACCCGCTCTACATTGATCGTAGAAAGGCTGTCGTTCTGTAAAAAGCTGTATAACACATATCGGTCAGTCTCTGGAATAAGCGGTTCGATCACATCAATCACATACCTCTCCCCCAGGAAATGATCTGTATAAAGAACCAGCACGATGCACAGACAAACACATCCAAGTACTCTCGCACAGACCGCAATTCCATGACATCGACACAGGCAAATTCCCTTCGCACCTTCCCTGTCTGTCTCATCCTCTTTCCATACTTCTTTGTCAATTTTACTCTCCGTGTACATCTCTCCGACATCTTCACGCTTCTTCCACCACGTCTCCCCGACGATTGCACGTTGCTTGCGCCTTGTCTCCCCCACGATTGCACGTTTCTTCCGCCTTGCCTCCCCGATGATTACACGTTTCTTCCACCTTGTCTCCCCGGCGATTGCACGTTTCTCCGGATGTGCCTCTCTGACAGTTTCACGCACCTTCCATATTCTTTTTCTGAGCAAATCCAATGCAAATCCGGTTCCGGAAAAAAGGACAAACATACCTGCCAGCATCACAAGCCGGCAATTCAACTCAAAGCGAAAATAGTCGAGCGCCATGCCTGCTGCCTCTGTCAATCTCAAGTCATCCAGCTTAAGCAACTCCTTGCGGTTTATGAATTTGATATAGCTGGCATGTGTCAGAATAAACAGAAATGCAGATACGATCAACATACTGACTCCCGCACGCATGGTAAGACAATAAATCGCTGCCAACGCCATACCAATAACAATACCCTCAAAAAGATAAGGCGCCTTCAAAAAATTTTCACTAAAAAAAGAAAAGTATGAGTGCTCCTGGCGGATAATATAATAATCCATCAGACACGGGACATAAGTAACATATATGGCGGTCAACCCGGCCACAAAGAAAAAGTACAGCACTTTTTCCTTCCTTTTTACGGTATCACTCTTTTTATGCCAATTATGTTTCATATCAATTGTATTCATAGCTAATCCCCATGCATATTTCAAGCCTGATTGCGAGATCTGCTTCGCTGACTGTATGACATTATACTCCAAAGCTCACCTTACATCAATTATTTTCCCCTTTAAGCAAAATTAAGCAAATTCCGTCCCGGCTTTAAATAAATTTTGCCTAAGTCAAGTTATTACCAAATTATCAAATACTATATTGCGAAATATATGTTATGAAATATAATGTTGTAAAATACAATATTGCAAACACAAATCACTTATATAACAGTAATAAAAAACAGCCAGAATCAACCTGCCTGCTTTAAAATCCATGCAAATTGCCTCTGCCTGTTTTTAACAACTCATATGTACACCCGTGCACATCCGTGACTGCAAGATATTACTCAAACTGTAAGTTCCTGCTCAGCCAGTTTCTGTTTTCTGTACTCTGCCCCCACGCATCCAACGCCAGCTTATATGTCTGCGTGACCTTGTCATTGAGCTTTGTAATTTCTTTCTGTATTGACATTTTAAAATCCTTGAACTCTATCTTCAATAACTTGAATTCCTTCCTGAGTGCGTTGAATTCACTTCTCAGCGTTGCGTGGTCTGCTTTTAAAGCATAGACTTCTTTCTTTAATGCTGCGACCTCTTCCTTTAATGTCGCGACTTCTTCCTTTACCGCCGCGACTTCTGCTTTTAATGCCGCCAGTTCTGCCCATACTGGTTCCAATTTTCTGTCCAGCACCTTTTCCAGCTTTCTATCCAGTACTTCTTCCAGCTTTCTGTCCAGCACCTTTTCCAGCTTTCTATCCAGTACTTCTCCCAGCTTTCTATCCAGTACTTCTCCCAGCTTTCTGTCCAGCACCTTTTCCAGCTTTCTATCCAGTACTTCTTCCAGCTTTCTGTCCAGTATCTCTTCCATCTTCTGCTCCATGATGTTGCTCAGCATGTCATAAACATTGTGTAATAATTGTTGTTCTGTCATATACTTTTCCTCCATAAGATGGCGGGTTTGTCTTACTGACAAATTGGTACCATTTCTGCGATATCCAAAATTATTTTTTCTGATACAGCGTTCTGTTTTTATCAGTTTACAAAACCCTATGTTAATTGTCAATATCTTTTTGTCACTTTATTATTCGTTATTTCGTTTATCACCTCCCTATTGTATAAAAGCCGCCACCGGACTGCCCTACATATCCGACAGTGCACAACTGCATCAACTCACTACAAAGTTCCGGAATGGATATACAATCACCGTAAGTTTCTTCATATGCCCGTAAAAGCTGATTTATAGATCTGGGCTGAAAATCCAGCAAATGCATGACCTTTCCCCTCGTTCCACCCTCTGTAAAAAAATTCTGCTGTTCATATAACATTTGTTGCCTATCATTCGGACAAACTGCTGATATATTCTGCAACAGTTGTTGAGGCATCGTCACAAGCTCCGCACCCTGACTGATGAGTCTATGACATCCGGCACTCAACGGATCTGTCGCGCGGCCCGGAAGTGCGTACACTTCTCTTCCTTGCTCCAATGCCATGTCGACTGTGATCAATGTACCACTGCGCTCTTTTGCCTCGATGACCAGTACCCCGTCGCACAACCCACTGATAATACGGTTTCTAGGTGGAAAAAGCATTGCCTTCGGCTCAGTTCCCGGAGGATACTCAGAACAGATTCCACCGGTTGCTATCAATTTTTCATATAATGATCTGTGTTCGGCCGGATAGCATATATCCACGCCGCATCCAAGTACACCGGCAGAATAGCCGCCGGCATCCAGTGCCGCAGTCTGCCCGATTCCGTCAATTCCTCTGGCCATTCCGCTGATCACCTGTACTCCTGCCGCTGCCAGCGCCGCACCAAATTCTTTTGCCATGTATCTTCCATACTCTGAACAGTTTCGGGCACCGATAACAGCGATCGCAGGCCGGCAGTCTTCCGGCAGCTTGCCTGCATAATAAATGCCATAGGGGGTATCGGATATGGCCGCCAGTCTTTGTGGAAACTGTTCCTCTTCACGCAGGATAAAATTTATTCCTCTGTCCCGCATTTCCTCATATTCGTCCATAACATCAGATTTATGTGCATCCGTCATGATCTGTGCCGCTTTGGCACAGTATTTCTCTTGATATCTTTCCTCTGATATTTTCTCAATCCGTTTTTCCAACAAACCACGGCACGCCAAATCATAAATTTCGCGTGGACTCCCAAGCTGATCCAGTTTTTTCATAAATCCTTTACTACCTGCCCCTACTGCCCGATACAGCCAGTGTGCATAAGCTTTTTCCTGTATTTTTTCTCCTGGCTCTGTTACCTGTTTTCTATCTTTACCGTTTTTTGCTTCCCCCTTCACTCCCCCATACTTCTCCGTCTCTTCTACAACCATTTTTCCTCCTTTCGATGTCCCGACCATCTACATTTTCTGCCTTTTTTCATATTTTCCTCCATTTCTGCGCTGCTTTTTGCGCATAAACGAGTTTGTGACAAGTAACGCGCAGACACAAATCTCGCGATTGAAAATTTTAATTTTTAATCTTGTCATCAATGTTCCATATCCGATCTCTTTTACTCTATATCTTCCGTCTATGTTCCACCACCTGCTCTCTTTTGCCCTACATCTTACGCCTATGGTCTACATCAGCTCTCATTTGTCCTATAGCTTCTGCCTATGGTCTACATCAGCTCTCATTTGTCCTATAACTTCTGCCTACGGTCTACGTTGGCTTTTCTCTATATTTTCTGCCATGTTACACACGTTCTCCTTTCTCCTATAGCTTCCGCTTATGTTACGCGCACGCTTTCCTTTCCTCTATAACTTCTGCCATGTTACGCACGCTCTCCTTTCTCTATAGCTTTCGCCTATGTTACGCACCCTCTCCTTTCCCCCATAGCTTCCGCCCATGGTCCGTACCTTCTCTTTTTCCCCATAGCTTCCGCCCATGGTCCGTACCTTCTCCTTTCCCCTATAGCTTCCGCCCATGGTCCGTACCTTCTCCTTTCCCCCATAGCTTCCACTCATATCCACACTCTCCTTCCTTTGCACTATCCCATTAATCAAAATCCGGCATCATCTCTTCTTTATCCTATATCTCCCGTCAATATCCGTACTAATTCCCCATGCATATCGCAAACCTGCTTACAATACTGCTTAAATAGAAAGTTGAAAAATCTTTTATTTTCAACCTGATCCCTCTACGTTTTCCCTGATTTTCACTTTGGCCCATCATTGCATGTTTACCAGTATTTTGTATCCGCCTGCCGATAACAGATTGCCTCCGCCAAATGTCTCTCCCGAATCTGTTCCTGTCCATCCAGGTCTGCTATCGTGCGGGCCACCTTAAGGGTTCTATGATAAGCCCTGGCAGACAACTGCATAGCCGAAAACACCTTTTCCATATAGTTCTGCTCCTGTTCTCCCAATGTACAATACCTCTCCACTTCTCCTGCGCCCATATCAGCATTAAAATGCAGTTCTGTCCCGGCAAACCGTATTTCCTGCACTTTTCTGGCCTGCATGACGCGATCTCTGATCTGCTCACTGCTTTCTCCCGGTGATTTCACTGTAATATCTTTAAATTCCATTGGCTGAACCTCCACGCACAGGTCAATGCGGTCCAGAATAGGACCGGATACGCGGCCAAGATAACGTTTGATCTCATATGGCGTACAGCGGCATCTGCCGACATCGGGATAATATCCACAGGGACAGGGATTCATGGCACCTACCAGCATAAAATCCGCCGGATAATCAAATGTACCGCTGCTCCTGGCTATCTGCACTTGTTTGTCTTCCAGGGGCTGGCGTAAAATATCCAGTGTTTCACGCTTAAATTCCGGCAGTTCATCCAAAAAGAGAATGCCGCGATGGGCAAGACTGATCACACCCGGCATAGGGACTCTGCCGCCTCCGGCAAGGGCATGTCCTGTAATGGTATGATGAGGATTCATAAAAGGTCTTTCTGTGATCAGTGTCTCTCTTGAAGTGTGCAGCAGACCTGCTACGCTATAGACTGTAGAGACTTCCAGACTTTCCTGTAGGGAAAGCGGTGGAAGAATAGACGGAATTCTCCTGGCCAGCATCGTTTTACCGGAACCTGGCGGACCGATAAGCAGCAAATGGTGAAAACCTGCCGCCGCAATCTCTGCCGCCCTTTTCACAGTATCCTGACCGTTAATATCAGCAAAATCCGGCATTTTGCCTTTCCTGCCCTTTTTCCATAGAGAATGGATATCCGTTTTGGTTGGCACTATCCCGATATCCCTTCCTTCCTGTATTGCTGTCAGATAGTCGATTGTCTCACCAAGGTTCCTCACCCCTATAATCTCCATTCCATCCACTACTGCACCTTCAGATGCATTATCCCGTGGCAGGATACATCTGTGACACCCGTTATTTTTTGCCTCCGCCACAATAGGAAGCACACCCCGTACAGGTTTCACTTCCCCGTCCAGCCCAAGCTCACCGAGAAGTACCGTATCCTGCGGGTTTTCCATCGCAAGATGCCCCAGTGATATCATAATTCCTACAGCCACCGGCAGATCAAACATCGTTCCTTCCTTGCGCAGATCAGCCGGTGACAGATTCACATTGATACACATCGGCGGAAGTTCAATTCCCGTATTTTTAAGTGCAACCCGCACCCGTTCTCTCGCTTCACGCACTTCCGAACTGAGAAGTCCGACCATTTGAAAACAGGGCAGTCCCTGTGAGACATCCACCTCCACCTGAATCAGATAACTTCTGATTCCATATATACTCCCTGATGTTACTGTACTGAACAATCCTGCACCTCTCTTCCTTATACATTACCGTGTTTCTTCCTGCCTTCCCTTTTGTCCCTTATCGCTCCCCCGTATCAGAGCAGTTACTGTGATCAAGGCATATCTCTGGTTCTGACTCAAATCGCAGATTGAAAAATCAGTGCACCAGCATAATTTTCAATCTGCTGTTTCTCTTTCTATCTCTTACTTTTCTGCTTTTTTCATCCGTCTTAACAAGCCAGATAACCTTAATTCAATCTTCCAGATTCAAATGATTCCGGGAATTCTGCCAGCGAAATGCTGTAAATGGTTTTGATCCTGCCAATCCTTCATGACACGCAATAAAACCTTTCAATTAAGAGGGACTTTGTGTTGTCCCAAAGAATTTTAAGAAAATAGCAATACATTACAAATATAAATCACTGCAATATTTTTATAGCACACAGTGCAGTAAGTTGCAATCATGCAGCCAGTATTAAGGTATAGAAAAATAATATTCGGCATTTCGTTTACCATGGGTTTATCACCCTTATTTTGTACCTGCCTAATCATAATAACCTGTTTCCTACAATATGTTGTATTGTGCACATTGACACCGGAGAAAAATAACATCTTATATGAAAACAACACCTCATACTAAAAAATTCCTCATAAAAAAAATACCTCATATAAAAACAACACACGCAAAATAAAAGTACAACAAAGAAAACACTAAAAAGCACTAAAAAAACAGGCAAAAGACAGCCCCTATAATAAAAACTGCTGCTTTTACCTGTTCTTTTTTCCTTGATACGGAACCATATATTTTTATGGCAACATTTTCTGCTGCCAGATCTGTTTTTTCCTTTGCAGGTTCTCACCACATCGGCCTGCCGCTTTGCCATTACATTACATCAGCTTCGTATTCATATTATCCGGATCCTGGGCGAACTGGATCGCCATTTCACGGTTGATTTTGCTCTCGTAATAAAGCTGTATGATGGCTTCATCCATGGTCATCATACCCAGCTTACGGTTGGTCTGCATAATGGAAGTAAGCTGGTGGGATTTCCCCTCACGGATCAGATTTCTGACCGCATGGTTTGCATGTAAAACCTCAAAAGCCGCAACACGTCCGTTTCCATCCAGCGTAGGAATCAATTGCTGCGAGATAATGGCTTCCAGCACGTTTGCAAACTGTACTCTGATCTGCTGCTGCTGATGCGGCGGGAAAACGTCGATGACACGGTCCACCGTACTTGCAGCACCGATCGTATGCAATGTGGACAGGACAAGATGGCCTGTCTCTGCAGCCGTGATAGCCACACTGATCGTCTCAAAATCACGCATCTCACCTACCAGAATAACATCCGGATCCTCACGCAGCGCGGCGCGCAGCGCATTGGCATAGCTCTGGGAATCCAGGCCGATCTCTCTCTGGTTTACCATGGACATCTTATGCTGGTGCAGATACTCGATCGGATCTTCAAGCGTAATCACGTGGGCATCTCTTTTATTGTTAATGTTATCAATGATTGCTGCGAGGGTCGTGGACTTACCGCTTCCCGTAGGACCTGTCACGAGAATAAGCCCTCTTTTTCGTTCATAAAGATTAATAACAGACTCCGGCACACCAAGGACTTCAGGAGATGGAACCTTCGTTCCCACCAGACGCAGTGCAAGCGCTGCAGATCCTCTCTGCTTATAGGCATTGACACGGTATCTGCCAAGCTCCGGTATGGAAAAGGACATATCGTACTCTCCCCGCTCTTCATACCGTTCTTTCTGTGCGTCATTCATGATGGAGTAAGTGACCGCCAGAGTGTCCGCAGGCATCATTCTGGGATAATCCATAGCGATCAGATTGCCGTTCACTCTCATTTTAGGCGGAATCCCGACTGTGATATGTACATCGGACGCTCCCGCATTACAGGCTACTCTCATGATCTCTTCAATTGTTGGCATTGTCGGCATTTCTCGTCATTAACTCCTTTTCTCTACGTGTTTCTTATCCTGTAAAAATCATTTGCTTCGTAATCTCAAACAGCGCACTTCTCGCGTCTGCGCATTTCTATGACTCCGCAAACGTTATCTTTGTTACTCTTTTCCGCCGGCAGAACACAAGTCTTCTATTGCTATGCCGTCCGGCCGCATCTGTCTACTTCACCGCCACATATTCCGGCTCTTCCACTTTGAATCCATGGCTCTTGAGCAGGCTGATATCCATAACGTGACGGTTGTCCATGGTTTTCATGATATCCTTGATTTCCAGATCCCCGTACATGACTTTATCACTCAAATCAACCACACTGTTATCGCCGAACATCAGCACGGTAGGCTCCAACACATTCTGCTCATTGGCATTGATCACCAGGGCCTTGTCCCCCGTATTCAGTTCCACGCTGACGCCCGGTGCCAGAATATTGATAGATCTGATTAGCGATGCCACAATCCTGCTGTCAAAGATCTCAGGATGTTCTATAAAAAATTTCAGCGCCGCCACCTCGGATTCCGGTTCTTTGTCGATCCGCATCGCCGTCATGGTGTCATAAGTCTCCGCAACCGCCAGCACTTTCGCGCCGTTTACCATCTTCATGGCGGAAATATCGTCCTGCGTTCCCAGGCTATCCAACGCTCTCTGTGCCTGCACACAGATACGTTTAATATTGGGGCTTGAAGAATAAACGATATCAATCATCTCATACCCTTGCGTCTGTGCCGCACGGATATATTCCTGCTCCTCCTCTGTCAGTGACTCCTTGTTCATGATGTTCTTCGGCACCGTCAGTTTGCCGATATCGTGGATGATCGCCGCCTGTACCGTCTCCAGCTGCTCGTCTACACGCAGATTCAGCACATGGGTCATCAACGCACACAAAATGGACACATTAAGAGAATGCTTATATATGTAATCTTCCTTGCTGCGCAGATTCTGCACAAAGTTGATCTTTTTGTCAAGATGTCCGTAATTCTTAATGATATTTGCCGCAATGGAAGGCATTTTATTCAGTTTTCTGGTCAGCAGGATCTTCTCCATCTCTTCCCGGATGGAGAAGACACACATCGTCTGAAACCGTTCAAAATCAATATCTGCCTGCGTCATAGGCGGCACCGGTTCTGCCGGCTCCAGCACGAATATGCCGATCAAGCCGAAATTTCTGATACTGACAATACCCTGTACGGTCAGCTTGGAATTCCTCTCATACAGCAGGACGCCGTCTTTGTTGTAAATAGGACGCGCCAGCCTCATTCCCTTCTTCAGTTCATCCTGTTTTACAAAAAGCATATCCTGTTCCTCCTTTGCCCCTCACGCTTCCCGTCATGTCTCAAAAGCATCTCTGAGCTTTTCAAGCGCCCTTTTCTCTATCCTTGAAACATAGCTTCTTGAGATACCGAGCTTCCGCCCGATCTCACGCTGTGTCACTTCGTATTCATCCGTCAGTCCGTAACGCAGTGTGATAATCTCCCGTTCCCTGTCATTCAGCTTATCGTGGATGAGTCCGGAAAGCCTGCTCAGCTTATCCTCGGCTTCCATCCGGTCAACCACATCGACCTGATCCTGTTCTATGATATCCAGCAGATTGATCTCATTGCCCTCTCTGTCCGTGCCGATGGGCTCATAGAGCGACACCTCTCTGGATGTCTTCTTCTTGGCACGCAGAAACATCAACAGTTCATTGTCGATACAGCGGGAAGCATATGTACTCAGTTTCCCTTTGCCGGCGTCAAAAGAATCAATCGCTTTGATCAATCCGATGGTTCCGATGGAGATCATGTCTTCCATCTCTTCGTCCACATTCTGGTATTTCTTGGCAATATGGGCAACCAGACGCAGGTTTCGTTCTATCAGCATTTCTTTCGCATCTGCACGCTCTGCAGCGCCGCCCGTTCTGAGCAGATTTAAGTATACGGCCTCTTCCTTCGCAGTTAATGGTTGCTTAAATGTTTTCAAAAGAAGCCCCCAAAGTCCATTTACTCTATTCTATGACCCGGCGGCATCTTAAGTGCCTTTCCACTTAAAATATCTCTCAGCGCCATCTTCGGCCTGTCCGAAAATGGTTTCCATAATAATATTATACAAAGACAGATTACAAAATACAACACAAATTCTCTTATATGATATCAAATAGCAGGAAAAATCGTTATTGTTCAGACAAAATACGGAATTTACTGCCGATTGAGCAGAAAAAGCATACCATCGACAGGTAAAAGCACATTTTCAGTCAAACAAAAACTGTGCCATGGCATAATTGCCCACTTCCATCCCCCGTTCGGTGAGCCTGATGCGGTTCTGCTCTTTCAGCAGCAGGCCCTGGCGATACAGGCCGGCCAGCACATCACCATACACTGTCTCCATCGGCAGGCCGAAAGTGCGTTCAAACTTCTCCTCACTCACCCCGTTCACCATGCGAAGCCCCAGAAACATGAACTCTTCCATCTGCTCCTGGGCGGTCAGAATCTGCCTGTCCGGGATATATTCCGCTGCTGTTTCCGCCGCCTGCACCTTTCCCTGTACGTTTCCTTCTTCCCCGCACACATCCGCCTCCACACCCGGCTGCTCCACATACTTCCGGTAGTGCTCCATTTCTGCCGGATTGCTCCACCTCACATTTCCCACCATGGAAGATGCACCCAGGCCGAATCCGGTATAATCCCCCCGCTGCCAGTAAACCTTGTTATGCCTGCACTCATACCCTTCCAGCGCGTAGTTGGAAATCTCGTACCTGTGATAGCCGCCGGAAGCCAGAACTTCCCTCGTGAGCCGGTCCATTTCCTGTTCTTCCTCCTCCGTGGGAAAAAGGTAATCCGCTCTCCGTTCATACAACGGCGTACCCTCTTCCAGAATCAGGCTGTAGGCTGAAATATGCTCCGGCAAAAGAGCAATCACCCGCTTAAGTGTCTGCTCATAGGATGCCGCGCTCTGGCCGGGCAGCGCCGACATCAGATCAATATTGATATTGTGAAACCCCGCCTTTCCTGCTGCATCGTAAGTGTTCAGGAACGTCTGGTAATCATGGATTCTGCCAATCCGCGCAAGTTCACTGTCATCCGCAGACTGCAGTCCGATGCTGAGGCGGTTGATACCGGCTGCCGCATACTGCCGCAGCTTTTGGACATCTGCAGTTCCGGGATTCATTTCCATCGTAATCTCCGCCCCGGCTTCCATCCTGTAGTTTTTTCTCATAATTTCCATCACGTCTGTTATTATATTTCCGGAAAGCAGAGATGGAGTACCCCCGCCCCAGAAAACAGAAATCACCTGATGCTGCCGGTATTTGACTGACTCACGAACAAGTTCTTTTTTTATCAGGTTTACATAATGCTTTATCTTTTCTTCAGATGAAGAACCGGCGCACAGCGCGGAAGGAGTCTCAATCCGAGAGACTGTTCCGTACACAGGAAAAGACAGGAAATCGCAGTAGAGGCATTTTCTGACACAAAAAGGAATGTGAATATAAATGCTCAACTCTTTCATCTGCTGCTCCTGTCTTTTAACATCCGTATTCCGGTCCTGTACCTGCCGGCACACTCTCCTGGCGTGCTCTGCCTGTTTCACATTTTCTTACGATCCGGCTCTCTATGCCCGGCTTCCGCTTCTATAATTAATGCTTATTTATCGTCAAGCTTCAAAACACTCATAAACGCGCTCTGCGGAATCTCCACATTCCCCACCTGGCGCATACGTTTCTTGCCTTCCTTCTGTTTCTCAAGCAGTTTCTTTTTACGGGTGATGTCACCGCCGTAACACTTGGCAAGCACATCTTTGCGCATGGCCTTGACTGTCTCTCTCGCAATGATCTTGCCGCCCACCGCTGCCTGGATCGGTATCTCAAAGAGATGTCTCGGTATCTCGTCTTTCAGCTTCTCGCACATCTTCCTGCCCCGTTCATAGGCGCTGTCCGCATGAACGATAAAGGATAATGCATCCACCTCATCGTGGTTGATCAGTATATCCAGCTTCACCAGTTTAGACGCTTCATAGCCTTTCAGTTCATAGTCAAAAGATGCGTATCCTCTGGATCTGGATTTCAGTGCGTCGAAGAAATCATAAATAATCTCATTCAAAGGCAGTTCATATTTGAGCAGCGCCCTGGAAGCCTCGATATATTCCGTGCTGATATATTTTCCCCGCCGCTCCTGGCATAACTGCATAATGGAACCGATGAACTCTGTAGTCACCATGATCTCCGCATTCACCACCGGTTCTTCCATATAATCTATCTGTGCCGGATCGGGCAGATTAGACGGGTTTGTCAGTTCTATCATTTCTCCGTCAGTTTTATGCACTCTATAAATAACACCCGGTGCGGTAGTTACCAGATCCAGGTTGTACTCCCGTTCCAGCCTCTCCTGGATGATTTCCAGATGCAGGAGCCCAAGAAATCCGCAACGGAAACCAAAGCCCAGAGCAATGGATGTCTCCGGCTCATAGTGCAGAGAAGCGTCATTCAACTGCAGCTTCTCCAAGGCATCCCTCAGATCAGGATATTTTGCGCCGTCCGCGGGATACATGCCGCAGTACACCATGGAATTAACTTTCTTATAGCCGGGAAGGGGTTCGGCACAGGGATTGTTCACATCCGTCACCGTATCACCCACCGCCGTATCTTTTACATTCTTGATGGATGCCGTCAGATAACCCACCATTCCTGCGGATAATTCCTCACAGGGAATAAACTGCCCCGCTCCGAAATAACCCACTTCCACCACTTCCGCCGTGGCGCCTGTGGCCATCATCCTGATGGATGTCCCTTTTCGGACACTGCCTTCCATGATCCGGCAGAATACGATCACCCCTTTATAAGAGTCATACACCGAGTCAAAAATCAGCGCCTGCAAGGGGTTGTCCGGGCTGCCTCCTGGAGCGGGAATCTTTTCCACCACCGCCTCTAAGACTTCCTCGATGCCAATCCCGTTTTTTGCAGAAATAAGGGGTGCATCCTGAGCCTCTATGCCGATCACGTCTTCGATTTCATTTTTTACCCGGTCAGGCTCGGCGCTTGGCAGGTCGATCTTATTGATCACCGGAAACACATCCAGATCGTGATCCAGCGCCAGATATACATTCGCAAGCGTCTGCGCCTCGATTCCCTGAGCCGCGTCCACCACCAGAATCGCTCCGTCGCAGGCCGCCAGCGAACGGCTTACTTCATAATTAAAGTCCACATGTCCCGGTGTGTCGATAAGATTAAAAATATATTCGTTCCCGTCCTTGGCCTGATAAACGATGCGTACTGTCTGAGCCTTGATGGTAATGCCGCGCTCACGCTCAAGTTCCATGTTATCCAGCACCTGAGCCTGCATCTCTCTGCTGGTGAGCAGTCCTGTTTTCTCTATGATTCTGTCCGCCAACGTCGATTTACCGTGATCGATATGGGCTACAATACAAAAATTTCTGATTTTACTCTGGTCTATGGCTGCCATAAACTTCCTCCTTGTCATACAGAAGTAAGTATAACAAATCAGAAAAAATATGTCCACTGTTAAGATGAGGTATAATCGCCGCTGAGCACCAGATCCAGCACATGGGCCAGAGGATCACAGGCATTCATCGCCTCTTCCAGCGTATTGTTCTGTGCTCCCAGTTCGATCAGCAGCGTCTTCGGGCACAAGTGCATATTATAACGGTAAGCCTTCAGGTAGATTCTTCTGGCTACCCCCGGATAATACTCGTTACAGGCTGCCTGCATCTGGAAGGAAAAAGCCAGATTATCTTCCAGATACGGATTTTCCAGATACTCAATAGGGCCCTTGCCGGTACGGCTCAGACCGTTGAAAAACATAAACTGCGCCGTGGGCCTGCCTTGCAGGTTCATCACCAGCCTTTTACTTTCCGGCATGGCGTCCCTGTGAAGATCAATCACCACTTCAATGGACGGGTTTTCCGCCAGAAGCTGCTCGATGGCGGGTAGGGAATTGCTGTAGGCGTAATCTCTGGACTCGCTGTCATAGCTCACTGTATGGTGCATCACATGATAACCGTACCGCTCTTCCAGAATGGAGGCAAGATAGTCTCCCACCCCCACGATACCGGTGGAAGGATCCTCCGGCGTGGAATCTGCAAAGGCTTCTTTCGCATGGGTATGATAAATCAGGATCTGAGGCTCATCAGCGCTTCCTTTCATACGCATGTCCTTAGACAGCAGCTTTTCTGCCTGCAAAAGCTCATCTCCGGCCTTTGTAGTGCTGTCCACCGCATAAAACGCCTTCACCAGATCTTCATAGTTTTGCAGTTCGTCCCACTTGTAGCTGTAATTCTTCTCCGTCACAGGCACAAAGCCTGCCGGTGTATTTTCCGAAACCTGCTCCCCGGCCGGTTCCTGCTGCACCGCCTGATTTTCCAGATACATACCGTTTTCCGCAAGCAAAGCGTCCGCCAGCCCCTGCTCAAGATGCATCGCATTCTCGTCATATTCCAGTTCGTCTTCCGGGATGGATTTATAATCCTCGTCACTGCCCTCTAGCATGAGCAGTCTGGCATAGTCGCTTTCCGTCTCCGCTTCCCCGCCTCCTTCCGATTCCATGCCATAAAGGAAGACCGGATAATCCGCCAGCAGCCACTTTTGATACACATCACTTGTTATTTTATTCTCCTTCCGCCTGTTCAGACTATGTACGCCGGGCAGATACGGCTCCATCATCATATCCTGTATCCAGCCCGAAAGCGCCCCGTCTTTATCCTTTTGCTCTTTCCGCGTTTTTGTGCCTTCCGACAGAATAAAGAAAAAAGATATCAGAACAAGTGCTATGATAATAATTCTCAATATTTTCTTTTTCATGTCCATATGAAACTATTATATGCTGTACATACATAGCTTCATGCCATAAGCCGGGCATTTGCCCTGTACACACCGGCCGCTTTTTCCCGGAAAGTCCCACACTGCACTCTCTCCTTTTTGTACCGGCGGGATGCCTACTCCCCCTCTTCCTCATCCGGACAGGTGAGTGCTTTATTGATTCCGTCACACAAAATATGGCTGATCTGCTGAATCTGCTGATCCACATCTTTCGTGGTGACATACATATTATTCAATTCCTTCAGCGTAACCGGACGTTCACCCATGGCATCACCGACGATCGTCGCCGCGTCCACCACCGTAGGCACACCCAGCGCCAGCACCGGAATCTGCAGGCTTTCCTGGGTGATGGCATTGCGGTGGTTTCCCACCCCTGACCCCGGATGGATGCCTGTGTTCGTGATCTGTATGGTACGGTTCAGCCGCTTGGTAGAGCGGGCTGCCAGCGCGTCAATCACGATCACCATATCCGGCTTTGTCTCGCCGATCACACCCCTGATGATCTCCGCCGACTCCATCCCTGTTTTTGCCATAACACCTGGAATCAGGCTGCTCACCTGATGCATCCTGGAACGATTATACGCTACCTTTCCGTACTCCCTCACGATATGCCTGTTGACGAACAGGTTATCCACCACATTAGGCCCCAGCGAATCCGCCGTCACTTCCCGGTTTCCCAGCCCGACTACCAGAATAGACTGTTCCCTGTCCGGATCAGGCAGAACGCTTCGCAGCTCTCTGGCCAGAACCTCCGAAATTTCCTGATGATAATCCTCCTCCGGCTCCGTCATCGCGGGAGCTTCCAGAGTAATGTAGATCCCCATTGGCTTGCCCAGCATTTTAGCGCCGTTTTTGGTCTCGATCACCACCTTGGTAATATGCACATCGCCTGCCTCATCATAGTGCTCTTCCACCGCGACTCCGTGGAGTCCGGCCGCTTTATCCTCGATACTTTCTCTGGCTTCCAACGCCAAGTCCGTCCTGACTGCCTGCCAGCTATCCATGACATATTCCTCATTTCCCGCATTTTATCTTACTATATGCGTATAATTATAAGTTGGTTACCATTCAGTGCCTGTCTGCCCGGAGCAAACCATGCAGGCTGCACAGCACGCCCTGAACTGCATTCTGAATTTCTTTCGCAGCGTTTCGGTTCTTTTCTCTGTCACTGTGTGAACAGTAACACTTTCTTTTCTATTTTTTGCAAAAATAAACAAAATATGTATTGACATCGCCAAACTCATAATCTACAATAATATGCGTGTGTTTCCATTAAAACGTCCGTGTCCGGCTTTAATGAGACACGTCCTAATAAAGAGATAAAGATAATATGAATCGGAGGTGTGATCATGGCTAATATCAAATCTGCAAAGAAAAGAATTCTGGTAAACAAGACAAAGGCTGACAGAAACAAAGCGATCAAGTCCAGCGTCAAGACAGCAGTCAAGAAAGTATACGCTGCTATCGAGGCTAAGGATCAGGAAGCTGCAAAGACAGCTCTGACTGCTGCTACATCAGCTCTTGGCAAAGCTACTCAGAAAGGTGTTTATCACAAGAACACTTCTGCCAGAAAGATATCCCGTATGACTCTTGCCGTGAATAAGATGGCATAAAAAAAGTTAATTTGCTTCGCAAATTAACTTTGCGAGATTCGCTTCGCGAACTCGGATAAGCGTAGGAATTTGCTTCGCAAATTAACTTCGTGAACTCGGATAGACGTAGGAATTTGCTTCGCAAAATAACAAATCGAACAAGTTCGATTGCGAGATCCGCTTTGCGGACTCGAATAAGCGCAGGAATTTCCTATACCATAAAAACCACTTTCTACCGTCATGGGAAGTGGTTTTTTATTTTGTTCCCACAGGTAAAATCTGTCCTGCCTGTGGGAATCTTTCATTTTATTTTATGGATCAGTGCTGCCGAAGGTTTTTCCTTCTCTGCATCAGGCTGCTCATCGGCTGTGCCCGCCGCCTCCATGGCTTCCGCCTCCACCGCCGCCTCCGCCGCTGTGTCCGCCGCCTCCGCCTCCGCCGCTGCTCGTCTCGATCTTCCGCGTCACAACGGATTTACGCAGAAACCGGTCTTCTTTCACCCGGAAACGGGGCTCCATTCCATCTACATACGTGACCGCCGTAGTTGTCTTTGCGCCGCTTTTGGATCTCCTGTTGCGTATGATAAAGACAACTGCCGCCACAAATCCAATGACCCACGGTACAAAATCAGGAACATACAGGTTGAAAAGCCGCATTCCCGACATATCATGGTAAAAATCATTGATGTACGTCTTGTATGCGCGGTAAGGATCATGCTCCACATAACGGTACACATTGTCCAGAATATGATTCACATTTCTGGAAGAATAGGCGTCTTTCACCTTTCCCGTGGTACAGAACCATGTGTAAATACTCCCATCGTCCTCCCGATACCAGTTGTCCACCAGCAGAACGCCGTCTCCGTTGGCTTTATTATATCCGAAATTATTATCCTCGTAGAACTCTTCCGCATAAACTCTGACAAACTGATCATAGTCCACATAGGGTTCAATCTCCCTTGCATACTCTTTCAGTGATTCCTGCAGCGTCACCAGCACAATATCACATCCCGTCTGCTTCTCACGCTTCGCGATCAGCTTCCTCAGCTTATTCTCCTCCTGGTCTGTGAGCACATCCCCGTAATCGAACACTCGCTCCGTGGTAAGGCACTGCGTATTTGTCCTCTCATGTCCTGCCAGCCCCGAAATCAGAAAATGACCGCCGCTGATACACAGCAAAGCTGCCGCGACAATGCCAAGCACGATGTAGAGCCATTTAAAATAGTAAAAATAATCTCTCAATAAATACTTTCCCATATGTTTCTCTCCCTATAAGATCTCCAGCACCTGCAGCGCCATACTGCATATAGCCGTCACCACCGCAAATACAGACGCACCGTAGGCAAACACCTTCCCCAGCGATACAGGCGTGGTGCCAATGACCTTTGCCGTCTGTCCGTTCACATGGAACTGATATGTTTTCCCCCGGTATCTGTACAGATACTGCCATACAGGCATCAATGCATAATTGACCCCGTTTCTTTCCAGATCCAGGTTTTTGCGCCGGGGCCTTACAGATTGATATTCTCCCAGAGACTGCTGCATCAGTTCCTCAGAAGCGCTGCGGGCTTTCATCTGCGCCCTTCCTTCCAGTTCCGGTGCACCCTGGTTGTAAACCTCTCCATAAAAGCCGGACATGTACCTGGGTTGAAATTTTTTCAAAATGCTGTAGTTATAGGGTTCCATAAGATCCATGATGCTGTCATCCATCGCAATGGATGCATCCACCGGAATCTTCTCAAAATCCAGATCCATCTTGCGGATCAACTCATAATAAGAAGTCTCCACATATTCCGTATTGCCGCTGCGCCAGCTCCTTACCTTTGTACCCTCACCCACAAAATCATAACATGCCTTATAGTCATACAACCAGAAAGGCACATAAATGCCAACCATTTTCTCCAGACTCTTAGCCGACAGAAAATCCGAAGGCGTAAACAGTCTTCTCTCGAATTCCGCTTCCATCGCAAGAACCGCGTTTGTCTTACTGATGCAAAAGGGAATAATCAGATGCGGTTCATAAGCCCCTTCCACCCGTTCGTTAAATATTATGTAACACCCGCAATGCTCACACCTGCTGGCCGAAGTGAAATCCTGTACCTGTATGGGCGCACCGCAGTTGACACACTGTGTCAGCGAACCTCCCTCTATGATATCTTCACTGTCCTCACTCTCACAATGGGGACAGTACATCTTCGCCCGCCTCGGTTCATACACTGCATTTCCACCGCAATTTCTGCATTTAAACAACATATTTCCGTTCTCCTTCATGGTTTCTGCTGTGTCTTTTATATATTTTATCAGAAAATATGCCAAAAAGATATAGCGGATACAGCATAATGTCAGTGCCGGAACCTGCGCCTGCAGATGATGGCACTGCCGGAACCTGCACCTGCGGATGATGGCACTGCCGAAACCTGCACCTGCGAATGATGGCACTGCCGAACTTGTGCCTGCGGATGATGGCACTGCCGGAACCTGCACCTATGCCGGAACCCGGACCGGTGTCGGTAAAGTTATAATCTCAACGCATTCTGCCATGTTTCTTCTTAAAATATATCCCCGCACAACACACAAGTCCAAACACGGCAGTAACTGCGGTCGCACCCGCAGCGCCGGCAAAGCCTCCCCCGAAGATCAGATCCATGGCCTCCTTCATGCTAAGCACACCGAACACCGCAAAAATCAGAAAAGACAGAATATTCAAGACCTCTGATGGAATCCTGCTCTTTAAAAAAACACCTGCTATCAATCCGATCAGATCTGCCAGAATCAACCCCAGCGTACACCCCAAAAATACATAAAGTGCATTCATGGCACTGTGATCCGTATAGTTGGCAGCCAGCGTGACAGCCGAAAGCTGCGTCTTGTCACCCAGTTCCCCAATGAAAAAAGATCCGAATATAGCGAACACGGGACCAAGACTGCGCTTCATCTCCCTCTGTTCTTCTTCCTCATCGTCGCCTGCAAGCGCGCCGTACGCAAACCAGAAAAAGGCCATCCCCGCCACCAGCTTGATGACCCTCATATCAAGATAATTGCCCAGGGCAGCGCCCAGTCCCACAGCCAGCAGATTCAGCACCACCGTGGCAAGCCAGGTGCCGGTCAGAATATGAGGGATCTTATATTTACCCGCCATCGCCACCAGCAGAAGCTGTGTCTTATCCCCCATCTCTGCAATAAAGATCGTCACCAAAACCGTCAGAAAAATAATCATGTCTTTGTCTCCTCTCTTTTGTTTTCCGTACCAATCGAGTAGAGAAAATTTTCTCCCTACTCGCGCGCCAGGCATAAAAAAGGATAGCTACCATGCGGTATCTACCCTGAAATTCTCTCCCGGACACACGCATAGCATTCCCGCTACACATGAGTCTCATCAATTAAGATATACCAGACGCCGATCCTGCCTGTGCTGCAGTTATCCCACAGGACGTTCCTTGCTGCTGGACTCCTGTTGAAATAAAAGCCGCTGTCCTGACAGGAGCATGAACTCCCGCACAGAATCCGCATCAGTATGTTGGCATATCGCACTTCCCATCTGTTCCGTCAGTGCCGACTACTCCCTCACATTGGATATATTATAACCGGAAAAAACTGGCACGTCAATTCCGTCTGTCTGCATAATTTAAAATAACACTCATAATTTTATATCGTTGCAAGAACGCGGGAATAAAATCTTCCTTTTTAACATATTCTTTGTTATACTGTTTGAAACAAAGAAGCCTGCCAAAATCCGCGGCCGCCTTTTCCTGTTATGTAAAGGCTCTTTTAACACCCGGAAATTGGAGGCTCTTAAAATATAATCTTAATTTAACTATAGTGTTGTTTTTAAAAAACGAGGTGGAATGTGAAAAAAATTGCAATCATAACAGGCGCCAGCACAGGACTTGGCCGGGAATTTGTTAAATGCATCTATAAGAAAAACGAAATTGACGAGATCTGGACCATTGCAAGGCATCAGGACAAGCTGGACAAGCTGAAAAAGCAGATGGGCTCGAAGATCCGGACGATTTCCATGGATCTGTCCGACCGGAACCGTATCAAAGAACTGGACAGTATGCTTTCCTCCGGCAATGTAGAAATCCGTTATCTGATCAATAACGCCGGTTATGCAAAATTCTGTTCTTACGGTGAATTAAATATAGAAGAATCTCTCAACATGATTGATTTGAACATCTGCGGCGTTGTGGCAATGGGGCTTGTATGCATTCCCTATATGCCCAGAGGAAGCCACATCATCAACATTGCTTCCCAGGCTGCCTTCCAGCCATTGCCTTATCAGAATCTTTACAGTTCCACGAAAGCTTTTGTGCGTAACTACACCCGTGCGCTGAACATAGAACTGAAGGACCGGGGCATCACCGCTACCGCTGTATGTCCGGGCTGGCTGAAGACAGATCTGTACAGACGCGCCAGCATCGGTGCAGACAAGGCCACAAGAAAATTTGCCTGCATGGCCATGCCGGACCGGGTGGCAAAAAAAGCAATGGCAGATGCCGACAAAGGCCGGGATCTCTCGATCTACAGCTTCTATGTCAACTTCTGCCATATCGGTGCCAAACTGCTGCCTCAACGTGTCATGATGAAATTCTGGCTGCTGCAGCAGCACATTGATCCCTATTCACAGTCGGCCCAGCAATAATATATGATCCACATTCACGGCCGTCCCGGCAACACATTAATCCCTATTCGCGGCCGTCCCAGCAGTAAGTGCACAATTTGCACCTGTCGATACCCACGGAGGCAATCATATCGTCCAGACGATGGTAACGGAGAGAAGTGAAGTTCAGCTTCTCTCTTATTTTTTCCAGCATATCATGATATTCCGTACTGTCGGGATCTGCATACACCGACAGATTAGGATACTTGTTCTCCCCTTCCATCTCCCTGATTACCCGGCGGGCGATCAATTCCATCTCAGAAGTAGAACGTGAAAAGTTCAGATATTTACAGCCAAACAACAGCGGCGGACATGCCGGCCGGATATGCACCTCTCCCGCCCCGCTCTGATAAAGAAATTCCGTCGTCTCACGAAGCTGCGTGCCGCGCACGATGGAATCGTCTATGAGCAGAAGGCTTCTGTCTTTGATCAGATCATGCACCGGAATCAGTTTCATCTTCGCGATCAGATTTCTCTGGCTCTGGATCGTAGGCATAAAAGATCTGGGCCAGGTAGGCGTATATTTAATAAACGGCCTGGAAAAAGGAATGCCCGATTCATTGGCATAACCAATGGCATGAGCCGTACCGGAATCCGGCACTCCCGCCACGATATCCGGCCGCACATCATCTCTTTTTGCCAGCATGGCACCGCAGTTATAACGCATCTTTTCCACGCTGATCCCCTCATAAGACGAGGAAGGATAACCATAATAAATCCACAAAAATGTGCATATCTTCATGTCTTTGCCCGGTGCGGCCAGAGATTTCATGCCTTCCGGCGTAATCACCACAATCTCTCCCGGCCCCAGTTCCCGCTCCTGCGCATATCCCAGATTCAGGTAGGCGAAACTCTCAAAAGAAACGCAGAACGCATCTTCTTTCTTTCCCACGGTCACCGGCGTGCGCCCGTATCTGTCTCTGGCCGCATAGATGCCCTTGGGAGTCATGATCAACAGCGTCATAGATCCTTTGATCAGTTCCTGGGCATATTGAATGCCTTCGATCAGATTGTCACGCTGGTTGATCACTGCCGCCACAAGCTCGGTGGCATTGATATCGCCGCCGCTCATCTCAAGGAAATGACCATGCCCGCTCTGAAAAAGTTCATCCACGATCTCATCCTTATTATTAATCTTGCCCACTGTCGTGATGGCGTATGTCCCGTGATGGGAACGAACGATCAGCGGCTGCGGCTCATAATCGGAAATGCATCCGATTCCCATAGTCCCGTGCATGGTGTTGACATCTTTATCAAATTTCGTGCGGAAAGGGGCATTCTCGATATTGTGAATCGCTCTGTCAAATCCCTCTTCTTTACTGTAAACCGCCATACCGGCACGCCTTGTTCCCAAGTGGGAATGATAGTCTGTCCCGAAAAATAAATCAAAAACGCAATCCTGTTTTGAAGCCACACCAAAAAATCCACCCATAAAAATAATCTCCCGTTCTTGTGTCAAAAATTTCCAGACTTAATTTCTATTTTCATAAATCTCACAACCGCATCTTCCGCTCTCTTTCACACGGTTTAATGCCTTGACCGCTTTCCTGCCCAGACTCCTGCAGTCATCTCCCGGCTCGCCGAAAGCTGCGCCCACGCTCAGAGACACCGGCGGAAGCTCTTCATAAGGATGCATCAGCCTGTCATTCACCATCCCTGTCTGCCGGCGCAGTGTCTGTGCACCTTCCGTCGAAACAAGCGGCAGCCATACCGCAAAGGTGTCCCCGCCCTGTCTGACAATACACTCGTGATCCGAAAGGCAGCCGCCCAGCGTGTCCACCACATTCCGCAAAACGGCATCCCCTGTGTCCTGCCCGTAAATATCGTTGATTTCCCGGAAACAGTCCACATCGGCAATGAGAAGGCAGCCGGAAAACTGACTGTCACAAAGACTTCTGTTGACAACCTGTTCGAACTCCTTACGGTCTGCCAAAGTATTTCGGCCGGCTCCGGTATCATTCCGACGGCCGCCGTCCTCGACTCCCGGATCTCCGGCCGGCTCCGGCTGCCCGGCAATTTCCTGCCCGTATCTCTCCGTCCCGACAGTCTCCAGCTGTCCGGATGTCTGCATCCCATATTCCGTCCCCGGTCGCTCACCGGCTTCTGTTCCGGCAGCACCGACAGAAGATGAACCTCTCTGCTTCATTAAATTATGAAAAAAATGTGCGATCTGTTCTCTCATTTTCCTGTCTGTCCAAGGCACCGGACAATCTCCGGCGCAAATTACATACTATCATATCAGTGTCAAATTCGCAAGATACCCTGCCCACTTGTCATACTCCATTAAAGCCACAAAAATGCCTATCCGTACCTGTCTCTTCCATAAAGTTCACAAAAATCCACACCTTTGGGCGCTGTAACATCACGTTCTTCCGCCGTCTTCCCCAAACTGCATGTTCTTCCTGTATTCCGTAGGCGAAACACCGCAAAGGCTCTTAAAAGTCTTCATAAAATGTTTTTCGTTCTCGTAGCCCACCCGGCGGCTGATATCAATCACACGCATATCAGTCCGTGCAAGCAGCCTCTTTGCCTCCTGTACCCTGAGTTCTTTCAGATAATTGACAAAATTTTGTCCTGTATACTGCTTAAAAGCATAAGAAAACATGGAATAATTCATGGATACATAGTTGGATACCACCGCCATGTTCAGATCCTTGTCGTAATTCTCACGAATATATACCAGCGCCTTATCCAGCCGTGCCTTACTCTTATAATCTTCAAATTCCTCGCTCATCTTCCTGTGGAAGCCGATCATCCACCCGGTCAGTTCCTCCATCAGTTCCTCACTCTGGGAAAAGCGGTAGATATCCTGAAAACAGGCCAGCGCCTCCTCATCCTCCCGCAGCGCATTCCCATAAGTCCGCCGGATCTCCTCCACCAGCATACTGACGCTTTTCTCAAGTACGCAGGCCGGATATCCCTTTCGCCTGGTTCTGGCAAAATACTGTTCCACCATTCTGAGCGCCGTAGTGATCTTATCCGTTCCGATCATCTGGACCACCTGATGGATCTTATCATCATCCGGTTCATGAAACAAAGCATCACCGGACCGTATCTCCGGTTCACAGGATAAAGCGTCACCATCCGCTTCTTTCTGCCCCCAAAGCAACGTATCATACGCCACCTCATGCCTGACCTGTAAAAAAGCCTCCGTCCGGGCCGCCCGCGCTTCCCGGTAAGCATCCCTGAGCTGCGCCACGCCCCGGTGTACGCTGCTGACTCCCACATGACAGTCACGCAGTTCATTTTTCAGAAGATACTCTCTGTTCTCCCGGCGCACCACATAAATCCTGTTGTGCCCGATCTCGCCCAGACAAAGATAACTGTTGCTCTCCCGTGCCTCTTCCTCCGTATTTTCCAGACAGCATACCACATACTCTCTGTCAAGGAGTTGTTTCTCGAACTTCCGGATCACCGTCTCCACTTCCTTCTCCGGAATATTCTCGTTCATAATCATATATTTAAGCTGCTGGCAGCCGATCGCTCTCAGTTCCCGTATATTCTGTCTGTTTTCGGATATCTCCCGATCCAGTCTGCGCAAAACATCCACGACCCGGTCCCGCTCCACAGGTTTCAGCAGATAATCCCTGACCCCCATACGCATCAGCCGCACCGCACATGCAAAATCATCGCACCCGCTTATCACCGCCACCAGCGGCTTATGTTTCAGCCCCTGAATCGCTTCCACAAGACTGACCCCGTCCATGCCCGCCATCCGAATGCCGGTAAGCATCAGATCCACCTGCTGGTTTTCCAATATTTCCAACGCCGTGCGCCCGTCCCCGCACTCCATGATATTGGAAACCGGAACCCCAGAGCGCCGCACGATCGTCTTGACCGCCTGCCGGCTTTCTTTCTCATCCTCTACGATCAGCAACGTGTTCATGCACAAAAAAACCCTCCTGCTTACTTACGTCTAATATAACAAACAAGACGTAAATAAGCAAGAAGGGTACTTTTTTCACACCCTCATTATGCACCTGCCGCCGGATTCAGCGTCTGAATGCAAAGGCAGTGCCAAGAGGATCCTTAACCTCTACGATAATGTCACCCGGATTTCCCTGACTGCGCCGTCACGCACATCTTCCGCCAGTTTTCCCCGGATCACCGGCTGTGCCACGGTCATAACCTTACCGTTGCCGTAATCCAGCGTACATTCCGTGATGCTGTATTCTCCGGGAATATAGTCCTTCTTTTCACCTGTCTGGTAAACAACTTTCGTTTCTCCCAGAAATACCGCTTCCACCGTACCGTTCTCCTGCACCAGATAGGAAGGGAGCGCCGGTGCAAACTGCAGCGTGAGCGCGCCGTCACACATCTGGAAGGGCTGTCTGCCGAACATCATGATGATCCACATATTTAAAAATTCTACCGTGGAGCCGCTGAGCCTTGCCACAAATCCCTTGCCGTGGAAGCTGCTGTTGGGATTTTTACTGCTGGCAATAAAGGAAGAATTTTCGTAAATGCTTCTCCCGTAAACCTCTCCGTCCAGGAAAGGAACAGCCGCCTTGTGGAAATCCTCGAAAAATTCCCCGTACATTTCTGACTTCAACAGTTCCAGCAGATATTTATATTCCATGTGAAGCCAGATCGACTCATTTTCAAGCCATCCCGGTGTAAAAGCTCTTGCCCGCCCCAGTTCATAGGATGCATCCTGCAGAGACGCGTTGACTTTATACATAGACAGCTTATCGTCATACAAATCGCTGCCCTTCACACGCTCATACAGCTTCCGCTTCCCGGATACAGGCTGATCCAGCTTCAGATACCGCACCGGGCCTTCCAGGAACAAAGGCACCTCGCCCACCTTGAAATCCCGTGGCATGATACCGTCCTCACACTCGCTGTAATCCGTCACTTCATAGGTAAAATAAGTAGGACAGATGCCGCCGCCCAAAACGCAGGCTTTCTCAATACCTCTTTTTACGATCTCAAGCCACTCTTCCAGGACTGCTGCCAGTTCGGAAGCGGAAAGCTCCGTCGTCTCGCCGCTCATACCGCGGTAAATCTGTTCCCGGTACGCTTCCTTGGCATCGTTGGCCTTATGCCAGAAAGCAAGATCCTTCTCCTCGGACAAAAGCGTCTGCTTCTCTTCCGCTGCCGCTTTTGCCAGCTTCCCGATCAGATCCGCCAGTTCCGCCGATACTTCCACCTCTTCACGATACCGTTTTAAAGCACCTGCTGTATATTCCAGATTTCTGGCCAGTTCACAACTCTCCGCCATGGAAGAACCGAATAGCGCCGGAAGCCCGTTCAGCGCATCATACCAGCCGGGCTTGCCGCCCTCCATTTCCACACCCATACCGTAAGCATCCAGTGTGGCAAATTTCGTAGCCGAAAGCAGCAGCAGCTTTTCCATCAGTGTGACATAGATCACCTCGCCGCCGGCTTTCTGCATCAGCATACCGTCCGCCACTTCCAGTTCCTCAATGGCACCGTACTGGCGCAGACCTTTTTCCGTCTTCACGCACCGCCCGGCACGCTTCCTGACCATGGCCTGGGGTCTGTAATAGCTGTAGGCCTTCTCGTACAGCAGTTCCTCTTCCTTTTCCGGAAAAACACCGAGGTAACTGTCCAGCAGATCCAGATTATAGGTCCAATGATCTGACCAGTAGCCTTCGCCGAACCTGCCGTTCACCACGCCCTCAGCCTGTGCCATAACCTGTCCGAACAGTTCATCGATCCGCTCCTGCTCCCGGTCTGCCCGATCCAGCTCCCGGTAAAGCGCTCCCGGCGTAAAAGGTTTTGCCAGCCTGTCACGGAGCCGGTCACGCTCTCCGGCGGACTCTCCCTTAAAAATCTCCTCTGCCTTCTCCGGCGCCAGACGATAGGTCACCTTTTCCACACCAAGAGGATTATAGCCGTCGGGCTGGATCAGGCTGTAGAAGGTTTTGATACTCTCCCGTCCCGTAAAGGGTGCAAAGAACACGTCACAGCGCCGGTTCTGGTTCACATCCCGGAAATTGCCGTTTCCCTGGGAATAAAATTCGGGAAGCATACTGAAATAGTTGTAATCCCGTTCCAGATCGCCATGTTTTCTCGAATATACATAAAAAACCTTATCCTGTGCCAGCTTCATAGGATAACCGCCCCGGAGCACATTATCCATATAAGTATACTGGCAGTACGCGTCAAAATCAGGATCTGCGGTCTTTGTCTCAATATGCCTGCACAGTTCCTGTACAAGCTGATCCGCCCGGTCTTTTTTATTTCCGTAGTACACCCGGTCCAGCTGCCTGCCGGCAAATTCCTGAAGCAGTTCCTTATTTTCCACCTGTCCGATCAATTCGTAGAATACAATCTTTCCGCCGGCTTCGAGATTCGCCTTCGTCCCGTAAAAACTGCAAGGAACCAGATTCTGTCCTACCTGAGGCATATCCATAAGTTCCTGCAGGCTGTGCTCCTGAAAGCCCACCGGATTTTCCAGTGACAGATCATAGGAAAAAATGACCTCAGGATCTGTAATCGCTTGCAGCGGCGTACCGTCCGCCAGCGTTCCGATGGAAAAATTACCGCCGTTTATCTCTGTCACGGCAGCAGAATCTACCGTACTCGCCCGAACCCGCATGAAAGGATGTCCTGCCACATCCTCCACCTGCATCCAGGCTTTCATCGTCTGTCCCATCAGTTTCATGCTTTCCTGATCGATCCCGTAGGGAATACATGCCGGCATACCATCCAGAATTTCCAGTTCAACCGGCCCGTCACTGCTGTTGGTCACGCTCACCTTCCGTACAAGGCCGCCGATCTTTTCCTCAGGAAGCGTAAAATATGACACATTCGTCACAATTCCTTCCGCCCCATTGTTTTCCTCGATCTCAAGCCCGTTCATGCTGATGCTCATGCTGTGTGCAATGTTTTCTTCCCGGAAAGGTTCCCAAACCTGGCCGTCCTTCTTGATAAAAGTACGGAAGCCCGTCTTTTTCACATTTTGATAAGCCTGGTGGGCCGGATAAAATTCCATAATGGCATGATCCTTATTTTCCACGCCGAAGCTGACCACGCCCTGCCCGCGGTTTACATAATAGCACCAGATCGGAATGCCTCTCACTCCGCTGATCCCCGGCAGAAAACTGGCAAAAGCTGATTTCTTACCGTAATTTTCTATCTTATATACTGCTGTCTGCTCCTTCATTCTAATGCATCTGCTCCTTTCATCTGCATTTCCATACAAGTTGCAAGCTGCCGTCATCCCAATTCCACAACAATTTCGTGAACAGCCGCCTCGTCCAACTGCGTGATCTCCTGCAGCGGAATCTGCACGTTCTTCTCCGTGATCTCCAATGCCTTTCCATCCAGTGAGGCACCTGTGATCCGGTAATCTCCACTCTCTGAATCCTGCCCGTTCACATAGACAATATGCCATTTCCTTCCGCCGAAATTCAGTTTCAGTCCGGCTCTGCCGTCCTTAAACTGTTCTTTCAAAAGATGCGGTTCCAGAACAAGATCCCCGCAGCTTCCCTTCACACCGAACATCTCCGTGATCACGGTCAGCATCATCCAGCTTGCCGCTCCCGTCAGATAATGGTACATGCCCCTTCCACGATCGTTGAAATACTCCGGTATGCCCGGATAGATCCGGCTGGTTTCAAAGTCCGCCACCTGTTCATATAACGTATGCAGCGCACGGTATCCCTCTTTGTTGAAGCCTCTCCTGTAAAGCGCATTGGCATACATCGTTGTCATATGGGAAAAGACCGCACCGTTTTCCTTGTGCCCGTAAGCAAACCCGAACATTCTGCCCAGATCAGTCTTCAATTCTGCGAAATCCGTATTCAGCCGGTAGCCGCCCGCCTCTTTCTTATATAAGTACCGGTCAGCCGCCTTAACGATCTGTTCCGTCTGTCCGTGGGTGGCCGTGCCCGACATTACCGTGAAAACCTGACCTGTGAGCATCATTCTTGTGCCCTCCGGCAGCATACCCTCGCACTGGCGCCCGTGATTATCATAATAACTGTTAAACCATCCACAGTCTTCGCCTTCGATCCACTCCGTCCTGCGGATGTGCTCCTTGATCCACTGTGCCTTTTCCCTCAGACTCTCCTGAACCGTCTGACTGCTCAGGCTTACCTTCCTGCCCGATACGCTGTGGAAGCAGCTCCTGCAGTATGCCGCCAGCAGTTCCCGCTTCTGCTCTGCATCCTCATACAAATCTGTTCCCGTGCTGAGCAGAGGCTCCATTTCCGCCAGAATCTCCACCTGCTCCATCTGCCTGCGCTCCCGAAGCAGACCAATGAGATCCGCCAGAACTTCCAGATTATCCGCATAAGCCGCTGTAAAAGCCACACTCTCTCCTCTGTCAGCCGCCATATCCAGGGCATCGTTCCAGTCCGCGCCCCGCAGACGCATATGATTGTGCTCGCCCACTTCGTAGAAAACTGTCAGATTCTGCACAAGGATGTGTTCCAGCAGCGTACCACAGTAATCCTTTCCCGCTTCATCCTTAAGAACCGGTGTATGAGAAGCTTCCCAGGACTCATCGATCCCGGTTCCCCTCGCCTCCTGCTTATCCTTAAAATATGTATTTTCTTTTAACAATACATCCAGATCTCCGGTCTGGTCGATGTACAGCTTTGTAGTCATCAGCGGCCAGAGACCATGATCCATCCAGACTCTGGTGATGTTGTTCCGGTCCGCTATGAACTCACCCTGCCTGCTGCCGATGATCGTTGCATTACTTCCGTCGATCCGCACGCCGCCGTAATTGTCGATCAGCATCTGCCGCACATCATCCGGCTGCATAATAAGCAGCGCCAGACAGTCCTGCCACAGATCCCGCCAGCCTCTGCCGCCCTTGCCGTAATCATGATGAGGCAGGAACGAACATCCGTAGATTCTGCGGAGCATGGGCTGGAAATTAACCCAGAACATGAAATTATCGAAATCCGGCTCGGCCGTCTCATAGGAGACATTGATCTTATCCAGCCAGTATGCCCGCGTCTTCTGAAGGGCTTCCAGCACCTTCGCACCGCTTTCAAATTCCGCCAGCATCCTGTCGACCATTTCCTTCTGCTCTTCCGCGCCGATAAATACCGTATAACTCCTGCTCCCCCCTGGCTGCAGCGTTACCCCGGCAAAACGAAGCGCCCCTACGATCTCATAACCGTCATAATGTCTGCCGGCTGTATCATAAGGAAGATTCTTTAACACACTCTCCGGACGCTCGAAGCTGCCGCCTTCCCCGATATAATCCTCAACCACCGGCATAAAGCCAACCGGTGCCGCACCGTCCTGTTCCATGCCGCAGACATAATAAGTGATCCGGTTTTTCTGATGCCCTCTCTCGTCAAAAGAAAGAGTAGGTGTGACCAGAACACCCTTTTCAAACGTCTCCGCCCTGTGCAGCAGCGAAGTCACATGCCTGTGGTCCCTCAGATTATCCGCGCTCCTGCCGTACAGCGGAACCGCCGCCGTGGGAACAAAGGTAACTTCCTTTTCACCCTGATTGATGATTTCCACATGCATGATCTCCACAGAATACTCCGATACCGGCACAAAAGAAGTGATCCGTGTCATGATCCCATGCTCTTTGATCGTCCGCTCCATCTGCTGCCACATAGGCCCGGCCGTCAGCACACTCTCATCCTGCCGATCCGTAAACCGCCTCGCCTCCGCCTCAGCAGAAACACCGGAAGCCGAAAAGCTGGATCCGTTCTCAAGCCTGCACCAGAAGTTTCTGGTGGATTTATTGTTGTGAAGTTCCTCTGCACTGACCGGCTGAAGAATAAATTCATTCTGACTGCGCTTCAGGTCTCCGCCCAGCCTGGGTGTAACGGCCCCCTTCACGCCCTGTTCCCCCGCTATGGGAAAATACAGGTAACTCACGTTCTCCGGCTGTTTTAACCGAAAAGTCCCCTGATTATCCAAAAATTCATAAGTTCTTACTTCTACATTACGCATACTGCCTGCTACCCCCTGTTATCGTTTTTTATGCACCAAAGGACTTATTCCTATCATAAAGAGAATAAGTAAAGATTACAGTGTCATTTTTTATGTTTAGGTGCATTTATTTTGTTCCTCAAGATCAAAAAGCCTGCCGGTGGCAAAAGGACTTCCCACGTCGCACCGTCCGTGATGGTATGCCTTCTTCACCGCTCCGTCCGCTACCTCTGCGGAAGTTTCCACCTTGATACGGCTTACCCCTCCCTCCGCCATGTTGTCCAGCATACGGATCACATCACTGATCTCCGCGTCATCGTTTTTCCCCATGCTTCCCCTCCTTTTTGACTTGTCCGGTATAGTTTGATATTTTTCATTTATTTCTATTATAGCGGTTATTTACAGGTTTTTCAAATAAAATGCACCTGTACTTTTACACCTGTACTCTCCCCGTGTTACTGTTTACACAGGATTTAGCATTTACTGCCAAGTCTGTACGAAAACGTATATATTGCATCTTTTTCTGAAGTCGTATTCAATGATTTTTCAGTGTATCTTATTCCAAAACTGTATAATGATTGTAGATTTCCACATGATCATAAATACACCGCCAGCTGCTGGTCGACCCGGCAGTCACACAGATATACGGCGTTCCGCCCGCAGACGTGCCATAACTTACCGCACAGTTTCCGGACTGGACAATATACCCTGTCTTGGCACCAAGCACTTCGCCCCCGGTATCCTTGTCCTCAATTTTCCGCAGAAACCAGTTGGAAATTTCAATGCCTTCAGGATGCTGCGGCGTAGGCACAGTCGTATAAGTCCGGGCCGACAAAAACTCCCGGCACAGGTCATTTTGCACTGCCGCTTTCATAATAATCGCCATGTCGTAAACCGTACTGTAGTGTGCCTCATCATAAAGCCCCACACAGTTGGTAAAATGAGTGCTGTCCGCTATGCCGAGTTTTTCCAGTTTCTGATTCATCAAATCCACAAAAGCCTCCTGAGAACCCGCCACATAAACGGCCAGCCCCAGCGCCGCATCTCCGCCGGAATGCAGTACCGTTCCGTAAAACAAGTCACGTACTGTCACATTTTCTCCGTTTAAAAATCCCACGGAACTGCAGTCATTTGTATAGGCATAGTCTGTAATTTCCAAAGTCATCGTGAAGGTGTCGTCCAGATCCTCTTCCGAAATCTGCTCTGCCGCCACAAGTACTGTCAAAACCTTTGTCATGGATGCCGGCATGATTCTTTCCCCGGCACCCTTTGAGGCGACAATGGTGTCCCTGCTCTCGTCCACCAGAATGGCATGTGTACTGATTACCTCTTCACTGTCGATAACAGCCATATCCGCTGCCTGCGTAAAATGATAAACCGGAACCTCTTCCCCGCTTTCCTCTGTTTCAGTATTCCGGGGTTCTTCCATATCATCTGTAATCTGCTCTGTTACCGGTCTGTCAGGCTGATCCATCGCCTCCACTTCCTGCTTCTGTGGTATGACTGCATCCTCTCCCGGTTTTCTGCCGAATTTCATGACCGAAACAGTCAAAACCACCGCCGCAAGCATTCCCAGAAGCAATGCTCTTCTCAAAATCCGCCGCCTTCTCATGCGCCGCTGTCTCTCCTGCCGTATCCGCTGTCTCCTCTCGTAACGGGCACGGTATTCCCGGTCCTCCTCTTCGTATCTCTCCTGATCCTCAAAATCTGTTTCTGCCATAGACACTGTCTTCGAAACTCCTCCATAACATTCATGTGTTCCCGCCTGTGCTCGTATCGTCATCTCAGATCTATTATATCGGTGTCTCGGCAGTCCCGCAACAGGAACATCTGCACCAGAGGGATATCGCTATAACGGCGATTGTTGTGATCTTAGCAGTATAAACAGTTCTTATTCGGGCTGGGACTAATTACATATTAATATCACCGCCGTTATTTTTTTACATTAACTTATCTAATAACAATCCAACTTCCATCACGCTTTGAACCAATTCTTTCAATAACCTTTTTATTATGCAATTTCAAATACTTCTTCTCCATACTTTTTAACAATCGTTGGTATTCCATGTCCTGTATAACCGACATTTTTATTCGCATAATTTTTAATTTCCTCATAAGTTGCTTTACTCTCCGCATCGGTGATATCTCATTCATCCATCCCTAATTCCACATTAATATGCTTCAACTTATTTGATTTAAGTTTTGAGAGCAACACGATACTTTCAACATGATTCCCTTTGTTGTCTAAAATTTCTCCTATATTCTCAATATCAAATGCAAACTTGATTTTCTTAATACAGGTTTTACTTTCCTTGATTTCCTCCTTTTTATATATCTGTACTTCTGAAATCAAAGATTGTAGCACACTTCTTTGCTCATCCATAGATAGTTTATCATAGATTCTGTCAACCTCCAAAAACATTTGATAAATTTTCTTTTCGTTTAGCTGCTGTTCTTGAACTGCCTGTAAACAATTCAGACATTCTATTCTTTCACTTTCAACAGAATCCATATCCTCATAGATTTTATCAAGCCTCTTGTTCATATCTGCTCTTTTACGATTTGCAAACTTATCATCATCCGGCAAATTATCAATATCTTTCTCCAGATTCTTTTTATTTCTCTCTAAAGCCTTTAGCTTCTTCTCATTAGGAAGAAAGTTCATTCTCAATCTCTGTAACATCAATGGACTTCCCTATTTTCATTTTTACATAATCAACAAACTTTTCATTGTGTACTAACCGTTTGGTATACTCTACGACTTCCTTTTCGATTCGTTCAGATGATATTCCGTTCCGATGGCATTCACCATATGTACCTGAACGATTATAATGACTGCAAATATAATTGCCGGGTAACTTAAAAGGTTGACCTGTTTATCTATATATGTTAATGTAAACATATAAATAGTAGTGAGGAGGATTACTACTAAATGGGAGATGCTAGTTATTTAGAGAATCTGGGTTTTTCGCAGAATGAGGCAAAAGTTTATACAGCCCTTCTAAAGAACAAGCTGTTAAACGGCTATGAAATTGCAAAAATATCAGGAGTATCGCGTTCTCTAGTATATGAGGTCATTAATCGTCTGGTGGTAAAGGGAGTATTGTTCCGGCTTGAAGGGGAACCAAGCTATTATACACCGTTAGAGTATGACAAACTTATTGAACGGATGAAAAGAGAACATGAGAACAATATCAATAAGGCCGAGGAATATTTAAGGAATCTGGCCGGCGAGGAAGAGAGCCATGATTATGTGATGAACATAGTAGGTATTGACAAGACTATACGGAAAGCAGCGGCATTGATTGACGGAGCGCAGGAGGAGATTTCCCTTTCCGTCTGGCAGGAGGAATTTATGCTCTTAAAGGATGCTTTGCGCAGAGCCATAGAGAGGGGCGTGAAGATTTATCTGTTCACGTTTGAGGATATAGAAATGGATGGCTGTGTTGTTTTTTCCTACCGAATCAGTGATGCTTCACAGTTGTTTCCCTATCGCAGACTGACGCTGGTGGTTGACAGTGATCAGTGCCTGACCGGAGAAAACAGCGGCGACAGAAGTGTTTTTACCTATACTAAGAATCATGCCATCGTTTCACTGGCAACGGACGAAATTGTCCTCAATATATTTTGGTTTCAATATATGAAAAAAAAGGGGTGTCTCTGTGCAGGAAACACTGCCAAGGATTTTCTGCATGATATAGAAAATATGGCAAAGGAACTGAATATCGGTTCGGATATGACAAAAAACCTGATGGTCTATGATTTTCAAAGGAGGATGCATGGGAATGAAGAGGGACTTAGAGAGCGTTAGGATACGGGAAGCGAAGGAATTGGCGAGACGGGAAAAGCAGCTTCAGGCGAGAGGCAGCCGATTCTATCTTCCGTATCTCTTTATGGTACTATCGCTGATTTATATTGTTGATGAAGTTGCATCCACCATATCCATTCAGTTCCAATCCAATATTATCAATGAGTTTTTCGTGCAGAATATGGGCATGGAATATGGAGAGGGACTGTCGCTTTCATCCGCATTGGGATTTATTACTTATCCGGTGACTTTGCTCATTGTCTTTTACCGCCCGCTGGCTGATAGGTTCGGCAGAAAGCCTTTTCTTGTCATTAACACTTTTGTAATGGGGCTGGGACTGTTTCTTGTATATCTATCCGACAATATTTATGTCTATATGCTTGGCAGCAGCCTGATGGGATTTATGGTTTCCCACGATATGCAGTGTGTGTATATTCTGGAATGCTCCAGTGAAAAGAAACGCGCCCGCAATTATGCCCTTATTAAAGCTGTGGCAATTTTGGGGACACTGCTTATTCCATTGCTGCGGGAGACTTTAATGCAGAACAAAAGTGAGCGGTGGCATTTGGTGTACTTAGTGCCTGCCATCCTCGGATTCGTGCTGTCACTGGTGGCATTGCTGTTTGCCAGAGAGACGGATACTTTTCTGGTCAACAGGGTTAAATATCTTAAAACACCGATGGAGGACAGAGAAAAACAAAGCAAAGAGGAGAAAAGCGGCAATGCGCAGGGAGGCATTATCCATGCGGTCAGGTTTGCCTTTCGGCATCGTCAGCTGCGCTTTCTCATGCTGGCCTGCTGTTTTTACTACTCGGCTTCACTGGCTACGGCGACTTATAATACTGTAATGAAAGAGTCTGCCCTAATGACGGAAGAGGCAATAACTATGGCATTGTATCTCTATCCTATAGGAAATGCGCTGATGACATTTACCGCAGGGCTTGTTTCCGACCGGTTTGGGAGAAAGACGACCATTATTGCCATGTCTTGTTCGGCAGTGATGTGTTATAGTTTGTTTATAGCGGGTGCTATGCTTGGATGGACTCCGCTGTTGACAGGATTTGCTATCGGTGGCTTTATGGGTAGTTATTGGGGCGCGGGAGATACCATTGGAGGAATTATGTTTTCGGAATCGGCGCCCACTAACTTGCGTTCGTCTGTTACGGTAATCAATACATTGCTGAACGGAATCATCGGCGGCCTTGCTACCATTGTGACCATCATACTGCTTCCTCTCATTCCGAAAGAAACTTTTGGGTATATGTATTTGGGGCTGACCATTCCCGGGCTGATTGGGGCAATCTTTATTATCTGGAAGTATGTAGGGGAGACTAGAGGACTGGATCTGAAGAAGGTTACCGGGGCAGAGTGGGATAAAAGGAAATAAAAGAGCAGGAGGTTTGAAATGAAACTGGATATGTTTACAATTACACCAGGGGAAAAACCCCTGGATAAGCTTGAGGCAAACTGCGGCTTTACAGGCATTTTTAAGAAAATAGGGATTATCGGTGATTCACTTTCATCTGGGGAATTTGAGTCCCATGACAAAGACGGAACGGTTCTTTATCATGACATGTATGAGTATGCCTGGCCGGCAGTTTTGGAACGGCTGACTGGAACGGTATTTCGGAACTATTCCCGAGGCGGCATGAGTGCGAAAGAATTTTTTGAAACATGGGCGGATCAGAATGGCTTCTGGCAATGGAACCAGGCATATATTATTGCATTGGGAAATAATGATATTTTCGTGCTTAATCATCCGATTGGCAGCGTTGCAGATATTCATCCTGAGAACCCGGAGGACAATGGAAATACTTTTTTTGGATATATGGGGCGTATTGTATCCAAGCTGAAAGATATCGAAAAAGATTCCAGAATTTTTCTGGTATCCATGCAAAGGCGAGGGGAAGCGGAGGGTGATCCTGTAATCTGCGCAGTGGCAGACGAAATGAAAAAAATGTGCGGATTGTTTTCTTTTACATATCTTATCGATATGACCAATGACGGTCCGATCTATGATGAAGAACTGCGCAAAAACTTTGCACTTGGTTTTCACCCAAATGCCATGGGCTATTACAGCTACGCTCTGATGATCGGGAATTATATCGATTATATTATCCGCCGGAATCCTAAGGATTTTTTTGAGGTACCGTTCATTGGAACCGGGCTGAAGAATAAGGACATTATCTATTGAACTATGTAAAATGTATTTCTGCGTTTTTTACTGCGTAAGCGCCAAATATTCCTGCGGATTTTCTAATTCTCTGGATTCCTCTATCATTGTAAATGAAAGATAGTTAGACTA
>ERZ808035.95-NODE-95-length-107759-cov-14.435356_pt1 | contig 107759 bp, 103 predicted proteins | sample MGYA00380189_ERZ808035 | MGnify/ENA primary metagenome ERZ808035 (study PRJEB31490, sample SAMN06133407) | mouse gut metagenome | isolation source: M5_1 | host: mice | place: China: Chengdu | collected 2015-05 ... | reverse complement strand
GACTGCTAAACTTTACTTTTCCAGATGGAAAATCGAAGAATATTTCCGCTGTAAAAAGCAAATGTTCCAGTTTGAAAACTTTAGGGTACGGAAGCTGAAAGCGATCAATGCATTAAATTTTTATCTCACCTTGTGCATGGCATTTCTGGGTCATATTTCTATGAAATCGGAAACGAATGCACTTAAAGCAGCAATCATACAGACTGCAGATCCGGTCAAAGAAAAAATAGCATTCTGCTATTACAGGCTGGCAAAAGGTATCTCCGGCATACTTTCGTATGCAAAAGAAGGCATCAGGCTCTGGTTCAGGACAAAGCGTCCTGCATACCGTCAACTCTGCCTTAAGCTGGCTGTTTAAATAGATAAAAGAATATATCTCCCAAAGTCCGGTTCCGGCGGGGCTTATTAAAGTACCTCTATTTGCAGAACTGCCATTCTACATTTTTCAAAAAAGTGGCAGATTGGTACTTTGGGAGATTATATTCATTTTGGAATTACAGTTTGCGGAAACTCAAGGTAATCTATTGTAGTTCATAATATTTATCCTGTAGTGTAAACTAGCACTGAGGTGAATTGTAATGCATGACTATGTAAAAAATCTTGCAAAGGTAGTTCGGGCTGCCAGAGAAGAAGCCCATCTATCTCAAGCAGCATTAGCTGAACAAATAGGTTGTGATGAACGTACAATATTGAATATCGAAAACGACCGTGGTAATCCCAAGTTCGAAATATTGTGCCAGATCATCGCTTATTTACACATTCCTGCAGATCAGATTTTCCACCCTGACACTGCTACGGACGGGTTGAAAAAGCAAAAACTGCTATTGATGCTACAGGAATGTGATGAGCAAGAGGCAGCCGAGATTCTTCCAGCAATTGAATACCTCTTAGCACTCATACATAAAAGAGGTAATTCAAACGAGTAAAGGAACCAGCTAATCCATTGTGATTCTGGTTCTTTTCTTTTTGTTGCCTTTTCTAAATCTTACTCTTGTAATATTTAATTATTACACAAGTAAGATTTCAAGTCAATATCTATTTTATGAAATTGACAATCATACCAATAACGTCTATAATATTTTTATTACATCCGTAAGATTTAAGGAGGGATTTGAAATGAGCGATTTACCACAGATTTCTGAAGCTGAATTTGAAGTTATGAAAATCGTATGGAAACATGCGCCGATCAGTACCAATGAAATAACAGATAAACTATTACAGACCACAAGCTGGAGTCCGAAAACGATACAGACTTTAATCAAACGTCTTGTGACCAAAGGTGTTCTGACTTATGAAAAACAGAGCCGAGTGTTCGTTTATACCCCAGTCGTGAAAGAAAGCGAATACATCGGTCAGGAAAGCAATTCTTTTCTGGAACGTTATTATGACGGTGATATCACTGCGATGCTGTCCGCATATATAGAAAATGACAGACTGTCTGAAACAGAAATAGATACTCTCCGCTCCCTTCTTTCCAAGAGGACCAAACGCCGTCAGGACGGCTTATTGGATAAAAAAGGAGGCAATTAACGTGGCTAATTTTATGATACGCTTTTTAATATGCAATGTGTTTATCAGCGGTATCATCGGAATTCTTTTGATAGCCAAGCGGATATTCAAAAACAACCTGTCCAGCCGGATGCAGTATAATCTGTGGTTTCTGCTGCTTGGGTTGCTGGCAGTTCCCTTTATACCGTTCCGTCTAATCGGGTTTCCACAAATCCTCTCGTGGCTCAGCTGTCTGGGAAGCCCTTCTGCCTCCGGCGCCGGAACCGCTATGGGAGAAACCGTTGGAATCAATCCGACTGGAAATGCAGATTGGATGAATGACTTTACTCTTTCGGTAAATAGCGAGACTCCATCCATTACCGGATACATATTATTGGGGATATGGATTGTAGGCATTTTAGCAATGATTATATTAGTAATCAAATCCTCGCTCCGCCTACGCACTTTGGAGAAATCTGCACTTCCCCTCCAGCACCCGGAGGTACGCAGACTATACCATCGATGTTTGGAGGAAATGGGAATTCACAGAAATATCCCTGTTTACAGTACCGCATTTTTGAAATCCCCGATTATTGTGGGACTTTTGAAACCGTGTATTTATCTGCCGATTCATCTAATCTCTGATTACAACGAATCTGATATGCGCTATATGCTGTTGCACGAACTGCAGCACTATAAACACAAAGATGCTGTTGCCAGTTATCTGATGAACCTTGCCGGAGTAATATATTGGTTCAATCCTCTTGTCTGGTACGCACTGAAGGAAATGCGTAATGACAGAGAGGTTGCCTGTGACACTTCCGTTTTGAAAATGCTTGAAGAGGATGCTTACGAAGATTATGGCAATACACTGATTAACTTTGCAGAGAAGGTTTCACTTACTCCTTTTCCGTTTGCTGCCGGCCTTGGTGGAAACATGGAGCAGATGAAACGAAGAATTATCAACATTGCCTCTTATGAAAAGCCAACATTTATAAAAAGAGTAAAGGGCGTTTGCTCCTATTTTCTGATTGCCTGCCTTTTGTTAACATTTATGCCCATGCTTTCTGTCAATGCTGCAATAGAAATAGAAAACACCTATCAAATAAATAAAAACGACAGCAATATTTCTTATATTGATTTATCATCATATTTTAACGATTATCAAGGTTGTTTTGTCCTGTTTGATGCAACTACCGACAGTTGGCAAATTTATAACAAAGCAATGGCACAAAAACGAATTTCGCCGGATTCGACATATAAAATATACAGTGCCCTGTTAGGTTTGGAAAACAGATATATAACTTCGGCTTCAAACGAAATGACATGGAATGGGCAAGAATACCCTATTGCAGAGTGGAATGCCAATCAAAACCTTACTACAGCATTTCAAAACTCTGTCAATTGGTACTTTCAATCATTAGACCAAACTGCCGGATTAGAAACTTTAGAAGACTTCTATACATATATTAATTATGGCAATCATGACCTGTCAGGTGGTGTTTCTTCCTTTTGGGCAGAATCTTCCCTCAAAATTTCTCCTATTGAGCAGGTCGAAATGCTCCAACGACTGTACATCAATGAATTTAATTTTGATGCAGATAATATTCAGACTGTAAAGAATGCCTTATTACTTTCTTCCACTGCTAACGGTAACCTATACGGCAAAACCGGAACAGGAAATATTAATGGAGAGAACATAAGCGGATGGTTCATTGGCTATGTCGAAACTTCAGATAATACATATTTCTTTGCCTTAAATATCGGAGCCACTGAAAATGCTACCGGAAGCAAAGCATCTGATATTGCTTTATCTATATTATCAGACATGAATATCTGGTATTGAAAAAAGGTAAAGGGTCTCCAAATGAAACACTTTGACCCTTTACCTTCTTTATTATTCTTCATCTGTTAACTGCTGTCTCTCATTCTCTCCATTGAAATATAAGAGAATCTGTTCATCAGCTTGTTCCTCTCCAGAAAGAATGCCTTCTACATAATCCTCATACCAAGTCACTTTCCAACAATTGCTGCTTATGCTTTTACCATCATTCCGTAACTCAAAACCCACTTATGATATTTTGTTTTTTCCTTCTTTAAGAATCAATCGACCACTAGCTGATCCAAATGGCTACTCAGCTTCTCCAACGGCTTCCAGTATCAGTTCATATTTTTTATCTGGCGAGATTGCTGTATCGCATATTGTCTTTTTATAATCCGTCTCATAAACGAAGCAAAGCCAAAGTGCAGCTATCATTGCAATAAATATACCAGCAACACATAGTAAAATCTTAACTTCTCTTGATTACTCCTCTAGGATATTAAATGCTATTTCCTGTGCCTTTGTCCCACTAATTTCATTCGAAGAATTATCATCTAAATATATAACAAAATATATATTAGTATTTTCTTTTTCGACAAAACCGATGAACCATGCTGTACCGTCTGTTCCCGTTCCTGTTTTTCCATATATTTTTTTTGAATCACTAGCCTCAAGTAACATAATGCTTTTTAGAATTTCTATCTCTGATTCTGTATATATAGTTTCCCCTTCCATAATCTTATGCAAAACTTCCACCTGCTCTATCGGAGAAATCAGCAAAGATGATTCAATCCAAAAACCATTAAGTTCTGGAAAAGAGTTCACACCACTTCCACTCCATTCAGATATGTCACAATTTCCATAATCCAATTTGTTTAATTCCTCTTGGATTGTCTCTTGTCCCACCTCTTCTATTACTTTTCTAAAGTACCAAATGCAAGAACTTCGAAATGCATCTTCCAGTCTTAAATCGGCATTCCATGCATCAACTGGGTAATTCATTCCATCATACTCCATTTTACTATCCTCTGACGTTACCACTTGATTATGAATTCCTATTAAAGCTGAGATTACTTTGAACGTAGAATTAGGAGATACCCTCGTTCTGCATTTGTCTTCATTATAAAAAGTATATGTATTATTTTCTGAATTCAAAATAACTGCACACCCTTGGATTGATTGAAACGCTTCCGCATAATCTACAGTGACTGTTGTCGGCTGCAGTTCCTCTTCATTCTTCACATCCTCGTTTTCACTTATTTCTTCTTCGGTTTGATTAATCTGTATTGTCTGTTCCTTTTGATTTGATTGGCTGTTTTCATTCCCTTTTGAACTGCATCCTGACATACTTCCTATAATCAAGCAAGCAGTTATACCCATTATCATACATCGTTTTAGTTTCATCCCAAAATCTTCCTTTCTTCTGTAACTTCTTTTAACTTTTACTTCCTAATCCACGAACAATTTTTACATCAACATTCTAAATACAACCATCTTCTCAACCCTCCTTTTATTACATGCGTAAGATTTCAACACAAAAAAATTTTCCTTTTGAGCGCCTGTTACATCCATGCAAATATTACATCAGTAAGATTTAGAAGTCAAGTTATCTTTATATAAAAAGGCTTCTGCCGGAGGGTATCATACATTTTCGCAAAAGTGATACCTTTTAGCAAAAGCCAATTATTCAGCAGAGTCTCTCACCACCCCACTGATTCATTATACAAATGTTTCATTCAAAGAACTACAAAACACACGTCCATTTTCTTTCCTTAATGTCCAACAAACCGCAGGAAATCAAGGTTTCTTTGAAAGCAGACAAATGGTTTCAATATTCCCCTGAACTTTGATTTTATACTGCATAGCGAAAGTAGATAATTCACTTTAGGCTGGGGTAAAAAATTTACCCCATGAAACCATTCCCTCCCTCTCGTCCAAATGTTAATTATTCAAAAAAACTAAGTTGAGCGTCTTTTAATGACTTTACTTTTCTATCAGTAATTTTATCATCCGAAGTGATATTTCCACATAATAATGGGGACGCTTGATTGTACAATCTTACATTCTCTTTTACTTTCTCATCATTAAAATTTGCATAGCAATATTTGCAACCATTGAGACAAGTATTATACGCTCCTACTTCCACACTTTCAAAACATCCACACTCTTCTCTCTGATTTTTGTCCTTTTCACCAATCAACTTACACCCTAATATCTTCTCAATTAGTTTTTTATCTATACAGCTTCCATGCTGAACACCAACATTGTGAAGATTGATTTGCTCTGCACAAGATTCAATTACTAAATTATATTTTGAAGCAATTTGTACCATTTGCGCCGCCAAACTAATCATCTCATCATTTGTCATTTGCCTAATGCCAAGTTCCTTAGTGTTTCGTTGTGTTTTTGCATATAAATCAACAAAACTGATAACTACCTTTTCCGTGTAATCCGCAAGACTACTCGCTATTTCCTCAAACGCTTTTAAATGGTAATCCATTGTATATCGCTTGCTTATCAAAATAGGATCATATCTCCATATTACTTTTTCTTTTCCTATTTTTTTAGACAATGCCTTAAACGTTGAAATAAGTTCCTCTCTCTTATTTGGAAGGTTCGGTTCAATATCCTTACCATATCCCGTAAGAGTAAACTGAAAATAGTATACATAATCTTTCAAACATTCCAGCTTTTCCATCATATTCGCAGGGTTTTTGGTCCAAAATACAATGCAGTCCACTACATCTGGCGATAAATCTATTCTACTTATTTGATGTGCATTCATAGGATTTCGCACATATAAGAATCCCTCTTTAATTCTGTTAACAAACCAATCTGAATAGTAATTTGGCACATCTGTTCTTCTACTCACACTTAATATCATAATGAATCCTTCCTATCGAAAGTCAATACTTGATAACGAATATTTCTCGCTTTCAACACCGGCCATCTATTTAAATTTTTGCAATCACTTGTACAATTTTCTCTATTACTAACATATGTACTACATTCTGTATTTAAAGAAGTTAATAATTCAATAGCCTCATTCGGATATTCGAACTTGTAATCAATCTTTTTGATTCCTCTATCTTCATCTTTATAGTGAATAAATGTCGTTGCATTATCTTCTGTAATAAATCCATTCTGTTTTATGGCTGATATGATTTTTTCACTTCTTTCCATATCTCTATCCATACTTCCCTGATCAGAACGAAGAGATATTAATATATGAATTCTATCTCTTTGAATTTCTTTTTTTCTAAAACTCTCACAAATATCTTGAAACTCTTCATTTGAAAATTCACTAATAGATTTAGGGAAAATATATACATTGGATATTAGCGTACTTGTTTTTTGAAAAATAGTTGCAGCATTGACTTTTGTAAACTTGACTTCATCTTTTTCTCTTGCTTCTATTTTATAATTCCAATCAATAGTATCAATGCCCCTATATTTAATATAACATTCTCCACTTCCAATCTCACCAAGTGCTTCAACCAATCCCCAATAATCTATCATATTTCCACATCCGATGGATGCCACCTCTATGCTATCTTTAAATTTTTCTCGTGCAAATAATGTATCAAACATACTTTTATATTCAAAGGCATATGAAAAAACATACCGTAACAAATATAATTGTTGAATATGTATGTCTGAATAATCCGGCTTTTGTCCAGCTTGATAATTTAATGTTTTCAGCATACATAAATTAACGTTTTGGTCTATATACTCTCTGAAATCATCATATATCATTGAAATATAATTCTTTATTGTAATCATCCCTGAGTTCCCCTATAAAATTTATCTTTTATATTTTTCTTCTGTCAAAAAGTATCCTTTCGCCAAAATGTATACTTCCAGTTCTCCAAAGCCTATCCCCTGGGGTAAATCTCCGATTATATCATCACTCTACGAAAACAGAAACACACATCTATTTTACTCCAAAAATGGCGAAATCCTTTGATTTATTGGGCTTTTCTTGACAGAAGGCACACCGTCTCCACATGTGTCGGAACTACTATGTAAACACAATTTTTCAGCCTCGTCACTCGTATAGGAACACAATTCTGCGTCATTATGTACAGCCGCAGCGTTTTTACGCTTTGGCTTAAAATCCTTTCCATTAAAATTGGAGTGGATACCAGTTTTATACTCAAAGGTTATCTTCAAAGGCTCTTCCACTCCCTCATCATTATAACCTCCGATGACTATTTTTTCAACCATGCTTTCAAAAACCACCCTGTCGAAACTCTCCAGTATCTCCCCAGAACCTAACACTTTTCTAAACTCCCTCAACCTTGTTCTGGTGTTATCCTGATTCCTGCTCAATTCCATCAACCGCTCCTGTTCCTCTTGGAGCTTCTTTAACTGCTCGGACAGCTCTTGGTTCTTCTTTTCGTAAATGTCCCTGTCGATATTATTATCAAGCCTTAAATCAAGCAGCTTCTCCTTACGCCTGTGCAGGTCAGCCATTTCCTTTTCAATCTTAGGCAGACGCTTCAGAGAAGTATCGTCATTAAGGATTCCCTCAACTTTTTGCAGGAACTCATCGACAATCTCCTGCTGGTCTGTACATAAAAGCTGGTAGCTCTTTACAAAGGCTTTTTCAATTACTTCTTCGGGGATTCCCTTACAATGTGGGCAATGCCTTTTCCCGTTTTTTGTGGCGGTGACGCACTGCCAGATTGTCTTAGTGTATGCGGAACTGCTGTGCCAGTTCCTCCGTGTCAGAGTGCCGCCGCAAAATCCACATTTTATCATGCAGCTAAACGCATATTTCCTGCTGAACTTGTTCCTTTTCTGCCCCTCTTGATGCACGTTGCGGTTTGTGTTCCGCTTCGCCAGTATCTTCTGCGCTTCCTCAAAAATTTCCTCGCTGATTATCGGTTCGTGATGGTCACGGATATAAAACTTATCTTCTTCCCCGAAGTTTTCCAGCCGCCTTTTTGAAATCGGGTCAACCGTGAATGTCTTTCCTAAAAGCAGGTCGCCTTTGTATTTCTCATTTTTGATAATTCCGATGACTGTGGACTGTACCCATTTTGAACTGCCGTACTTTGTCTTGTATCCCAAGTTTTCCAATTCGTTCCCGATGACCGTGCAGCCTGCGCCCTCAATATAACGATTAAAAATATACCGTACTATTTCAGCTTCCTTTTCATTTACGGATATGCTTTTTGTATCCTTATGGTAGTCATATCCCAGACAGCCTTGAAACCCTACAAGCTCGCCCCTCTGCATCTTCATTTTCAATCCCTTTTTGACATTGGAAGATATATTCTCCACTTCCTGCTGTGCGACGGAGCTGAGTACCACCAACAGCAGCTCGCCGTCCATTGTTAAGGTATTGATATTTTCATCTTCAAAGAAAACGGCAATGCCTTTCTCTTTCAGCATACGGACATATTTCAGAGTGTCCAGTGTGTTTCTGGCAAATCTTGAAATGGATTTTGTAATCACCATATCAATATCCCCATTCATACAGTCGTTAATCATTCTCTGGAAATCCTCACGCTTCGCTACCTGCGTGCCTGTTATGGCTTCGTCAGCGTATATGTCCGCCAGTGTCCATTCGTGTTTCTTCTTAATCAAATCCGTGTAATATGTGACCTGTGACTTATAGCTGTTGAGCTGGTCTTCACTGTCCGTGCTGACACGGCAATAGGCGGCTACCCTTAACACTTCGACCTTTCTGCCACGGATACGGTTTTCACTACGGTTTGCTTTGATTACCTGCACATCGCTCATATGATTTACCTCCAAAATATTTATTGATGAATGTCAAGCCGCAAGGTTCGTAACGACATTGTAATCTCTCATAAGCCGCTTCTTTATGGCTTCGTATTCATCTACCGTAATTAAACTTCTTTTTTTCAGCTTCTGCAAACATGCGAATTGGATGCTGTAATGTACAAAATCCTGCTCCCTATTCTGCTCCATCGCCACACCCCGCTTTCTGCTGCTTCATGGATAAGCTAATGGCAAGAGCCTTGTCAACCCTTGCCATTATGTCCGTAGGCATTGTCCCCATATGCTGTTTTAACCGCTGTTTGTCAATCGTCCTTATCTGCTCAAGCAGGATAATGGAGTCCTTATCAAGCCCTTTGTAATCTTTCACGGCGGTATGTGTCGGCAGTTTCGCTTTTGTCTGCACTCGGCTCGTAATGGCTGCGATAATGACCGTCGGGCTGTGCCTGTTTCCTATATTATTGGAAATGATAAGTACGGGTCGTGTGCCGCCCTGCTCCGAACCGACAACGGGATTAAGCTCTGCGTAGTAGATGTCGCCACGCCTGATTGTTCTTTCCATATTCTTTATAACCTCCATCTGGATTTAGGCAGGAATACCCTGCCTATGTAACAGCCAGACGCAAGGAAGTATTTAAGGTCTGGAGAGCATAAAACAAGCCCTGTTCCAATAGACCGCCCTGCATCTGGCTTTATGATAAAAGGCATTTTCTATTTGTCCCCGACACCCCGAAAATGCTGATGCGTGATAACGCAAGGGAAGTCACCAAACGGTCAGCAGCGAACTGACGCCACGGGAATTACACCCCAACTGTCGGTCTGACAGAGCCGCCCCCATTGCCTGCGGCGGATTGGTTACCGCTCGGACTGTGGCTGGACGGGAGTATCATTGTCCTCTTTGTGGGTCTTGGCGGAATCGGGAGCTGCCCGATATTTTCAGTCGGTATTTTTCGCTTGCCGTCTTTCGGCGGGTCATGGCGTACCGCTGCACACGCTTACGCTTATTACAGCCACAAAGAGAATGTATTTGGTGAATGGGTATTCGGTTGTCAAAGAGCCGTCCCGTTTTCGATATAAAAGAAAACTGGGCAAGAGGTTTTTGCCCTCTCACCCAGTAGCCGATGGGAGAGTGCGATTTTGGACACTATCCCAAAAGTTTTTTAATTTTTTTCTTAAACCTGTTCAAACGCTTGTAAATGACTTCCTTGTTTAAACTCAATTCCACTGAAATTTCAGTGATTGAAAAGCCCTGTGTCCTCATCAGCAACGCTTGGAGCGTGAGCTTGTCCAACTGATGCAGCTCTTGGTACAGCACTGCATTTTCAATGCCGTCCAAAAATTCCTCAACCGTTTTCACTTCGGGCTGTGCCGTGTCCTCTGCGATTTCCTCAAGATATGTACCCGCATCCTGCAATTTCTCATAGTACCGTCTGTCGGAATTGAATATCGACCAATCATGGACACGGAGCTTTTCAATATCGCCCTCGCTGACACCCAAGCTCCTAAGCTGCTTTTCCTCAGCTTCTTTCCATATCCGCCATTTTCTTTCTTCTCTGGCTTTGTTGTACGCCATAATCCGTTACCTCCAATCTGAATTTTTTTGAATAATCCAGATTGAAAGGCGGAGAACGGCATCCAACGCCCAGAAAAGCCTTGCGGCATGATATTACAAAAAACGACAAAAGAAAAACCGTAAGGGCTGTCACACCTTTACGGTTTATAGATATTTTAGTTCTTATATGTAGAAATTTGACTTCTACTTCTTGGGTAGAAATCCCCCTTGCACTGACAAGGATTTTTTTAACAGGCTGTCCACCCATCCCCGATATGATATATGTAAATAGAACTTGCTATTTGCAGGCAATACAGAAAACCTGCCACTGGCAGCTTTTCTTACATACTTTGGCATAAAAATCCCTCCAAACTTGAAACAGATTTGGAGAGAAAAACTATTTTTGCATGAAAATACAACCCGCCAAAACGCTGTTTTTTTTATTTGACGAGTTATAAATCCAATCAAAAATCTTATTCTAAACTTCCTGCTATGCCTATAAGAAAATGCTATCTTCTGCTATTACTTTTTTATTGATACTCTGCCTAAACGACTTCCTAATTGGCTTAAAATCTCATTTGATATAGTGTTTATACTATCTGCAAGGTCGGCAGCCATGATTTCACTGTTTCCGCTTTTCCCAATAAATATGGCTTCATCCCCGCAAGACACGCCTTTAATATCTGTCACATCTACCATTAACTGGTCCATACAAACACGACCGACAATGGCGGCTTTCTGCCCGTTTATCAAAACAAATCCCTTATTTGACAATTCACGGGGAATCCCATCTGCATATCCGACTGCAATAGTAGCAATCTGCATTTCTTTTCCAGCCTTATAAGTCAGACCATAACCGAGTGCTTCACCTTTATGTAACTGCTTTACACACGCAATTCTGGCTTTTAATGATAAAACTGGTTTCAATTTTGTTTTAGAAATAATTCTATCTTTCGGAGAGCTTAATACACCATAAAGTGCGATTCCTAATCGTGCATAGTCAAACTTTAAAGCGGGGTAATTCAGTACGCCATAACTTCCTTGTATGTGCGCTTTAAAATGATGTATTCCCTTTCTATGCAGAAAGTTTATTACCATATTAAATTCCTCAATTTGTTTTAGAGTAATATCCCGTTCCGCATCACTAGCCCCATCGGACATACACAAGTGGGAATATACACCTGTTATCTTCAGATTATCAAACTCCCATATTTTACAAATCTCCTTTATGTTTTCGCTTCTTTCCCCTAAACGATGCATACCCGTATCTATTCCAATATGGACAAAGATGACTTGTCCAAAGTCATTTAGCAATTTTGCGTAGGGGTAATCCACTACCGTTTGTGTAAGATTGTACTTCACCAAATCAGAAAACTGATTTGGCGAGGTATATCCCAAAATCAAAATCTGCCCTAAAATCCCTGCTTTTCTAAGCTCAACCGCTTCATTTACTGATGCCACACAAAAATCTTTAATTTCCAAATCCTGCAATGCTTTTGCAATGAGGACAGCACCATGTCCATAGGCATTTGCTTTAACGGCGGGCATAATCGCACACTTAGGAGAAAGTATTTTTCTGAATTGCCTTATATTGTAAGCCAGATTGTCTATATCCAGTTCAATCCACGCCCTACCTTTTTGATACATTTCTACCTTCCCTTTCAAAAAACATTTGAATCATAAACATGGCTGCCAATGACAATAGACAGACCGAAATATATTGGAAAAAAGAATTGTCCACAAGTATTTTTGTAAGTCCTGTCACTTTAGCGATTAACCGTACAACAACAATTACCGCAGGATGAATAATATACAGCACCATTGAGCCATTCCGTATCCAAGCGGGGGCTTTCCCAGAAACTTTAAGCAGTAATTGAAACAAAAAATACATCACTGGCAGCAAAAAGAAATACATACTATTATGCTTTTGGATATGGAAAGAATAAGTAATCCATCCCTCTAAAAGCATAAGTAACAATGCTAATGCAAGTCCCCATTTACATACCTGTTCCCCACAATGAAATTCGGGAACAGCCAGCAGCATACCGAACAGGATATAAATTGGCGCAAAGAAAATACCGTTTCTTGTATAACTGCTGACATAGAAAATGCCAGTATATAACGTGCGTAGTAAAGGCACGTTTTCTATAAGACCATAATAAGAATCACCAAATACTCCTATCACATAAGCAATGAGCGAAAAGTAAACTGCTGCCTGAACTGATTTTTTTGTCAGACACGCAAGAAGTACACACCCGATAATTGCGGCGGGAAAATACCACAAATGATAGAACGTGCCGTCAAAAAGAAGCTGCTTTATAAACTCCAAGATAGATTTTGGCATATTCCCAGAATATATTGAAATAGGTATATAAACAGCGGTCACAATGAGGTACAGCCTTATATTTTTAACAAGGTATTTACGGAGAGGATATTTCTTTTTAAAATTGCTAAGCACATAGGGAGCTAATACAAAATATCCTGTCGTCATAAAGAAAAATGGAACAGCAATTCTCCCAATACAATAGGTAATTAAATAATCAATTCCCTCACTCCAGACTGACAATGGCGATATATGAATTGCAATTACCATGAAAGCAGCCACTAAGCGGAAATAATCTATTCCTGCAAATGTTTTATTACGCATAATATTCCCTCCATCTACTTAAAATAGCTCCCCCCTCGTTTGTACCCGAAACCATATACGGCGACATCTCTGATACATCAAGTTTTATAGAATGACCGCCATCTAAAAAAACATACGAAATTTCTATTTTATCCGCTTTAGAACTGTTATAAATATAAGGATGCCTTAAATCGGTATTTTCCTTTAAAAAGCAAATATATTCTTCTAAAGCCATATCCTTTTCTGTCATAATGACAGAATGGGGATAACCCACATAACGGAAATGCCACGGTTCTGCTCCAATGCCTGTTATCTGCTCTTTCCCAGATACATACCTTTCAACAAAGCCGAATCGTGGAGCGGTCATTCTGAACTCCCCCCAAATTCCCGTATATGGAAAATGCGGGCAAATAAAGTCAATCTGTTCCTTGTTCTCTGCAAGGTCTATTGCAAGTCCTGTCTGATGCTCACTATGTCTGGGTACTGCCACATATTTTTTTGTGAAGTCAAGACCACTTTCAGCCAATGTGTCATTCCATATTTTTTCCTGTTCTTCCTGTGTGCGGAAACCGCTTACAGCTACAATTTCATTTCTGCAATGAATTTTTGCCAATGTTAGCTGCAATAAATTAGCCGCCTGCTCATTCATCCGTATTTCTGGCTGTTCCTTAATTGCCGGCAGCATATCTTCCATACATGGAATTTTCATAAGCGGATAATCTGGCGTTACAAGTATTAAGTTCCCGTGATATGTGTCGTCTTTTGTTAATTCAATCTGTGTCACTTCGATACCCCCATTTCAATCAAGCGGTTGATTACTTCATCAAAAGGCAGACCTGCTTCTTTTAACATATTGGGATAACGGCTATGCTCCGTAAATCCAGGGATTGTGTTTACTTCATTAAAATAAATTTCCCCTGCGGGAGTCAAAAACATATCCACCCTTGCAAAACAGCAACAATTTAATGCTTTGTAAATTTCAAGAGCTGTTCCTTTAATTTCCTTTGCCTTTTTGGGGGAAATACGAGCAGGCACATGAATACTGGAAGTTTTCAATGTATATTTCTCTGTGTAATCAAAAAATCCATCCGACAATTCAATTTCATCAACCTCACCCACTATCAAATCGGAATCCTTATTCCCCAAAATTGCACATCCAACCTCAAATCCATCAACCATTTCTTCCAGAATAACGGTAGAATCATGCAGGAAAGCATTTTCGATTGCTAAAATCAAATCCCGTTCGTATAACACTTTTGAAATCCCAAACGATGAGCCAGACCTTACAGGCTTTACGAATAATGGATAGCCAAGCTCTAAGGCTCTTTGCTGAACCATTTCCTCTGAATAATTTTTCTTAATAGCAAAAGAACGTGCGGCTTTTATTCCGTTCACTTGTACGATACGGTGAGCCAGTTCTTTATCCATACATAAAGCGGAAGATAATAAACCACATCCGATAACAGGAATCCCCATCAAATCCAGAACCCCTTGAATTGTTCCATCTTCTCCGTTCTTTCCATGTAAAACTGGCAATGCAGCATCGAATGAAATTATCTCTAAATGATGATTGTCCAAATAACACAACCCGTGAACTGTTCTGTCAAAAGACGGAAATACTGGCGTACAGTTTTCTTCTGACTGCCAATTATCCTCCTTTATCTTTTCCAGTTCCCCTTGATACCAGTACCATTTGCCAGAGTGAGGGGCAATGCCTATTAAGATTGGTACATATTTCTTTGTGTCAATACACTTAATTACCGCATATGCCGACTGTAACGAAACTGCATATTCCGTGGAGCAGCCGCCAAAAAAAACAGCAACTTTCTTTTGTTGATTCATTATGAAATCCTCCTTTTTCATACAAAGCAAATAGCTTCTATTCAGTATTCATTCTACTGAACAGAAGCTATCCATACTTTAATATTCAATTTTCTAATTCCTAAGAAAATGCTAAGAGAGCCTATATATTTTACTAATGTGTTATAGGTAAAGAGATACGGAAAGTTGTTGATTCGTTTTCACTTTCGGCAGTAATTTTACCTCCATGCAGTGTTATGATTTCTTTTGCAATCGCCAGCCCCAATCCTGCACCTCCCGTATTCGTCGAACGTGCTTCATCCATACGGAAAAACTTCTCAAAAATAGAATTTAACTTACCTGCGGGAATTGTCTTTCCTTTATTGCAAAAATAAATCCAAACATCCGTATCTGTGCTTTCAGCCCATATTTTAATTATCGTATCTGGGTAACTGTAATAAATCGCATTTTTTAAAATGTTATTGAAAACTCTGGCTAACTTCATAGAATCCCCATAAACCGTTACTTCTTCATCAACACATACCTCTGTTTGATTACCATGAGCATTTAACAGCGGGTAAAATTCATCTGTCATTTGAACCAACATATGACAGAGGTTTATAGATTCTTTTTCCAAATCAATTTGTTGCAGATTATATCTTGTTATATCAAAAAATTCGTTGATAAGCTTTTCTAAACGAAGTGCTTTGCTTAATGCAATATTTACATATTTTGTTTTTTGTTCTATCGGCATATCCTGCGCTTCATCCAATAATGCTAAATATCCGATAACAGAGGTAAGCGGTGTCTTTAAATCATGTGCAAGGTAAGCAATCAAATCATTTTTTCTGCTTGCTTCTTCCTTTAACATTTGTTCATGCCGCTGCATCGTGGATTTTATTTCGGACATCTGGGCTGAAATTTCGGCATACTCTTTTGGAAAAATATCTATATTTCCTTTTTCTTCTATCATAAAGTCATGCAGCATCACCGAAGTCGCAGTGATGGATTTTCTTACTTCTGCCTTTGCATGTAAATTTGCAACCGCAAAAGTAATTGCAATGCAGATAAGTACGATTATAATCAGAACCGTCAAGATAAATACTTTCAGCTCCGACCACAAAGGCTCTGTAACAAGAATATCTTTTCCCACATCAGCAGAATAAACCTCATGCGTGTTCATGTACTTAGCCGTGAACCAGTCCACAAAAAAGCCGTTCCAAACCTTATCTACCAGATAATACAATCCAAAACATGCAGCAATGCCGAGGATACAAGTGCCAATTAGTGTAGTTGTCTTTGAAATCTTAATTTTCAATTTTGTATCCACACCCCCAGACTGTTTTTATATATTGTGGCTCTTCAAATGAATCTCCCATTTTCTCACGAAGATGCCGAATATGAACAGTAATGGTGTTATTGCTTTTACTGAAATATTCATCCCCCCATATTTGATGAAAAAGTTCCTCCGAACTGACTACATTTCCTTTCTGCTGACACAAAATCCGTAATATAGAAAACTCCGTAGGCGTTAATGAAAGAGGCTTTTCATTTAAAGTACACTCATGCGTTTTCACATTTAGAACTAAACCAGAATGAATCAAAATATCTTCCTCTGGCTCATTTCCCACATTGTATTTTTTATATCTCCTTAGTTGGGCTTTTACACGGGCGACCAATTCTAAAGGCAAAAACGGTTTCGTAATATAATCGTCTGCCCCTAATGTTAATCCCGTTATTTTATCAATTTCCTCTCCCTTTGCCGTGAGCATTATCACTGGATAGCGATATTTCTCCCTTATCTTTTTGCATATTTGGAAACCGTTCATATCAGGCAGCATAACATCCAAAATTGCCAAATCAAGGGTTTCACTTTCAATACAAGCCATTGCATCTTTGGCATTATAAAATTTATATACAGTAAAATTCTCATTTTCAAGATAAAGGGAAACAAGGTCTGCTATTTCCTGTTCATCATCTACAATCAGTATTTTATTCTCCATATCAGTCCATTCCTTTCCTTTTGTTCTATTTTACTAAATTGCACATAAGCAATCCTGCACTTTCCAATAAGAAATTGTTAAGATTTTCCTAATCGCCGTATAGATTCAAGGTATCTCTGCAATTTCCGTATCATATTTTGATTGCGATTATTATTATATACGCTATAAAGAATAATAACAACTCTATGCAAGGGGATAAAAAAGAGGGGATAGTTCTTTCGCTTCTATACATAGGAAATCATATATCCTATATGTAGAAATGTCACCTCGTTTCATAAGAACTTTGATTTCCGTAAAATATCTGTATGAACTTTTACGAAAAATGAGGTGATGCTTTATGAATGAAGTACCAGAAACTTTTGACTTTATGCCTTTTGGAGAAGCAATCAAGGATGCCCGTGAAAAAAATGGTTTGACAAGAGAGGAATTAGCCGAACAGCTTGACATTACGCCAAGATACCTCCAGTCTATCGAAAAAGAGGGACAGCAGACAAGATTTATGCTATTCATCCAACTTATCACAATGTTTGACATCTCGGCTGACCAATACATATTTTCCGATAAACACATACAAAAATCTTCACTCCGCCGACAGTTGGACTCACTCTTTGACACATTCGATGATTCAGAGCTGACTATCATAGCAGGGACGGTGCAGGGAATATGTAAGGCAAAAGAGCAGCCAGAGGATTAACCTCTGGTTTTCTTTCACCCGTTCTGCCATCAATAGGCAGGGCATCCGTAACCGTAGATAGAGTTGCTTCCGACTGGATAGCTCTGCTGTTTGCAGGCATCCCCAGAGTTGCCCTCCACGGTGTAGACCGTCCCATTCTCGCATTTCTCCACGATTCCCACATGGTCGATTGAGCCGTCGCTCCCCCAATCAAAGAAAATAAGGTCGCCTGCCTGCGGCTCATAGTTCTTATCCTGCCATTGCCCTTTGCCCTTAAACCAGTTCACGCCGTCCGAGCATAAAGAAAATTTGGGGATGATGCCGCTTTCCAGATAGCCGCACTGGTCGGCACACCACGATGCGAAGCAGGCGCACCATTCCACACGCCCACCAAAGCCGTACCAGCTCCAATAAGGCTGTCCGCCCTCGTTGCCGAGCTGCGTCAAAGCAACCTCCACAATGGCATGGTTTCCTCCGCTTGTAAACGCCCGCCCGTATGGGTAGTAGCGTAATACATGAGCGGGGTACTGCGTGTCGCCGTATTTCTCCCAACCGAGCCGCTGCGCCTGCATTGCGGAGAACTCCACCGCATTTGCATAGGAATAGCCGCCATAATTAGTCTTTGCCCATGAGATATACCCATTGCCGAAGTTGTAGCCCTGCAAGGCGAGCTTGATGCGCTCCATGTCAATCGGGTTCTCCACCTCTGCAGAAACAAGGGCAGCTTTTAATTCCTGCACGCCGCACTCGATGGAATATTCGGGGTCTTTGATGCCGTTCGGCTCATGGGGGTATTTTTTGTTGAAGCTCCCCTCCGCCGCCTGCATCGGGTCGCTGCCTTTGCCGCCAGATTCCTGCATCATCACCGCCTTGATAAGCTCCACATATTCGGGGATGCCGTACTGCTTCGCATACTTCTGTATCAATGGCGTGTAAGCTTCGACCTCCGCACTGACAGGGGTATAGGATGTGCTGTCGCTGCCGCCCCCGAACAGGGAAACGGCGCACCCAAGCAGGACAACAATGAGGATTATCACAATGGCAATCCAGCCGCCTGCGATAAGGGCGGAAATCAACGCCTTAGTCCCTGCGATAATCGCCCTGACCGCCGCAATGGTCGCCTTGACCGTGGCTTTCGTCGCTTCGGCTGTCGCCTTTGCGGTGGCTTTTGCCGTCTGCGCCGCTTTCTGTGCGGCTTTGGCAGACGCTTTCGCCGTTTTTTGCGCCGCCTTTGCAGTCTGCTCCGTGGTCTTAATCGCTGTCTTGGATGTCGCCTTTGCGGTTTTCACGCCTTTTTCCGTCGCCTTGACCGTGCCTTTGGCTGTGGTCTTGACGGTCTTTTCCGCATTTCTGGCAGTTGTCTTTATCGTCCGCTTTCCCTGCTGTCTGGTCTTTATCAGTGAGTTTGCCGCCGTCTGGGGCATTTCGGTCTTGGCAGGAGTAGAATGAGTAGCAGAAACAGCGGGACGGCTTGCAGTCCATTGAACCTCCTGCAAGCCGTCCTGTCCCATTGTACGCATGGCGTTTTGTCCTGCCTTATTCCGCATTGTTTTCTGCTCTGCGGCTTTCTTCGTCCGCTTTGCCTTAAAGTCGGCGATTTTATCCTTTACTTTACCGATATTCTCTCTTGTGGCTTCGGCGTTTTTCTGTCCCTGCTTATTAAATTGGTGGATGCCCTCGTCCTTGATACATCCCGAAGCATGGGAAACCTTGTCGGCGGCATATTCCGTGGGGGAATTTTCCTCTGCATAATATCCCTGCTCCGCCTTGTCCTTTGTCTTAGCGTAAGCGGATTTCATTCGACTGCCTGCTATGGCGGCTTTGTCTAAAGTTTTAATCGTCCCTTTGACCGCATCTCTGGTCTTTATATCAGCCATAAAATCCGACCTCCTTTCCCAGAAGATTTGCGGTCATGTCAGTCTGCTTTTTTCGCCACCACGACAAGCCTGCCGTTCTGTGCGGAGTATTCGCAGGTGGACAGGGTAATGAGCTTATCCCCATATTCAGCGGTCACGCCCGTATCATACAAGGCAAGCTCCCTGCACTTCCCGACAAAGGCATCAAATTCTTTTTCATTCTCCGCATGGACAAAATCATAGTAGCGGTAGCCCTCCGAACTGTATGCAACCGTCTTAAATACGGCGATGATTTCATACTCTGCCTGCTCCGTGAGGGTGTCAAACTGGATATTCCTGTGTTTCTCATAAAAGCTCTTGGATTTATAATCTTCCAACGCCCCGAACATCCTGCCGCCTTTGATGTGGTGTCCGTAGATAACCAGATTATCACTTGCCGCAAGGTCGCAGTCCTCTTGGATATACGGCACTCCCAAATCGCTGTATTCCTTTTCAAAGCTGTGCTTCAGATAGAAATTCGGGCTGTTCCTGCTCTGCATGACGGGGTAGTTGATGCTTGTTCCGTCTATGGCAATCCACCCGACCATATCCTCATTCTGCAAATACAGTTCCTTGTACTTTGCAAGAATATCCTCTCCCTCGCTGACGGGCGTATCCTTATCTCTGGGCAGTTCTTCCTCTGGCTCGGCGTTCTCCACGACCTTTGCAATCTCCGCAAAGGCTTCCGTCTGCTCGTCTATCTGCTGGTAATGGCTATAAATCTTAAAGCCACAAAAAACCGCTGCTCCTAAAAAGGTAACAGCGGCGGTAATACAGAGAATACATTTATAGTTTTTCAGATTCATAAAATATTCCTTTCTTTATTCTGTCCTGCTTTCTGGGCATAAAGGTATGCCCGCAGGGTGTTTCTTTGTTCTTGCCCTGCTTTTGGGCATAGAGGTATGCCCGCAGGGTATTTCCTTTTTTCTTGTTTTCAGCTACCGTGTATGCTCTGCCTGCTTCTTGGGCGTTGGTAAATCCCTGCAATATTCGGGATACCGTGCCTTGATGCCCTCCATGAAATACGGGGCGAACTCGCAGCAGAACAATTCCTCTGGCGTGAATAGTTTCTCACGCCCCTCCTCGGCGTAACCGTTCCAGAGGTTAAAGGCAAGGTGGCAGACTTTGACCGTGCCGCTCGTCTGCCAGCCTGCGTGCATCCCCTCTGGCTTGATGCAGTCCGTCTTAAAATCGAACATGGCGTTGATGTTCTGCCTTGTTTCCCCCGCAATCCCCATCACATAGAAAAATGCCCTGTGGTAGCAGTCGTTGACCTTGCATTTCATCATGCTTTCCAGAAAAAAATCACGGTGGGCTGCGTTGCGAAACCTTATCTCTGACATAAAAATCCCTCCTTTTAGCACTCCCCAAATTTCGTCGTCATCAGTTTATACAGTTCCGTATTGCGTGGGAATTTATTGACGAAAGGCACAAGGGAGCTGCCGACTTTCAATAATCCCTGCCCCGCACCGACATTCGTGATATAGCTCATCTGAAGGTCGGAAATGTTAAGGAGCTTCGCAAGCTCGATTCTGTCCGTGGACGCTTGGTTCAGCATGATAATGAACTCGCTGTTGGCAAGCATCGTCCTCGCCGTATGGCTCTGCAAGAGGTCGTCCACGTTCTGCGTGATTCCTGTGCAGTACGCCCCATACTTACGCACACGCTTCCAGAGGGTAAAAAGGAAGTTTGCCGAGTATTCGTGCTGAAAGAGCAGGTAAATCTCGTCAATGAAAATAAAGGTGTTCCTGCCTTTCGCCCTGTTCTGGGTGATGCGGTTTAAAATGCTGTCGAGGACGACGAGCATACCAATAGGCTGTAACTGCTTGCCCAAATCCAGAATGTCGTAGCAGATAAGGCGGCTGTGGGTATCCACGTTCGTATGCTTGGCAAAGGTGTTGAGTGAGCCGTCCGTGAAAAGCTCAATCGCAAGGGCGATTTCCTGCGCTTCTGGCTCATCCTGCTTTAACAGCTCCTCACGGAAGTCCTGCAAGGTCGGCGGCGTACCCATATAGTTGCCCTGCTGGTAGTAGCGGTAGACGCTCGCCGTGCAGCGGTCGATGATGGACTTCTGCTTTGCCCCAAGGCTTGCACCGCCGATAAGTTGCTCGCACAAAGACAAAATAAACTCTGATTTCAAGATGACGGGGTTCGCTCCGTCGCCGTAATCAGAGTTCATGTCCATTGCGTTGATGTGGTTGTCGCTCGTCGCTGAGATGTGGATAACCTCGCCCTGCATGGCTTTCACAAGAGGGGCGTACTCTCGTTCGGGGTCTATGACCAAGACATCGGCGTTAGGGTCGGTCAGAATAATGTTTGTCATTTCCTCCTTTGCCGTAAAGGATTTTCCCGCACCCGACACGCCGAGGATAAAGGAATTGCCGTTCAAAAGATGGCGGCGGTTGGCGATTATCATGTTCTTTGAAATGACGTTCTGCCCGTAATACACGCCGTCCTTATGGTAGATTTCCTGCACACGGAAAGGGATAAACACCGCAAGGCTTTCCGTCGTCAGCGTCCTCAACGCATCAATCTTCCTCACGCCGAACGGCAGGGCTGTGTTCAGCCCGTCCATCTGCTGGTACTTCAGCACGGCAAACTGGCAGAGATGCTTCCTTGCCGTCGTGAGCAGGGCTTCCGTGTCGTTGTCAAGCTGCTCTTTGGTATCTGCGGTATGCACCATCGTAAGAACGGCAAACATCATCCTCTGGTCACGGGTCGTCAAATCGTCGAGGAACTCTTTGCTCTCTTTTCTCTGCTGCTCCAAGTCGTAGGGGATGACGGCGGAAAAGTTGTTGTTCTGGTTCTGTTTCCTCTGCCAGTTCGTGATGTTGGTTTCCACGCCAAGCAGGCGGTTTTCCACCTCCCGCACGGCTTCGTCTGTGGGAACAGGAACAACATCCACGGAGAGCATCATGTTACGGTTTAATTCACAAAGCTCCGCCACCATGCTGTCCTTGATATAGGCTGCGTACTCTCTGAGGAATATCACACGCCCGTACCGATTCCCCATCTTAAAATAATCTTTCTCAAACTCAAAGGAGTCGGGGCAGATATAGTCCTTGAAGTCGTGTCCTTTCCGCATGGTCTGCACCATGTCAAAGGAGAACGCCGTTTCCTCGCCCGTGCGGTAAAAATCATGGAAGATACGCAGCTTGTCGTTAGCGTCCAGTTCCGTACACTTCGAGCCTAAACGGTTAAAATGCCCGATAAGGTCAGCACCGACACGGGCAAAATAATTCCTCGCTTCCTCAATGTTCTTCTTGCAGACGGAAACCGTCACATATTTATCCTGCACGGTGGAGTTTGCCCCCGTTGCTTTATCGAGCAGCATCTTGTTATACTCTTTGCGGTATTTATCCAAATCGTCCTCCACCATCGGGATTAAGATGGTCTGCTCAAAGTCCGCTTTATTGAGCCTGCGATTGTTTATCGTGATTTTCGTGGTCGCCCCGCTATCGAGGGCGTTTAAAAGCTCCGAGTATTCAAGGAACATCGCTTCCTTGTCCTCACGGCTCGCCACGGCGTAGTTGATGTCCTCAAACTTAAATGTCTTTGCGTATTTGTTCCTGCCCACAAGGAAAATGCCGTCCTCCCACATGGTCTTTAACGGGATGACCGCCTGCACCGACCTCGGCACAATGAATTTCTCCCTGTCCTGCTTAAACAGCGTTTTCAGCGTCTTAATCATGGTCTACCTCCTTACGCTTTCTTGATTTCTTAGGCTGCTTTCGCCTGTCTGTCTTTGTTCTTTTTTTCCTGCGTTTCCTCTTTCTCCTTTTCTTATCCTGCACGACGGGCAAGCCTCTCTCATGTGCGTCCAGTGCCTGCTTCATCGCTTCGTAATATAAATTCTCTGGGACAAATAAAATCTTCTTCGGCATCAGAAACTGCGACTTTACCCATGCCCAAACAAACTGCTCGGCGGTCATGCCGTTGTACCTTACAAATCCCATGACCGCAAAAGGGGAAGCCCCCAAGATGCACATCCAGCTTACTGTTTCCGTCCCAAACCTGCCACGGAGCAGGAAGAACAAGCCGACCGCCACGCCGCAGGCAAGCACGGAAAACAGGAACTGCCGCATTGACAGCCCGAAGAACATGGATTCCGTGTAGTTGCGGATTTCCTTATTTATCTTGACTTCCATATCAGCACCGCCCCTCTCGGACGTCTCCCGTCGAAATAAAGAGGATGCTACGTTTCGGGATATATGCAAACCCAGAAATGGCATCCCCGATTTCAAATATCTCGTTATCGTCCGCTTTTCCAAATTTTCCGACCAGCCCTTTTTCAGCAGGCAGGTCATAGGCTTCGGAAGCCTCAATGACTTCTCCATTTAACAGATGGATATTATAATTCTGGTAATATTTCGTTTCTTTTTTCATTTCGATTTTCCTTTCCTGTTGGATAATTACAAGCCCATCATTTCCCTTACCACACGGTCTGCCATCTTGACCGCACCGACAAGGACGAGCATATTGAAAACCAGTTCCCCGATATAGCCCCACACCATCGTGACCGCCGCCGCATCGGGGTTGACTGCGGGCGGCGACGCCGCAAACACCGAGAAGATGATGCAGGCAAGCACGATAATCGCACCCTCTAAGCAAACGGCGGAGTAGCTCTTGATGAAGCTCTTGCCCACGCTCTGGCTCGGCTCTCCCGCAAACGAGGACAGCGGCACGGGGGCTATGGCGGTATATAAATATAGCTTGAAAAATCTCCCATACACCGACATTATCATAATGAACGACAATACCGTGATGAACAGCCCGCCTATCAGCGTGACCGCCCATAAGGGGATGCTCTCGAAAAAGCCGCAGTCCTCCACGGCTGTCACAATCTCTGTCGGCAGCACGGTCTTTTGCGCCGAGCCGAAGCCTGCGGCTTTCATAATGGCGGAAATCACGCCCTGCACGATTTTAAACAGAGCCATCATCAGCTCCAAGCCGTAAGTGACCGCACCTTTCGCAAGGACGAAGCGGATGAACAGCTTCAAGGCGTGTTCGGGCTTTTTGACCTGTGCGAAGTCGCCGCAGGTACGCATCACGCCCACCACAAAGAACAGCACGAGCAGGGCAAGCCCGATAGCCTGCAACGCCCCGTGGATGTCAACGATGACTTTCCATATCGTACCGCCCTTAAAGGTTTCTGGGGATTGGGTGATGAGCTGCCATATCTCGGCTAACTTTTCATTCCATGTGTCAAGGGCGTTCTCCAAGTTCTGGACTACCCAGTTGTCTGACATTCGACCACCTCCGTTCTTAAAATTTGATAGCGGGGCAAGTCCGCAGAGCGGATCTGCCCCGTTATCTTGTCTTGTGTCAGTCTGTTATTTCAGTCTGTTTTGGATTAGCCCGTGATGAGGGTTAAAATCTCTTTCGCAAAGGTAATCACAACGCCGCCCGCCAGTGTGAGGAAGCCGTTTGCCCTCTGGGACGGGTCGTGGGATTTCAGCGACAAGCCGACCTGCACGATGCCGAAGCCGAGCATAATCATGCCGACCGCCCGTATCAGACCGAAGATGAAATTGGAGAGGTTGTTGACAACGGCAATCGGGTCATTGGCGGCAAAGGCGGTAGTCGTTCCGAAAACCATGCAGAGTACAAGGGCTGCATATACGGCGAACGCCTTTTTTGCCTTTCTGCCCATCGGCAGTTTCTGGGTTGCTTTCTTCTCGTTTTTCTGAAAAAGTTTCATAGGGTAAATCCTCCTTATAAATTGAATATTTCTTCCAAGTCCTCGTCGGACAGAAGCTCGTAGGATGTGCTGACCGTTTCCATGCTCTTTGCGTCCATCAGCAAAGCATCGTCAAACACAAGGGTTGCGACCGCCTGCGTCGGCTCGCCGTGGATATACGGCGGCTTCCCACCATCGGCGGTCAGTTTCACGTTCGGGTGTTTCAGGATGTCGTACTTCAAATCCATGACGGGGCGTTCCCCACGCACAAAAAGAAGTGCGTAGCGGTTGTCAAGCATACGCACCTCGTCTGGGGTTAAAAGCTCACGCCCCGAAATCTGGTAGTTAGTGGAATAGTTGCCGCTCCGTCCAGAGCTTTTCCCGTAGGTGTTTGTGTCTATCGTCGCTTTTCCAAGAAGCTCACTTACAAACTTATGGGTACTCTGCTCGTTGCCGCCGAGATAGAGGAACTCATCGGCGTTCCCGACGATGCTTTCCCACTGTTTCTCAAACAGGGCTTTAAGCTGTGCCAGATTTTGCAGGATAATCGAAACGGACACGCCCCTTGACCTCATAACTGACAGTATCTTGTCAAAGTCATCTGGCAAACTGACGTTCGCAAATTCATCCATTATAAACTGGCAGTGGACGGGCAGGCTCCCGCCGTACTTGTGGTCGGCAAGGTAGAATAACTGTTGGAATAGCTGCGTGTATAACAGCGACACAAGGAAATTAAAACTGGTGTCGTTGTCTGGTATCAGTGCAAACAGTGCGACTTTCTTCTCCCCCAAAGACGGCAAATCCAGTTCGTCCGTAGCGGTCAAGGATGCAAGACTTTCCAAATTGAACTTCTCAAGCCTTGCGGCAAGGGTTATCTGGATGCTCTTTAGCGTTTTGGCTGAACCAGAATGATAATCTCTGTAATACTTTAATGCGATATGCTCTGGGTTCACCATCTCCAAACGGTCAAACAGTTCGTCAAGGGGGCTTACATAGCCGTCGTCGTCCTCCCGTACCTCGCCCGCCCTTAACAGCTCCATCACCATCGGGAAATTCTGCTCGTCTGGCGGGGCTTCGTATTTCAGATAGAACACGAGGGATAAAAGCAGCATACTAGCCGCCGTGTCCCAGAACGGGTCTTGCGACTGGCTTCCTTTTGGCGTGGTTGCCTTAAAGAGATTCGTCACAAGCCGCTGCACGTCGTTGTCGTTCCGAAGATAGACAAACGGGTTGTAACAGTGGCTCTTGTGCATATTGATTAAATCAAGCACACGCACCTCATAGCCTTTCTTTTCCAGAAGCCCGCCTGTGTCACGGACAATCTCGCCTTTCGGGTCTAAGATTACCATTGACGTGTTGCACTGCATGACGTTCGGTTTACAAAAAAATCTGGTCTTTCCTGCGCCAGAGCCGCCCACCACGAGGATATTCAGATTCCTGCGGTGTTTCTTCCCGTCAAGCCCGATGCGGACGTTCTGGGTCAGCAGCTTGTTTTCCGATGCGTTTTTATCTCGGTACTTTTTATTCAAAGTACCTGCGCTGCCCCATTTGGCAGAGCCGTGTTCCTCCCCCTTGCGGTAATTCCTGCGTGTGGAGAAATAAACGCCGATTCCCATGCCGTAGGCAAGCAGAAAAATAAGGACAATTCTGGGAGTATCCTCACATACCGTTATGGAAAACGGGTTCTCCATTGCCACGGATAAATTCTGAATTATCTCCACGATGCCGCCGCTGACATAAGGGGCAGTCAGCAGGGCAAGCCACACGACAGGGATGATGCCAAACAGAGAAAGGATTAGGCTCACTTTGTAATCGTCACCGTTCTTCATGGCACTTGCACGGGGCGACCTTTACTTTCTTGGTCGGGGCGAATGCCACCCTGCTTATCAGCTCGTCAACAGGCTCGGTGGGGCGTTCCTCCTGTATCTGCTGCGTCCGCAGGGTGTTGAGGGCATTGAGGACGATGTTCTTATCGTATTTGTCCAATGCCAGATGGTATCGTTCTTCTTTCATGGGCTGCACCTCCGATTAGCGTTCCTGCTCCTTATGCTTGGGCGGCTTGTTCCTCTCAAGGCTTTTATACATGTCCGACTGGATTTCGCCGAGTACGTCACGCATCGAGCCAAGCTCGCCTTTAAATTCCTGCGTTTCCATGCCCGCAAACTCTTTCGGGATATTGTCGAAGCGGAAGCCCTTTGTGTCCACGCCGTAGCGGGAGCTTACCATATAGGCGACGCAGAACGACTTGAACTCTGAAACGTCACGGCTCTCCTTGTGCTTGAAGTCAAAGACTGCTGCCGACACTTCCTTTGCCATGCTGACAAAGAGCTGTTCTTCGTTCAATCCCGTCTTGATGAAGATGGTCTGCTGTGCGCTGTCGTAGAACGCAGGCAGCTCAAGGTCGTCCACTGGCACAAAGGAAACGGGGCTTGCGTCAATCATCGCCGACACAAGCTCCCGCATGGTTTTCTGCTCCTGTGGCTGCTGCCTGTCCTTTGCCGAGGTCTGGGAAATGTCGTAGACCACTTTTGCATTATAGCCGACCGCCTTTGAGCCGTCCTCCCGCTCGTACTCTTTCCCCGGCTCAAGGATGGTGATTTTCTGTGCGTCCTTGTCCATATAGGCACGGCTCTGTTTCCAACTGCCGTAATCCTTAAGCTGCGTCGCTTCGGGCATCTGCGCCGAAACTAAGATTGCGTTGTTGACGGAGTAGCGGTCAAAATGCCCCTGCACGTCAAGGTACTGCTGAAATGCACCGCCGTCCATCATCATCTGTCCGCAGGTCGTGTCTATCAGCTCATAGGCTGCTTTCCGCTGCTCCTGTTTCTGCGCCGCCCATTCCTCTTTGTTAAAAGGTCTGCCGCCGCCACTGAATACGTCATAAATGCTCATGCTTATCTTGCTCCTTTCGATTTTGGTTTCCGCTTCCGCTTCTGCGGCTGCTTATGCTCCGTCTTTCCTGCGGGCGGCTTCTTCGCCCTGCAAGAAGATTTCTCTTTGTCAAGGTTCGGGGAAGCGTCCGCTTCCTGCTCCTTGCGGCTCTCCTTGATTTTCCGCAGTTCCTCCCTGACTGACGGCTTCTCCGCCTTAGCCATAGTAGCCCCCTCTGCGGGCTTCCTTTGCTGCTTTGAGGTAGGCTCGGACAGAGGGGATTTTTCTGTCTTTGCCACCGAGGGGTTTGGGGCGTTTTCCTCTTTCTGCACGGGCTTTCCCATAAGGGCGTCCATGAGTTTGTCTTTCTCCGCCTTTTCCTCCACGCCGACGTCTGGCTCTGGCTGACCGTCCTTTGCATCTGCGGTCTTGGTATCTCTCGCCTTTCCTTTTTCCCCTTTCGATTTTTCCGCTTCGGTCACGATGGAAGCAGTATCTACCGACGCAAGGCTGAACCTCTCCACGATGCGGCTGATTTTCGATGCGTCCTCGGCACGGGCAATCACATCCACCTCCGCATTGGGGTCTTTGTTCTTGCGGTCTGCCAAAACGCAGTAGAGTACGCCGTATTTCTTCGCTTCCTGCGTGAACTTCTTCAAGTCGCCGCTCTTGACAGTAAAGACTTTTAACTCTTTCCCAGAGCGGAGCATGTTTGTGAGCCTTGCTTTGCCTTTGGTTTTCTGTTCTTCCTTTAAGATGGAATATAAGAGGATGGCGATATTCTTCGCACCCGCCCCCGTGATTTTGGCAGCAACCTCAAATCCCTCCAAGCTCATCCTTACGATTTGCTCCGCCGCTTCGCCGCCTGTGTTCATGCTTCATCAGCTCCTTTCCTTTTTCTTTGTTCTCATCTGCCCGTATGACATTTAATTTTTCCTTGAGGGTGTCGCTGCGGGCTTCGATTCCCTCGCACAATCTGACCTCCTTTCGGATTGTTTTCATGCGCCCCGTGATTTCCGACAGCCGAGCCTTGACCGCTTCTTTTTCTTCCCCGACAGATTTTCGGGATTGGGAGTAAAGCCCCTTACGCTGTTCGGTCAGCTCACTTATCTCGGATTCCAGAGAGCCTTTATAGGACAAAAGCTGCTCCGCCGTGTCGATATGGTTGCGGCAGAGCAGCCTTGTTTCGTTGGTGATGGCTTCCATCTTCATAAGGTCGTCCTTTAGGAGATAGTGAAGCCGTGCGTAATTCTGTTGTTTCTTTTTTGGCAGGATGCCGAGCTTGTAGCAGTAGTGGAGATACAGCCCACGCAAGCCGCCGATTTTCTTGGCGTCCTTTAATGTGCCTTTTACCCTTATCACTCTGACCTGCGGCTGTTCTTTAGAAAAACTCTGGAACTTCACCGCATAGGAATTTTCCTTGATGCGTTCCGTTATCCGCTCATTGGTGTAGTCATCGCCGAGCTTATAGAGCCGCTTCGGTCTTTGCCATCCTTTTCCGATTATCGTCCAATATTTTCGGTTGGGGTCAAAATTGATGCGGTATCCCATTTCCGACAACTGGCGGTCAAAGTCTTTCAGCGTGAACGATTTTGAGATGGCTTCGTCCACCGCCTGCCGTGCCACGGTATCCCTTGTGGGTAAGCCCTGCTTCTCGGCTTGGCATAGGACATAGGGCTTCTTCCTGCCGCTTGGGTGTTCGATGACCGATAAGGAATACTCACGACACAATTCATCCGAACGCTGGCGGAGCAGACGCAGATTCTTCTTGTTGTCGTGGTAGTGCCTGCCGTCAATATAAGAAATGGAGTTGACGACAAAGTGGTTGTGCAGGCAGTCCGTATTTAAGTGGGTTGCCACAATCACTTGGAACCTGCCGCCCCACATCTTCTCCGCCAGCTTCACGCCGACCTCATGTGCCTGCTCTGGCGTGACCTCGCCCGCTTTAAAACTCTGGAAGCCGTGATAGCAGACAATCTCGCTCTGGTCGTTCCATTGGGCTTTTGCCATCATCATCTCGTCCCTTGCGGTGGCAGGGTCGCAGTTTACGCCCGTGACGAAAAACTGATGCTCGGTCTTGTCCCCATTGGTGGCATACTTCATCACGTCGCCCATCGCCTGCAAATCCGCATCCGTGTATTTCGGGTTGGCGGTCTTTTCTGGGTTCTCCGCATAGTCGATGGGGTGGTCGAGCCTGCCCTTTACGTCCCATATCTCGCAGACCGCCATCAGCCAGACATCTTCCTCGGAACAAGGTAGCACCTGCCCACGTCCAGACGGAAGTCCCGCCACCGCTTCGCTTCGTCGTAGAGCATCGGCGTGTCCACAAAGTTTAAGGCGTTCGCCTTTGCCGCAAGCTGGTTGATGCGGTTGCCGATGGCGGATAATTCCCGCATGATTTTATAAAACTCTGGGTCTGGCTTCTCGCACAGGCGGTAGCCCATGACCATCGACTGGAGCAGGGCTTGTCTGGAGTGTCCCGACCTCTCCGCAAGGGAGCAGAGGTATTCAGCTTCTTCCTCGGTCAGTCGGAACAGTATCTGCACGTTTCGTTTCCGCATCCAAATCCCCCTTTCCCTCGGAAAGCCTGTTAATCTGCAGCACGCACATACACGCCACGCCGCACATCCCTCCGAGCGTCGTGCCGAGGATAAAATATATAAATTCACTCATTCTTGGATTCCTTTCTGTGACCGCCGTGCCGCACACGGCATGGCGGTATACTTTGGCATTGTTCTTTTTACGGGGTATTAGGGGAGCTTTCCCCTAACAAGCGAATTTTGTTTCCATCGGCAGATGGATAACCAAATTCAGTGCTTGGTAAGACGTGTCTTTAATCCCCGCCCTTATGCACACATTCTTCTTTCCTTTGGTCGCTGGAGGAACTGTCTGAAAAAAAACCATCCTTTGAACCATCTCCATCAGATAAATACCCGCTGTCATTGGGCTGAAAATAGGGACAGTACATATCATTTATTTTTTTACGTCTGTCCTTTTCCCGCTTTGGCTCACTCCAAAAATCGTCTGGGGATTCCTTAATATCTGATTCCCCTCCGACAAAATCATCGTCCTCAAAAACAATAAGGTCTGTATCCCGCAGTATAGTTTCCATCTTTCTTCGGGCATCTTCTGGGCTGTCAGCAAAGACAGAAATTCTTTTTTCATAATGCGCCGTCATGGTAACATCATATTTTTTCAATCGTTCTTTCCCCCTTCTGTCTGAAATTTTGTTATGGTTACGGTCATTTCTTACTGAAAAATCTTCATGCAGTCAGCGGGCATCCCTCCTTTCACGGCTCGGTTTCTGTCTTGCAATCCCCAGATAGGACATTAAAAAATCGTTGAAGTCCTTGCCGACTGGCGGCGGTTCATCAACGATTCGGTAGTCTTTCTGCAACAATTCTTTCAAAGCGGTGGTACATAAACGACCTGCTTTGTCCTTATCCAGATGCAGAAATATAGTTTTAATTTGTGGGTTTGCTTTCAAAAAAGTCGTGAGGGCAACGGGGATTTTACTTTCTTTCAGCTCTTTCTTCGGCTGGTACACGCCCGACAGGGAAAGAAGACTCTCTATTTTATAATCCCTGCCCTCGCATTTTAAATAGGTGGCATAGGAAAGTAAGTCAATGGCGGCTTCAAATAAATGCACGGCGTCGGTCGGCTCTTTTGCCAGAAGCCGAAACGAATACCGCTTGTCGCTGCCCGATGCGTCACGCTTGAAGCTCCCCATCGTGCCACGGCAGGCGGCGTACTTTGGCGTTCCGTTTTCATCCTTTCCGATAAAAACAGCGTTGTGGTAGTCGGCACTCTCGAAAATAATCCCCTCGGCAATGCACTCTTGGATAAGCTGATAGTCAATGCCACGCCCGAAAAGATACTCGGTCACTCTGCCGCAGTCCTTATTCTTTGGCGGCAGGAGCAGCACCTTTGGCTCGTCTTTTTTCACGGCAGGGGGCGGCGGCTTCCAGTCCGCCATCGTCTGCCCCGTGAGGGTTTCCACGGCTTCCACAAAGCCGTATTCCTTGACTTTCATCATATAATCAAGGGCAGAATAGCCGCCGAAGCCCCTCGACCACCAGTACCATTTGCCGTTGGAAATCTTTAGGCTGTCATGCTCGGCGGTACAGTAGACGTTCGTCGTGCCTTTGACTTTGACAAGGTTGCTCGGCTCATAGGCTCTAAGATAGGAGAGTAAATCTATCTGCCTTGCCTGCTCAAGCACGTCTGGGTCAATCTGCACATAGGGTCTGTTACTTCTCATCCAAACACAATTACCTCTCTTTCCCAGACAAAATCTTTTCCGTCTTAACCATATAGGATTTAAAATCTGCAATGGTCTGGCGCAGTTCATCCATATGGGAATCCTCCCGTCCAAGCCATTCCTCATAAATATCCTGCAAAAGATTCGGGGATTTCATAAGGGCTTTTGCCGCCTGCGGGGAATAATCCGCATTGGAAAAGCAATCGGCAATCTCATTCTTCATGGCAATCTGATATGCGGCATCGTAAATTTCCTGCGGCGTTTTTGCCTGCATTTCTTCCCGAAAAGAGGAAAGCTCCCGCTGTACCTTGTCGGTCAGCCTTTGGTTAAGGGACTGTCTGTACTCTTGGTAACTCAATCACACACCTCCTTGAAAATAAAATAAGCCGAGGGATTTTCGCAAATGAAAACCTCTCGGCTATGTAAAAGACGGCATCAGCACTCACGCCGACACCGCCTTTCCCTCAGTCAGTCCGCTATAAAATCCCTGCCTTTTTCAGATACCCCACGCTGTCATAGCAGCCACGGAAGTAGACCGACTGCATCTCCATGTCCGTAAGTTTGTTCCTAAGTTCCATCACTTTAATCAGTGCGGCACATTCTTCCTCGGTCAGTTCCTCCGCTGTTTCTGTGTCAAACACGCCTAAGACTTTCGGATATTTCTCATACAATCCCTCAATCTCGACTCGCACGGCACGGTATTCCTCGTTTTCTCTGGACAGCTTTGCCACGACAGAGCCGAGGTATTCATTAAAAACATTGCTGTGGGCATCTACAAAGGTTTCAAATCTGAACGCATCAGACATTCTTCCTCACCTCCGATTTTTTCTAATCGTCCTTTATTATAATACCCCAAAATCCGCAGTACAAATGTGCAAACTGGATTTAACGCTCCCTGTCCGTGCATTTTTTCTCTGGCTGCCCGCCGTCCTGCTCTGGCTCATCATCAATCACGGAGTTGTCTTTTTCATTCAGATTCAGTTCGATATTGAGTGCGTTGAGCCGTTCCGTCTTTTCTTTCAGCTCGTTCTCAAAGGCAAACGGCTTCTTCACTTCCTCTTTTGCGGTTTCAAGCTGTGCGGTGGTTTCCTCTTTTCTCGTTTTGGCGGCTTCCAGTCTTGCGGGGAGCTTGGCAATCTCATTCTCGATTCGGGTCAGATTGCCGAGGGCATCCGTTCCTAAGTCCACCTTATATTTCCTCATTCCGCAAAGGTTCAGACAATAGTGTGCATTGACGGTATCATAGAAAACCTCCATCTGAAAGCCACGGTAGCTGCCGATTTGTATCGGCTGTGACAGCGGGTTTTCCTTGCAGATGGCAAGGAGCATACCGCCTGCGTCTGCTTTCTCTTTGTAGGTCATGCCGTTTAAGGTCATCGGGCAGAACTTGTCCTCACCCTGCGGCATATGCTGACTTGCAATCTTAGCATCATTTTCATATCCTATAATGCGTTCCTCATACTCCTTAATCTCCTGCGGGTAGTGCTTCAGTATCCTGTCCTCAAGGTCGTAATGCTCGGAAAGGTAGCTCTGTTTCAAGACTTTCAGCTTCGCCACCTGCATATCCAAATCCATTTTTTCCTTGAAACGCTCATCGCCCGTGGCAAGCATTTTTACCTCCGCAAAGGAGAGGGCGACCTCGTCCACGTCCTCGGCAGAACGCACGGGGCTTTTGCTCGTCATTATCTGGGAGATGAATTTCTGCTTTCCCTCCACGAGCTGATAGAGGTACGCATCAAAAGTTTGTTCCGTCACATAGCGGTAAACTTCCACTTCGGGAAACATATTTCCCTGACGTTCCAGACGACCTTGGCGTTGTTCCAAGCACGAGGGTTTCCACGGGCAGTCGAGGTTATGGATGGCAATCAGCCTGTCCTGCACGTTTGTACCCGCACCCATCTTCTGGGTAGAGCCGAACAATACACGCACCTCGCCGCTCCTTACCTTTGCGAACAGCTCCTTTTTCTGTGCGTCTGTATTCGCTTCATGGATGAAACGCACCTGCTCCGCAGGGATTCCACGCCGTATCAGCTTCTCCCTCATGTCGTCGTAGACGTTGAACATGCCGTCATTTTTCGGTGTGCTGAGGTCGCAGAACAATAATTGTGCCGCCTTTGTGTCGGCGTGTCCCTCCCAGATGCGGTAGATATTGTCCACGCAGGCGTTGACTTTGCTGTTCGGGTCGTCTGGCAGCATCGGGTCAATCAGCCTCTGGTCTAGGGCAAGCTGCCGCCCGTCGTTTGTCACTTTGAGCATATTGTCAAATTGTGGTTTTACAAGCCTTGCACGGATTTTTTCTGCCCGTTTCGCAAGCCCCGCCACCATTTCCGTCTGGATTTGGCTCGGCTTGGTCTTGATGTTGTGGTAATTGACCTTTGGCACGGGCAGCTTTAGCATATCGGCGGTCTGGATGTCCGCAACCTCACGGAACATCTGCATCAGTTCTGGCAGGTTGTAGAACTTCGCAAACCTCGTCTTGGCTCGGTAATTCGTCCCCTCTGGGGCGAGTTCCAGAGCCGTGACCGTTTCGCCGAACGTGGAAGCCCAACTGTCAAAATGCTGCAACCCGTTCCTTGCAAGGGTGTCATACTGCAAGTACCTCTGCACGGAATACATCTCGACCATCGAGTTGCTGATGGGCGTCCCCGTTGCAAAAACCACGCCACGGTTGCCCGTGATTTCGTCCAGATAGCGGCATTTCATAAAGAGGTCGGAGCTTTTCTGGGCTTCGGTCTGGGCGATGCCGCCGACGTTCCGCATCTTTGTAAACAGGTAAAGATTTTTGTAAAAATGACTTTCGTCTATAAAGAGCCTGTCTATGCCCAGTTCCTCGAAGTTTATCACGCTGTCTTTCCGTTTGGTGTCGTTTAATTTATCGAGCTTTGCCTTAATCGCTTTCCTCGTTTTCATGAGCTGCTTGACCGTGAACTGCTCCCCGTGGGATGCCTGCACGTCGTCAATGCCACGCTCAATATCGTCAAGCTGGCGCATGAGCTGTTCCCTCTGGCGTTCCTCGCTGATGGGGATTTTTTCAAATTGACTATGCCCGATAATCACCGCATCATACGCCCCCGTCGCAATCCTGCCGCAGAATTTCTTGCGGTTTCCCGTTTCAAAATCCCGCTTGGTCGTCACAAGGATGTTGGCAGATGGGTAGAGCCGTAAATACTCCGACGCCCACTGCCCGACAAGGTGGTTCGGCACGACAAACATAGATTTCTGGCATAAACCGAGCCGCTTGCTTTCCTGTGCGGCGGCGACCATTTCAAAAGTTTTTCCCGCCCCTACTTTATGGGCAAGGAGCGTGTTGCCGCCGTATAGGATATGGGCGATGGCGTTCACTTGATGCGGTCTTAGCTGGATTTCTGGGCTGATGCCGCCGAACGTGATATGGCTTCCGTCATATTCACGGGGTCGGATAGAGTTAAATGTGTCATTGTAGTAGCGTACAAGCCTGTTCCTGCGTTCTGGGTCTTTCCATATCCAGTCCTGAAACGCCTGCTTTATCACCTCCTGCTTTGCCTGCGCCGCCGTGGTTTCCTTATGGTTCAGCACCGCTTTTTTATTGTTGTGTTCGTCATAAACATAGTCAAAGATGCGGGTATCCCTTAAATTTAATGTGTCCTCTATAATACGGTAGGCACTTGCCCGCTTCGTGCCGTAAGTGCTGTCCGCCTTGACATTCCCAATGTCGGAACTCTTATTCTCGATGAACCAGTCGCCGTTATATGCCGTGTAGCGTACTTGCAGCCTGCCCGCCGCATAGCTTGACGGCGTTAAAAGTTCCATCATAAACTGCTGTATATCCTCCTGCGGTATCCACGTCGTACCCAGACGGACGGAGATTTCACTTGCAGGCAAATCCTTTGGGATGACCTTTTCCAGAGCCACCACGTTTGTTTCATATTCGGGGCTGCCGTGTGCGGCGGCTTTCGCCGTGATGAGCTTTGCCCGCACGTTGCCCGATAAATACTCGTCTGCGGTCACATACCTTGCAGGCTCGGAAGATGGAACTTTATAGATAACACCCTGCAATTCCTTGATGATTTCTTCCTCCGACCTGCAGGTAAGCCGTGCCATATAAGATAAATCGACACGGGCTTTCTCCCCGATGGAGAGGGCGAGGGCTTCGCTGGCGGTTTCCACAAAGGTCACTTCTCGGTGGGGCTTTATCGTCCGCTTCGTGAACATATCCGCCTTGCGTTTGAATTTCCCCTCGTCGTCAAGCACTTCCAAAGAACATAACAGGAAATAGCTTTCGTCTGCCGCAAAAGCGAGGTAGTTCCCCCTGCTGTTGATTAAGCCGTACTTTTTGGTAAAGGCATCGTATAATCGGTTTAGGTTTTCCTGCTCGGTCTGTATCATTTCCTCTGGGCAGTCGTCGGTCTGGTACTGGATGAGCTTTCGGACACAATCACGGATTTCCAATAATCCCTTAATGCGGTTCTCCGCCGTCATGGACACGTTGGCGGGGGTCATCTCGTTATTCTCTCGGAAGTAGACCTTGCCGCCCACGAGGGCAAACGAGAAGTTCCGCACGTTCGGGTCGGCGGGGATGGCTTTCTCCTGCTCATCGGAGATACGGTCAACCTCGTTTTCAATTTCTGGGATTTCGCCGTCTATCCGCTGCATGGCTTCATGGAGAAGCCCCGCAAGCGGCACATCGGGGTAGGCTTTGCAGGCACTGTCCATGCCGAACCTTGTGCTTTCCATCCTCATCTCGCCAAGCACCATCTCTGGGTGGGATACAAAATAGCTGTTCATCGTGACGCCGTTTTCATCCGTGTCAAGATTTATCCACTCTGGCTCAATATCTATGATACGGTCACGCTTTTGCAGGATAAGGATGTCGCTCGTGACCTCCGTGCCTGCGTTTGCACGAAACGTGTTGTCGGGAAGCCTTACCGCACCCAAAAGCTCGGCTCTCCGTGCGATATATTTCCGCACCTCTGGGCTTGCCTTGTCCATCGTCCCCTTAGAGGTGATGAACATCACAACGCCGCCTGCCCGCACTTTATCCAGAGCCTTTGCGATAAAATAGTCGTGGATTAGGAACTTCTGGGCGTTGTAGCGGCTGTCGTTGACCTTGAACTCCCCGAACGGGATGTTGCCAAGCACCACGTCAAAATGGTTGTCTGGGAGCTTCGTTTCCTCAAACCCCTCAATGGCGATGCTGGCTTTCTGGTAGAGCTGCTTTGCAATCCTGCCCGATAACGGGTCAATCTCAATGCCGTGCAGCTTTGATTTTCCCATGCTGTCGGGCAGCAATCCTAAAAAATTCCCCGTGCCGCAGGACGGCTCTAAAATGTTCCCCTGCGAAAATCCCAGACGGTCAAGTGCTTCATACATTGCCTTAATGACGATGGGCGGCGTATAAAAAGCGGTCAGCGTGGATTCCATAGCGGCATGGTATTCCTCATCGGAGAGTGCCGCTTTTAATTCCTTATATTCATCTGCCCATGCCGCATTGTTGCTGTCAAATGCCATCGACAGACCGCCCCACCCGACATATTTTGCAAGGGTTTCCTGTTCTTCGGGCGTGGCAAGGCGGTTTTCTATCTGAAGGTCATGGAGAAGCCTTATTGCGGACATGTTGTTGCGGAACTTTTCTTTTGCGCCGCCAACGCCTAACGCATCGTCCGTAATGTGGTAGTTATGGCGTTCAGCGTAGAGGGGGAGCAGCTTATAGGCGTTCAGAGTGCCTTTCTGGTAACTGTCTGCATATTTACGGAACTCATCATCGGGCATTGTCGCAAGCTGTTTCAGCCACTCATCCGAAGCAATCCCCACAAGGCTGTCGCCGTTCTTATCCATGAAAAGGGTGTCTATATCTTCTTGCAATGCGGTATATCCCGCACTGTCTTTTGCCTTTTCCAGTCTGGAGCGGAGCGTGTCTGCCAGATTCTGGCTCTGCGGTTTCTGCTCTGGCTCGTCAAAGCGTATCTTCTCCACCACAATGTCATAGGGAAGCCCGTTCTCCACGGCGGGGTATTCCGCCACGGTTTCCGTGGTCGGTTTTGCAGAAATATCCGCCTTTTCTTCGGATTGTGTTTCTTTCTGTTCCTGCTCCAAGAGCCTGCGGACATAGCCGACTTTCTCCACACGGTTTATCGGGAAGCCCACGTTGTTCTGAAACGTGATGTCACGCATGGAAACGTCGCCGCTGATTTTCCCGACGCTCTCGATAAGATAACGGCGGTTGTCAATCATAAGCTCTTTGCCGATAAGGTCAGAATTATCCTGCGTTCTGTCTGTCCCAGACGGGGCAGGCTCTAATTTCTGCTGTTCCTCACGCTCCGCATGATTTAAAGTGTCGGCGTATTCCTGCGCTTCTTCCTCGGTTTCAAACGTCTGGTAGATGCCGCCTACGTCGTAATATTGGTCGGCACTGTCCTCTGGGGCTTCATTATTCCGTATGATAAACGGGTCGGCAAAAGCATCGGAAGTCTGCTCTACCGTGTAGTGCGGGATTTGCTCTGTGGCATCAGAACTAATGTCTGGGCTTGGTTTTTCAGCCGCCTTTGTGTTTTCCTCCCGATAGAACGGCTCAAGCTGTTCCTCCGTCAAGGACACTAAATCGTGGTAATACAGATTGGAAAGTGCGTTCTGGATAAGGTCGGCAAGGTCGTTATACTGCGTATATTCTGCAAGAACGCCGTCCACATACGTTTCCATGCGGTACTGCAAGAGGTTGACGGATGCCTGTATCCCGTGCAAACCGTCCTCGGTATTCCGAAATGCAATCTTGACGTTGGATAAATCCGTATAGTCCACTTCGGCGTCGCTCCCAAACTCCGCATCGCAGTATGCGTCGATGCAGCCTTTCGCCTGTTCCAGTAATTCTTCCTCAGTAGGTTCTTTCCTCCTGTGAAACCAGTCCTCCTCGGTAGCCATTATCTCGCCAAGCCGCTTTTCGTCCTCTGGGGTCAGCTCGGTGTTCTGTTCCAAGAACGGGATAAACACGTCATGCCCCAGACGCAGGGATTCCATTTTCTCTCGGTAGTAATCTTCGCCCTGCCGTTTCCATTCTGGGATAAACGGGCAGTCGGGGGAGAGGGAATATTCATAGAAATTTCGGATATGGGCGATTAAATCCCCCTCGCCGTCGCCGATGTCAAACCGCCCCTCATAGTTAAATTCCTCGCCGCCGATGACGGCATGGATTTCAAAATCGGTCTTATGATACCAGCCGACATGGTTATCCTCATTCCCCCTTTCCCGATGCTGCTTTTCGTCCAGAACGCCGAGCAGCTTATTTCCCAGAGCGAAACTTAAATCCGTAAATCGGTCGTTCAGCTCCCTGTCATAAAAGGCGGGATGCTCGGAAAATCCGATAGCGAGTGTGATGCTGTCGGGCTTTTCCTCGGCAAGTGTTTCTGTTTTCTGGCTCTCGGTGATGACCGTTTTTAAATGGTCGTTCGCAGGGTTCTCCTTTAATTTCTGCTCAAAATCCTCCCTGCTGAACTCTTTTCCGAACAACGGGAACTCCGCATTTCGCAGGGAAACGGCGTTCTCATCAAAGACGGTGACCTCATATTTGTCCGCCCCGATATACACCACGTCGCCCTCGTGGTAGAGGTAGCGGAGAGGATATAACTCTGTCAGTTCCTGCGAAAAACGCCACGCATTGCTGCGGCTGTAAACGTCGCCTGTCCTGCCTTGCACAAGTTTAAGGAAGTCAAGGAGCTGCTGCACGGTGGCAGGCTCGGAGAAAAGCTGCTCCATCTGCCCCTCGTTCACGTCGGCAAGGTCGCCACGCCCTACATTTTCAAGCAGGGATTTTTCATAGCCGTCCAAGTCACGGATAAAATCGGAGAGCCGCAGGGCGAGCGTGTCCCGCTTGTCCGCAGGGGGCAGCTCCCTTTTTTCCTCAATAAAACGCTGCCTTGCCAGTTTCCTCTGGGTGTCGATTTCATACTGCGGGGCAGATATACCATCCAGATAGTCGGCGTAGTGGTCTTTTTCTTTTGCATTGAGATAACGGTTATCTTTAATCAGCTCACGCAGCCTTTTTTCTACCTTAGACCAGCTAAGAAGTAAATCTGGGTTGGTATATGAGCCTTGCTTTTCAATGGCGATTCCTTTTCCGTCATGCCATTCGTGACCGTCCGTTCCGTCTGGGTAGGTGTGTGTGCCGCCGCCCGTGCCGTATTCGTTTCTGAGGAAGTCAATATTGCTCCTTTTATCCTCCCGCTTCTGGAACTGGCGGTAGATGCGGTACTTGCCGTTTTGATAACCGCTGCCTTTTGTGAGTACGCTGTCAATATCCTCCTGTGAAACGGCAAAAGCAGAGGCTTTTTCGTCCTCTGCTTCAGCAATCATTTCAATCTGTTCGTCTATGGTCGGGAGATTGGCGGCAACTTCTTCCTCATTGGCAACGCTGCCTTTTTCTGTCTGTCCCTCTGGCTCTGTCGTCTGTTCCTTATCTGTTTTTTCTTCCTGCCTGCCGCCGTCTGATTGCGGCTCTGGTGTTTCTAACTGAAAATCAGTTCGTCCAGTATCACTTCCTCCGCTTGGCTGCGGATGTTGTTCATCATGCCGAGCCACTGCATCGGGGCTTTCTCTTTCAGCTCCTCCGTCACTCCCTGCTCTTTGGCTAACTGCTTCGTCAGAAGCTCTAACCTCTGCAACGCCGTCTGCTCGGTCTGGTGTAAGTGTTCGTTCAGCCTGCCCGCTGTCAGCAGGTTGAGGTACGTCACCCTTTTGTGGTTTTCCAGATAATCCCTGTGCATCAAAGCGTACCTGCCAAGCGGAAGCTCTGGCTCTGTCGGTAATGTCAGGTCGGGTATAAGGTAGTCCGCCTGCTTCGTGTAAGTGATTTCGCTCATTATTTTCGCTCCTTTCGGGTTGTTTCCTGCCTTTATCATACTGGCTTGCGATGTCCCTTGCAAATGTGCGGTTTTGCCGTTTCGCTTCGATTTGCACATTTCGGACTGCCGCCGAGATTTCCCACAACGCCATCTCAGAAATGTCGCTCGTGGCGATGCCGATGGCGTTCAGCGTCTGGGGCGTGTTGAAATTTGTAATTTCCGCAAAGTCCTCACGCTCAAAATACCCGTCCGCATCCAGACCGCAGCGGCTTAATAGCATATATGCGACGCTGTTTGCGGCAAGCCGCTTATAAATCACTTCTATATTATAGTCGTCCAGTTCCTCTAAAAAGCTGTCTTTCGTGCAGCCCTTTAGCTGTGAGAGGTAATCGGGCAGATTATCCTCCACGGCGTTCTCCGCCGTCCCTATTAAAAACGTGGCAAGGTCGCCGCCCTCCGTGCCGCCGAACCTGTCCGCAAGCCGCTCCATGACGGGCTGCTCGTACCGCTTATCCATCTGCCATATCGGGACGGCTCGGCTGCCGTAGTAGCCCTCATGGGTGTCGGAAACGTCAAAATAATATTTCAGCGTGTTCCTGCGCCCTTTCGGGTCAAAGACCGCTATGCCTTTGCTGTCTTTATTTACCCACCTTTTAAAGAGCCTGTTCCATGTGCCAATCTCGGCGACTGCCGTAGCGTCGGGGCGTTGGGCGTAAATCAAGAGCTGCTCGTCAAAGCGGCACTTGTAATTGTGGCAGGCAGAGGATAAAAAGCCCTGCCAAGCCTGCGGGTTCTTTGCGACCGCCATCCCCGTGCGGCGGTACAGCTCCGTAATAAGCTGGTACTTTGCAGCCATAGGCTCACACCTCCTTATCGTTCCATTTCTTTGTTTTTCTGCTTCCTGTCGTATTCCCCGCACCGTTCGGCGATTTCGGAATACATCTTTTCCCGCATGTCCCGCTCATAGGCTCGGTATTCCCTTGCCTTTTCCGTGGGCTTGTACCAGACGCTGTTCTGGTCGGCTTCGTCCATCTGCCCATAGCGGTCGTCTATCTTATCCATATATTTCTGATAGATGGCATGGGCGGCGGGGGCGTCCTTTGCGTAGCGGTAACGGGCAAGGCTCTTATGCGTCCCACGAAGCTCGGCATACTCGTAGAGCATACGGATGACCTCACGGTCAAGCCCTTTCTGCCCCTCGGCATCGTAGATTTCCGACAGTCCCTTACATCTCCATGAGTGGTACGGAGAAGTGTCGTTGGAGCTGTGGGAAGATACATACACGCCGTCTTTCTTTACCGTGATGCGGTTGATAAGCTCGGTACTCATTTCTTACCACCGCCCGATAAAACAGTCTGTTTCATAAAATTATCAATCCTCCTGTTGTCCATGCCTGCCTTTAGGCAGGGGCATAGCTGATTCTGTTTTGTTCCATCCTCCCTGCAAACTCCCGAACGGCGTACCTTACGCCGTCAATCTCTGCATGGGCTTCGTCCAGATAGCGGCAGACAGCAAAATAATCCTCCCCGTTCCCGTAAAGCATACGGATGATGCCGCCATCGGGGACAGAAAAAAGCGTCCTGCCTTTGCTGTCCGTCATGCAGACCTGCCTTGCTGCGCTCACTCCGTGCCACCTCCCAGAAAAGAGATGACCTTGTTCCCCTTGATACTTTTTTGCAGCTCGTTGATGAGCGTGATGTCCGCCACCGTGATTCCCTGCATGGAGAGAATGTCGTCCATCGTCATGGCGGCAATGGCTTTTTCCTCGGTAAAGCCCGCTTCAAATATCTTATTTAAAACCTTAACGGCTTTCTGGTTGACTGCCATGTTCCTTTCCTCCTATCGCTCATGGTCTTTGTGCTTCGGAGCTTTCTGCGCCGCCTGCGGCTCTTGCGGCTTCGGCTCGCAGCTATGCCCGTTCCTTTCCATACGCTCGGCAAACTCGCAGATATGGTAAAGATTACTACCCACTTCGGTATGGTATTCGTCAATGAAACGGCAGCTCTTTTCCGCCTTTTCTCCCCAATCATAAGTGATAATAATTTTCCCTCCGTCTGGTATGCGGAACAGCTCTTTGTAATGGGGGTCAATAAAACGGATTCCCTGTTCCGCTTTTGCCATATGCCTATCGAGCCATTCTTTCACATAGCAGTAGCAGTAAAAGTTGTAGTCGCCCTTTGTCGGGTTGCAGCGGAGCAGGAAAGCGTGCTTGTCGGTATCCGCACGGAAGCCGTACTCGGTACAGTAGCTGCCCTGAAATGCGCTTTCGGGATTCTCCCTCGCAAATACCGTCATGTCATAGCGGTTGTGCAGAAGCCCCTTATCTTCACGCAGGGCATTGATAACTTCATCCAGTCCTGCCTTAAATTCATCGGTTTTCCATTGTTCCCTCGTATCCGTCCAAGAAGTATAAAAGCCATATCCAGAGGGGGCAAAATCACCTCGGAGATGTCCAATACATCCCGTCTGCCCCTCAAGCTGCATACTCTGGGCGTAGGTGTATTTCTGTTCTGGCTGCATCAAAGCCCGTATCTTCATCAGCGTTCCTCCCTGCTCTTTGATTTCTTCGCCTTTTCCTGCGACTTGATTTTTGCAAGTGCTTCCTTTGCCCAGACGGGCATCTTCTCTGGCTTGATTTCCCCAAGCACGTCGCACCGTTCCCATCGGGCGTGTTTGCCGTCCGCAAGGGAAGTGCCGAACACCGCCTGCCCCCTGCCGCCCAACGCACCGTGACCGCCGTCCGCCAGTACAAGCTGGTAGGCAGAATGCCGATATTCATGGCGGTTGACCTCGGCATTGATGACGACGACCTTGCCTACAATGCTGCCGCACTTATCGTCTGGGATGCAGTCGTCTATGGTAAACGGGGTCATGTCAAACTTAAACTGTTCCTGCTCGGCTCTTACGCTTTCTATCTGTTCCCGCACCCTGTTGGTAAACATCTGCATGGCTTCCAGATAGTCGTCAGAGCCGACCGCATCCGTCACCCATTCTGCGGACAGCGGGTTGTCGTAAGTGCAGTAACAGACAAGATACGGGTATTCCTCCTTCTCATCTATGCCGAACACGACTTCCTTTTTGCCGATGTGGATGCTCTGCGTGACCTCATAGGAGCTAATCATCCGTTTTTCTTCATTCTCCATCTGGCTTCTCCTTTCCCTGTTTTTTCTCCCTCTGCCAGTCTAAAACCTTTCGGATGCAGACGTCGCAGAAGATAACACGGCTGTCCTTATATCGGGGGTAAGGACAAATCGTGCAGTCATATTTCTTATGGTTTTCATTACTGCCCATGCTACCGCTCACGGTCATCGTGATGCTTCGCCTTTTTATCGGGCTGCTGATTATATGGCATCTGACACTCCGACTGGTAGCGTTCATTCAGCTTTTCCCTCGCTGCTTCAAGGGTATTGCAGTAGCACCCCCAATAGTAGTTGTCACCGCCCTTGCAGTACCAGCATACATAAGGGTTTGGGGCTTTCGGGTGATGCCCGATGACAAGCTCCGTGTTCCCGATAGTGCAGCTCTCTATGATTTCATAGCCCTGATTGGAGCGTGTTCCTCCGTCCATAGGCGTTCCTCCTCTCTTTGAATTTTTTACATATCTTACGATTCTTTCGCATATCTGCGGTATGCCTTTTCCCCTTTGGCTCTGATTTTCTGCATCCGCACACTCCCCAAAAGCTCTGGGCATTTCTCCTGCAATTTGCGGCGTGTCCTGCCCACGCTCTCAAAGCTCGGCAAGCCAAGCTCCTTATGGTTCAAAAGTATCTGGGCAAGCGGCATAGCTCCCGCATCTTTCAGATAAAGGTTGCAGAGGGCAAGGTACAGCACCATGTCGTCATTTCTGGCATCCTCATTCTCTTGCAGGACGGCTCTGACTTTGCCCTCAATGGTTTTCAGACTGTCCATAAATTCCTCCGTTCCGTGCGTTTCTCCGCACAAACATCCTTTATAAATGGAAAGAGGGCGGTCAATCTGAACCGCCCCAATCCACATAATACCTGCTTTAATTTATTTCTTCCTGCGGAAATGCAGCCACGCAGCCGCACTACCGATAAACGCCACAAGCACAATGGCGATGATAGTTTTTCCCCTCATCCTGCTTAGTCCTCCTTTTTCTTTCTTCCGCACTGGTAGCCTGCAAACCCGAAGATTCCCGCACCGACTGTAAATGCCGCCGCAAGGCTCACCCACAAGCCGAGGTTGAAGTCGTCGCCCGTTTTCGGGGTGTCACGCAGCTCGTTGTGCATGGTTACGGTTGCTGTTTCATCTGTCTTGATTGTCACTTTCTGGTCGGCGGGCAGGATATAGCCAGAGGATACCTTGTCGCTGACCTCGGACACGGTGTACTCGCCGATACGCAAGCCGTCAATCACGATTTCGCCGTTTTTGTCCGTCTTGAATGTCTGGTCGTAATCCTTGCCGATAACACGGAAAGAGAAGCCCTCCACCTTGCCGTCAGAGGAAGTCTTGACGATTTTTAATGAGCCTTTCTGTGCTTCATTTAAGAAGCCTTTGCCCGCTTCATTCTCCACATTGTAGGTCTTGCCGTTTTCCTCAATGGATACAGAATAAACATTCTCGTCCAGAACAAAGCCTGTCGGGGCGGTTTTCTCACGGACAAGGTACTTGCCGTATCTGAGGTCGTTCATCTGGTATACGCCTTTCTCCACCTCACCCATCTCGCCGAGCAGCTCGTCTTTCTTGTCCAGTTTCCCGTCGCCGTTGGCATCAGAGTAGACCTCGAATACCGCACCTGTGAGCTTGTTGTCTGGATAGTCCTTGTCTACCTTAGTCAGAGAGAGATTGCCTTTGATGAAATAATTTACAAGCTCGATTTCCACAACTTCGTCTACTTCGCCGATTGTCACGCTGATTTCTTCCTCGGAGAGTACATATCCTTTCGGGCTTTCGATTTCACGGATTACCCATGTGCCATACGGAACTTCCTCAAAAGAAAAACTGCCGTCATCCTCGGATGTGGCAGTTGCAATCGCATTTTCCTTTGTATATTCCGTTGTCCCCGTCTGGAAGATGCCGATTAAAGCACCGCCCAAGTCCTCGCCGTCCTCATTGGACTTTTTGCCGCTGACAGAGCCGTAAATCAGTTCGTTTTCAATGGCTCCGCCCTCATTTGCCGTGATATTCACAACGGCGGTTTCCTGCCCTGCGTACTCAAAGTCAACAGGGTATTTCTCGTCGCTGACAAGGTAAGCGGCGTTTGTTGATATTTCCTGCACATAATAGCTGCCCATCGGCAAATCACTGATTGCCTTTCCGTGACCGTTCTCGTCAAGAAAAATAACCTCAATCAGTCCGTCGGCAGGGATAACAGAGCCGTCGGCTGCGGTAATCTCCTCGGCTGCATACAGACCGAACGTAACGTCTTTAATTTCCCCGTTGTTTCCTACGCCGTATGCTTCATCCACCTCAAGGATTTTATTGAGGTCAATTTCCACACGCTGACGCTCATTGTAAAACTCCGTGCCTGTTTCCGTCACTTCGATTTCCTGCCCTGCATACACAAGCTCCACGGCATGGATTTCACCGTTTAATACCATGCCATACGGGGCAGTCACTTCCTTTACCTCATACTTTCCGAGATAAAGCTCCTTAGATTCTGCCGTTCCATCCTCGCCAGTGGTAAGCGTATCTACGACTTCGTCTTTCTCTGCTCTAACTGTTCCATCGGTTGTGATGATGTCCTCGGCTGCGGTAATCTCATAGACCGCACCCTCTAAATTATCAACGGCAAAAATTGGCTGGTATAATCCCTTGTTTCCCGATACCCTGCTGAACACCTCGCCAGACTTAGCTACCGTGATTTTCCCTTTCTGCGCCATGTTGGAGCGTTCCACCTTTACAATGGTGACGCCGCTTTCTTCCTCGGAGTTTTCCTGCTCCACGTCAAAATAGACTGGCTCGGAGTCTAAAACATAGCCGTATGGGGCTTGCACTTCCACAAGCGAATATCCCTTGCCGTACTCTAAGGTCTGCGGCGTGATAAGCCCGCCGTCCGCCGTGGTGTAGAACGTGTCAATCTCCGTTACTTCTGGATAAGTGAACGTCATCGTCACAAGCTCGCCGTTCGGGTCGTAAATCTGGAAGCCTGCGCCTGCATAGGGGATGACCTTGCCCGTTTCCACGTCTTTCTTAACGATTTTGATATAGCTCTCAAAGTTGGCGTTGTTGATAAGGTAGCGGTAGGTCTGGCTGTCCTTGCAGATGAACACGTCAAAGTCTTTCATCAGTTCCCGCCCGTCCCATCCAGAGGTCTGGTGTACGGTATAAATGCCGTATGGCATATCCTTTGTCTGGGCAAATCCGTTTTCGTCACATATCAATGTGTCACGTTCGGTTTCCTCCGCCGCATCGAAGCTGCCTGCGGATTTTAGATACACCTCAAAGACAGCCCCCTCCTCTGGCGTTTCAATCTGGGTTTCGCCGTTGTCGGTGTGCTTGATGATGGCGATGTTCCCCTTGATGACCTGCTCGTTTACGTCGTTCTTGGCAGAGTTATATTCCACGGTGTAAAGCTCTGGCTCTGCCCCTACATGGTGGATTGTAGTATCTAAAAGATAGCCCTCGGACGGGGTAATCTCACGGACGCTCCAATCGTTCCCGCAGATATAATACTTCGTTGTGAACTGCCCGTTTTCATCGGTGGTGTAGGTGTCAACCAGTTCCTCGCCTTTATAGATGCCGTAAACCGCACCTGCAAGGGAAGCGTCGCCCTGCGGCTTCTTCCCCGTTTCCACATCGGTCTTTAATACCGTGACATTGAATTTCTTTAAGATGTTGGTAAAGTTACGTTTCGTAACCTTTTTCCACTCTATCGGGGCGGTCTGGGATGCAGGGACGACATAGCGGATTGCCGTGTCCACTTCCTCAAGGGTGTACGGCGTGCTGCCGCTGATAAGGACATTCTCAAACTTCGCCAATCCATTCTTATCGGTCACGGCGTATTCATCCACCGCCAATCCGCTTAAAGAAGTGCCGTAAAGGTGGAACTTCACGCCCTCCACAAGATTGTCCTCGGATGTTTTGACGACTTCCAGACTGCCACGCTTCAAAGTATTGCTGAATGTGACCGTAGAAGTCTTTCCCCCTATAATCGTCACGGTCTGGGTTTTCTGCGGCTCATAGCGGTCGATGGACTGCTCCGTAACGGTGTAAGTGCCGGGGAATAAGCCCTCCACCGTGGTATTTCCGTCTTTATCTGTCTTTACGGTCTTGTTGAAGCCGTCGCCTTTGATGGTAAAGGAAATCCCGCTGACAACGCCGTCCTCGGAAGTCTTTTTCAGTGCGACCGTCCCTGTCGGCGTTTCCACGTTGATATACGCCGTCATGGTGTCCACGTTCTCCACGCCTGTAATGACATCCTGCAAGTTCGGGTCGCCATAGGCAATCATCATCGCCCCGCTGCTGACCGTCGGCGTATTATTTCTTGTCGCCGTAATCCTCGCCTTGCCGTCAATGGCTTTCTTTGACGTGATGGTGAGCTTGTTCCCAGACTTGGAAACTTTCACATTGCTGTCGGAGCTGGTAAAGGAATACTCGGAGAGGGAATTGTTTTTATCCGTCAGCGTCAGGCTGTATTTCCCGTCCTTATAGGCAAGCTCCTTTGTAATGTCTTTCTTGCCTGCTGACATAAAACTCGGAATTGTGCTGTGCCTTGTCATAAACGACACAATCTGGTCGTAAGCCGCCCTCGCCCCGCTGTTGGCATAGTTCGAGCCAAAGTGCAGGCTGTAAACGGTCGTGCTTGTCTGGCTGTACGGGCTTGCAGAATTGCGGCATCCCGTGACGAACTCCCATACAAGGGTCTGGGTGGCAAGCCATTTCTCGTCATCGCTTCCAGACAGATTCCCGCTGTTGCCCTGATAGCCGTAAAGCAGGGCAAGCCCCACCGCCTTTTTCTGTTCTGCGGAAAGGGAGTTCCAAGCGTTGGAAGATGCTTTTGCAAGCGTATTTCCTGTTTTCAGCGGCACTCCTGGCTGAAGGCAGAACGCCGTTTCCCCGTCCACATACATGCGGTACTTATATTCGCCCGTCCCTCCTGCGGTATGACCGCCGATGTTCGCACTGGAATTATATCTGATTGCGTTCCCTGCGCCGTCGTAAGTGTGGGTAAAGGAAATCGTGCCGATGTCGCCTGCCGCAAACGCTGTCGTGGCAGGGACGGCGGACAGTGCCGTGACCGCAGCTAAAGCAAACGCCACAGCCCTCCTCAATAATTTACATATCTTCATTCATTACCTCCTGTTCGTTCTCATGTTGATAGCTGACTTTCTGGCAGAAAAAAAGCCGCCCATCTGGACAGCTTTTAATATTTCTTTTCTCGGATAGTTACTGGCAGTATCTAGGGGGAGAGGTGTGGAGAGGGGGAAGTCAAAAAATTTTTTCTGTTTCCCAAAGGGCAGACTTTCCCCTCGGCGTCCATCTCCAAAATCCCTATTTTTCCTGCCTTACCTCTCGTGAGCCTTGCTCCGCTGCAAGTGGCGGTTGTAGAACTCCAACGCCTTTACGACAAAATCCGTTTCCTGCCCTCTGGGGATGGATTTCGGTATGAGCTTGGTTATCCGCTCGTCCTTAAAGGCGGGTTTCTCTTTCTGGTTCGGCTTTTCCTCCTGCATGATGCTCTGGATAACCTCATCCGTGAGCTTTCCCTCCTGCATGAACTTCTTCATCTTGATAGCCTGTGCAAGAGAGGGCGTGGCATCGTTATAGCCCATCGCTTCAAGCAGGGTGTACTGCTGTTCCTCTGAAAGATAGGAGATTTCCACCGCAGGGCGGAACGCAATCTGGCGTTCATCAACCATTTGCAGGATTTCGGGTACAAGCTCTGTCAGACGGATAAAGCGAAAAATTTGCCTTTCACTATCTCCAACCTCTTTTGATACTTCTGAAGCACTTGTCAACTTATTGCCCATTGGGCAGGAAGTTAAATCACTTCTTTGCCCCTGCCTGTTCATAGCTTCAAGCCGCATCTTATACGCAAAGGCTTTCTCACTCGGCAAGATAGTAGTCCTTTGGAGATTACTCTCAACCATGACAATAATCGCTTCGTCACGGGTCAGCTCCTTAACCTCGCATTTGAGCGTTTCAAGCCCTGCAACCTCGCAAGCCTTTTTTCTCCTGTGACCGCTGATAAGCTCATACCGCCCGTCCTCTTTTGGGCGGACAGTGGCAGGGGTCATTACGCCGCTCCGCCTTACGCTGTCCACAAGCTGCTCCATGTCCTCGTCCATTAAGACCTTGAACGGGTGGTCTGGAAACTCGTCAATCTCCGCAATCGGGATTTCCCTTATTTTGCTTAGGTTCGCTTCCGCACGGCTCTCGTCCGTTTCAAAGAGGTCATCGTATGCGGTCAGCTCGATTTTGCTTCCTCTGTTTCTCGCCAAGCTCTGCCACCTCCTTTCCGAACTGCTCGTAAGCGGCGGCTACCTTGCCGCCTTTGTCGTAGGCAAAAATGCTTTTGCCCTCTGCGGTGGCTTCCACGGCACGGATGGAGTGGGGTATCTGCGTGTCAAATACCTTGATTCTCTGCCCGTAGGCACTTTTAACCGTCGCCATAATTTCCTTAGAGATATTTGTGCGTGGCATTACCATTGTCATAAGAATGCCGTCAATCCGCAAATGCGGGTTGATTTGCCGTTTGACTTTCGACACGGAGCGAAGCAACAGCTCTAAGCCTTTGGCGGAAAGATAATGGGGCTGTGTCGGGATAGCCACGCTGTCAGCAGCCGCAAGCGCATTGATTGTCAGCATCCCCAAGCTCGGCATACAGTCAATGAGGACAGTATCGTAATTCTTTTTTACCTCATTGATGCAGGTTTTGAGTACGCTTTCACGGCTTATGGCGTTAATCAGCCTTACTTCCAGCCCCGACAGTTCAATGTTGGACGGGAGCAGGTCAACGCCCTCGTCATGGTGCAGGATGCTTCTGGCAACATCGACGGGTTTATCGTCAATGATGTCCTGCATGATGGTGGATAGCGTGTCGGGCAAGTCATCTGGTCGGCTGTAACCGAGCGACATGGTTAGGTTTGCCTGTGCGTCGGCGTCAATGAGCAAAACTTTCCTGCCCTGCTGTGCCAGAGCCACGCCCAGATTGACCGCCGTGGTGGTCTTTCCAACGCCGCCTTTCTGGTTGGTTAAAGCGATTACTTTGCAATTTGACATAGGGTGCGTCCTCCTTTCGCATAGATTTAGCCACTTTGTCAAGGTGGCTATGTAAAGGATTTATGGCAATAAAAAAAGCCGACTGGCTGTTTTATTTGCTAAACCACACCAATCGGCTATGTAAAAGTCTATTCTGTTTTATTCTCTGCCTTATCTGCTCTTACATGATATGGCTTCCCTTATTCTCTCTGTATCCCATTTTTCTGGAAACAATACCGCCATAATATGAAACGCATCCATCAGTCCTGCAATATACGCATGAGTTCCGTATTCAAAATCCTGCTTTTCCCTGCAATCTATAAGATGTTGGCAAACTTCCCTCTGTTTCTCCGTCAAATCAAGCTGGTTAAAGGCATCCTCCGCATATCCCTCGTCCTTACTGTCTTTTTGATAACTTACATCGGCTTGTAACAGTTTCAATACGGATTCGTCTTTTAATTTCTCTACTGCTATTTTCACCAGTTCTTTAAATTCCTTATCGTACATCACTTCCCCCTACAAGCTCTACTCTTAATTTTTTTATAGGTGCATGGATAACCTTAAAAATAAGTTCGTCAACGCAGTCTGTATATCTGCCTTGCTGTATGAGCTGATTTTTCAGTTCCACAAGGCTATGTAACAAAATGCTCCGTTCCCCACTATCCACATACAAATGATTTTTCTTTTCTCTCATAAAGTCCACCATCCTTTTTTGATTTCATTATATAGACGGATAGCAGAATGTTCAAAGCTGCAAATTGGATCAAAAAAATAAGCGTACCACTATCTCTAATGATACACCTATCCCGTTCAATTTCTAAGAGCCTGTTGTCCGCTTTTTATCAGCAAGGTGGACACTACATAGACACGTTAATTGCCCAAACCCTTTATTTTCCGTTTGTGTTCCCACACCCGATATCAACTACCACCGAAACGTCAAAGTAGTTTTTGAGGTGCTTATTTCGGATTTTTTCACCCTCCGAAGTGAACGTGAAATGCTTCGCAAAGTGCCTAAAATAAAGGATTTCTACGAGGTTTTCTTTTGTATCAACACAATAGTCTCTACATGACTCGTCGCCGGAAACATATCCACACATACCGCTTTTTCTACCTTATATCCTCTTCCCTGCAGCATCTCCAAATCCCTCGCAAGGCTTGTTGGCTTACAGGAAATATACACCATTCTTTCCACGCCGAAGTTCGTAATCTTCTCCAGTGCCTTCGGATTGATACCATCTCTTGGCGGATCCAGCACGATAAGATCCGGCACTTCACCGAGTTCATCTATGACTTTAAGTACATCGCCTGCCCAGAATGTGCAGTTTGTGAGTCCATTAAGTCCCGTATTTACTTTCGCCGCTTCCACAGCTTCTTCCACAATTTCCACACCGACTACTTTTTTTGCCACCGGTGCGAGAATCTGTGCAATAGTCCCAGTTCCACTGTACAAATCAAAAATAACTTTATCTTTCGTATCTCCGATATAACTTCTTGCTGTTTCATACAATACTTCTGCGCCTAAAGAATTGGTTTGGAAAAATGAAAATGGCGAAATCTTGAATTTGAGTCCAAGTAATTCTTCATAAAAATAATCCTGACCGTATAAAATTTCTGTTCCTTCATCTTTCACAACATCCGCAACACTGTCGTTATATGTATGCAGGATACCTGCAATTTCCCCTTCCAAAGGCAATGAAAGCAATACTTCTGCCCACTGTTTATCGGCAACTTCCGACTCTCTTGTTGTCACCAGATCTACAAGGATTTCTCCGGTTCTCACTGCTTTTCTTACGAGTAAATGGCGCAGGACGCCTGTGTGACGCATTCTATGATAATATGGAACCTTCTCTTTCTTGAAAAATTCAAGCGTTGCCTTCAAAATCATTCGAAAATCTTCATCTACAATCTGGCACTGTTCTACATTGACGATATCATGAAAGCTTCCGCGTTTATGCATACCAAGAGAAAGTGGTCCATCTTTGTATTCATCCCCAAAAGAAAATTCCATTTTATTGCGATAGGCAAATTGTACCGGGCTTGCCTTAATGCCTTCCCATTCGTAATCGGTAATGCAAGCTTCGTCCAATAATTCTTTCACTTGCGCTTCTTTTAGCTTTAACTGTTCTTCATAGGGAAGATTCTGATACGTACATCCGCCGCACATTGCAAAATGCGGACAGGACGACGGAATCTCTGCCGGTGCTGGTTGCAACACTTCAACGATGCGTCCCTCTGCCTTTCCTTTTCGCACCTTTTGCAGCATTACACTAACCTTCTGCCCCGGGAGCGCATTTTTCACCACGACCGTTTTTTCTTCTCCTTCGATATGTAAGATTCCCTTGTTTGGAAATTCTACCTTTTCAATGAATCCTTCTACTATCTGTCCTTTTTTCATTTTTCTTCTCCATTTACTCTTCGACATCTATTTTTTGTTCTGATGCACATTCTTTTTGTTTCATCTTTTCTTTCAATTCTTTCACAATATATACGATAATCACCTGGGTCAAAATAAATGTAAATCCATCTGCCACCGGCTGTGCCAGCTGTACCCCAACCAAATCAAATATTCTTGGTAAAATCAAAATTGCGGGGATGAAAAACAATCCCTGCCTTGCAGTTGCCGTAATCGTAGCACGGAAACTATAGCCGATAGACTGTGTCAGCATATTTCCCATAATGATATATGCCTGAAATGGCAGCATCACACATTGCATTTTCAGGGCAAGCGCACCAATTCGAATGACTTCCAAATCTTCTTTCCGGAACATTTTCATAAGCGGCGTCGCAATACAAAACATGATAATACCCATGATGGACAAAAATACCACAGCTACTTTTTTACAAAAATCATAAGCTTCCAGCACACGATCGTAACGTTTCGCCCCAAAACTGAATCCGCACACCGGCTGGAACCCCTGACCAAATCCAATCAATGCCGAGTTGACAAACATCATGATTCTTGTCACGATAGACATCGCTGCTACCGCCGCATCACCAAAACCTGATGATGCTACATTCAAAAATACCGACGCTGCGCTCGCAAGCCCCTGCCTTCCAAGCGTTGGAAGCCCTGCACTAATAATTTCTTTATACACCCAAGGTTTCCATGTGAAATACTTCGGATTCGGTTTTAATACATTTGGGGAATGGATGACCAAAATAAGCAAAATCAAAAAGCTAACAAACTGGCTGATGATTGTCGCAATCGCCGCTCCTGAGATTCCCATATGAAATCCAAATATCAGAATCGGATCCAAAATCACATTTAAGACTCCCCCTACCGTAATTCCAACCATGGATAGTGATGCATTCCCTTGAGAACGCAGATGATTGTTAAATACAAAGGATACGGTCATATATGGCGCCGCTATCAGAATATATTTTCCATAGGCAACCGCATGCGGTGCAATCGTCTTCGTTGCTCCAAGCACCCGCACCAACGCATCAATATTGGTAAGCCCGAAGATTGCAAGCAGACTTCCGCAAAAAACAGCTGCGTATACAGCAGTAGAACACGCCCTCTGCGCTCTTTCACGTTCCTTCGCTCCAAGCATTCGCGATATGTAATTTCCGCTTCCCATTCCCAGAGTAAATCCGATTGCCTGAATCATTGCCATCAACGAAAAGTTTACTCCCACAGCGCCGGAAGCACTCGTACTAATCTGACTTACAAAAAATGTATCTGCCATATTATAGATGGATGTGATCAACATACTGATGATGGTTGGAACTGCCAGCCTAGGAATCAGCTTATTCACCGGCGTCTCCATCATCATTTTATACTTTTTATCATAAACATTCGCTTCCACGAAATCTGCTCCCCTTCTATCCTTCATTTAAAAGAAAATCTATATCAGTTCAGCCATAGCAACTCCGATTTTCAAAGACAGCAAAACAGGACATGTTTTCCACTTTATCTGTTCAGTAGACATGTCCTGTTATTCCCCTTCATTTCTTTACTACACTCTATACTTCGTCTTCCTCGCTGAAGAATTCATCATCGAAGTCATCTTCAAAATCATCTTCAAAGTCTTCCAGGTAATCCGGTGTAAAGAAACAGTATACTGCATATGCAATCGCTGCCACTGCTGCAACAGCTCCTACAATTGCGAGTACCCAGAGCACTGTCTTGGATGCTTTCTCATCTTCTTTCTTACGTAAAATATCACTTATTTTGCTTGCAGTAATCATATCTTCAATTTTACCCATGCTGCCACGTCCTTTCTCATTTTGCCATGCAAAACTAATTATTTAGTTCATTATATCACTATCATTTGTATATTACTACATATTTATTCCAAAAATCTTCGGTGTTTCCTCTAATCTTTTTATCGTCTATTCGTCCACTTTACGCAATTTGGCAAATGCAGCAAACATTTTTTTCACACCAAAGCGCTCAAACTCTACTGTTACTTCATAGTCTCTTCCGCCTTCTGTAATTGCCGTTACCAATCCCTTGCCAAATTTTACATGGGTTACATAATCGCCCACATCGTAACCAGGTCCCTTGCCTTTGGTGACTGCAAATTGCTGCACCGGTCTTGCGCTCCCATAAGAACTCATTTTGCCAAATGGCTGCGCTTTAAAATTCTGTTTTGCCTGTACAGATAGATTTTGTTTTGTTTCTGCCTGTCCTTTCTCTTCAAAAGAAAATTTCTTCCCGGTACTTACTAACTCCACCGGAACTTCTTTTAAAAACCTGGACATCTTATTATACTGCGTCTCTCCGCGCACCATACGCCGTTTCGCATACGTCATCGTGAGCTGCTCCATAGCTCTTGTGATTCCCACATAGCAAAGTCTTCGCTCTTCTTCCAAATCTTCCGGACTGTCTGCCATAATCGTCATATAGCTTGGGAATAAACCATCTTCCATCCCTGCCAGGTATACATGCGGAAACTCCAATCCCTTCGCACTATGTAACGTCATCAAAACCACATAATCTCTGCTCTCATCCAGACTGTCAATATCCGCCACAAGCGCCACCTCTTCTAAGAATTCACTCAACTTCGGTGTACCTTCACAAGCTTCCTCATATGCAATCACTTTATTTTGCAGCTCTTCGATATTCTCAATTCTTCCTTCCGCCTCTTCGCCGCCTTCGTCTTCTAACTCCTTTACATAGCCCGTTACCTCTATGATCTCCTCCAAAAGCTGACTAATCGACTTCTGTCCAGCCTCTGCTTTGAAATGTTCAATAAGCGCAGCAAATGATTCAATCTTGGATAAACCTCTTCCGATTCCCGGTATCAGATCCGCGCCAAGAAGCGCCTCGTAGAAACTCACTTCATGTGCGAGCGCATACTCCTGCACACGATTAATTGTCGTAAGACCGATGCCTCGTTTCGGTACATTGATGATGCGCCGTACCGCCAGATCATCCTTTCCATTATCAATCGTCTTAAGATAGCATAACAAATCTTTGATTTCTCTTCTTGCATAGAAGTTCACACCGCCGATAATCTTATACGGCACATTCGAAACAACAAGTTTTTCTTCAAACATACGAGATTGTGCATTGGTACGATATAAGACTGCAAACCTATTATAGTCACCTTCTGCATTATTTACGCGGCTTTTTATATCGCTGACAATATAATCTGCTTCATCATATGCGGTATCAAACTCCCGCATCAAAATCTTTTCCCCTTCTCCATTGGCAGTCCAAAGTGTTTTATCCTTTCTACCGTAATTATTGCGTATTACCGCGTTTGCCGCATTCAAAATCATACTGGTAGAACGATAATTCTGCTCCAACTTGATCACTCTTGCATCCTCAAATACTTCTTCAAAACTCAAAATATTCTTAATATTTGCCCCTCGGAATTTGTAAATGGACTGATCATCATCACCTACCACACAGAGATTACGGTATTTTTTTGCAAGCAAATGTACAAATTCAAACTGCACTGTATTTGTATCCTGGTATTCATCCACCATAATATACCGAAACCGCTGTTGATAATTTTCCAATACATCCGGCTGAGTCTTAAGAAGCTGTACTGTCTTCAATAACAAATCATCAAAATCCAGCGCGTTATTCGCTCGAAGCTGCTTTTCATATTCCTTATATACCGCAGCAACCTTTTTTCTGCCAAAATCACCTTCTGCCTGAAGTTCGTATTCTTCCGGCGTGATCATCTCATCCTTTGCAGAAGAAATCATCCCAAGAAGTGCACGTTCTTTATAAATCTTCGTATCGATCTGCAAGTATTTGCAGATATCTTTCATAAGCGTCTTCTGGTCATCGGCATCATAAATAGTAAAATTCGTATCATATCCTAACCGGTCAATATATCTTCTTAATATCCGCACACAGGTTGAATGAAACGTACTCACCCATACGCTTTCTGACCCAAACCCCACCAGCTTATCGACACGTTCGCGCATCTCTCCAGCTGCCTTATTCGTAAATGTAATAGCAAGGATATTCCAAGGATTCACTCCCTTTTCTTCAATCAGATAAGCAATGCGATGCGTCAGCACACGCGTCTTTCCGCTCCCTGCCCCGGCTAATATAAGAAGCGGTCCTTCCGTATGGAGTACCGCTTCTTTTTGCATATCATTCAATGTATCATATATACTCATATTTTTACTCCTGACTTTATAAATTCACAAGTGAAATGTACTTATCATTATAGTATAAACCCAAAAGATTGTCACTCATGTATACAGGAAATTTTATGCATTGGAAAAAGAAATATCCTTGCCATCTGGTTTTCAATACTATATAATAATTGCATTGAGGTGATAGAATGACAATTAATACAGAAGATATGTTAAACAGTATACTAGAAAGCTTAGCAAGAATTGATTATGTAAAACCTTCCCAGATACCTGACATTGACTTGTACATGGATCAGGTTACCACATTTATGGACACGCAGTTGAAGACGTCCAAACGCTACGAAGAAGATAAGATTCTCACAAAAACAATGATCAATAACTATGCCAAGAATAATCTTCTTCCGCCGCCGGATAAGAAAAAATATTCGAAAGAGCATGTGTTGTTGCTAATTTTTATTTATTATTTCAAAAATCTTTTATCTATCAAAGACATTGAAACCTTACTTACGCCGCTTACAAAAAAATATTTCGAAGGCAGCGCCGGTCTTGATATGACAAAAGTGTATGAAGAAGTATTTAGCCTGGAAAAGGAACGTCTTTCTGCACTCACGGAAGATATTGTCGCATCATATCAAAGCGCCGGAAAAACATTTGAAAATCAGGAATCTCCTGACAGAGAATTTCTCCAATTGTTTTCATTTATCTGCACATTAAGCTTTGATGTGTATATCAAGAAACAACTGATTGAAAAAATTATTGATACATTTCCAAAACCGGAGACACCAAAGAAGAAAAAATAACACACAAGCATAATGGGCAAGAGATGAAAATCTCCTGCCCGTCTTTTGTCCTACTTATTAATTCTTTTAAATACCATGTCGTATCCGTCATTCCCATAATTGAGCGAACGATTCACACGACTTATCGTCGCTGTAGAGGCTCCTGTCTTTTCCGCAATTTCCAGATATGTACGCTGTTCACGCAACATCTTTGCCACTTCAAAACGCTGTGACAAGGAAAGAAGTTCGTTGATGGTACATATATCTTCAAAAAAAGTGTAGCACTCTTCTTTATCTTTCAGACTTAAAATCGCATCAAACAGATAGTCTACCGCCTCTGTTCTAATATTTTTACTCATACCCCATTTCTCCTTCGTTGCCATAAATTTGACTACTCTATTATTTTAACACAGTAAATTCTTAAAGTCTACTACTATTTTCCACCTCGGTTATTTCACCACGGCTATTATTTACGCCGCAGACATTGTTTCAATTTTTCTACCGAAGTTCCGGCTATCAAAGTCTCCGGAAAATCTGCCTCCTTCAATACTTCCAAGGCATAAGAAAAATTCCCGGCATCCACATCTATGTGCGCATCGCTTCCCAGCGTGATCATTGTTTCATACATTTTGCAGTATTTTAACATCTCAAGTGCATTTTTTCTTGTATCCTGCCGGAATCCTCCCGGTCGCAGAGAAGAATTATTCACTTCCAAAAGCACCCCTTTTTCTTTGGCTGCTTTGGCTAGTACCTCATAATCCACCGGAAATCTTCCATCATCCGGATGCCCAATGATATTGACATAGGGGTTTTCCATCGCTTTGATATATGCTTTTGTGTTTTCTTCTTTTGATTTACTTGCACCGTAGCATGGCCCATGGATACTGGCAATCACGATATCCATCTGTTTCAGTGTGTGTGAATCAAGGTCCAGCGTTCCGTTTTCATCCATGATATTCGCTTCCGTTCCAAGCAAAAGTTCTATACCGCATTGCTTTCTTGGCACTACTCTAAGATTGTGAAAATAAAACTCATGACAGCTGCCCGGCATATTCGGTGCATGTTCCGTCAATGCCAAAATCTCCAACCCATTTTCTTTCGCCGTCTGTGCCATCTCTTTTATCGTATTATACGCATGACCGCTTGCCAGCGTATGCGCATGTGTATCTGTTACAATCCTCACTCTGTCTTCTCCTCCAAATCTCTTTTTATCCGAGTCACCACTTGATTGACCATGTTATATATTTTTTCGGGCTCTTCGCCTACAAAAAATTTTCCATCTTCATATAGAATCTTTCCGCGTATCATCGTCATCTTTACGTTCTGCTTGCTTCCGCTGTAAACAATATTCTTTATAATATCATTCAGCGGCTGCATATTCGGCTGGTGCAAATCAAACATAATTAAATCTGCATCCTTTCCCGCTGCAAGCACATCACTGTCAAAAAGCCTAAGTACCTTCGCTCCGTTTACCGTGGCCATACGAAGTACGTCCTTTGCTCCAACCGCTGCCGCATCCTTAGATACCGCCTTGCCAAGCCCGCTTACTAAGAACATTTCCCGGAACATATCCAGACAGTTATTACTCGCCGCACCGTCTGTTCCAATCGCAAGTGTAAGGCCATCTTTTAAGAACGTCCTCACCGGAATGATTCCGCTTGCCAGCTTTAAGTTAGAAGCTGCATTGACAATAACCGCAATATTTTTCTCCTTACATAATCTTCTGTCTTCCTCACTTAAATATACACCGTGATAAATACCACCGCCATGTTTAAAAAGTCCAAGCTTTACAAGATAGGCAAGCGGAGTATATCCTGTTTTCGCAACACAGGTCTCCACTTCATTCTCTGTCTCCGCATTATGTGTGAACACCGGCGCATGATACTCCTCCGCTAATATGGCTATTTCTTTCAAAATCTCTTCTGACGTGGTATATTCTGCATGAAATCCAAGCTGAAACTGTACTAATTCTTCCGAATCCCGATAATTCTGATACCACTCTTCCATCTGATTTACACTATGAGTGAAATCATTGACCGCACCTATGAGTACCGTCTTAAATCCCGTCTCTTTTGCCGCTTTTGCCATAGCATCCGGCGCAAGATACATATCCGCTGCGGCTGTGATCCCACTTGTCAGATATTCTAAAATCGCCAGTCTTGCACATTGATAAATGTCTTCTTCACCAAGAAGAGCCTCTGCCGGAAACACCTTCTCTTCGAGCCATTCTTTTAATGGAAAATCATCTGCAAAGGAGCGTAAAAACGTCATTCCCGAATGCGTATGGGCATTCTTAAATCCTGGCATCAAAAGATTGCCGCAAACGTCAATTTCTCTGTCCCACTCAATCATTTCTGACAATTTCAGATCTTCCTCCAAGCTGCCTACATACACTATTTTTTCATCTTTTATCCAGATTTCCCCCTCAATAATGGTGAGTGGTTCTTCCATCGTTAAAATTCTGGCATGATAAAAACGAATTCTCATTTCCTTTTACACTCCCACTTTGCGAATAATCTCTGTCACAAGCTTCTGAAATAGCGGTGCTTTCGCATCTGCCGTCTCCTGCACCTCTTTATGAGACAATGGCGCATCTGTCATACCGCAGGCAAGATTAGAGATACAAGAAATCCCACAGATACGCATTCCCATATGATTTGCGGCTATCGCTTCGCATGCTGTGCTCATGCCGACTGCATCTGCCCCCAAAATCCTTGCCATCTTCACTTCCTGGGGAGATTCATATGCCGGACCTGTAAATTGCAGATAAACTCCCTCTTTCAATATAATATTCTGTTCTTTTGCCGTCATTTTAATTAACTGCTGTAAATCCTTATCATAAATCGCACTCATATCCGGAAAACGCACTCCCAGTTCTTCGATATTTTCCCCAATCAAAGGCGAGGGTACGAAGCTTGCAATCTGGTCGGTGATCAACATAAAATCTCCCGCTGCAAACTCATAATTAACCCCGCCTGCCGCATTCGTCAAAAATAGTATTTCTGCTCCCAACTTCTTCATAAGCCGAATCGGAAGCACCACATCCTCCATCGGATATCCTTCGTAATAATGCACGCGTCCCTGCATCGCTACAACCGGAACCTCTGCCACATATCCGAAAACAAATCTGCCTTTATGTCCCGGGACCGTAGATATCGGAAAACCTTGGATATCTGCATAATCTAAAACCTGTTCTATCTGCATCGTCTCTGCATAATCACCAAGTCCTGAGCCAAGCACCAATGCCACTTTAGGTATAAATTGGACTTTCTCTCTTACGCTTCTGTAACACATTTCTAATTTTTCATATACCGCATTCATTTTTGATTCCCTCTTTCTGCGTTTTTCCAAAGATATGTATATTATAGCATCATTTTATAGAGAATATAATACAAAAGCTAAAAAGGCTGTAAAATCGGGAGGAATTTCACTTATGAATAAAAAAGCCAAAAACCTAAAAGAAAACGAAAAAATTATCGACGAATATGATTATCTTGCGAATGCTGCCACATCTATGGATTGCACAGGGCTAATTCCAAGCGCACCGAAATCTTCTGACGAATTGCAATCCTATCAAGAAATTTATCAGCATGGCTCACCAATCGGACGCGGAAAAATATTAGGTGATGACTAGCTAAGATGAACCTCCTCTGCACTTCTTGCATATACTGGCATAAAAAGCCCTGGAGGTCTTATGGCAAATCCTGTTTTTATTCCTGTAAGTGGAGTCATTGAAAACGTCACATCGGATCCTTCCGATTGCTGCCGTTTTACAGTGACACTCCGCAGCCAGGATATCATCACGAACATCATTATTACCGCAGATACTTACGTCATCAAAGAAATACGTCTAAGACGCGGTCTGTATGTCACTGCTTTCTATGATTCCAGCGTGCCGGTTCCTCTTATCTATCCGGCTCAGTATGAGGCGGTTGTCATCGGTCAGCACCGTCCAAACGAATTCATGGCATTTGGTTATTTTGATGAAAATCTCACTGCCGCAGACAATTCATTGCAGCTTAATCTCGGCATCACAACCAGCATCACTACTTGCAACGGTCAGACTTATGCTTGTTCTCCTGCCGGAAAACTACTTATCGTTTATTATTCTGTAACGACATTTAGTCTTCCGCCGCAGACAACGCCACACAAAATCATTGTCATGTGTTAAATAAAATTTGGAGGTTATTATGAAAAAACGTATATTCGCTTTTGCTCTCGTGATTGTATTAGTATGCACATCCTTACTTGCTTGTGGAAAAGAAGAAAAAGAAACATCTGCAAAACCCGCTGTTAAAACAGAAACCAACGAAGAAACAAAAAAAGAATTGAAAAAAGTAACTTTAAATGAAGTAGCCCACTCCATTTTCTATGCCCCAATGTATGTAGCCATTGAAGAAGGCTATTTTGAAGAAGAAGGCATTGACCTTACACTCGTAACTGGATTCGGGGCTGATAAAACTATGACGGCTGTACTCTCTGGAGAGGCAGATATCGGATTTATGGGTTCAGAGGCATCTATCTACACTTATAACGAAGGTGCCAATGACTATGTAGTAAACTTTGCTCAGCTTACACAGCGTGCCGGAAACTTTCTTGTAGCAAGAGAAGAAATGCCTGACTTTAAATGGGAAGATTTAAAAGGCAAGAAAGTACTTGGAGGAAGAAAAGGTGGTATGCCGCAAATGGTTTTTGAGTATATTTTAAGACAACAAGGGATTGATCCAGCAAAAGATGTAGATATCGATCAAAGTATTGACTTTGGTTCTACTGCAGCTGCTTTCTCTGAAGATCAGGGTAATTTTACTGTTGAGTTTGAGCCAGGCGCAACAACATTGGAATCTGCCGGCAAAGGCTACGTTGTAGCATCTTTAGGCGAAGATAGCGGTTATGTACCTTATACTGCCTTCTCCGCGAAGAAAAGCTATATAGATAAAAATAAAGATGTCATTCAAGGATTTACGAACGCCTTACAGAAAGGCATGAACTATGTAGGTGCGCACACACCAGAAGAAATTGCAAAAATAATCGCACCGCAATTCAAAGAAAATGACTTAGAAACCATTACCACAATCGTAAAACGTTACTATGATCAGGATACTTGGAAAGGTGATCTTATTTTCGAAAAGGAAAGTTTTGAACTTTTACAAGACATTTTAGAAGATGCACAGGAACTGGAAAAACGTGCGCCTTACGAAGATCTTGTAACAACTGAATTTGCAAAAGAAGCAGCAAAATGAAACATCGAGGTGTGTCTTCTTGGCAAGGCACACCTCTTCTTACAAATTCCTTGATTTCTCTTCACATTTTGTCTTTTTTCACCATTCTTCTTCATTGACGATATCTCAACTTTCAGTTTATAATATTTATAAATTAATACAACAGACAACTTTTAGAACTTACCGGAGGATAATTATGATTTATACATCTAATCAAAATGAACTTTCTTTCTCATTGCAACCATCTGCCCTTGCCGTTCAAGGCCTTCCGCCGTCTATGATTCAATACGCTAAAATTCTTCAAAAGCTCATATATAAAGACCATGTATTTCCTATCTCCCATACTGAACTCATTACTTTTTATCACTTTAACAAACAACTCCATGCGCTTTTTTCAGAAATTCTTCTGTCTTTTCAAACTAGCTTAAACTCCCTGATTGCCCATTATTTTTGTATACGCTTCGATCACTCCCCAGAATCCTATCTTGATATTGAACACTACGCTGTCGAACAAATACATCCCAAGCATATTATGCAGCTTATCCATAAAATTTCCACTTCATATCAAGTCTTCACAGAGATGTATCATCTTTCTCCCTCTTACAACTCCACCTGGCATTTTACACATACGCTTCCTTTTGATATTACTTCCGATATTTTTTACTGTTCTAAGTCCACCATACAAACACTCATTATGAAACACTATAACCTTGCTGACCAAAGAGAATTTTGCCACATTGTTCGTTTTCTTTTAGAGTTTCACATTTACTGTCAAAAACAGCAATGTCTTCCTGCATTTCGTTCAACACATAACAATTGCCTTGTTACCGTATTATGTTGTTTGCATCTCGTTATCCCCCAAAAAGAATTTCGTCATTTCTTATCTGATTTCTACCAACTCGTTTATACATTTTTGAAAAATTTTCCCATACTTGATGCACATATGCTTTTTGAGCTTATGAAAATTCCTCAAAACTCTGATAGCTTATTTTCCGATATTTTCCCAAATTTCATTTTTAAGACATGAAGAATTCGTATAATGCTAAAAAGAAGACACTTCTAGTGCAAAAAGGAGTGGTTCATTTTGAACCACTCCTTCCTTAAAGTAAAATATATTTTAATACGAATAAAATCGCAAGCACATACATCAGTGCACTGATTTTCTTACGATTTTCTTTTCCTGCTGCCACATTAATTATCACATAAGAGATAACTCCCATTGCTATTCCTTCGGAAATGCTATAGAAAAATGGCATTGCCGCGATACAGATAAAGCAAGGAATTGATTCTGCATAATTACTGAAATCAATATGAACAACATTTGTCAGCATATAGAATCCTACTACGATAAGAGCCGGCGCTGTCGCAAAAGAAGGAATTGCGAGGAAAATCGGTGACAAAAACAAAGCAAGTCCAAATAAAATTGCTGTTGTCACTGCCGTAAGCCCGGTACGTCCGCCCTCGGATACTCCGGATGCACTTTCTACAAAAGTCGTTGTTGTAGAAGTTCCAAGTACCGCGCCTGCCGTCGTCGCTACCGCATCCGCAAGAAGTGCACCTTTGATCCGAGGAAGCTTTCCATCTGCATCCAACATATTTGCCTTGGCAGATACCCCGATCAGCGTTCCAAGCGTATCAAACAAATCTACAAATAAGAACGCAAATACAATGATCAAAAATTCTCCTGAAAAAATTCCCTTTAGGTCCAGTTTGCCAAATACCGGTGCAAGACTTGGAATACTAAGGCCATTACTAAAATCCGGAAGCAGGCTATAAAAACCGATCTCTGGATTTGGTACATAAACACCTGACACCTGACAAATAATTCCAAGAATCCATGTAATCAGAATCCCCCATAAAATATTGCCTTTAATATTTTTTACTACAAGGATCGCAGTAATAATCACGCCTGCAATGGCAAGCAATACCGTGATTCCTACATCGCTCATAGCACCTTCTACACCTTTTGCCATATTGTATCCATCCAATGAAAACAGACTGACTAACGTAGAGCCGCCGATTACGATATTGGCATTTTGTAAACCGATAAATGCAATAAAAAGACCGATTCCAACACTAACCGCCGATTTTAAGTTCAAAGGGATCGCATTAAAGATTGCTTCCCTGATATTGAATAAAGATAAGACTATAAAAACGATTCCTTCTACAAATACTGCCGCCAATGCAAATTCCCAGCTATATCCCATCCCGATTACGACTGTATAAGCAAAATACGCATTCAATCCCATTCCAGGCGCCAGCGCAAACGGATAATTTGCTAAAAATGCCATCAATAATGTTCCAAGAAATGCCGCCAGTGCAGTTGCTGTGAATACGGCTCCCTGATCCATACCTGCCTCGGCAAGTATACTCGGATTAACCGCGAGAATATATGCCATTGTCATAAACGTTGTAATTCCTGCGATAATTTCTGTTCTGACATCTGTCTTATTCTCTTTGAGTTTAAAAATCTTTTCTAACATCTCGTACCTCCTTTGTCTCTCTCCTTATGGTTTCCATAGTAGAAAATTTCTATAAGTTTTCTTACTACATACCATAAATTTTAACAAACTCTAACAGATAAGTAAACTCCAAGAATTCATAAAAAGGCAATTTCTGAAAATTCTGATTTCTCATGATTCCCACTTTACAAACCGTTGACTTTTCTGACAAAACATGCTATTTTTATGTTGTATCATTATCGCATAGTTATATCTCCATCTAACTGCGGTTCATGTAATTATTTTGATTTACGGAGGTAGTGTATCATGAGCAGAGGAACTGTAAAATGGTTTAACAACCAGAAGGGTTATGGTTTCATTTGTGATGACGCTGGTAATGATGTATTTGTTCATTATTCCGGTTTGAACATGGATGGATTCAAAACTCTTGAAGAAGGACAGACGGTTGAATTCGATATCACAGAAGGCACCAAAGGTCCGCAGGCAACGAATGTTGTAAAATTATAATCAGAATTTTAATATATGTTTATATAAGCTCCATCATTTATATGAAAGCTATACTAGAATGACATGATTATGAACGTAAGCACAAATTGCGCATAAAAGGGAAACCAGATTATGGTTTCCCTTTTTGCATACTTTGATTCTTATAATTCATCCACAATTTTCAGTCCCGCTTCTTTTAGAAGTCTTACGGTCTCTTCATAGTCTTCTGCATGAAATACCATAACCGGCGCAAGACCATTTCGGATCACAAACGAATAAATATAATTAACATTGATTCCTTTTTCTGCAATCACTGCAAGCATATGGTTTAGATTACCTTGTTTGTCTTCAAGCTCCACACCAATAATATTCTGAATCCTTACAACAAATCCTTTGCTTGTCAGATAATCTTTCGCTGCTTCCGGCTCATCTACCACAAGACGCATGATCGCAAAATCCGGCGTATCAAAAGATGCAACCGCACGAATGTTAACGCGCGCTTCATTGATCGCAGTTGTCACACTCATAAGACTTCCTGCACGGTTTTCTACAAATACAGATAATTGTTTCATCGAATGCACCTCCTAGAGCTGATAGCCAACTTCAAATGCTTTTTTATTGATTTCAATTGTTTTTGGCGGCACAGTTCTTTCAATCACTTCATACCAAAGTTCCTTTGAAAAATCCATGTGCTGTGCTGCAATTCCAAGTACAATCATATTAAACACTCTGGAATTTCCCAGTTTTTTTGCTTCCTCGGTTGCATCTACCGTATATACGCGGTATTCCTTTGCAAGCTCTTCCAAAATACCTTCCGGGTATTTTGCCGCTCCAATCACAACCGGCATTGGATCGATTCTCCAGTCATTTGCAATGAGTGCACCGTCTTTTTTCAGATAATGAACGTAACGCAGCGCTTCAAGACGTTCAAATGCAATGATTACGTCGGCCTGACCTTCTTCTACGATTGGCTCTGCAACTTTATCGCCATAACGCACGAATGTTACAACGCTGCCTCCTCTTTGCGCCATTCCATGTACTTCAGAAAGCTTTACATCATATCCTCCGGCGATGGCAAGTCCGCCTAAAATTCTACTCGTAAGTAAGGTTCCCTGACCTCCTACACCAACAATCATAATATTTTTTGTCATCACCTATCACCCGCCTTTACTATCTCGATTGCACCAAATTTGCAAAGTGTCTCACAAAGTCCGCATCCGGTACACATTGTATCATCAATATGGATTGTTCCATCTTCATTCTTTGTCATAGCCGGGCATCCCGGTTTCATACACATACCGCATTTCTTACATTTGTCTGCATGTGCGATATACACTGGTTTCTTCGATTTGTCAAGAAGTACGCATGGCGTCTTCGTAATGATAACGGAAACCTCATCTTTCGCCGTCTCTTCTTTGACCACTTTCTCTAATTCTGCGATATCAAATGCGTTGATCTCAATAACATTCTTCACACCGATCGTTCTGCAAAGTGCAGGAATATCAATCGCATACGTCGGATCTCCCTGCAAGGTCTTTCCTGTTGCTGCATGATCCTGATGACCTGTCATTCCTGTTGTAGAATTATCGAGAATCATAACGGTTCCTGTGCCGTGATTATATACCATATTCATAAGTGAATTCACACCCGTATGTAAAAATGTAGAATCACCGATCACTGCTACCCAATTCTTCACATAATCTTTGCCTTTTGCTTTTTCCATTCCGTGAAGACTTGAAATACTTGCCCCCATACAGATACAGCTGTCCACCACGCTAAGCGGTGCAACGGCTCCAAGTGTATAACAGCCGATATCTCCTGCTGCATGAATACCTAATTTTTTCAGCACATGATATACACTTCTATGCGGACATCCAGGACAGAGAATCGGCGGACGCATCGGCACGCTTGCCGCAGCTTTTACTTCCACTGTCTCACCCAAGATCGCTTTTCTTAACATATTGGCACTGTATTCGCCTTGAATTGTTAAAATTTCTTTTCCAACCGCTTTGATTCCCCATGACCTTACTTGTTCTTCAATCACCGGCTCCAGCTCTTCCACAATATATAATGTATCTACCTTCGCTGCAAAGTCTTCGATTAATTTCTTCGGCAGCGGATGTACCATACCAAGCTTTAGTACGGACGCTTCCGGCATCGCTTCTTTGACATACTGATACGGAATACCACTTGTAATCACACCGATTTTTGTGTCGTTCATCTCTACCGTATTTACAGAGAGTGTATTTGCCGCTTCGGCAAGTTCATGCATGCGCTTTTCTATCTCGATATGGCGAGCCTGTGCATTAGCCGGCATCATTACATTCTTTGCTATGTTTTTTTCATATGTTTTATCTGGCATTTCCGTACGTTCACACAACTCTACCAACCCTTGAGAATGTGCGAGTCTTGTCGTTGTTCTAAGAATGAATGGACGGTCAAACTGTTCGCTCAAATCAAATGCAAGCTTCATGTATTCTTTTGCTTCTGCACTGTCAGACGGTTCTAATACCGGAACGCCTGCAGCATGTGCTACCATTCTTGTATCTTGTTCATTCTGAGAACTGTAAAGTCCCGGATCATCTGCCACCACAAGTACCAGACCGCCGTTTACGCCCATATAGGATACCGTATACAAAGGGTCGGATGCTACATTTAATCCAACATGCTTCATACACGCCATAGAACGCACACCGGAGATACTTGCTCCGATTGCAACCTCTGTCGCTACCTTTTCGTTCGGTGCCCATTCACAATACAAAGCGTCTTTATACTGTACCAGATTCTCACTGATCTCGGTACTTGGTGTTCCCGGATACGCAGCCGACACTTTTACGCCTGCTTCATATGCGCCTCTGGCGATAGCCGCATTACCAAGCATAATCACTTTTTCACTCATATTTTATAGTCCATCCTTTCGTAAATCTGTCACTCTCTTTGCTTTTCCTTCGAAACGCTGCAGAGAATTCGGCGCTACCAGCTTAATCTGTGTTGCCAAACCAAGCTGTGATTTCAGCCCTGCCTTAATCTTCTGCTCTAAAGCACTTAATTTTGTATAACTGTCAAGCAATCTGTCATCTACAAGTTCTACGGTAATCGTCATGACATCAAGACGGTTCTTACGTTCTACCAAAATCTCATAATGAGGTCCGATTTCTTCAATCTTCAGCAATACTTCCTCGATCTGCGTCGGGAATACATTAACACCGCGGACAACGAGCATATCATCCGCACGTCCGGATAGATTTTCCATTCTGCAAGTCGTTCTTCCGCAAGAACATGGCTCATAGAATAATCTTGTCATATCTCCGGTACGGTAACGAATCAACGGGATCGCTTCTTTTCCAAGACAAGTGATTACAAGCTCCCCTCGTTCTCCAGATGGAAGCACTTCCCCGGTCTTTGGATCAATGATTTCCGGAATGAACCAGTCTTCATTGATGTGCATTCCCTGTAATGCCTCGCATTCTCCTGCTACGCCTGGTCCGCAAAGTTCGCTCATACCATAGTTCTGAGTACAGAAAAAGCTGTCTCCCCATACACGATGCATCTCATCGCGCATCGGTTCTGTCATACCCTCGCCTCCAAATAAGCCGATACGAACTTTTAAGTCTTTCTGCGGATCGAGTCCTCTTCTTCTGATCTCCTCGCCCAGATGCAATGCATAAGACGGGGTCGCTACCAAAAGGGTTACCCCCATATCCTGCAAGAACATAATCTGTTTATTCGTATTGCCGGAAGACATCGGAATCACACTCGCTCCAACCTTCTCAAGACCTCCGTGCAATCCTAACGCTCCGGTAAACGTTCCATATCCAAAAGAAATCTGTACAACATCATCTGCCGTTGCCCCTCCCATGCATGCGATTCTTGCTACGTTGTTAAGCCACATCTCGAGGTCATTCCTTGTATAGCCAACCAAGGTCGGTTTTCCCGTGGTTCCGGAACTTGCATGAAATCTTACTAACTCTTTTTTATCAACTGCAAATAATCCCATCGGATAATTATCTCTAAAATCTGCTTTATATGTAAACGGTAATTTCTTCAAATCATCAAGACTTTGTATGTCTTCCGGCTTCACACCTGCTTCGTCCATCTTCGCACGATACGGAGCAACCTTCTCATAAATATAAGCCGCTGTCTCCTTCAGGCGCGTAAGCTGTATCTTTTCCAATTCTTCTCTTGGCAGTGTTTCCTCTTTTGCCCAGATCATAAACGTCTCCTCCTTGTTACTCTCAAAATTTACTAGCACTTGTTTTATCATACCACATTACTTTTCCAATTTAAAGCATTAATTTGAAAAATCACAAATCAAACAAAGACAGCTGATTAGAATCCGGCAAATCTCCAAACATTCCAAGATCCGCCATCAAATCAATAACGGTCTTACTCACCTTTGTTCTCTGTCTGAAATCATCTTTCGACAGATACGGCCCATCCAATGCCGCAAGTTCCACCGCATCAGCCGCTTTATCTCCCATACCTTCGATACTGGATAACGGAGGCATTAATTTTCCATCAATGATCTGGAACTTCGTTGCCTTAGCGCGATAAATATCAAGCGGCAAAAATTCATATCCCCTGGCGTACATTTCCTGCACGATCTTCATATCTTTTAAAGTAGCCTGATCTTTTTGTGTCAGGCTGTCCGCACGACGTTTATAGTCTTTCATATAATAATTCAGTTTTTCTTTTCCCTGACACATCAACTCATAAGAAAATGCCGTAGCACGGATACTGAAATAGGCTGCATAATAAGCAAGCGGATAATTCACTTTACAGTAAGCAATACGGTAAGCCATCATAACGTAAGCTGCCGCATGTGCTTTCGGGAACATGTATTTAATCTTCTTACAAGACCAGATATACCAATCCGGCACTCCTGCTGCGAGCATTGCCTCTTCCCACTCCGGTTTCAGGCCCTTTCCCTTACGCACACTCTCCATGATCGTAAAGGAAAGCTCACTGTCCATTCCGGTATTGATAAGATAAGTCATAATATCATCACGGGTACAGATCGCAGTGGAAATCGTTGCCTTTCCGCTCTCGATCAAAGCCTGTGCATTGCCAAGCCATACATCTGTTCCGTGAGACAGACCGGAAATACGTATCAGGTCTGATAATGTCTTTGGTTTTGTATCGACCACCATCTGGATAACAAACTCGGTTCCAAACTCCGGAATTCCAAGACATCCTACCGGACATCCATCGATATCTTCCGGCTTAATCCCAAGAGAACTCGTATCTGCAAACAAAGACATCACTCCCGGGTCATCCAAGCGTATTTTTTTCGCATCAAACGGCTCCCCGGTAAGCTGCTCTACCAGTTCTTCTAACATCTTGATGATGGTCGGATCATCGTGACCGAGAATATCAAGCTTTAACAAGTTATGGTCAATAGAATGATAATCAAAATGGGTCGTCACAATATCCGTATTCATATCATTTGCCGGATGCTGTACCGGCGTAAAAGAGTTAATATCCTCTCCTAACGGAAGTACAATAATTCCACCCGGATGCTGCCCGGTACTTCTGCGAATCCCCGTACAGCCCTGTACGATACGGTCAATCTCACAGTTTCGCTTTTTATTATTGCGTTCCTCATAATAATTCTTTACATATCCAAATGCCGTCTTATCGGCAAGCGTTCCAATCGTTCCGGCACGATACGTCTGCCCGTCACCAAAAATAACTTCCGTATATTTGTGCGCATTACTCTGATAATCACCGGAGAAATTAAGGTCGATATCCGGCTCCTTATTCCCTTTGAATCCAAGGAATGTCTCGAAAGGAATGTCAAATCCATCTTTGACAAGTGGCTCTCCACACACCGGGCACACCTTATCTGGCATATCCCATCCACAGCCTCCCGCAAACTTACGCACTTCCTCCGACTCAAAATCACTGTAAAAGCATTTCTTACAATAATAATGGGGACTCAAAGGATTTACTTCTGTAATCCCGGCCATCGTCGCCACGAACGACGATCCTACAGAACCACGAGATCCTACCAAATATCCATCATCATTTGATTTCCACACCAGCTTCTGCGCTATGATATACATAACCGCAAACCCATTTGATATAATGGAATTCAGCTCTCTCTCCAAACGCTCCGTTACAATCGACGGCAGCTTTTCTCCATACATACTATGCGCCTTATCATAACAAATCTTACGCAAGGTCTGATCGGAATTCTCAATGACCGGCGGACATTTATCCGGACGGACCGGAGCAATCTTCTCCACCATGTCTGCGATAAGATTCGGATTATCAATCACGACTTCATGCGCCTTTTTAGAGCCAAGATATGCAAATTCCTCTAACATTTCCTCCGTAGTCCTAAGATACAGCGGAGGTTGGGTATCCGCATCTGCAAATCCCTTCCCGGCCATGATAATTCTTCGATACATCTCATCCTTCGGATCCAGAAAATGTACGTCGCACGTAGCAACCACCGGCTTTTTGAATTCCTCTCCAAGCTTCACGATCCGTCGGTTCAGGTCTTTGATATCCTCCATGGACTGTACCATGCTGACGCGTTCACTTTCTATCATAAACGCATTGTTGCCAAGCGGCTGAATCTCCAGATAATCATAGAAATCTACGATCTTGGCAATATTTTCCGCAGACTTGTTATTCAAAAGCGCCTGATATAATTCTCCCGCCTCACAAGCGCTTCCTACGATCAATCCTTTTCGGTAACGATTCAGCTCGCTCTTTGGAATGCGCGGTCTTCTACCGTAATATTCCAAATGTGACATCGATACCAGACGATACAGATTAATACGTCCTTCATCCGTTGCCGCCAGAATAATCACATGATACGTCGGCAGTTTACGGATCGCATTCGGATTGAGATTCCCAAACTGATTTACGCCTTTTAAGGTTGTAATCTCACGTTCCTTTAACATTGCCACAAATTTCACGAAAATTTCCGCTGTCGCTCCTGCGTCATCTACCGCACGATGATGACTTTGCAAAGAAACATTCAACGCTTTTGCCACTGCGTCCAGCTTATATTTGGAAAGGGTTGGCATCAATACCCGCGCGAGCGCTACCGTATCTACTGACACAAAATCCGGTACAATATCTTGATAACGGCAGTTCTGCTCGATAAATCCTACGTCGAACCCTGCATTGTGAGCGACCAATACTGCCCCTTTTACAAATTCCAAAAACTGCGGCAGCACTTCCTCTATACTCGGTGCATCCATCACCATCTCATCGGTGATGCTGGTAAGCTTCGTAATCTGAAATGGAATCGGAATACCGGGATCGACAAAGGTACTGAACTTTTCTGTGATCTCTCCGCCTTCAACCTTTACCGCACCTATCTCGATAATCTTATCTTTGATCGAACTAAATCCTGTCGTCTCAATGTCAAACACCACATAGGTATCATCTAATGATTCGTCCGATGCATTGACCGCAATCTCCGTCAAATCATCCACCAAATATCCCTCTACTCCATAAATCACCTTGAACGGATCCTCTTTATCAAGTCTTTCGATATAATGATTCGCGTCGGTAAAGGCCTGTACCACGCCATGGTCGGTGATTGCAATGGCTTTATGCCCCCAATCATGGGCGCGCTTTACGATGTCCGAGACCTCGGATACTCCATCCATGTCGCTCATCTTCGTATGACAATGAAGTTCTACTCGCTTCTCCGGATAAGTATCCTTTCTCGGCACACGAAAGTTTGCAGCCCTCTTGATTCCCACAACGGATGCAATCGTCAGTTCACTGTCAAATCTATCAATGGTCGTCACACCCTTTAATTTTACAAAAACGCCCTTCTTAAGCTCGGAAATAATCTCCGGCAGATGTTCATTTCTCACGAACATTTTTACCATAATCGTATCCGTGTCATCCGTGACAGCGAACATAAGAATCGTCTTTTCGTTGCGGATCTCCCTCGTATCAAAGCTGATAATCTGTCCTCGGATCGTGATCTCGCCCATCTCTCCTTGCACTTCTTTTAATTCGATTGTCTCATCATCAAAATTCTTTCCATAGATAAGATTCGGATCATCATCTCGTTTCGCAGGATAGTAATCTCTCTTCTGGAATGTTCTCGCACCGGAGAAACCATTGTCCTTTTTCGCTGCTGTTTTTTCCGACTCTTCTTTTTTGGCTTTCTGCTCTTCTTTTTGTTCTTCTCTGTGTTCTTTGCGAAGCGCCGCATTCTTCTCTACGATGGCATTGACTTCTTGTTGGAGCTGGATTTCATTTAGCTTTTTATGCTTATTCATATCCGTTTCCGTATAAGACACCTCAATCTGCACCGGCATCCCAAAACGCTCTTCGTAAATTTGCCTCAAAAGCTCTATGATTGCATCCTGCTTTCCCTTCGCCACAATGCTGTTTTCTAATTGCAGCATCAGTATATTTCCATCCCGGAATGCATATGCTGCATTCTGAAACATATTCCGCTCGATTATGCTATGCTCCGAAAGCTCATAAAGAATACTTTCCCGATATTCATTCAGCAGATTCTCCGGCGTATACTGCCCGGAAAGCTGATATTTTTCTACGATTCGAATATCAATCTGAGTCATTCCAAGCAACTGATCTTTTATCGCCTGCTCCATCTGACGGATTTGTTTTTTCTGAATCAAATGCGTGGCAAATATATGTATTTTCAGATGAGTTCTTTCCCGGTTTGTCGTCACTTTGGAAACTTCTGCATTTTCAAATAATGTTAGAAGATTCCCCTTCACATGCAGCGTCGGAAACACCTCAAAAAATAACTTTGTCATAATCCCTTACTCTTTCCAGTTCAATAATTCTTCCCTTAAGCATGGCAAAAGTTCTTCTTCTTTTACCTTCTTGATAATCTCGCCCTTTTTGATAAGCAATCCTTCACCGATTCCTCCTGCGATTCCGATATCTGCCTCTTTCGCTTCTCCCGGACCATTTACGACGCATCCCATAACCGCGACTTTAATATCGAGCGGAATATCTGCCACCATTGCTTCCACTTTATTCGCAAGACCTATCAGATCAATCTTTGTTCTTCCGCAGGTCGGACAAGATACGACTTCGATACCGCCTTTTCGAAGCCCTAAGGTTTTTAGAATCAGCTTTGCGGATTTAATTTCTTCAATCGGCGCTCCCGTCAAAGACACACGGATAGTATCTCCGATACCCTGATGCAAGATGATACCAAGCCCAATAGAGGATTTGATATTTCCGGATAAAATCGTTCCCGATTCTGTGATTCCTACATGCAGTGGATACGGACACTTCTTGGCAATAAGCTCATGTGCGCGCACACACATAAGTACGTCTGAAGATTTAATGCTGACCACAATCTGGTCGTAACCTAATTCTTCTATAATACGTACTTTATCAAGCGCACTTTCCACAATTCCTTCTGCGGTTACGCCTCCATATTTTTCTACCAGTTCTTTTTCCAGCGAGCCGCTGTTTACCCCGACACGAATCGGCACCCCGTACTCTTTTGCCTTTTCCACAACTGCCCTTACGCGGGAAATATCACCGATGTTGCCCGGATTGATACGGATCTTATCCGCTCCGTTCTCAATTGCCGCAATCGCAAGACGATAGTCAAAATGAATATCCGCAACAAGTGGAATATGTATCTGTTTTTTGATTTCCTTTAAAGCTTTCGCTGCCTCCATCGTCGGTACGGCACATCGGATAATCTCGCACCCTGCTGCCTCCAATTCTAAAATCTGCGCCACCGTAGCTTGTACATCTTCCGTCTTGGTGTTTGTCATAGACTGGATTGCCACCGGATGCCCGCCTCCGATCTTACGATTTCCTATCTGAATTACTTTCGTGTCTGTTCTTTGAAACATCGTCTTACCCCTTTCGTCATTCTTTGATTCATCTAATAACAAAGTGGGCAAGCCCACTTCAACTCCCCCCATCTCTTCATTCATGAGGGGCTTGCACGCTTTGCGCGCCGAGCGTGGTCAGCTTTTGCTGACTGCCTCCGCTCACGCGAGTGCGTATCCTCCCGGAGGGTTTTATGATATAGGAAAGTACGAACTTTCCTATATCATAACAAAAGAATGTGCGAAAGCACATTCTTTATTTTTTCACAAATACCAGCTGCTCTCCATATTCCCTCTCTGTCAATGTCAGCCGGTCATCTTCCATACTATACTCAAATGTTGTCGTAATCATACCAAGCGCAGATTTTAACCCGCTTTCTTCGATACCCTCTCCTAATGCTTGTGCTGCTTCCTGAAGCTTTTCATCCTCTGTTTTGATGGTAAGCGTCTTTGCATCCTTATCCATCGTATAAGAAAGTTCTACTTTTGCATCCGTATCACCCAGAAGTTCTGCATAGTCTGCCACGATGATATCCTTTTTGATCGTAAGCACAAGATCAATATCCTCACCTTTCCATATTCCCTCGATCGGATTGCCGGTGAATAACCTTATAAGCATAAAAGCGCCAATCAAAATGATTAAAACCGTACATGCCATCGTAACTATTCCAAAGACACGGCTTCTCTTTTCCTCATCATTTTTTGCAATCATCATATCTACAAATCCTTTCGGTTTTCCTCTCTTTTCTATTAAAATTATAATAGAAATCCTTTTATCCTGTCAACGCCTTATCTTTGCATATATTCCCCAAGAAATGCAAATAATTCTTCCATCTCTTCTCTTGTTCCAATCGTAATGCGAAGATACTCTTTTGTCCTTGCACCGCCAAAATAACGCACATAGATATCATGAGCTTTGAGCGCCTCAAAAAGTTCTTTCGCATCATATTCTGGATGCGTTGCAAAGATAAAATTCGCCTTAGAATCCGGGAACCAAAATCCCAACTTGCTAAGCTCTTCTTTTGCCCACTCTCTGGTATCGATGATTTTTTGCACCGTCTCCTCAAAATAAGCTTTATCTTTGACGGCTTCCACACCACAGTCAATCGCTGGGATACTCATCGTATAAGAATTGAAAGAATACTTTGCATTATTTAAATATTCAATCAAAAGCGGGCTGCCAATCGCATATCCGATACGCATACCTGCCATGGAACGTGCTTTGGAAAACGTCTGAACCACGATCAGATTTTCATATCTTTCCAATAATTCCATCGCTGATTTTCCCGCAAAATCAACGTATGCCTCGTCCACGATCACAACAACATCCTGATTGTGTGTCAGGATATCCTCCACAAATGCAAGGTCTTCAAAAATACTGGTTGGTGCATTCGGATTCGGAAAAATCACACCGCCATTTTCTTTGTAATAATCTTCTCTCTTAATACGAAAATCTTCATCCAACTTTGGACATTCATATGGAATATGAAATAATTCTGCCCATACTTTATAAAAAGAATACGTAAGATCCGGAAATAAAATCGGTTTCTCTGAATTAAAAAATGTTAAAAAACACATTGCAAGCACATCATCGGAACCCACACCTACGAAAACCTGATTTTCGTTCACTCCATAAAAATCTGCAAGTCCTTTTACAAGCCTTCCCACTGCCGGATCCGGATAGAGACGCATCTTATCTGTATCCATCTCCTTTAATACCTTTGCTACTCCTGGCGCCGGAGGATATGGATTCTCATTCGTATTCAATTTAATGACTTTTCGCTGTGGCTGTTCCCCCGGAACATACGGTTCTGCTTTGCGAATATTTTTTTCAAATTCCTTCATTTTTCTTCCTCCTGTGTGAACTCCTCTGTTGTATCTTCTAGAAATATTCCTTCGCAAGCTCTTTGAACTTCGGAAGCGCATTCACGATCGTCTCATAGGCTACGCAATATGCAAGACGTACAAATCCCGGGCATCCAAAGGAGCTTCCCGGAACAAGCAAGAGATTGTATTTCTTTGCCGCCTGGCAAAATACCTTCTCATCTTCTATCGGTGCTTTCATAAACAGATAGAAGGCGCCTTCTGGTTTGATGCAGGAAAATCCACATTCCAAAAGTCCGTTATAGAGAGTCTCTCTGTTCCTGTCATAATATGTAATATCTGTTTTTGCATCAAGACATTTTGCGATCACTTTCTGCTGTAAGGTTGGTGCATTGACAAATCCAAGAATCCGATTTGCCACATTTGCCGCCGAAATCACATCTTCACTGTCTTTTACTTCATCCGGAATCACAAGATATCCGATACGTTCTCCCGGCAAAGATAAAGATTTGCTGTAAGAATATCCTACGATCGTATTTGCATAATATTTCGTAAGATACGGCACTTCTACTCCATCGTACACAAGCTCACGGTATGGCTCATCAGAAATAAGATAAATCTCGCTTTTGTACTCTTCTTGTTTTGCTTCCATAATCGCAGCCATCTTTTTAATTGTCTCTTCCGAATAAACAACCCCGGTCGGATTATTCGGCGTATTTACAATAACCGCCTTCGTCTTCGGCGTAATCTTTGCCTCGAATTCATCAAGCTTTGGCTGAAACGTCTGCGTATCCGGAGATATCTCCACCAATACGCCGTCAAAATTGGCCACATAACTTCTGTACTCGCCAAAATACGGGGCAAATACGATGACCTCGTCACCCGGATTGAGCAGCGTCTTTAAGATCACATTCAATCCTCCGGCTGCACCTACTGTCATCGTAATATTTTTCGCTGCAAATGCAGTGCCAAATCTTTCATTGAGCGAATCTGCTACTGCTTTTCTTACTTCCTCGTAACCTGCATTACTATTCGTATAGCCATGCACTGCAAGCGGGTCTTCTTCCAAAATCTCTAAAATTGCCTGTTTTACCGCTTCCGGCGCCGCTACATTTGGGTTGCCAAGACTAAAATCAAACACGTTTTCCTTTCCGTAAATTGCCGCAAGACGGTTTCCCTCCTCGAACATGGCTCGGATTGCCGAACTATTTGCTACCAGATGTTCCATTTTCTTTGCTATCATATTACTTCTGTCTCCTTTACTGTTTTATTCTCGCGATTCCTTTTTCTATCAAAAATACCGGCCTGTACGAAAGTTTTGCCTTACGAAGCCCTTCTGCACCTGTGTCTTCCTCACGGTTCACATACAGATAATCCATGCATTCATGCTGCACAAACTGCTGGTTGATCATAGGATATGCGCCTTCCACATCGGCAAATGCTTTCTCGATATGCACGACAAAGGTATCCTCACATATCGGTTCTCCCATCGTAAATGCGACAATCTCTCCATTCACTCTCAAAAGCCCGCCTACCGCGCCAAGCTCTTTAAACAGACGCAGGGAATTCATCGTCACACACATCTCGGAATTCTTCTCTTCGTCTTCCTCGCAGCCGTTTTGCTGACGCCATTTTAATGCCATCTGGAAACACTCCTCCAGATTCTCTTCACTCAAGCTCTCATAAGACCAATCATCATACATCGCCTTGAATTTATTAATGTGGTTCCTCTTTCCATGCAGCTTCTTACCCGAAAGCGTCGCAAGCTTTTCCGTCTCATATATATAATCTGCGATATCTCTATTATATTCCATCTCGAACATTCCCGGGAACAGCTCCTCTAACTGCTCGGCCTGCTCCTCAGTTACATTATGCATAGCAAACGGCACAGCGTTCTCACGACTATATTCCATCAATACCTCAATCGCCCTTTTAATATCTTCCTTCTCACCTGCCGGATAAGTAAAGGTAAACTTCTTCTCATCCTTCGACTGGAACACAAGCGTATCCTCGATCACCGCATATCCAACCCCGTAGAACCTTGCCCACAAAAATACATTGATAAATGTACGTTCACAGCTTCTTGACGGGTATGTCCTAAAATAATGTTCAATCAGCTCTTTGTCTTCCAGCTGAGGTCTCTTAAATTCTAATTCCATAAACACCTGCCCCTTTGCACCCTTAAACTACTTTCTTCTCTTTTCAAACTGTTCTTTAGTATACCACATTTTTTAACATTTGTCTCATGCAAAAAGAGAACGTAGATTAAAAAGCTACGTTCCCCTTTCAATTAATTCTCCTGCAATTTTGCCAATTTCGCTGCCTGGTCGGCTGCGATACATGCATCAATAATCTCCTGGATATCACCGTTCATGATCTTATCCAGTTTATATAAAGTCAAACCGATTCGATGGTCTGTCACACGTCCCTGAGGGAAGTTGTATGTTCTGATTTTCTCGGAACGGTCCCCGGTACCAATCTGGCTCCGTCTCGCTTCTGCTTCTGCATCATGTGCCTTCTGGCATTCGATGTCATAGAGCTTTGCACGAAGCAGTGCAAATGCCTTCGCCTTATTCTGGAGCTGTGATTTTTCTGTCTGACTATACACGACGATGCCTGTTGGGTAATGCGTAAGTCTTACCGCGGAGTCAGTTGTATTGACGCACTGTCCTCCGTTTCCGGACGCACGCATAACATCAATACGAATGTCTTTTTCGTTGATTTCCACATCGACCTCTTCTGCTTCCGGCATCACCGCCACGGTAATGGTAGAGGTATGGATTCGTCCGCCGGATTCTGTTTCTGGCACACGCTGTACACGATGTACGCCAGACTCATATTTCATTACAGAATAAGCGCCTTTTCCGGTAACCATAAAGGTTACATATTTCATGCCGCCGATACCGATTTCTTCCATCTCCATCGTCTCGACTTTCCAACGTCTTGCTTCTGCATAATGTACATACATACGATAGATTTCTGCTGCAAACAGCGCTGCCTCATCTCCGCCTGCGCCGGCACGGATTTCCACGATAACGTTCTTCTCATCATTCGGGTCTTTTGGCAGAAGAAGGATCTTAAGCTCACGTTCTAATTCTTCCACACGTTTTTTGGAATCATTGAGTTCCTCTTTTGCAAGCTCACGCATCTCTTCATCGCTTTCTTCTTCTAACATAAGAAGACTGTCCTCGATCGCCTGCTTACTGCTTTTATATTCTTTATATGCTTCTACGATTGGCGTCAAATCATTCTGTTCTTTCATAAGTTTTCGAAAACGCGCAGGATCATTTGCTACGTCCGGCTCCTGCAGTTCGCTCATAAGCTCTTCATAGCGAATGATCAAATCTTCTAATCTGTCAAACATTTCTATTTTCCTCCTATTTCTCCTGACTATTGTACATGGCAAATACAACCCGGTCAAGTCCTGCCAAGTCTTTTTTCACACCGATATGCGTAAATCCATTTTGCCTTAAGACGGTGCTCACGTCTTCTGCCTGGTCATGTCCGATTTCAAATAAAATCCAACCATTCTCCTTCAGAAACGGAACACATTCATTTACAATTCTTCTATAGAAATAAAGACCATCTTCTTTCCCATCCAACGCAATTCTTGGGTCATGCAGTCTTACTTCTTCTTCCAGCTCTTCAATCACCGCAGTCCTGATATACGGCGGATTCGAGGTAATAACATCAAATGTTCCTTCCACCTCTGTGAACAGATCGCTCTTTGTCCACTTCGTCTTTGCTTCCAGCATTGCTCCATTTTCCCTTGCAACCTGCAATGCTCTTGCAGAAATATCCACACCCATAGCTAACGAAAGCATATTGGCACCGTATGTTTGTTCCAGCATTTTTTCTATACTGATTGGAATACAGCCGGAACCGGTACACATGTCAAGCACAGTAAGGTTCATGTCTTCTTTTGATATCTGTCCTTTCAGGGCCTTTTCCTGCATCTTTTTTTCCAATACTGTAATCGCCGTATCTACGAGTATCTCCGTATCCTGTCGCGGAACAAGCACATGCTCATTGACTTTAAATTTCAGCCCCATAAACTCCTGCTCTTTGGTCAAATGTTGCAGCGGAATCCTTTTTCCGCGCTGCCTTAACAATTCCAGATACTTTGCCTTTTGATTTTCTTCTATCGCTTCATCTGCACGCATGAAATATGCGGTTCTGTCAAATCCAGTCACATATTCCATCAAAAGCCATGCATCCACCTTATAATCTTTTATATCGCTTTCATTTAGAAATGCTTCTCCATAACGGCACAGTTCTCTATACGTCATGAACAGCCTCCCCAAAATTCTCTTCTCTGTAAGCCTCCCAGTCAAATACCGCTTCTACCGCACGAATCGCAACCTCGATCATATCGTCTTCCGGCTCTTTCGTTGTAATCTTTTGAAGCATCAACCCTGGTATGCTTAACGTCCCGATAATTTTATTCTCGCTATTTCCAGCCCATTTGATCAGTTCATAAGAAATACCTGCTATGACAGGAACCAGCAGGATTCTTGCAATTACATTCCAGACTCCCGAATCAAAACGCACAAAAAAATGCAGTATAATACTTACAATCATAACAAACAAAAGAAAACTTGTTCCGCAGCGTCTGTGTAATCTGGAACTTTTCTTGACGTTTTCTACCGTAAGTTCCAAGCCATGTTCAATGCAATTAATGCATTTGTGCTCGGAGCCATGATACATAAATACGCGCTTGATATCTTTCATCTGAGAAATCATAAGTATGTAGCCAAAGAAAATCAAAATCTTAATGATGCCTTCACATACAGCAAACATGCCTGCCGACAAATCAAATCGTTTAAGAAAAGTCGTCAGCACATATGGCAATACCATAAAAATAGCTACTGCGAACACAATCGAAAACGCAATGGTTCCTCCCATCATAAGCTTTTCCTGTTTTTCCTGCTTTCTTAATTCCGCTTCTGTAAGTGCTTTCTCCGGCTCCTCTTCGTCCTCCCAGAAACTTGCAGAATACATAAGCGTGCTCATCCCCAGTACGAGAGAATCCACAAAACTGAAGATTCCTCTGATAAATGGAATCTTTTTTATCTCTCCAAGCTTTTTTGCCACGCCTTCATATGTATCTACCTTCACTTCAATCTCACCGTCCGGCTTTCTTACCGCAACGGCATATTCTTCTTCATTTTTCATCATGATGCCTTCTAAAACTGCCTGGCCGCCGATATTTGATGATTTCATATAAGACTCCTTTGAACAAAACTATTTCTTATCACATTCCTTATTATATGAAAAGAAGGACTGCCAAACGGCAATCCTGTCTTAATTGTTCATTCTTATTTGATTCCGTATTTTTTGTTGAACTTATCTACACGTCCGCGAGCCTGAGCTGCTTTCTGCTGACCTGTGTAGAATGGATGACATTTAGAGCAGATTTCTACGTGGATATCTTCTTTTGTAGAACCTGTCACAAATGTGTTTCCACAGTTACATGTTACAGTTGCCTGATGGTAATTTGGATGTATTCCTTCTCTCATGATTTTCACCTCGTTATTCTATATTTCTCATTCACGCGAGGCCCCATGCCTTCGCAAGTTGTCTTGCAGCCGGTGGCTGCCTGCATGTATTGTCTTTTCTAAACAGCTTTGTTATTGTATCATAATTCCTTTACATTTGCAAGCTGTTTTCTAAGAAATTCATTTTTTCGGGAAATTTCTTATCACATCAAAATTCTTATACAAGTTTTGTCTTTTTCACGACTTGAATAAATTCTTTATTGTTCTTTGTTCTTGCAAACATATTGAGAATATTGTCAATCGCTTCATCCGTTTTCATGCCATTTAACGCACGGCGCATCACAAATACTGCCTCTTGTTCTTCCTGCGTAAGGAGCAGATCTTCTCTTCTGGTACTGGATTTTGGTATATCAATCGCCGGAAAGATTCTCTTCTCGGATAATTTGCGGTCAAGCACTAGTTCCATATTACCGGTTCCTTTGAATTCTTCGTAAATGACATCATCCATCTTGCTTCCTGTCTCTACAAGCGCAGACGCAAGAATTGTAAGACTTCCACCCTCTCTCATATTTCTTGCAGCACCGAAAAAGCGCTTTGGCATATGCAGTGCGGCCGGATCAAGACCTCCTGACAAAGTTCGTCCACTTGGCGGAACGGTCAAGTTATATGCTCTTGCAAGCCTTGTGATACTGTCAAGAATGATCATGACATCTTTCTTATGCTCTACGAGACGTTTTGCACGTTCTATTACCATCTCAGATACACGTTTGTGGTGTTCCGGAAGCTCGTCAAATGTGGAATAGATAACTTCTACATTTGGTCCTTCGATAGTCTCTTTAATGTCCGTAACTTCTTCCGGGCGTTCGTCAATCAGAAGAATGAGCAGATGGACTTCCGGATTATTCTTCTGTACGGAAAGCGCTACTTCTTTCAAAAGTGTTGTTTTTCCGGCTTTCGGAGGAGATACGATCATTCCCCTCTGTCCCTTTCCGATTGGGGAGAGCAGATCTGCTACTCGCATCGCCACGGAACTTCTTTCGTTTTCCAGGCGCAGCCTTTCGTTTGGAAAAATTGGAGTCAGATCTCCAAAATCTCTTCTCTTGCTTGCCTCTGCCGGATGAATTCCATTGATTCTTGTTACATATAAAAGCGCACTGAATTTCTCAGACTGCGTCTTGATTCTCGTATTTCCGGAAATAATATCACCTGTTTTCAGATTAAATCTTCGAATCTGCGATGGAGATACATACACATCATTCTCCCCTGGAAGGTAATTCTCACTTCGTATAAATCCATATCCATCCGGCATGACTTCCAAGATACCATTCGCTGTCAACCCGCTATCCAACTGTTCGATATCCATTGTTCCTGACTTTTCACTTTTAATTTCTTCTTTTACTTCTTTCACGCTGTCTTTTTCATCTTCTGCCAGCATTGCCTGCACAAGTTCAGCTTTTTTCAACGTTGAAATACCTCTTAATCCACGAGCCTTCGCCACATCACGCAATGCAGTAAGCGATAACGATTCATATTTTTCCTTCATATATTTATCCTTTCTTACATTTATTTTTCATTTTATCCAAATTCTCTTTTTGTATTTTCATGGGGATCTTTGTCCGACAAGACTTCTGATATAACGTATGAAAGGTATTATACACTATTTCTTTTAAAATAGAAAGTAAATTTTTCAGTTGATTTTTACTTAAGCATTCGGTTGATTTGCCTTTCGGATAATGCTATCATATGATAAGATATTTTTATTAAGGCAATTTTTCAGAATCATTTTTCAGAAAGGAAACGGATATATTTGACAAGCCACTTATTTTATTGGGGAGAGAAACGCTATCACTCTCTTGACTACGAACTGAAAAAGATTTACGGACAAAAACTTTATAAATTGTCTCTAAATGGTGGAATGACCTGTCCAAATCGGGATGGAACCTTGGGAAACCGCGGGTGTATCTTCTGTAGTGCAGGTGGTTCCGGAGATTTTGCCGGAAATGCGTCTGCTTCTATTAAAGAGCAGCTTATCTCACAGAAGAAAAAAATCTCTGAAAAATATAACGGGAACGGTTATATCGCTTATTTTCAGGCATACACTAATACTTACGCACCTATCTCCTATCTGGAACGCATTTTTACAGAAGCCCTAGCTGACCCGGAGATAAAGATTTTATCAATTGCTACAAGACCCGACTGCCTTGACGATGAAATTCTTGCATTGCTTTCCAGATTGAACCAGCAAAAACCTGTATGGATTGAGCTTGGGCTGCAGACAATTCATGAAACGTCCGCTTCTTTCATCCGACGAGGTTATCCGTTGTCGGTGTTTGAGGATGCGCTAGACCGTCTTCATACTATCGGAATTCAGGTAATTGTCCATGTGATTCTCTATCTGCCTGGCGAAACCGCAGAGGACATGCTTGCAACGATTTCCTATCTAAATCATTGTAAGATCCAGGGAATCAAGCTGCAGCTGCTTCATGTGCTGGACGATACCGATCTTGCCGGCTATTATATGCAAACTTCGTTCCATCTTCCGGATATGGAAGAATATTTTCATACTCTGGGTCTTTGTCTTGCACACTTAAATCCGGATATCACCGTTCACCGGCTAACTGGTGATGGGCCGAAATCTCATTTGATTGCACCTCTTTGGACCGGCAGCAAACGCTATGTGCTTAATCAATTACAAAAATATTTAAAAGAACACAATATCCGGCAAGGCATGGATTACCTACCGGATTAGAAAGGACTCTTATGACGGATACATTTACACTTTATAAACTAATGATTCTCTATATGTTAAAGAAAATAGATTTTCCTCTTACGAATGGACAGATTTCTGAATTTATTTTAGACAAAGGTTACACCACCTACTTTAAACTCCAACAAGTGATTTCTGAAATGGTAGAATCCGGACTTTTGCGCGAAGAACAACTCCATAGCCGTACCTTTTATCATCTGACAGATGAAGGTGCACAAACCATCAAATTCTTCCACAACAAAATTTCCCCAGAAATCCAGACCGATATCGACACCTTTCTCTGCGAAAAACGTTACTCTTTAAAAGATCAAGTATCGGTAAAAGCAGACTATTTTCGCAACGAAAACTTTGATTTCTCCGTTAAATGTCAAGCCATCGAGGACGGCTCACCCCTTATCGACCTTATGCTCACCGTTCCTTCGGAAAATGAAGCCAAGACAATCGCAACCAACTGGACACAACGAAGTCAAGACGTCTATGCTGCTATCATGGAAAAACTACTCTAAAACCATCGGTCTAAAAACCGTCAGTCTAAAAACCGTCAGAGGGTTTTTAAAAAGCCTCTGACGGTTTTTTTGTAATCGCTTACTTTTCTTTTCATTTCTAAAGATTCTTCTTGTATTTGTCATACAATTTATTTTCTTTATTTTTAAGTATATATTGGTATCCTCTATCCCCGTCAAATCACTATTTTTTGATTTGTTAGCTCAATTTTACCCAAAACACTCTTTTTGGTGTTTTTTCTATTTCTCATTTTTTTAATTCCCCTTGTTTATTTGCATTATTATTGTCAGAATTGTGTCAAACACTAAATTAGCGTCAGAGGGTTTTTAAAAACCCTCTGACGCTAATTTAGCAAGCCATGCCTGAATCTGTTTTTCATATCCGTTTTCACTTGCTTCGTAAAACTTCGTCCCCAGAATTTCAGATGGCATATACTGTTGTTTCACATAATGATTTGGATAATTATGCGCATATTTATAACCGGTTCCATGTCCGAAATTTTCTGCGCCTTTATAATGCGCGTCTTGCAAATGTGGCGGTACACTTGTTTTATATTGACGAATATTTTCCATTGCGCTGCTGATTGCATTGACTGCAGAGTTACTTTTTGGTGCAGTTGCAACATATAATACTGCCTGAGATAATATAATTTGTGCTTCGGGCATTCCAATTCGTTCAACTGCCTGCGCTGCAGATACTGCAACCGTAAGTGCCATTGGATCTGCGTTTCCGACATCTTCTGCCGCACATATCATAATTCTTCTTGCAATAAATTTGATGTCTTCGCCTGCGTAAAGCATTTTAGCAAGATAATATACTGCCGCATCCGGGTCGGAGCCTCGCATACTTTTGATAAATGCAGATATGGTATCATAATGATTATCACCAGTTTTATCATAACGGACTACGCGTTTCTGAATACATTCTGACATTACCTCTAACGTCAGATGGATTTTGCCGTCTTCGCTACGCTGCGTCGTCAAAACACCAAGTTCCACAGCATTGAGTGCAGATCTTGCATCTCCGCCTACAATATCTGCCAAGAACTCTTCGGCATCTTCACTTATCACCGCTCCATAGCTTCCCATCCCTTTTTTCTCATCGTACACAGCACGCCTAATCAAAATCTTCACATCTTCCTTTGCCAAAGGATTCAGTTCAAATATAATCGAACGTGAAATCAAAGCGCTATTCACTTCAAAATACGGATTTTCTGTCGTTGCGCCAATCAAGATAATCGTCCCATCTTCTACAAACGGCAAAAGATAATCCTGCTGCCCCTTATTAAATCTATGAATCTCATCCACAAATAAAATCGTTTTTTTCTGATACATGCCAAGCATATCCTGCGCCTTTTTTATCACTTCCTCCATATCTTTTTTTCCCGAAGCAGTGGCATTAATCTGTGTAAATTCCGCACTGGTTGTATTTGCAATGACTTTTGCAAGCGTCGTCTTTCCCGTTCCCGGCGGTCCGTAAAAAATAATAGAACTTAGCTTGTCTGCTTTAATTGCACGATATAGTAACTTATCCTTCCCAATAATATGCTGCTGTCCAACAACCTCTTCCAGCGTTGCCGGACGCATCCTGGACGCAAGCGGCGACTCTTGCTTTTTATTGCTTTCTCTCATGTATTCAAACAAATCCATCTCCATCACTCCTGCTAATTTCCGCGGTTGTCCACACCCGTTACATTTCGAATCACTTCCCCCGCCACGATAAGTCCCGCCACCGGCGGTACAAATGACATGCTTCCGGGTATCCTCTTATCCAAAACACATTCGTGACCACTTTTCAAAGTTCCCTCCGAAATAACATCTTTTCCTCTACCAGCCGCCGAAATCGGTTTTTCTTTCGAATACAATACCCTAAGCGCCGGAACATTCCGCCGCTTCAACTCTCTTCGCATCACCTTGCACAGCGGACATACCGATGTTTCATAAATATCCGCAATCTCGAATAACTCCGGATGCAGCTTATTGCCCGTTCCCATGCAGCTAATCAAAGGAATGTTCTCTTTCCACGCCTTCATCACAATAGCAATTTTAGCCGTCACAGTATCAATGGCATCTATAATATAATCCGGGTTTTTCAAAAAAACCTCATCCAAATTGTCTTCCAAAACAAATGTCTCATAGGTATGCACCACCGTTCCCGGCGAAATATCCGCAATCCGCTCCCTCATAATCTGCGTTTTATATTGCCCGATCGTACTGTGGTAAGCAATAGACTGACGGTTGATATTACTTGGTGACACTTTGTCATTATCGATCAAAATCAATTCACCCACACCGCTTCTTGCCAGTGCTTCGATACAATGCGAGCCCACACCGCCCACACCGAACACCATCACACAAGCATCTTCAAGCATCTTCATCCCATCTGCTCCGATTAATAACTCTGTTCTCGAAAATTCCCCCGCCATCTGCTTACTTCTCCTTATATAAATATCTTGATCTGTTTTCTCTTCCAAATGTTTGATCCAATACTCTTATCTTACCCTTTTTCTTACAAATACTCAACCATTTCATCCCAGAATCAATTCATCGATCGGCACAAAATCATACCCTTCCGCCTGCAAAATATCTACGATACGAATCGTTGCCTCCACTGAACTTTCATAATAATCATGCAGAAGAATGATATCATCCTCCTCCACCTCTTCTATTACCCTTCGTACAACTTCTTCCGTATTTTCCGTCGTCCAGTCCAGCGGATCTACCGACCATAATACCGGCAGCGCATTCACTTTATTCTCCAAAGATTTTTGCCATGCGCCAAAAGGCGGACGCATATACTCTACTGGCATTCCCGTAATCCCCTCCAACAGCTTCCTGTTCTCATCTAATTCCAAAAATGCATCCGCATCCGCCATTTTCGTAATCTCCACATGATTCATCGTGTGATTTCCAATCACATGCCCTTCGTCGGCAATCCGCTTCACAATCTCGGGATGTACTTTTGCATTTTTTCCAATCAAAAAGAACGTTGCTTTCACACCACGTTCTTTTAGTGCATCAAGAAGTTTGGGGGTATATTCCGGATGAGGTCCATCATCAAATGTAAGCGCCACCTTAGGTTTTATCACATAATCTATATTCACCTCATTTTTTGCCACTTCCCGCTGCTCGTTACCTTTGCCTATGCCGAAAATAATTCCGGACACTCCAATGCATAAAATAAATATCCATAGCCACTTTTTCATTATTCATGCCACTTTTATGTCTTTTTTCTATCCTATGCACCTGATAAAATTTTTATTTTCCTTTTTTCGAATTCCCACGGTTTCGATTCTCATTCGCACCGCGCTTTTTCCTCACACTATATCCAAATGTCCCGATCTGTGCTCCAAGTTCCAAATACGTTCCATGCGAATACGCCATAAGCCCTGTCTGATTCAGCTCAAATTTTCCATCCTGATTCATATACTCTTCACTGACGCGCACCGCCGTCACCTCTGCCAGAAACATATGATGTGTTCCAAGTTCTTTTATCTCCGTTACTTTACACTCAATATTCACCGGACATTCCTCGATGATCGAAGCATAGGAAAGCGTCTGAGCTTCGCCCTTTGTAAGCTTCATCTCCTGCCATTTATCCACATCTCTTCCGGACACAACGCCGCAATAATCTGTCGCCCTCGCAAGGTCTTTGGTCGTCAGATTAATAACAAATTCTTTCGTTTCCTTAATCATCTGATAAGAATGACGCTCCGGGCGCACAGAAATATACACCATAGCAGGGTCTGAACAAACCGTCCCTGTCCATGCCACCGTAATGATATTCTCTTCTCCTTGTTTATCTGCCACACTCACCATAACCGCCGGAATCGGATACAACATATTCCCCGGTTTCCATGTCTGTTTTCCCATTATAATATCCTCCTTACTGCTGTAGTGAACTTACCACCGCCGGCACAAGCTGTTTTTTCCTCGAGACAACACCCTTTAGTACGATTGCATCAATATCCTCCGGCAAATCAAATGCATCTCTAATCTGTGCCTTTGCTCCGCGGCCTTCGCACAGAATCTCCGAAGATTCTTGTACGATATCTGTCAGCATAAAATAAATCATATGCAGCCCGCGCTCTCTCATCGCTTTTCCTAAAATAGGAGCTACTGCTTGTTTGATTTCTTCCAGTTCTTCCGGATTCATAGAATTGATCTGACCCACACCAAACGTCGTATCGTTTACCGTAAACTGCTTAAAATCAAGGAAACAAATCTCCTCCGGCTTCTTTCCTTTCAGATTGCTTCCTGCATTGAACATAGAACTGGCAAGTTCTCCGATATCGATTCCTGCAAGGTTCGCCAGTTCCTTTGCAATCTGCTCATCTATGCACGTACACGTCGGTGAACGAAACATCAAAGTATCGGAAATGATTGCCGAGCACAAAAGCGACGCCATCAATGCAGATATCTCCACACCATTTTCCCTATACATCTGTGTAACGATAGTCGCCGTACAGCCCACCGGCTGATTTCTGAAATATACCGGCCCCATCGTCTCCACGCTTCCAATACGGTGATGATCAATAATCTCCAAAATCTCCGCCTCCTCAATTCCATCCACCGACTGAGAACGCTCATTATGATCGACTAAAATCACCTGTTTCTTCCTCGCACTTAACAATCTTCTTCGGGATACGAATCCCACAAATTTATCTTCTTTATCTATCACAGGAAAATCCCTGTATTTCTTCTTCGTCATAATCTCTTTGATGTCATCTACAAATTCATTGGTACGGAACATCGTCAGATTATCTTTACTCATAAAATGCTTGACCGGGATACTCTGGTTGATAAGCCTTGCCACCGTAAATGTATCATGAGGCGTGGTGATGATAACAATCTCCCTCTCCTCTGCCATCTTACGGATTGTTCTGGAAACCTTGGCTCCTTGGCAGATAACAAGACAACTCGCATTCATTTCGATCGCACAAAGCTGGGACTCATAACGGTTTCCTAAAATAACCAGATCATCCTCTTCAATGAAATTCTCCATCAGCTCCGGGCTGGATGCCGCGATCACGACCTTCCCCTTGACAAAATATCCATGCTCATTTCCTGTCTCCAGCGTACCGTCAAGTGTCTTTACGATATTGCGGTACTGCGTTTTTGCACTGGCAAGAATACGACTGTCATAGACATCCATATAAGAAGTAGCAATATCGCCAATAGTGATCAATCCTTCCACCCGTTCTTTATCAAGAACCGGGAGCGTTTTCATATTTTCTTCTTTCATACGCGCCCATGCGTCTTTGATGGATGCATGACTTCCAATCCCCTCCATCTTGCGAAGATCAATATCCTTCACCTGAAGATTAACATTTGATAAAAGCCCCGGAGCTTCTACTCCAAATCGTTCCAGAATATAATTCGTCTCTTCGTTCAGCTGACCTGCACGTTTTGCCACATACATTTCTCCAGTCACCTTTGTTTTCAAGTTCGCATATGCAATCGCCGAACAGATAGAATCGGTATCCGGATTTTTATGTCCTACAATATATACTTTTCCTGTTTTTTTTGCTTCCATAATCTTCCCTTCTTTCGCAATATTGCCTTCTACTATAAGTAAGCCATTTTTTTTGTAATTCGTCAACCTAAAGTTTGTCACATTGCAAAAGATATGCTATACTATTCTTAATATTAAGGAATGTGAGGTAGCAAATATGAGCGAAGAATTATTACACGAGGAAACTATGGCCGATTACGAAGAACATTTTGATGATGCCAACCCTTGGAATCTTGTCACACGTTATATGGAAAAAGGCACTGTCCTTCCGGTAAAAATCGAAGGTATCGTAAATGGCGGTGCTATCGCAATGGTGGAAGGTATCCGTGGATTTATCCCAGCTTCAAGACTTTCCCTTTCCTATATCGAAGACCTGGAAACATATCTTTCCAAAGATATCGAAGTAAAAGTAATTGATGTGGATCAGGAAACCAACCGTCTCGTTCTTTCTGCGCGTGAGATCCTGAAAGAGAAACAGGCAAAAGAACGCGCTGAAAAAATCGCCAGTATAAAAGTTGGCTCTGTATTAGAAGGAACCGTAGAGACTTTACAGAACTACGGCGCATTTATCCGTCTTCCGGAAGGGCTCTCCGGATTAGTACATGTATCACAGATTTCCGAAAAACGTATCAAAACTCCGGCAGACGTACTCGCTGTTGGCGATACTGTAACTGTGAAAGTAATCGGAATCAAAGACGGCAAGATCAGCCTTAGCATCAAGGCTCTGATTGAAAAAACTGAGGAAGAAGAAGAACCTAGAGAAAAGGTTGTGCTTCCAAAATCAGAAGCAATCGGAACTAGCTTGGGAGAATTATTTAAAAACATCAAATTATAAGATATGTACTACGAAACAGGCTGCAGGTGAATCAATATCGATTTCCCTACAGCCCATTTTCATATATAACTCTCTCTAATTGCTTTCCTTTATCTCTTCTAAATCCTTCATCCACATCGCAGCACAGGCATCACTTGGCATCTTAAGATCCCCTCTAGGCGAAAGACCAACTAAACTAACCTTTGGTCCATCCGGCATACAGGAGCGCTTAAACTGCTGGCTAAAGAATCGTCTGTAAAACGTCTCAAGCCATTTTAAAATCGTCTCCGTATCATATTCCTCTTCAAATGCCCTCTTCGCAAGATGAAAAATCTTGTCCGGCTCAAACCCATAGCGCAGCACATAATACATATAAAAGTCATGTAATTCATACGGTCCTACCAAATCCTCTGTCTTCTGTGCGATTTCTCCGTCCTTTGGCGGCAGAAGCTCCGGACTCACCGGCGTCTCGATCACATCAATGAGTACTTTCTTAAGCCCCTCATCCTGACAAGTATCTGCATAATATCTTACCAAATATCTTACCTGCGTCTTAGGAACAGATGCATTCACGCCATACATCGACATATGGTCACCATTGTAGGTTGCCCATCCAAGAGCCAACTCCGACATATCTCCTGTCCCAATCACAATTCCGCCAAAACGATTGGCAATATCCATCAGCACCTGCGTACGTTCTCTTGCCTGTGCATTTTCATAGGTAACATCATGATTTTCTACATCATGCCCGATATCCTCAAAATGCTGCAACACCGCCTCCTTAATCGGCACCTCGATTAATCTGGCGCCTAATTTCTCTGTCATCCGGCAGGCATTGCGATACGTCCGGTCTGTCGTACCAAAACAAGGCATCGTGACCGCAATGATCTGGCTGCGCTCCATACCAAGCATATCAAATGCTTTCGCTGTTACGAGCAGCGCCAACGTAGAATCCAGCCCTCCGGAAATACCCACCACTGCGCTCTTTATCCTTGCATGTTCCAGTCGTTTCTTAAGTCCAAGCGCCTGGATCATAAGTGCCTCTTCACAGTTTTCTTTTAACAACGTTTTATCTTCTGCAACAAATGGATTCTTTGCAATCATTCTTGTCAGGACTGTGTCGGATACCTGTAATTCAAATGGTACGCAAATCACTCCCATCTCTTGTGCATCCGTTCTTTGGAACGTCGTAGTTCTTCTACGCTCACTATTGAGACACTCGATATCAATCTCACTGTAAATGATTCCATTTTGATATCCATTTTCTTTTAATATCACGCCGTTTTCGGCAATGATATTATGTCCGCCGAACACAAGGTCTGTCGTGGATTCGCCTTCGCCCGCATTTGTATAAACATATCCTGCCATTAACCGCTGCGAATGACTGGCAAGCAATCTTCTTCTCTTTTCAGATATTCCAACCTGTTCACTGCTGGCAGAACAGTTTACAATGACATTTGCCCCGCAAGTAGCAGCAAGAACGCTTGGCGGTATCACTGCCCACACATCCGCCCCAATCTCTGCAGACACAATAAGCTTTGGCATATCTGCCGACTGGAATAAAATCTGCGGACCAAACGGTACTTTTTTCCCCTCGAACATCAGCCATTTTGCCTTCTTTGGCCCTGGCTGAAACTGCCGCATCTCATAACACTCACTGTAATTTGGAAGAAATGTCTTTGTCACAAATCCAATGATTTCTCCCTGATTAAGCACTGCCGCCACATTGTAAAGCTTTCCTTCTGCTTCCAACGGAACTCCGACAAACACAAGCGCATCTTTTCCTCTCGTCTCCTCTGCTACTATATGGAGCGCCTTTCTTGCACTGTTTATCAATGTATCCTGATAAAACAAATCCCCGCAGGTATCGCCTGTAATACAAAGCTCCGGAAATACCACGATTTTTGCTCCGTTTTCCACTGCCTCGTTCAACGCTTCACAGATTTTTTGCGTATTGAACGCCACATCTGCCACGCGGATATCCGTCGTTGCCGATGCCACTTTTACGAATCCATGTCTCATAGAAACTGCCTCCCACAATTCTTTATTTGCTTTTTTTCAAAATATCCTTTAATTCTTCCACAGTAAATGTATAATGCTTATTACAGAAATGACAATTCACTTCAATCTCCTTGCCTTCCGCAATCATTGCCTTAATTTCTTTTTCACCCACACTCACAATCGCTTTCTCCACGCGTTCCTTCGTGCAGTCACAGTAAAACTGTGCCGGAATTACGTCGTTTATTTCCACATCCATTCCCTCAAATACGGTTTCGAGAATCTGCTCCGGCGTATATCCTTTTTCCAGCATCGTTGTCACCGGCTCCAAATGACTGATATTTTCTTCTAATCGATCAAGTACCTCATCTTCTGCAAACGGCATCACCTGAATGATAAATCCGCCTGCCTGCTTTACGGTATTATCCTTTTGCATCAATACACCAAGCCCCACCGAAGACGGCACCTGCTCGGAAGTTGCAAAATAATAGGTCAGATCTTCCGCAATCTCTCCCGTCTGTAAAACAGTCTGCCCCACATAAGGCTCTTTTAATCCCATATCTTTAATTACATTCATAACTCCAAGACCAAGCGCTCCTCCCACATCGAGTTTTCCAGCCTTACTTGGCGGAAGCATCACATCCGGATTATGCGCATACCCTTTTACATTGCCTTGGCTGTCTGCCGTCACGGTTAAGCCGCCAATCGGACCGCTTCCTTTGATCTGAATCGTCAGCACATCCTTTTCATTCTTCATCATACTTCCCATCATCACTGCACCGGTCAAGAGTCTTCCAAGCGCTGCCGTTGCCACCGGGCTTGTATTATGCGCCGCACGCGCATCCTCCACTGTCTGCCTCGTATATGCCGCGAATGCACGGATCTGATGATTCGCCGCAGTTGCTCTTACAATATAGTCCTTCATTTCTTCCATCCTTCTTCTATTCTTTTTCTGTCATCACTTCGTGTACTTTGTGTCTCATTTTCCATGCTCTCTTGCAATTACATAAATACGCTCACTCGTATCCGAAGGCGCCTCTTTGGTAAATGCGTCATATGCCGTCACGAATTGAAGTCCTGATTTCTCTAACAGCTGCCTCATCCCCTCCAGCTCATACGCCTTCTGGAAATGTGTTTCCTCATATTTTCGATATAATCCGGAATCCTCTTTTATGAACAAACTCAGATCATACTCGTTGATCTTTTCATCCTCATAGTAATAATTCTCCCAGATAAAACTGCATTCCTCGCGGTTTTCCGCAATCGTCCGGTCACCGAGAATCTCCCGGTATTTATAAGTCGTATTAAAATCAAAGATAAAGATACCGCCTGGATCAAGATAATTATTCACCAGAGAAAATACCTGAATAAGCTCCGCCTCCTCTGTAATATAATTCAGCGAATCACAGATACTATACACCCCTTTTACCGTTCCGTAAAGCTCGAACTCTCTCATATCCTGCAAAAGATATAAAATATCATGCCCGGATACCCTCTTCTTCTCCTGCGCAATCTCCAGCATCTCCTCGGCATTATCAATCCCAATCATATCATAGCCCTCAGCTGCCATCAACTCCGTAAGCGTTCCGGTCCCGCAGCCAAGGTCTAACATCAAGCCGTTCTCTATCCCATATTCCCAAAACAGTTCCTTTAGATACCCCATCCATTCCTCATAAGGAATGTTATCCATAAACATATCATAAACTGCCGCAAAACTTGTATATGCTTCCATATCTTCATCCTTTATTATCCATCTTATCACCTAACAATATTAAATAAGTATACCATAAATTTTTGTGCATGGCTGAATTGTTACCTAAAAAGCGGACCATTCAACTGATCCGCTTTTCCAATCCTATTTAATTACCTTGATCCATCCTTCCGGCGCTTCGATGCGTCCCATCTGAATGCCGGTCAATGTGTCATATAATTTCTTTGTAACCGGTCCCATATCATCCATTCCGCTTGGGAAACAGATTTCTTCTCCGTGGTCTACCACCTTTCCAACCGGAGAAATAACCGCCGCTGTTCCGCAAAGACCACACTCTGCAAAATCCTTTATCTCTTCAAACAATACTTCTCTTTCTTCCACTTCCATGCCCAGATATTCTTTTGCAACGTACATTAAAGAACGTCTTGTGATAGATGGAAGAATCGTATCTGATTTCGGTGTTACCACTTTGCCATCTTTTGTAACAAAGATAAAATTCGCTCCTCCTGTCTCTTCTATCTTCGTTCTCGTAGCCGAATCGAGATACATATTCTCATCATATCCCTGTGCATGCGCATCTGTGATTGCATATAAGCTCATCGCATAATTAAGACCCGCTTTAATGTGCCCTGTACCATGCGGCGCTGCACGGTCATAATCACATACACGAATCGTAATCGGTTTTGCCCCGCCTTTAAAATATGGTCCAACCGGAGTAGCAAACAGCCTAAACTGATATTCGTCTGCCGGCTTTACCCCAATAACCGGATTAGATCCAAACATATAAGGACGAAGGTAAAGCGTTGCACCAGAACCATATGGCGGAACATATGCCGCATTCGCCTCAACTACTTTTTGTACTGCATCAATAAACCTGTCTTCCGGAAATACAGGCATGCATAAACGCTGTGCGCTATCCACCATTCTCTTTGCATTTAATTCCGGACGAAATGTCACGATATGACCATCCTCCGTCGTATATGCTTTTAAACCTTCAAAACAAGTCTGTGCATACTGCAAAACGCCAGCGCACTCACTAATTACCACATTTGCATCTTCGGTAAGCATCCCCTCGTCCCATGCTCCGTTTTTATAATTAGAAACATAACGCTTATCCGTCTGCATATAACCAAAACCAATATTTGACCAATCAATATTCTTTTTCTCCATCAAACTCACCATCCTTGTGTACTTTTTTATCTTTTCCCATTATAATACCGCAAAAGCCAAAAATCAAGAGTGCACTCTGTTTTTTCTTTCCTGCCACAACAACAAACCATCATTTCCAGACATTATATCGCAATTCTATTTATTTTGCTACTGTCAGAAAACTTTACTCCTCTTCGATCCCCAACCAAATCTCATATCCTGCCTCCATCTTCGTTTCTGACATTTCCATGATCGGCAATACCGCTCCGCTTTCATATACATAATAAACGACATCACTTTCGCACTCTTTCAAGAATTTTTCCACACAATCCCTGCATAAAAACTTTCTCATTTTTTTCTGGTCCGGCATACTCTTTTCCCCTAAATGAATAATCCCTTGCGTCTTCTTCTGGGCTATATTATATGTCACTTCTATCATACTTCCCTCTTTCTCGGCCTGACTATGTATGGTCATCATACCGCTTTCTTTTTCTTCTTCCGGTACTAATGGTATCAATTCCCATGAATTTATATTTAAAAGTCCCGCGCCTTGTTTTCCTTCATATAATCTCAAAATATTTCTGGGACCGTTCTCACACCAACTGCACGGATTTCTTGTACATTTTCCTGTTAAAATACTGACTCCGAGAACAATTCCCATCAAAATTACTGATTGTTTTTTATATTTCATCCCTCTATACCTCCGTATTACCATTATACCTCTTTTGAGTATTATTTGTAGTACTCCGTTTAAAATCTATAGAAATTTGTATAGTAGGATAGAATAGAATTGAGCACTAGATTTTATTTCGGGAATGAGGATTAATATGATACGCGACACAGATGTAATACAACATATACAGGATCTTTGCAACAAACGTGGATGGACTTCTTACCGGTTATCAAAAGAATCCGGTATTCCTATGTCTACCCTTAGCAATATGACTTTACGGACAACGATTCCAAGCATACCTACATTACAGAAAATATGTGATGCATTTGGAATTACGCTTTCGGACTTTTTTGCTGATGAGATAAACGAAATGCACCTTACAAAGCAGCAGATACAATTGCTGAAGAATTACGGGCAGTTGAATTCTGAAGAAAGACGGCTTGCTACTGCTTACATTTTAGGTCTTCTGAAACAATTATAGATATTTATTACTGTTGATTTGAACACTACATTTTAATACTCCTTTTAATATCTATCCGTATTTCACAAGTTAGTTAAAATAGAATTAATATAGATTATTTCAGGGATGAGGTTATTATGGTACGTGATACAGATGTGATACAGCATATTGAAGAACTACGCAAAGAACGCGGCTGGAGTTATTACCGCCTTGCGAAAGAGGCTGAGCTTTCGATGTCGACACTTAGTAATATGACCGCAAGAACAAATATTCCTACAATACCTACTCTGCAAAAAATGTGTAATGCATTTGGAATTACACTTTCTGATTTCTTTGCAGATGAGATTAAAGAGCTGCATCTGACAGAGCAACAACAACAATTATTAGAATCCTATGGCAGACTCGCTCCGGAGGATAAACGCCTTGCTACCGCTTATATTCGCGGTCTTTTAAAGGAATAACAGATGCTTGGCAGCAAAAAGACACAGCAGCATGCTATGTCTTTTTTACATTTTCCATATTTATTTTTCGATATACTTATGAGCCAAACACCGTTCCTAACGCTCCAAAAGCTCCCGCTGCTCCTGCTCCCATGATAATTCCTGCCAGGATCACACCGCCCATAACTGCAATTATACTTTTCTTAAAATCCATATCTAAAAGACTTGCTGCCAATGTTCCGGTCCATGCGCCTGTTCCCGGAAGCGGAATTCCCACGAATAAAAACAACGCCACATATAAGCCTCTTCCCGCCTTTTCCTGGAGTTTACGTCCGCCTTTTTCACCTTTTTCCAGACAAAATGTAAAAAATTTTCCAATAACCGGTTTTTCCTTTCCCCACTCCAATACTTTTCTTGCAAACAGATAAATAATCGGAACCGGAAGCATATTGCCGATAATACAAGTCACATATGCTGCAACAATGGGAATCTTTAGTCCAATCGCAATCGGAACTGCGGCACGCAGTTCAATTAATGGTACCATAGAAATAAAAAATATCAGTGCATATTGTTTTAACATGTAATTCTCCTCAGATTGTTTTGTTTCTTTTAGCCACTAATCTCTTATTATACACAAATTCTACGTTCTGTCATCCCAAATGATACCAATTTAAGAATTTTTTAAAAAACGTGTTTTAAAATGCATGCGATCCAATGCCGTGCCAAAAAGAATAAAAATTGCTGCGCTTCCCGACGCCTGGATCACATTGCCAAGCACGGAGGTCAAAAGCGCTGCTTTAAATCCAAACATTACGCCTTCTGCCAAAAAATAGCCTGACACAAGAATCACAAATGCCATAAACAATGCCATAACATTTCTTTTACAAATCACTTTATTCTCTTTGCTTGTAAACGGAAGTACAAGTAACAGCTTTATTATGATCGTTGCCGGCGCCCATACCGGCGCCGTCAGCAAATCTGCAAGACCTGCGCCAATCGCACCTGCTGCCATCGCATAGGGCGTAGGTAGGATGGCTGCTGCTATATAAATAAACGCATCTCCAAAATGAATATATCCTTCGTTGATTCCGATTGGTACGTGACAGATATATGCTGTCAATAATGTGATAAGCGCCGCCATAAATGCTGTCAGCACCATTTTCTTTACTGCTTCATTTCCTCTGCCTTGGGCATGTGCCCTTTCTGATGTCATTGCCATTGTTATACCTCCCACAAATAATGTAAATACGTTTCAAAACAGACTCCGTCATTTGGATCCGTTCCTTCTTCTACCGCGTCACGAATCGCCGGCTCCAGAAAACGGACCGCTTTTTTTACCGTCTCTACCGGATGTCTGCCAAGTACCATTCCCGCACTCAAAACGGATGCGAATAAATCGCCTGTTCCGGAATAACTTCCAGTGTATTTCTTAGATGGAACCAGTGTATCGTCGTCCTTTGAAATCACAAGATTGGCAATCATACTTTTTTTCTTTGCGTTTTCCACACCGGTAATCACCACCAGTTCAAGCTCATAGACTTCCTTTAACCGACATCCAAGGTTCTTGACTTTCTCTTCAAACTCTTGCGCATCTTCGATGCCTCGTATTGCCTCATACTCCTTTTCAATATTTTTGGCGCCATTTAGCAATACCAGCGCTTCCGTCAGATTCGGTGTGATCACATCCGCGCGATGTACTAACGCTTTCATTTTCTCACATAGACTATGACTGTATGTTTTATATACACTGCCATTATCGCCCATCACCGGGTCGACTAAAATCTGCGTCCCTTCTACTGCAAATTCCTGTATAAATCTTAAAATGTTGTCTACCTGATGTTCGCTGGCAATAAATCCGGTGTAAATTCCATCTGGTACAAAATTCTGTTTCTTCCATTCTTTTATAAACTCATCCATATGTCCGGTGTAATCGTCATAAAAATAACTGTCATAACCCGTCTGATTGCTTAAAATCGCGGTTGGCAGCGGGCATGCCTGTACGCCCATCGCCGATATGACCGGGATTGCTGCCGTGAGTGAGCATTTCCCTAATCCTGACATATCCTGAATCACTGCTATCTTCTTCATGAAACTCCATCACTTTCTGTCATAATTTCTATTGCACTTTTTTTTCGTCTTGTATAGAATATCATTAAAGTGGAATCTAAAAAATATCCAGAAATAACAAATTTTAAGGGGGCAGTTTTATGTTGGAGCTCAACCAGAAACAAAACAAACTATATTTATCTGTTTACGAATATTATAAAGAAGCGATTTTAGACAGACGTCTGCTTCCCGGAAGTAAGATGCCTTCTCTTCGACGCTGTGCAAAAGAATTACAAATTAGTCGCACTACTGTAGAGTCTGCCTATCTTACCCTCGCCGCCGAAGGTTATATTGTCGCACGCCCGCAAAGCGGTTACTATGTCACCGACATTGCCAAAAAGCATACCAAAAAAGCGGCACCGCTTCCGGTATCTTCAGAAACGATCCGCTACAATTTTGCTTCCACCGGAATTGATAAAGAAGGATTTCGTTTTGACCTTTGGCGCCGCTATATCAAAAGCGCTCTGCGGGAAGATGAAAGACTGATCGACTACGGTGAACCACAAGGAGAACTCGAATTAAGAGAAGTGCTTGCCGATTATATCCGTACGCACCGAAATGTCCTATGTACCGCAGATGATATTGTCGTCGGCGCGAGCACCCAGAGTCTTTTACACATTTTATGCCCGCTCCTTATGAAATCTGATTTCGGTAAGGCGAAAACCGTTTCCTTTCCGACCTCTTCTTTCATTCAGGGAAGTACAGTCTTTGCAGATTATGGATTTGACGTACATTATCGTGATAAAACCTGCGGCATCATCTATGTCTCCCCCGCCCATATGACCAAATGGGGGGATATTATGCCTGTTTTCAGGCGCTTAGAACTCATTCAGCATGCCGCCCTCCAAGGAAGCCTTATTATCGAAGATGACTACGAGAATGAATTCGTGTATTTGCAGCGCCCGACACCTTCTTTGCAAAGCCTCTCCGCCGGTAAAAATGTCATCTACATGGGCTCATTTTCCAGACTCTTACTGCCGTCAATCCGTGTAAGCTTTATGGTGCTCCCGCCAAGTCTTTTAGCGTCTTACAAAAAAGTTTGTAACCATTACAATCAGACTGCTTCTAAGACAGAGCAAATTGCTCTTTGCCAATTCATCCGCGACGGACATCTGCTCTCTCAGACGCGAAAACTAAAAAGACTTTATTCGGCAAAACTCAAAAAACTGATTTTGGAAGTACGAGATGTATTTGGCAAAGACGCAGCTTTAAAAACCGGCGCCGCCGGAATCAGCATTGCTCTTACCGTGCCTTGTAAGGCAGACAAACAGACCTTCCTTCGGGAAGCAAAAAAATCAGGTCTTCTCACGGAGGTCCTTTCGGAAAATGAAACTACGCTCACCCTGGTTCTTTCCTGCTCTGCTATGGCTGCCGAAGATTTTCGGGACGGGTGTATATTATTGCATGACGTAATAAAAAGATTGGGATAAGGTACGCCCTTATCCTAATAACTTCTTATCTTGTCGTTCTCATCTGTTGTTGTCTTATCGATCCGTTTTACCACCACGTAGTAGGAAATCTGATCGTTCACCCTTACGAGCGCACGCTCTCCCTCTTTTTTTCCAAAGATCGCTTTCCCGATCGGTGACTCCGTACTGATATATCCATTGATCGAATTGCCGCGCACCGTTGTCACAAGCTTAAATGTCTCGATTTCATCATCTTCCTCAAAATACACGTCTACCGTGTTATTGATTCCGACTTCATCCTCCTTTGAAGTATCTGATACGATCTGCGCCGTTTTTACCATACGTTCCAGATAACGAATCCTGCTCTCATTGCGGTTCTTATCCTTTTTTGCCACATGATACTCAAAATTTTCACTCAAATCTCCGTGTGCTCTCGCCTCTTTTACTGCCTCGATAGCCTCCTTACGCACAACCAGCTTACGATACTCTATTTCTTCTTCAATTTTCTTAATATCATTTTCTGTTAATTGATTTCTCATACAACCGCTCCTTGTATTTATCAGGTCTTATATCCGATAACATTTCTATATCAGTGCTATTTTAGCAAACCGCAAAAAAGAAATCCAGAAAATTCCTCAATATAATGTAAAAACAGTTTACTTTTGAGACAAAATATCATAGAATTTAAGTGTATGTAAATAAAAGGAGGCAGATTAATTATGAAAATTTCATCATTACAAACGGCTAGATATGAGTATTCTCCAAAACTTCCTGGAATGTTAAGAAACGGTATTGCAGATATTTGTGTAAAGGAAGGCGAAGAAACTCAAAGTGTTGCAGATCAGGACAAGATTAAAGCTCTTTTCCCAAACACTTACGGTAAAAAAGAGATTACGTTCCAGAAAGGCGCTAATACTTCCGAAGCTAAAAAACAGGTTGTCGGCGTTATCCTTTCCGGCGGACAGGCTCCGGGCGGACACAACGTTATCTGTGGTCTCTATGATGCATTGAAAGCAACAAATAAAGAAAATGTTCTTTATGGTTTTAAAAACGGTCCGATCGGTCTTATCGAAGACGACTATCTTATCTTCGATGACGAGTATATCGACGAATACAGAAATACTGGCGGATTTGACATCATTGGTTCCGGCAGAACAAAACTTGAGACAAATGAACAGTTTGCTATCGTTGCAGACGTTTGTAAAAAACATGGCATCACTGCTATCGTTATCATCGGTGGTGATGATTCTAACACAAATGCTGCTGTTCTTGCAGAATACTTTGCAGCACACGACACAGGCGTTCAGGTAATCGGATGTCCTAAGACAATCGACGGCGACCTCAAAAATGAAGATATCGAATGTTCCTTCGGTTTCGATACCGCTACTAAGACCTACAGCGAAATTATCGGAAATATCGAAAGAGATGCTAACTCAGCAAAAAAATACTGGCATTTCGTAAAAGTAATGGGACGTTCTGCTTCTCATGTTGCTTTGGAATGTGCTCTTGAGACACAGCCAAATATCTGCTTGATTTCAGAAGAAGTTGCAGCTAAGAAAATGTCTCTTTCTCAGATTGCTGATTACATCGCTGATTCTGTAGAAAAAAGAGCTGCAAAAGGCATGAACTTCGGTGTTGCGATCATTCCTGAAGGTGTTGTTGAATTCGTACCGGAATTCTCTGTACTGATTCAGGAAATCAACGAATTACTTGCAGGAAGCAAAGCAGATGACTTCAATGCACTTCCAAGCTGGAAAGAAAAATATGCATTTATCGAAAGCGGCCTGACAAAAGAATCTATGGACGTATTTGCAATCCTTCCGGAAAGCATCCAGCAGCAGTTATTCCTGGAAAGAGATCCACACGGAAACGTACAGGTATCTCTTATCGAATCTGAGAAATTATTCTCAGCTCTTGTAAAAGACAAATTAGAGGAAAGAAAGAATGCCGGTACATACACAGGTAAATTCGGCGCTCTTCATCATTTCTTAGGATATGAAGGAAGATGTGCATTCCCATCTAACTTTGACGCTGATTATTGCTATTCATTAGGATACAACGCATTCATGCTGATCCAGTATGGTTACAATGGTTACTTATCAAAAGTTTCCAACCTTTCCAACCCAGCAAGCGAATGGGTTGCCGGCGGTATGCCAATCACAAAAATGATGAATGTAGAAAGAAGACATGGCGAAGATAAACCGGTTATCAAAAAAGCTCTCGTAGAACTCGAAGGAAAACCGTTCAAATTCTTCGAAGCTCACAGAGAAGAATGGTCTGTTGAGACATGCTTCGTATATCCAGGTGCAATCCAGTACTACGGACCGGCAGAAGTTTGTGATATCACAACAAAGACACTTGCACTTGAGCAGGAATAAATCATGATCAAATAGGAGACTGATCCAACAGGGTTAGTCTCCTACTATTATGCCTTTCCTGGCCTAACTATTTAAAAAGCTCACGCGGCAGTTGGCATCCATCAGCTCTGACGTCTCGAACTTTCTCCAAACGCAGATAGTCCTGCTCATTTCGAACATAAATGAATCTTACATCATAGTCGCTATCCGGGGAAGCGAATCCCCATGCACGACTGCCGGATTCTACTGCAAGAAGAATTCGCACATTTTCCGTTTTCTCAATTTCCTGAAGTTTACTAAGAATCAATTTCTCCATTGCTGCACTCCTTTCTTTTCTTCCAAGGTACCTCCTCCTCTGCCGCCTTGAAGTTGTAAACAGGTCTGATAATATCAATCGCATCCACCGACTCGTGGATAACGTCAATAATATCTTCCAGGGATTTGTAAGCCATCGGTGCCTCATCAATGGTTCTTTCATTTACAGATGTAGTATAAATGCCTTCCATAGAAGCTTTATACTTGTCAATACTTAAGGAACGTTTTGCCATTGCTCTGGACATTGCGCATATTGATAGGAATCAACACTTTCTCGCCTGCGTGAGCCGCAATAGCGCCCTTTCGCAAGATCCTCTCCTGTGTGTCAATATAGTTGTGGATCGTATGGAAGGCGCAAGCAGCAGCCATTTGGGTCCTTTCCAATATGATTTCTGCCATTCTTTCTCTGCTTCGGCGGGCAAACCTCTAGCAAATCTCAACATCATGAAGATAATCCTCCAGAAATGACCCGTACAGCCAGCAAAGCTCCTCAGGTACATAAAGACACTCCTTGGCCCTATATTCCTTTTCAAGTGCCTTGAGGGTATCCTGGATTTCAGAACGTCTCCCTTGTGCCTTATAAGTACGGATAATCTCATCTCTTTTGATAAAGTACTCTTCTTTCCCGGCATGAAGATCTACCGCAAGCTGCTGATAGATTTCTGCCACCTGTTTTCCAAGGTTTCGGCTTCCGGAATGAATCACAAGGTAATAGGTTCCATCAGAGCCCTTGTCAACCTCGATAAAATGATTTCCGCCACCAATGTTCCAAGGGAACGTTCCAGTCTTTTCGTATCTCTCAAAGAACGATAGCACCGCAAATCTGTCAGGTCAAATCGCTCCATTCTGCCTTCCCAGACATTCATCCCGGAAGGAATATAATGACAAACCTCATCTATTTTTTCAAAATCAATATCCGTATCGACCAGCTCTACAGTGTACATTCCACAACCGATGTCAACGCCCACAATGTTTGGACATACCTTATCGCTCACGGTCATAGTAGTGCCAATCGTACAGCCTTTGCCGGCATGGACATCCGGCATAATTCTGATTCGGCATCCTGCTGTCAGATCGTAATCACACATCCTTCGAATCTGCTCAACTGCGCCCTCCTCAATTACCTTTGCATAGCAAATAGCAGTATTCACATTTCCTTTTATTTCTAACATCGTTATCATCCTTTCCTAAGTACTGTTTACTCGTTCTTGTTTATAATGCTATTCTACTTCTTCACACGTATTGATTCACGAAAAAAAGTTGCGAACCATCATTGCTCGCAACTTTTTTGATCTATCAATCTTCGTTTCATCTTCTTTATCATAGTTGACCATAACAGAATACCGTTCATCATCTATCTTCTTTGCTCTCTTCTCGAAATGTGCGAAATGAAGAAGGACACGCTCCAACGCATTTCTCTGATCTGTGAACCACCCATCGTCTAAAGCCAATGGGCTTCCTGCTTCGCAGACCTCGCAACCTACTATCTCCACAGGCGTTAA
>ERZ808035.94-NODE-94-length-108147-cov-7.231387_pt1 | contig 108147 bp, 90 predicted proteins | sample MGYA00380189_ERZ808035 | MGnify/ENA primary metagenome ERZ808035 (study PRJEB31490, sample SAMN06133407) | mouse gut metagenome | isolation source: M5_1 | host: mice | place: China: Chengdu | collected 2015-05 ... | reverse complement strand
ACATAAAGTGCGGACTCTGCCACATTTGCCCGACCTTTTTGGGGATATGTTACTTTATCTGGCTGGCGGTTATCCTTACACTTGCACTGGTTATCTATCTTATCATTCGAAGGAGGAAGCGACAGGAAGAAGAAAAATAGAACAGAAAGCATGCAACCAGCGCATAGCTGAAATTTTCGGCGATATTTGGTGGCATTCCAATCGGTTGACGGAGAAAGAATGGAAAGAGGTTTATGGAGGGACTTAAAACGTGGAAGATGTGAAATGGCTTTTAAAAAGGCATGGAGCTTTATACGGAGGTTAAAATTGCATATCCTGAAACGGAGTATTCCCGTATTGAGGGATTTTCTGAAAAACAGAGAAAAGATGTGGTAAAGCGGTTGGGTGAGCAGGGGATTGTAAGCGTTTCTGATGATATGAACATGGAAAACTATCAGAAAATGGAGGATTTCTATTCTGATTATATGTCCGGCAGGGATGCAATGATTACGGTGTTTGACGTATACAGGGAAGGAAATATTGGTGCACTGACATTTATACATAGAGACGGGAAGATACAATCTTATTATATATTGGTAGGCTGGCGGGAAGGCGGTATACCGAATATCATAAGTTTTGGAAGCAATGATCTGGAAGAGATAAGGCTGACAGAGAAAGGGTATTTTATTTATACTAACACAGAAACAATCGCACATGGAAATCTGCGGGAGTATTACAGGGTAAAGCCATTGTCGGATGAATGTAGGGAACTTACAAGAAAGTACATATATGGGCTCAGCTTTGTAAATTATAATATGCTTGTTACAAACTGGAACGCCGACAATGTGGAGGAAATCTTAATGCCGCGTATGTTTGAGGACATATACCGGGTATATACAAAGGAACCTTTCAGGATGGAGGGCAGGCTGATTCCGGCAGAGACTTATGAGCGTGTTATGACCACCTGCTTTCCGGTATCCGTAGATCAGGTGAGGGAATATTGCGGTTATCATGCAGAGGCGGGCGGTTATGAATATGAAATGATATTTGCAAGACAGTTTCCGCCCTTTGGGGAAGTGGTAGATTACAAACAGGGTGCGGATGGGACAATCACACTTTATGTAGATGGGGTCTGGATTGATTACAATTCGGACTATGCTTTTACAAATCAGATTGTGGTCCAGCCATTCCCCGATGGAACATTTCGGTATCTGTCTAATACGATTGAACAAAAGGAACTGGAACTGCCACAAATAGAAAACGAGAGAAAAATCAGTATATCGTACCTGAATGGGAGGATGCCTATAAGGAGATTGTCCGCAACATGGAAAGTTATTTAGCAGATCCATATATCTTACGGCAGGAGACTGACCGGGCAGACAGTGATATTTGCATTGGTTATATTGGGATACATGATTTGGATGATGACGGTTTAAAACCGCATTTGAGCAGATTCCTATTGTTTCCCTCTCGACTGACGCCTCGATGGGTTTTCTCGTCAAATGTCTGTCCGTGCAGGCACGGCATCCATTTTCCTCGTTATTTACCATATACCCATATGGGACAGGATGGAGAGGGAGATTTTTAACGCCCCCTGCATCCAGTACGCGGAAAGCTCAAATGGGTGATTTGTCCCGTCCCATATCATGAAAGAATCATCTGGCGTAATCACACCTTCTTCCAGTACAAACAGCGCATCATAAATTCTGTAAGTAGAATTTGGGGCTGTCCTTAAAGTGGCCTGCTCCATGTCGTAGACATTCCATGTATCGCCGTTTAAATCATATAGTACAAAGCTGCCCTCATATCCATTGAACCGGGCGGACAGGTCAATCGTGGAAACCTTGTCGGAGGGAATATTCCACTGATACCGGCTCTGCTCTGCGGCATAGGTGGAGAGCATTGGGGCAAGCCAGAAAAGAATAACACCAATTGTGCCAAAAGCAGTAAATCCCTTTACTTTCCTGAAAACGGAAGGCTTTTTATAAGTGGAAATATTGGCAATTCTTTGCTGCAGTTGTTCCCCGGTTTGATGACACTGTATTTTTCCATACGCCAAGCCATGAGAGAATCTGCGAAAAAGAGGCTGGCCGAAAGGGAACAAACGGGACGGCAAGAATCCCAAGCATCAGAAACCATAAATGGAACTGCATCCGGCCGGTTAAACAACTTTTAAATGTATGTTTTACGATAATAAGAAAACCAATGATGATACAGATAAAAATATTACATAGAAAGAAGCGTATTCCAAAATCTGCCATGCTAATTTCCCCTGTCTTTTGAACCCTTTGCGAGAAGGGAACGGAGCGTGTCAATTTCTGATTCGGAGAGTCTGCCATTTTCGATATAGGCAGAAAGCATTGCGGTAATATCTCCGTTATAATACCGCTTAAGAAAAGAGTGGCTTTCCCGGCCGATATATTCTTTCTCTTCTATCAAAGGCGTGTAAACGAAAACCCTGCTCTGCTTTTCATAGGACAGGGCCCTTTTGGTTACTAGCCGTTTTATCAAGGTCTGTATTGTCTTGGGGCTCCATTTTGTAGTCTGCGTTAATTTTTCGGTGATTTCATTGGTACTGATTGGCGCGTGTTTCCATATGACTTTCATCACTTCAAATTCAGCTTCTGAAATTTGCGGCAATGTTTTCATCTGCAATTCCCCCTAAATCCTACAATTGTAATATATTATATTTTGTAAATGCGGGAATGTCAATTTTTAAACATTATCAAATTAGGGTTTTTTGACGATATTAACAATATTACGACTATGGCAAAATTCACGGACTCTGTCCTTTACTGGTGGCAGGCAAATAATGACATAAAACACAGGCGGATGGAAGCGAATGAGGGCGAAGGCTTTTTTTGATAAGGAATATAATTACATATGACAAAGGACTTATATCGGAATACTGAGAAAAAAGAGAAAACTGTTCTAACGAAAAAAAGGAAGCGCATTATAGGTATAGCTGCGCTTGGACTGCTGCTTGCGGCATGCGGTGCACCGTCAGAAAGTGTGGACGGAAATCCTGATGGGTGGGAGGATTCTGGCGCTGGGGATGGGGTTTACTTAGGAAGGTTTCCTGCAGAGGGTGATATGGGGGAAGGACCACAAAGCCCTGAAACAAAGGAGGAACCGAAAGAATGGCCCAAGGAGCATGACGGCTGCAGGGTACAGGAACTCGGCGGATATCTGTATGAATATACGCCTGTAAGTCCTTATGCCAGTGCAGAAATTTCCATAAAGGATTATGAGGGGGAAAAGCTGGAAACCGGGTGGGATGAGCCGTCGGCTTTTCGGTTCGCGGGAGAGGCGGATATAACATGGCAGTTTTACGATTCTCTTATGGAAATGGAAACAGCGCTAAACGAGGCGGCCCGGCAGGAAACAGACGGGGATGCGCTTGATTTTCTGTACTATACTTTCCCCATGACACAGAACGACCACGCTCTTGACCTGTACCACATGCTGAAAACAGAGTATGATACAAAGGAGCATTCGTTGACTGCATGGGGCATCGACAATGGGAAGATGTTTGGTTTTATGCAGGAAACGGTGAAAGAGGAGGACGGTTATGAGCTTACCTATCTGTACAGCCGGTGTTCGAAGGTCAACCTTTATGTGAAGGATGGGACAGCATTTGGACTTACCTTGTTAAACATGCCGCCAGAAAGTGACGATGAAACTCTGGAATATGTGTTTGAGGATACTTTTCAGCGCTATGGCGAATATGGAACCGGCTGGGGGCTGGATGAGGAAAATCTGTACTGGATCGACCATGATGAACGGTTGACCGAGCTGGAGAATCCGAAGCGCAGTTTTCGGGAAGTCCGTGGAATTGATAAGAATTGGGAGTTCGTCGTGGACGAAGGCTTCATGTGCTATTTTGGTCTGCTTTTGGAGGCAGATTACGAGCTGCCGCTTACGGCGGATGGCAGGATGCTTTCCCTGCACTTTTCACTTGCGGAGAATGAAGATACAAAACTTCGCTATTATCTTTTGAATGGCTTTTGTTCGGAAGAACCATACGATATGACAGTGGCGGATATGGAGACCGGCGAAGTGCTGCAGGAGCGCAGGGTATCTCTCAGCATTGAGCTGCCGGATACAATCACCTATTTGGATTTAAATGGTGACGGTTACGCAGATATGCGGGTTGGTGCGCCGGTTCATGTGAATGGCGCAAAAGCGGTGGAGGAAGATTACAGGTCCCCCTCTTATCTGCTCTGGGATCCGCAGACAGAGCAGTTTGAGCGCAAGTCGGAAAAAGAGGTGGCAAACAGCAGACAGGCGGTGGCAAACGGCTTGACGGAGGAAGAACAGGAAGAAAAGACTAAGCGGGAAAGAAGAGATCCTTTTGCGCTGGTTCAGAAGCTGCCGGAGGGGGCGGAGCCAGAGGACTATATCAAACTTACAGGCGATGGGATGCTGGAATACGAGGTGCAGGAGGGAGACTGTCTCTGGCGTATCAGCGAACGTTTATGTGGAAGCGGGTACGAATGGACGGCTATTGTAAGGGCTGAGGATTCGCCGAAGGATCCCGATTATCTGTTGGCGGGGGAGACAGTGCTTGTGCCGGAGATTTTCTACATTTGCAAAGATCCGCTTTCCATGGGCGGTCTGCGCTCTGAGGGGAGTTTCCAGATTGAACAGCCGTATGGGTTTGCCCATTATTTCCTGGATGGCGATGTGACTTATGCGTTTTGGGAGGAGGAGAACCAGATTCACAGTCTGCCGGTAACGAATCCGATAGAGGAAAATCCGTTTCATGGGCAGGAGGAATGGGAGGCGTTTCAGGCGGAAGCGGTACGGTGCAGCGAAGCGCTTTGCCCGGGAAAGGTGTCGAACCTCACTTTTGAAAAGTACCATATGGAGGATGGCTGTGATTTGTATGGATATGCCTTCGAGTATGATACAGGGGAAGAAATCTTGGAGTATGTGGATTTCTTTAAATTCGGTAAAGCCAATATGTCGGAAGTAATCGGCGTGCGCGAGCAGGAGCCGAACACGGTGCTGGTGAATACTGTCCGCTATATGGCGGCAAGTTTCACCGATTACGGTGGCGAGCCGGGCATGGGCTGGGGCGATGACGCAGGTCCTAATGTGGGTGCGGATAAGTGGGATTATCCTTACCTTTACAACCTGTTTGAGGCGGCGAGGGAGGAATTTCAAACGCCCGGTAGGGAGTAGATGCAGTGATTGACTGTAACGGATCTTTCAGGGTAAGATTAAGGAGGTACATGAATGAACATAGAATCGCAATTCAACCTGATTGCCAAAGAATACGACGCCAACCGCAAAAAATTTATTCCGTGCTTTGACGATTACTACATAAGTACGACAAAATTTATTGCGTCAAACATAGCGGAACCGAAGCGGGTTTTGGACTTGGGGGCAGGGACAGGCCTGCTGTCCTATTTCTGGTACCGCCACTTTCCGGCGTCCGAATATGTGCTTGTCGATATCGCGGATGATATGCTGCAGGTTGCCCGGAAACGGTTTGCAGGGATAGATGCGGTATCGTATCAGGCGGCGGATTATTCCAGAGAGCTGCCGACGCAGGATTTTGATGTGATTGTCTCGGCGCTTTCCATACACCATCTGGAAAACAGGGATAAGGAAAAGCTGTTTGAAAGGATTTACGACAAATTGCCTGAGGGCGGTTTATTTGTGAATTATGACCAGTTTTGTGCGGGACAGGCTGGCATGGATGGCTGGTTTGATTCCTATTGGGAGAGCCAGCTTGCGGAGAGCGGACTGACAGAACATGATATTGCACTGTGGAAAGAGCGCAGGAAGCTGGACAGGGAATGCTCTGTTGAGGAGGAAACGGAGATGCTGGGTAGAGGCGGCTTTAAGACTGTTAAATGTGTTTATTCGTATCAGAAGTTTTCTGTTATTGCAGCGATAAAGTAGGTTCCGATTGCAGCGATGTTTTAGCAAAACGCGCTGGGCGGTATGCGTGAGGGGATGGAAAGAAAGATGAAATTGATATTGGAGGGCATGGATGAGCTGATAGCTTCTGCAGGATATTGTGCCAAAAGAAAGTATGAAAATGAAGTTCTGAATACGATATATCATTATTGTCTCTTATTTTATACGAAAGAGGACGAAGTTATTGCGCTTACGGGAAAGCCTCTTGAGGCAGTCCTATATAGCAAGTATTATTGGCTTACGCGGTATGTGAAAAAATATAATGAAGTAAATGGATATGATGCGGGTATGGAGCAGCAGCAATTTAAACTGATTGAGGAATTGGAGCAGAGGCTTGGAGATGTTGATTGGGACTTGCTTCAAAGAATAGATGATGATATGGTGAAATGAAAAGAGGGGGGAATCGAAAATGACTTTAGCCAACATAACTGTCAATACCCAGAGCAGCATCCGCATCGGGGGATCGAAAGTCTTATACTTTGACCCGTACTTAATTCCTGCCGCCTCCCACGACGCGGACTTGATCTTTATCACGCACGAACACTACGATCATTTTGAACCGGAGTCCATTGCGAGGCTGAAGAAGGAGGAGACGCTTCTTGTTGCGCCGGAATCCATGAAAAAGAAGACACTTTCGGAGTCAGGCATTGCAGAGGGAAACTGTCTGTTTTATCAGCCGGGCGAAAGTTTTGAGGCAGGCGGGGCAGCGGTTGAGACAATTCCGGCTTACAATAAGCTGAAACCTTTTCACCCGAAGGGAAAGAAGTGGCAGGGATATGTGGTGACGATGGACGATATCCGCTACTATGTGTCCGGCGATACGGATGTGAATGAGGATATCAAAAAGGTGCGCTGCGACGTGGCATTGATTCCGATTGGGGGTTTTTACACAATGGACTGGAAACAGGCGGCTGAGTACATCGCGCAGATAAAACCGCAGGCGGTGATTCCGACCCATTATGGCAGCATCGTTGGAAATAAAACCGACGGTGAGGATTTTCGGAAGATGCTGGAAGGCTTAGACGGCAAAATCCGGGTAGAACTAAAGCTGTAAAGGATAACAAAAAGGCGACTACAAAAATAGTCGCCTTAAAATTTTGAAGGCTATCCACGTCCCTTTCTTTTTTCCAGATACATATTTCTGTCCGAATCGGTAACGCGCATATGGAAGTTTTCCGCTCTGCTTTCCATGACAGACACGCCGAATGAGACGCTTAACTGTTTATCATGGATGTGAAACAGTTTTTCATTTTCTTTCATCTGCTTAACAAAATCCTGAGCCGTCTCCTTTGTGGTTGCCGGGAGTAAAATGAGAAATTCATCTCCGCCCATGCGGAACAGGATGCGCTCCTTGGGCAGGACCATCTGGAGGAGGATTACTGTGGTTTTGATATAGTCATCTCCCGCGGCATGGCCGTAAGTGTCGTTTACTTCCTTAAGCCCGTCACAATCGGCAGAGATAATGGCGAGGGGGTAGCAGTCGTCCTTGTGTGTCTTGATAAACTCATTCAGATAGGCCCTGTTGTACAGACCTGTCAGCTCGTCCGTGATCGCCTGTTCCCTGAGCTTCTTTTTCAACAGTTCGTATTCGGTCACATTGTTGATCAGACCGATGATGCCGGTGACAAATCCCTCTTCATTGAAAAGGGGCTGCTTAATAATCTGAAAAAATTCCTGAATCCCATCCTCGTTGATTTCAATGGTATATGTCGCTCCTCTGCCTGTCTCAACAATTTCCAGGTCTTTTTTGTGCGCCGCTATGGCATTTTCTTTGTCCTTGCGCACTTCGGGATCAATTTTTCCGCGGATCGTCCAGCTTGGATCGTCCGATTTATTCAGGTGATGCCAATACTTGGTTGCAAAAATATAGCGGCACTCGTTGTCTTTGAGAAAAATGTTGGAGGGAAGCTGTTTGAGCGCTGTTTCCATTCTGTAAAAGGTCATGGAATCCGTAAATGCTATCGCGTTTGCGAGTCTGTTTTTTACGACATGGCTCATATAAGGCCTGGTAATACAGTCGATCACACTTCCGCCAAGGCAGGCAAAGTTTTCCACAGGGGTTTCCTCGCCGGCATAAATAAGAATAGGTACGGAGATAAGCCGCCTGCTCTCTTTTACAAACGCGACGGCTTTGCGAATATCCTCCTGCTGGTTCGCGTGTATCAGAAGGGCGTGGATCTCCGTCTTGTGGTCATGCAGGATCGCTTCTGCTTCCGGCATATCTTTTGTGATCTTTATGGCATATTCGTCGTCAAGAATTTGGCACAGTTCTTCATATGTCTGCCCGCTGTCAATAAAGAGCAGAGTCTTTTTCGCTTTTATATAATCCATGCGGTTCTTCCTTTCAGATGAATCGTTTTTAAATGGAAAACGGTTAGGCGAGTTTACCCAGTTTTGCCGTATCGGCGATCACAATCATTTTCATGGACGGCTGTAAAGGCATTTCGGGGTCTATGGAAATGCAGACGTTTTTGTCCTCTATGATTGCCACAACGTTGATGGAATACTTTTTGCGGAGATTTAATTCCATCAGCGTTTTGCCAGCCCATTCCGCCTTGACGGGCAGCTCCACCATGGACACATCCTTGGAAAGTTCCATGATATCCATAAACCCGGAGCTTAAGAGGTTTTTGGCAAGGCGGATGCCGGACTCACTCTCCGGGAATACAACCCGGTCTGCGCCTACTTTGCGTAAGATCTTGCGGTCTAAATCGGTGGCGCATTTGGCGATCACGGTTTTCACGCCGATTTCTTTGCAGAGCATGGTCGCCATGACGCTTGCCTTGAGATTGCTTGCCATGGCAATGATGACAACGTCAATATTGGCGATGCCGAGCTGCCTGATGACTTCCGCCTCGGTGATGTCCGCGCATTTGCAGATGGGGATTTCGGCGATGGCTGCATTGACCAGTTCCTCGTCCAGGTCTACGGCGAGCACTTCCGCACCGCTGCTTACAAGCTCTTTTGCCACGGCAAAACCGTATCTGCCGAGACCGAATACCGCGTAAGATTGTTGAATGCCCATAAGTTTACTTTCCTTTCCCTGTTTCTCAGCCCACACTTATATCTTCGGTGGGATTTTTAATGATATTTTTCGTTTCCTTCTTTGTGTTTAGGGCGATCATAAGAGAAATGGGACCGACTCTGCCCAGATACATGGTTATGATTATGATGATTCTGCCCCAGATATTCAGTTCGGATGTCAGGCTTCTTGTCAGACCTACCGTGGCGGCGGCGCTGACGGTTTCATAGACGACGTCGAGGGCATCCGCATCGGTGACGGCTGACAGAAGAAGGGTTGCCGTAAACAGGATAATAAACGCCATGCTTACCACTGCGACCGCTTTGCTGACAGCGTGTTTCGGAATGGTGCGGTGGAAGAGTTCCGCCTCGGCGTGTGTTTTCATTGTGGCAAATGCCGAGGTAATCAGTACTGCGAAAGTTACCGTCTTAATGCCGCCCGCGGTGCCTACCGGCGATCCGCCGATGAACATCAGGAGCAGGGAAGTGATTGCGGAAGCGTTTGTCAGGTCTTCCTGCGGGATGGTTGCGAAACCGGCTGTTCTCGTGGTCACGGACTGAAACAGCGAAGCCTGCAGCTTGTCAAAAATGGAAAAGCTGCCTATCGTTAACGGATTGTTATATTCAAAGACAAAAACAGCCGCCGTTCCGGCAAGGATAAGGATTCCTGTGACGGCGAGTGCAATTTTGCTGTGAAGGGTCAGATTGGCAAAGCATTTGAGACGCTGCCGCCGTATATTTTTCAGGGCCCCCACGAGATCCCACCAGACAATGTAGCCGATACCGCCAAAAACGATCAGCAGGATTGTCACGGTATTGATAACGGGGTTATGGACATAGGCGTATAGGCTGTTTTCCGAAATTACATCCATGCCCGCGTTGCAGAAAGCGGATACGGCGTTAAACAGGGAAATCCAGACGCCTTTTACGCCAAATTCCGGGACAAATACCGTCATGTACAAAAGTGCACCGATTCCTTCGACCAGGAGTGTGCCGGCAATCACTTTTCGGATGAATTTAACCATGCCGGACAGGGTATTCAGGTTGAAAGCGTCCTGAATGAGCATCCTGTCCCTGATGCCGATTCTGCGGTGCAGGCTGATCATAAGCCCGGACATAATAGTGACGACGCCAAGTCCGCCGATCTGTATGAGAAAGAGAATAACGACCTGACCGAACAGACTCCAGGTCGAAAAGGTGGGAACAGTCACAAGACCCGTCACACAGATGGAAGTGGTCGCCGTAAAGAGCGCGTCTATATAAGGTACGGCTATGCCGTCCGCAGAGCTGACCGGCAGGGCGAGCAGCGCGCTCCCCAAAAGAATTGCCAACAAAAAACTGAGCAGGATTGTCTGTGTTGTGGATAAGTTGATGCGTAACCTTTTTTTCATAGGAAAAGCCTTTCTGTCGATACAGGTATAGTTTACGCTGTATTTTGTACAATTTCAAGGGAATGTATAAAACTCGGCCCATATAGAATTGACAATCGCGGGTCATAATACTATACTTCCTCTTGAACGAGGGAGGCGTTTTTTCTATGGATAACGGGCAAAATGAAAAAAAGGGCGGCAATCAGGCAATGGTCAAAATTTGCGGATTCATTGTGGATAAACGAAACCTGTTTTTCCTGCTATTTGGCATTTTGATCATTTTTTCAGCCGTATCGAGAAACTGGGTAAACGTGGAGAACTCTATGTCCCATTATCTTCCGGATTCTACGGAGACGAAACAGGGTCTGGATCTGATGGAGCAGGAGTTTATTACATACGGAACCTGTGACGTGATGGTGGCGAATGTTTCTTATGAACAGGCGGAGTCTATTGAAAGAAAACTGGAGTTTATACCGGGCGTCTTTATGATAGACTTTGATGACACGGAAGAACATTATTTTAACGGTTCTTCCTATTATAATGTCACTTTCGACTATGACGAGAAGGATGACCAGTGTCTGGAAGTACTTGAAAGGGTAAAGGAAGAACTGGACGGGTATGATTATTATCTGTCTACAACGCTGGGGGACATCGAGGCTGAGCTGATCGCGGAGGAGATGAATGTCATTGTTGTTCTGGTGGCCTTTGTGGTGGTGACGGTGCTTCTGCTGACATCACAGGCTTATGCGGAGGTGCCGGTCCTGCTGATTACTTTCGTGGCGGCGGCCATTTTGCAGATGGGGACGAACTTTGTGTTCGGCACGATCTCCTTTGTGTCCAACTCCGTGACGGTAGTGCTGCAGCTTGCGCTGTCAGTGGATTACGCCATAATCCTTTTGAACAGATATAAGGAGGAGCATGTCAATCTGGAATCCCGGGAGGCAATTATCATTGCCCTGAGCAAAGCGATCCCTGAGATCTGCGGCAGCTCCCTTACCACGATAGGCGGCCTGATCGCCATGGGCTTTATGCAGTACAAGATGGGCCCCGATCTGTCCATGTGTCTGATTAAGTCCATCTTCCTGGCGCTTGGCTCGGTGTTCCTGCTGATGCCGGGCGTGATTATGCTGTTTTCCAAACTTATGGATACGACCAAACATAAGAACTTTATCCCGGACATTCCGTTTGTGGGAAAATTCGATTACGCGACGAGACATATTGTGGCGCCGCTTTTTGTACTTGTGATCGTGGGGGCGTACACGGTTTCCAGCAAGTGTCCTTATGTATTCGGCGACTCTACGATCACGCCGCCGATCCAGAACAGCATCCAGAAGACGGAAGAACTGCAGACGGATAATTTCGGCGCCAGCAATATGGTTGCGCTGATTGTGCCGGCGGGAGACTACGAGAAGGAGGCGAAGCTGTTAGCGGAGCTGGAGGCATGCCCGGAGGTGGACTACACACAGGGGCTTGCCAATATAGAGGCGCTTGACGATTACTGTCTGACGGATAAACTGACGCCCAGACAGTTTTCGGAACTGATTGACCTGGATTATGAGGTGGCGGAACTGGTATACGCTGCTTACGCCGTAAATGACGAGGACTATGCGAAGGTAGTAAACGGTCTGCCGGAGTATAAGGTGTCCCTGATTGATATGTTTATGTTTGTCCACGACGAGGTGGAGGAAGGGTATGTCACGCTTGAGGACGATCTGCAGGATACGCTGGATGAGGCGTATGACGCCATGAACTTTGCGAAGAATCAGTTGCAGGGCGAAAACTACAGCCGTATGCTTGTTTTTCTGACGCTTCCCGAGGAGAGTGAGGAGACCTTTGCCTTTCTTGACAGGATGCATGAAATTGCGGAAAAGTATTATCCCAATGGTAAGGTATTGGTATGCGGCGAGTCGGTGAGCCAGTACGATCTGCAAAAGACTTTTGGGCGCGACAATCTGGTAAACAACGTTGTGTCTATTCTTGCCGTGCTGGTGGTGCTTTTGTTCACCTTCAAGTCGGCGGGTATGCCGGTGCTTCTGATTGCGGTGATTCAGGGCTGTATCTGGCTGAACTTTTCGATTCCGGCGCTGCAGCATGACAATATTTTCTTCATGTCCTATCTGATTGTCAGCTCGATTCAGATGGGTGCGAATATTGACTATGCCATCGTCATTGCAGGGCGGTATATGGAACTGCGAAAGGAATACGGCAGGCGCCAGTCCATTATAGATTCCATGAATCAGGCGTTCCCGACGATTATTACCTCGGGAACCATGATGGTAGTGGCAGGATTTTTGATCGGCAAGCTGACTTCCAACGCGGCGATCTTCGGTATCGGAAAATGTCTGGGGCGGGGAACTTCCATTTCCATATTGATAACCATGTTTGTTTTGCCGCAGATCCTCCTGGTGGGCGATAAGATCATTGAGAAGACGGCCTTTGTCATGAATATGCCGATCCGCACGAAGAATATGACCGGGCTTATGAGAGTGGACGGTCTGGTGAGAGGCAGGATTGAGGGAACTGTGACAGGTACTATGAGCGCCATTGTCAGAGGTAACGTGAGCGCCTATGTGGAGGCGGGAGATGTAACGGAACTTACGGAAGAAGAATACAGACAGTTGACGGAGACGGTGACTGAGGAGATGGCGAGCAGGGAGGTGACGGATCATGAGTAAGAAAAGATTGATGGCGTTATTGCTTTCCACGGCCGTGGCTTTGAGTACTTTTCCGACATTATCTGTGCAGGCGCTGGAGGAAAATCCGCAGTCGGAGGCGGAGAAAGAAGCGGAAGCGGAGAACAGGGCAGAGGATAAAGAAGAAGACGGGGAGACCGAGGAGGAAGAAGTCGCCAGCGTGGAGGACGCCAACGAGACGATTGCTTCTTACGACGACGAAGAGATCGAATGGGAAAAGATTTATATAAGTAATGCAGAGGAGATGAAGGCTTTTGCCAGAGACTGCTGGCTGGATACATGGTCACAGAATAAGAAAGTGTATCTGACGGCGGATATTGATCTTGCAGGGCAGAACTTTGTTTCCATACCGACTTTCGGCGGCTATTTTGACGGGCAGGGGCATACAGTCAGCGGATTTCTGGTGCATAAGCCGGTATCTTATGTGGGATTGTTTAACTATACGCAGGAGACGGCGGTGATTGCCAATCTGAAAGTGGAGGGCACGGTCAAGCCGACAGGGAAACAGATGGTGGTAGGCGGCATTGTCGGAGATAACAGCGGTATCCTGCTAAACTGTGTCTTTGAAGGCGTTGTGGAGGCCAACGATTATGTGGGCGGTATTACAGGCTACAACGAGATCAGCGGTGTGCTGATGGACAGTGAGGCAAGAGGAACGATCACAGGCGCGCATTATACGGGCGGCATAGCGGGAGATAATGTCGGCAATATTGTAGGATGCCTCAATCGAGCCGATGTCAACATTTCCAGTGAGGATAAGGCGAGATCTCTGGAAGATATTGATCTCGGACAATATACGGCAGGCTTTTTGGCTTCTCTGGAAGGGGGAGCCGACGAGAAGAGCGAAAAGCTCTCCACTACGGAAAATACGGTAGATACGGGCGGCATAGCGGGTCTTTCCACCGGAATTATACAGAGCTGTGTAAACGAAGGTATGATTGGGTACGAACATGTAGGCTATAATGTGGGCGGCATTGCAGGCAGACAGTCGGGGTATGTGTACGCATGCACGAACAAGGGAAAGATATACGGCCGTAAGGATGTGGGCGGTATTGTCGGGCAGGCGGAGCCGTACATAGCAGTGGACCTGTCGGAGGATATTGTAAGGCAGTTATCGGATCACATTGATACCATGCATGACCAGATTGGCAAGATGTTAGATGATGCGGGCGACCGTTCGGATATCCTTTCCAACAGGCTGTCGGTAATTCGGGATTTTGCGGACAGGGCGCTTGACGATACCCATTCTCTGGCGGATCGGACAGTGGAATGGACGGACAGTATGATGGACTCCGTCAACGAGGCGGTGAGCCGATTTGACTATGTGCTGGAGGAGACGGCGAAAGACGGCGGGGTGATGGACCACGCTTCGGATGCGGCGGGAGATGTGAAGGACGCTGCCGGGGAATTGGAGGACATGGTGAAATCCATGGATCTCTACAAATATATGACACCCGAGGAGAAGGAGCAGTACGATCAGGCGAAGAAAGCGATTGAGGAGGCAGGGAAACAGCGCGCAGAGGATGTGGCGAAGGCAACGGAGGCTTATGAGAATTATTATATAGATAAGGCACGGAGCGAGGATACGATCTATGAGTATGATTTAAAACCTGTGACCGAGTCAGGAGTGGATGACAGTTGGGGAGGCCCTTATAGTGAGGCGGATGTGCCTGAGAAATATATTGGTATTACCGGCTGGATTCATACAGAAACAGGGGATGAGCTTCCGTGCTCAGACAGCAGTCACACGACACATTATGAGGCTGACCGCCAGCTGCAGGAGAAAGTGGCGGAAAATATGGCAGCCAATGTTTCTCAGATAGCAGAAAATGCCGGCGAATACGCGGATGAGCAGTATAGGAATGCCCACGGCAGCAGCTACTCGGATGATATGAGCGGATATCTGAAAGTCATGACAGATATCGCTTCCAGATATACGGACGAGATGACGGACGACGCGAAAAAGCAGTTGAAGGCGGCTGCTTCTTCTGCAAAGGATGCCGCAGAGAATCTGGAGGATATGGGGGAACAGACAAAAGACATTCTCACCACGCTTAATGATAAATCGGATCTCAGTTTCCCAAGGTTGGGGGAGGATTATCGGTCCACTACCGGAAGCCTTAATTCCAACTTAAAGAATATCTCTGAGAATATGGGATATTTAAATGATGAGATGTCTTCTTCAGGTGATCTTCTGGGGGATGATCTTTCGGATATCAACGACCAGTTCAGCGAGATTATGCTGCTGTATACGGATGCGCTGGATGGGGTGCTGGATATGGATTATTCCGGCAGATACGAGGATGAGTCGCAGGAGAATGCGGAAGAGAGTATGGACGCTACCATTGCGAACTGTACCAACGGCGGGAATGTGGAGGCTGATCTGAATGTGTCGGGTATTGCCGGGACCATGGCGATTGAGTATGATTTCGACTTGGAGAGCGATATTACGGGACTTGACGACGCGAGGGCAAATTCCACTTTCCTTACTAAGTGCGTGCTCAGAAAGAATGTGAACCAGGCGAAAGTTACCGCGCAGAAAAGCTATGCGGGCGGCGTATGCGGTCTGCAGGAGATGGGTATGGTGCTTGGCTGTGAGAACTACGGCAGGATTGAGAGCGCGGCGGGCGATTATGTGGGCGGCATAGCAGGGCAGTCGCTATCCCATATCAAGCAAAGCTATGCGAAATGTACGGTGGCGGGAGAGGAATATGTGGCCGGAATTGCCGGATGGGGAAATGGAATAAACGGATGTATTGCCATGGTAAAGGTGAAGGAGGCGGACGCCTTTTCAGGAGCCATAGCGGGCAAAGTTTCCGACAATGCAGAGATTACGGATAACTATTTCGTATCCGAAGAGATTGCCGGCATTGATCGTATCAGTTACAGCGGTAAGGCGGAGCCGGTAAACTATCAGACGCTTTTACAGACGGAAGGGATTCCCGCGAGCTTCCGCAGGATGAAGGTTACGTTTTACGCGGATGACGAAGAAGTAGGGATGGTTGAGTGTTCTTACGGCGGCAGCGTAGCATTGGAAAACTATCCGAACATTCCGGTAAAGGAAGGGTTTTATGCAGACTGGGACAATAAGGATCTCACAAATGTCAGGCTCGACGAGGATGTATCGGTAGAGTATGTGCGGTACCTGACAACGCTTGCCGGGAGTTGGATGCGGGATAACGGACAGTCCGCGCTTCTGGTGGACGGTCAGTTTGCTCAGGAGGATGAAGTGACTGTCGAGAAGCCGGGAACGGATACGATACAGGTGACGCTTCCTTCGGGAGAAGAGCCACAGGAATTGACTGAGTGCTGGACACTTGAAATCCCGGATGACGGTGCGTCAACCCATCAGATTCGCTATCAGGCGCCTCAGGGACAGACGGAGGGCGTGGAGATTTATATACAGGACGGCACCGGATGGAGAAAGGCGGAGACGGAGCTTATGGGTATTTACCATCTCTTCTTGGCGGAAGGCGGCAGTGTGAAGATTGCAGTCAGCGTGACGGAGAAGGGGATGATGGATTACATTGTCTTTATCGTCGCGGGTGCGGCTGCACTGATTCTGATAATTGTGTTGATCGTACACGGGAAAAGGAAGAAGCGGAAGAGCCAGAAGACAGAGAGTAATGCGGAAGATGGGAGCGACGCGGAGACGGAATAGATGCTTGCATGATTTGGCAGGGTGAGACGACATAGAATATGTAAGAAGAGGCATATCGAGGGAGTATGCCTCTTCTTACGTTGCAAGTTTTACTTATGCTGGCTTTTCAGCGTTTCCAGTTCCGCTTGCAGCTGCTGGATTTTGGCATCCCGTTCGGCGAGGGCTAAGCGGTTCTGCTCTATCTTCTGCTCATAATTGCGTCGATCCTGTTCATGCGCTAAGCGGTTCTGCTCTATCTTCTGCTCATAATTGCGTCGATCCTGTTCATGCGCTATTCGATCCTGCTCTATTTTTCTCTCGTAACTGCGCAGGTCCTGTTCATGCGCTATTCGATCCTGCTCTATTTTTCTCTCGTAACTGCGGAGGTCCTGTTCATGCTCTATCCGATCCTGCTCTATTTTTCTCTCGTAACTGCGCAAGTCCTGATAGTATTCCTCTCTGTCACGGCACCGTTTGCGCACCAGGTCGTCCGCGCTCATGCGGAATATGGTTTCAGACGCCTCCTGCAAATATTCATCCTTCGATGCCAGCATTTTGATCTCCTCCCAGGTTTCCGCCTTAAACAACATTGCCCACTCGTGAATATGATACTTCTTATCTTCTTCGGTTGCTAAGTCTGTCCGAGATAAGTCTACCACATTTAGGGTCAGACTGTCACTATATTTTTGATGGTTTTTAACGTTTATCAGTTTATAGGATGCATAAAACTCTGGCTGTCCCTCAAACAGTGTATAGTCGAGAAATCCGATATGTACGGCAGGCTTTGCATCCAGATAATCCTGTCCGTGGTTTAACTGGTCAAAGGAACGGCACAGATACATGACTGAGCGCTCCCGCCAGTTCAGCTTATTGGCGATCTGCATCTCCAGGTTTATCAAGGTATGGTTATTTAAAACCACGTTGATATCCAGACGGAACTCCTTGTCCGCCACAGTTTCCCCCAGAATGACAGGATTGGTGATCTCCACGGATATGACTTTTCGTTCGGGGAGATGGAGCAGGGAACAGATCAGCCCGCGCAGGACTTTATTGTTGGACTGTAATACTGCCCGGAACATGTAGTCATTGGTCATGTTGTAGGGAATCTGACCGTTCGAACTCCAAAACCCGTAATGATTGCCGGATGACTTGTCTGGAACAGTCGGAAAATTCGTGGCAGAAGAACGTGTAAACAAGCTGTTTCCTGTGTCTGAACAATGGTTGATAAGTTGATTCATAGATGTGTTTTCCTTTCATAGAAAAAATGACGGAGCATCGCCCCGAAGAGTTGAGGAACCGACAGATAAAAAATCCGATTCCGGGTAAAAGAAATATGCAAATAGATCATATGTTAAAACAGATATACCACAGCGGAATACAAATTGCAAAGACTTTTGTAGGAATAGGTTGTAGAAAAATAATAAACGGAATATCAAACATCTGCTGTTAAGACCAAGATATGGAGTAGAAAAGCAGAATATCAGAAAAGTCAAACAAGATATAGTTTGTCTATATTTCACAAAACAGGGGGAAGAAAATCGGTATCTACCCCCTGCTTTCACATCATGAGAACATGATTTTGCTTCCGCCTGTGGTTTTACCCTCAAAACCCAAACACATCCTTGATAAACAGATATGCCACCGTCAAAATCAGTCCGACGCAGAAGAGTAGCAGACCGAAGGACATGCTTCTGGTGATCATCATGGTATTTTCGCTCCACTCCTCATGCATTAGTGCCAGTTTATGCTCATAATCCTGCTTTTTCGGGTTTTTGCGGCGCAAAACCAAATTGCCGAGGCCCTCGAAGAAGGAGGCGGCGCAGGCGGCAAGATGCGTAAACACATTGCCCTCAGGACGTTCATGGGGCAGTTTTTCATCGCGGTAGACAGTTTTTCTGAGCACAACGACAATCGTATCGACCAGACTGTCCAGAAAGCGGCAGAGCACACCGAAGGCAAAAGGAAGAATCTTCAACAGCACAGGGCGGTAGATCAGGTTTTCCAGATCCAGCCACACTGGCATACGGTTAATATAATATTTTTCTCCGCTGCCAGATTCCTTCTTCATCAGCAGAAAACGCACAATAAGGCAGTAAATCAATGCGCCAAAGGCGAGAGAAATCAGCGAACCCTTTATATTACCCAAAGAGAAGTAAGAAACTTTTTCCATAACTTCTGTGTGCAGGAAGTTTTGACCCATATCGGCAATGCCGTCCATGACTATTCCCGGAAGGGAACCCATAAGCGGCAGCAGGACAGCGCTTACGGAAAGGGCAAGGGCGCTTGCACGGTTCATATATTTACCCTGCAGTGCGTCGTATTTTTTCTGTATTGCTTCGTCGGCATTTTTTTCAATGAAGAGACAGACATAAAGTTTAGTCATATAAGCGATGGTCAAGCCGCCGCTTAAAAGGAAAATCCATTCGACGGCGTGCATGAGCGAGGTGCTAAAAAACGCCGGTATCACGTTTGCGTTGATCAGAACCATGTACTCTACAATGCTTTCATGGAGCAGGGTCTTGCTGATGTAGCCGTTAAAGAGCGGTATGCCGCCGATCCCCAGTGCACCCATAAGAAAGATAACGTTTAAGAGAGGTTTTTTCCGCCCAAAACCGCGGATTTCATTCAGATCCAGTTTATGCACATTCATAAACACAACGCCAGCAGCCATAAAAAGCACCAGCTTGATCAGGGAGTGGTTTACCATGTGCAGAAGGCTGCCGCGCAGCGCGGCTGCGTTTTCCTTTCCTAACAGCCCCGCCATGCCTACGCCCACGAGAATAAAGCCGATCTGGGAGACCGAAGAACATGCGAGCGTCCGCTTCAGGTCAACGGAGAAAAGTGCCAGCAGTGCACCGGTCACCATGGTAAAGACGCCTAAAATAAGAATCATACCGCCCCAAGCCGCATTTTGAAAGAAGATATAGGCGGTCAGAATGAGTATGCCGTACATGCCCGCTTTGGTCAAAATGCCGGAAAGGAGAGCCGAGGCAGGAGCGGGAGCCACCGGGTGCGCCTTCGGCAGCCAGATGTGCAGCGGGAAGGCGCCGGCTTTGGCGCCGAAGCCGAACAGCAGGCAGAGCCCCGCCGCCCAGATTCTTCTTTCTGCAAATCTGCTGGAAGTCGTGAGTACATAGTTATCATAGCAGCCGCTCAGTTCTGCAAAGTTTAATGTTCCTGTCAGATCAAATAAAAGGAAAATGCCCATCAGCATCACCAGTCCGCCCATGACCGCCACTGCCAGATAGGTCGCGCCGGCACGCAGGGATTCGGGTTTTTCATCGTGCACCACCCATACATAAGAGGTGAACGACATCATTTCAAAGAAAACAAAGGTGGTAAAAAAGTCTGCAGAGAAAAATACGCCCTCGGTCGCGCCAAGCGTCAGCAGCAGAAACAGATAGTAACGGTTCCTGTTTCTGTAGTGGCCGAAGTATTCGCTGGAAAAGAGCGTGGTCATAAACCACATGAAGGCGGCAATGGTTCCATACAGCGCGCGAAAACCGTCTAAAGTAAAATGCAGGCCAAAACCGCAGACATAGGGAATTTCTATGACCGGTCGGGAGCTGCCCACCGCGCCTGTCAGCGTCTGCACCGCCAAAATGGCGCAAAGAATAAAGGTAAGACCTGTGATGATATCCGCAAAGATGCTTCGAGTATCCTTACTCTTCCGCCCGATGCCGTAGCTTACAAAAGCCGCAAGTATGGGAAAGAAAACAACAGCTTCTACAATGATATTCGTAGTGGTGTACATAATGACCTCCAAAAAAATGTGGGAGTGCAGACACTTTCCTGTCACGGCCCGACCATGAAAAAAAAAGCATCTTCGAGGCGGGCTGACATCTGGTTAACATTATCGTTTTGTAGCGGCGGCGCATATCGGACAACTTACACGGCACCTGTCGCGACGCTCATAAAAAAGTTCACAACCGGCTGGGAATAAACGCCGAACAGTATGATAAATACGGTGAACACAAACAGCGGCAGCAGCATCTTCCAGTTGGGATCATGGATATCGGAAACTGTGTCGTAGTCAAAATCCTTTCCGGGAAAGAACGCCCGCACCACAATCGTCAGCATATAAATTGCTGTCAAAAGCGCCGACACCAGCAGACAGGCAATACCGCCCCATGCGAGAGGATTGCCGCTTTCCACTGCCGCTCCTGCCAAATTCCATTTGCTGACAAAACCGGCAAGCCCCGGAACGCCCATGAGCGCCAGTGCGGAGATTGTGAAAATGCCGAATACACGGGGCATTTTATATCCCAGTCCGTTTAGTTCATGCACATAATGGCGGTCGGTCTGGTGCATGATTGCGCCTGCGCAGAAGAAAGAACTGATTTTCATAACCGCGTGGAATACGAGGTGGGTCAGCGCGCCCACAAGGCCCAGAGGCGTCATGATGACTGCGCCGAAAAGGATGTAGGACAGGTTGCTGATGGTGGAGTATGCCAGCCGCCTTTTAAGGTGCGTCTCTTTCACAGCACGGCTGCAGCCGTATACGATGGTAAACATGACAACAGACATAACCGCGTACTGCGCCCATGTGCCCTTTAGGAAATCTGTGCCGAAACTGTAATAAGTCAGCCTTATGATAGCGAATGCGCCGGATTTTACAACGGCGACCGCATGGAGCAGGGCGGTGACGGGTGTGGGAGCCACACCTGCCTGCGGCAGCCATGAGTTGAAGGGACAGACCGCCGCTTTTACACCAAATCCCATAAACGCCATCACATAGATCAATAATAAAATATTTGTTTTTCCGATGGTCTTTGCCGGGTCGAGCACACCGCCCAAAATAAAATCCGTTGTGCTGCCGTAGACAATGACCATAATCAGACCGAGGAATGCGAAAGCCGCGCCGCCCAGCGAATAGTAAAGGTATTTTCGGCTCGCCAGAATCGCTTCGCGGGTCAGCGTGTGCATGACCAGAGGTACCGTGACTAACGTCAGCAGTTCATAAAAGAAATACATGGTAAGCAGATTGGCGGCGAGGGCAATGCCCAGTGTTACGCCGTAAGTCAGCGTATAGAAGAGGAAAAATACATTTTCATGCGCTTCCTTCGTCATGTATTCAAAGGCGTAGAGTGTGGCAAAGGGCCAGAGGGCGGACACAAGCCCGGCAAACACCATACTCATGCCATCCACACGAAAACTGATATTCAGATTACCCGTAAAATGCGCCAGGAGAAAGGTGCTGTCCGAGTGGTGCAGGAGCAGATACCAGACAAGGATGCTGTTTAACACCACCGCCGTCTCCAAAAATACTTCTTTCTGCCATCTTTTCTGAAATGGGATGACGGGAACCAAAATCCCCGTTATCAAAGGAATCAGGATCACGGAAATTATCATCATATCACCTCCCTGTAACTGCGAAATAAGCTAAGAAAATGGCGAACGGAAAGATGCCTGCTAAAACGGATAAAGCTGTCAGTATTAAAATGGGCACTCTCATCAGTTTACACGGTTCTTTCTTTTGCAGCCTGTTGTAATCGTAATCCGCTCCAGGGAAAAAGCCGTGTATGGTCAGCGGCAGCAGATATCCTGCGGTAAGCAACGCGCTTACCAGAAGAATCACCGGGCCAAGCACGCCAAAAACAGGAATGCCACTCTTTAAGGAGCCGAGAGCCAGAAACCATTTGCTGAGAAAGCCGCCTGTAGGCGGAATACCGATCAGGCCAAGGGAAGCGACCGTGAAACACCACATAGTGACGGGCATTTCCTTGCCGATACCGCGCATTTCCTCCACCCGTGTTTTTCCCGTTTTGTAAATAATGGCTCCGGCACACAAAAACAGTGCCGCTTTGATAAATCCGTGCGCCAATACATGCAGAAGAGCGCCTGTAAAAGATGTCTCGTTCATAACGGCGAGACCAAACAGAATGTAGGAGAGCTGGCTTACCGTGGAGTAAGCAAGTCTCTTTTTCAGCACAGGTTCCCGATAGGCGAGGAGCGATCCCATAAATACCGTGATCAGCGCCAGACAAAGCCATGCTGTCTGCACCCACGTTCCCTTCAGGAAATCTGTGCCGAACATGCCGAGTACGCGGATGGTGGCGAGCACGCCCGCCTTTACAATGACGGCGGAAAGAACCGCTGAAGCCGGTGCCGGTGCGACGGGATGGGCGGTGGGCAGCCATGCGTGCATGGGAAACATGCCCGCCTTGACGCCGAAACCGAGGAGCATAACAAAAGCCACAACCAAAAGGAAACCGCCATGTTCTGCTATGGCGGAGGCACGAAGCGCACCATCCATGGTAAAAGTCAGCGAGTCACAGTTCCGATAGAGGAAATAGATGCCGAACAACGCCGCATATGCGCCGCACAGGGAATAAAATAAGTATTTCAGTCCCGCCATAACTGCCTCTTTGGAACCGTTATGCAGGACGAGAGGCATGGAGGACAGGGTTAAAAGTTCAAAGAACAGATAAAAGGTAATCAGGTTGCCCGCAAAGCAGAGTGCGTTCAGTACGCCGAATACCAGCAGATAAAAACCGTAGTAACGGCTCTCGTGTTCTTCGTGTTTCATGTACGCAAAAGAGAAAAACCCCGCGCAGGGAATGACAATCACTGCGAGCAGTGAAAAAATCCTGCCAACACTGTCGACACGAAAATAAATAGGAAGGCTTGGCGTCAGATAGAATAAGGTAAAGCCGTTTTCGGCAAACAATGCAGCGATAACAAATATGGCTGTGATGATAAGGGAACAGCCTGTCAGAGCTATAAGCGATTTCCTGTCAGTGGGGGTTTCCCCAGACAGGGGTGTCCGATGGCGTACCAGCAGAAACAGCCCTGCCAGAATCGGAAAAAGGATGGATGAAAGAATCAGATACATATTATCACCTCTTTGTAAAGCATGCAAAAGCCGGATTGCCAGATACCACATTACAAATAATAATCGACAGCCGGCGGTCAGGCGAACATGGCAAGTCCCTGACCGATCATATCTACAACCGGCTGGGAGCTGACGCCCAGAATAATATTTAACAGGATAAAACAGACAAGCACCACCGCATAGGCTTTCATGTCCCGGAAGGTAATCCCTTTATAGGGAGCGTCCGGGGCGTAAGCATAAATACGGATCACGGTTTTCATAAAGTAGACTGCGTTTAATACCGTGCTTATTCCCAGCACGATCAGCGAAGCAAGCATCTTGCCTTCCACCTGTACGGCTGCCTGCGCAAAGAGCAGTTTGCTGATGAAGCCGGAAAAGAGCGGAATGCCTACCATGGACAGCGATCCAACCGTGAAGGCAGCTCCCGCCCACTTATTGCGGTATGCAGCTCCTGTCAGGTCGATAAATTTGCGGCTTCCGCCGGACACGTCCGTAAGGCCGATAGCGGCGATAAAGAGCAGAGATTTCGTAGCCGCATGGGATAAAATATGGAAAATACTCGCCACCATGCCCGCCTGTGTGCCCATGCCAAAACCCATGTAAATATAACCGATCTGTGCCACCGAGGAAAAGGCGATCATCCGCCGGATATCATTTTCCCTGATGGCGGAGAGGGAGCCAAAAATCATGCCCATCAGGCCGAAAACAAAGAGCACGTCAATAATTCTGGTGCTGTTAAAGATATCAAAACCGATGACACGGTAAATGATCTTTATCAGCAGGAAGATATACCCCTTGGACACCAGACTGGATAGAATCGCGGCGGAAGATACCGTAGAGTATCCGTAGGCGTCCGGCAGCCATGCGTGAAAAGGGAACAGCGCACTCTTGATACACAGACCGATACACATAAGAGCCACCGAGACAATCAGAGGAATCTGGTATTCGCCGCTTGCCATAATAAGCCCCACTGACTCCTTGATATTGCTCATCAACAGGTGCCCTGTCAGGTCGTACATAATACAGAGCCCGAAAAGCAGAAGACCTGAGCCGAGCAGGCTCATAATCATATAGCGGACGGCAGCCTCAATCGTCCGTCCCACCTGTCTTATCATAATCAAGCCGCAGGCGGAGATCGTGTTAATCTCCACAAACACATAGGCTGTAAACATATCGTTGGTGTAGACCAGCGCAAGCAGGGAGCTCAGCAGGAGGTTCACCAGAATATAGTACAAATTATGTTTGCTCTCCACCACCTCACCGGGCAGTTTGTGTGCACCGCCCGCCATGGACAGATACATGATGATGCAGAAGAAGAGCGCCATGCCGGCTTCCAGCACGCCGGCGCGGATCTCATTGCCCCAGGGCGCGGGAAAGTGTCCCATCCAGTAAATAAAGGATTCGCCTGTGGCGAGCAGATACAAAAGAAGAACAGCCGACATCAGTCCGACGGCGATTATGACTACGCGGTTTACCACTTTCGCTGCTTTTGCGGGCAGAACAGAACAGATTGTGCCGGAAAAAAGGCTCAAAAGGATGGAGAAAAAGGGAAAATTGCAGATAAAATTCATATTATTTTCCCTCCTTCTTCAACTGCGTGGAAATTTCGTCCAGATCCAGCGTATGGTATCTCGTGTAAAGCCGGATCGTCAGCGACAGCATAAGCGCGGTCACGGAGACGGAGACCACGATACCTGTCAGCACAAGTCCGCTGGGTATCGGATTGATGTAGGCTTCCGTACTGGTGACGCCGTTCACCACAATGGGCGCAACCCGTCCGGCGATATAGCCTTTTTCCGCCAGAAAGAGGTAAATCGCGCTGTCCATGATATTCAAACCGATAATTTTCTTAATCAGGTTGGTCTGCAGAAGCAGATTGGTAAAGCCTATGCAGAAGAGAATTGCTGAGACGGCTTCTCCGTAGTTTGTAAATAAATTCGGACCCATCCTAAAATCCCCCTTTTCGGAACATGGCGTAAAAAGCGTAAATCGTGCAGGCAACCACAAGTCCTACCGCGATATTTAAAGGCAGGATCAGGCCGCTTGACAGGATTGCGCCGGGCGTCCCTTTCGGTATCACGCTGTGGAGCTGATTCGCGCCTGTGTAGAAGGAATAGCTTTTTGCCAGACAATAAAAGGAGAGGGAGAAAAAGCATATCCATTTATAAGTCTTTTCCGTAAAAAACCGTTCTGTTTTTTTGAAGCCGAAAGCATTCAGGTAGAGTACCAGTCCCGCGCCGATGACCGCACCGCCGGAAAAACCGCCGCCAGGTCCGAGGTGTCCGTTTAAGATAATATAAATGCCGAAAATAATGATAACCGGCACAAGGAATGTCGCCACTAGCTGTAAAATCGCGTCATTTTTCGGCTCAAAACGGCGGTCGTTTACATCCGCTTCGTCTTTTTCGGTCTTGTTCAGACGAAGCAGGATCAGAACGGTGATGGTTGCCACAAACAGCACGTGGGATTCGCCCAGCGTGTCAAATGCCCTGTAGTCAAGAATCATGCCGGCAACGATATTGACTGCGCCCGTTTCCTCCAGACCTTTTTCAATGTAACGTTCAGAGACCTCGTTGTTGACTGGTCTGCCTACTGACCCAATGGCAGGAAGATGCGAAACTGTTACCAGAAGCAGCGCGATCAGAAACAGGCAGAAGAGAATGCTTGTTGCCTGATACAGCCGGTGAAAAAGGTGCAGCCATTTATTGTGCTCGGTATCATAGACCTTGTCCATGATCGCGTCGTGTTCTTTCTCCCGGCGCAGAGCCGCCTCCGGGTCCGGCTGGTATTCTTTCTGGGGATGCATCTCCACTTTTCCGCTATAAGGATCTTTTTCGCCGGAAAGCCAGCGGAAGAAACGGAAGGCAAAGGTTTTTTGATATTCTTCTGTGCTCTTTTTCTTACTCATTTTCCTTCTCCTCCTCTGCGTCGGGCTCCGACGCGTCGATTGCATGGATTTTTTTGAGCGTCACAAAGAAAAGAACGCTGGTGATTCCCGCACCGACGGCAGCCTCCGTAATGGCGAGGTCGGGAGATTCCAGACAGATCCAGAGCATGGACATAACCAGGCTGAAAGACATATAAATCAGGATCGCATTTAAAAGGTTTTTGGAAAAGCTGACGGAGACTGCGCAGATGATTAACAGTCCCATCAAAATGACCTGAAAAGCTGTCATAACGCTGACGCCTCCTTTTTTTCTGTATCGTTGTTGGCGGCGGTGGCAAGTTCCTGCTCAAGAATTTCCACATCCTCATATATTTCACAGTGCGCCGCAAGGTTGTCGTTAGTGGCGGCCTCCAGTCTCGAAAGCACATGGGAGGAGACGGGCGATGCGAACCACAAAAAGACAATAATTAAAAACATTTTCAGAGTCGTAAAATTTAACCCAGAAAAGACCATCAGCCCAAGCAGGCACGCGCTGATGCCGAGGGTATCGCCCATGGCGGCGGCGTGCATTCTGTTCAGCACATATTTAAAATGAAAAACCCCGAACAGTTCCGTGAAGAAAATGACCATTCCGATTAAGATAAACAGGCATCCGATTATAAGCCTGATCCATTCAGCCGCGTTCATCCACATTTCCCCCTTCCGCATTTTCCTGACTGTGGTGCTGCTCCTCGTAAATACCGATGTAGACCTTGGAGATGACTACCACGGAAAGAAAACTGATCATGGCATAAATCAGACAGATATCCACCAGATAGCCTTCCCGCAAAAGAAGCGCCAGAACCGAAATCATAACCATAACCATGGTACCCATCATGTTAACGGCCATCAGGCGGTCGGCAACACGGGGTCCCTTCACGGCGCGGATCAGACATACCAGCAGCATAAAGGAAAGCACAATCAGCAAAAATATAAAAAGTGGGTGGTAGATCAGTTCTTTATTCATAATTCCCTCCAGTTCAGATTAGTTCTGTCCTTCGATTTTCTTCAATAGCTTTACAAACACGGAGGAGGAAATGCCCTCCGCCAGTTCTTTGTCAAGACAGTGCACGGTATATTCATTGCCCGTTAACGCAACGGTGATTGTACCGGGAGTCAGCGTGATGGAATTTGCTAAAAGCACCCGCGCAAAAGTGGAGCGCAGATCGGTCTTAAAATGTACGACCGCAGGCTCCAGTTCATACTCTGCGGTGTAGATCAGCTTGAAAACAGCCGCATTTGCTTTCAGGATCTCTAACACTAAGGTAAAGAAATAGTGAAGCAAAAGAGGGGATTTTTGCAATAAAAAAAGGTCGTATCGGGGGCGGTAATTGAAAAACCGGCATAAAAACCAGTACATTACCCCTGCAATAACGACTCCAAAGGCAGCGATTTCCGCTGTAAGCTGCCCGTTAAATATTACCCAAACCAGAAAAAAGAGAATAAACATGTTTACACTCCGTTCTTCCCAAAATATAGTTTTGCTTTATAACGGTGTTTCTTCTTATTAAAAATGGGAGCTTATTTGAACGGTAATATTATGTATCTAAAATGCGGAAGTGTCAAGAGGGAGTTGGGAGGCGGCTTTTTCTTCGCACTTGTTTTTCATATGGGAATCGGATATCATGTGATTAGCGGTAAGCCATTTAAATAATAAAATGTTATTTGAATGTGATGACTTGCTGCCGAAAGATAAGTGGCATGACGGTATAAATAACTGAAACGGAGGCATACATGAAATATCTAGTAATTGGCGCAGGCGGTACAGGCGGAAGCATCGGCGCGTATATGACAGAGGCGGGCAAGGATGTGACCCTGATTGCGAGAGGGGAACACCTGAAAAAGATGCAGGAACAGGGTCTTAAGATGGAGACCACCCGGAAAGGGAACTATACAGTAAATCCAGTCAAGGCGACTGATATGGCGAATTATGGCGAACAGCCGGACATTATTTTTGTCTGTGTAAAGGGCTATTCCCTGGAGGAAACGATTCCATTTATCAGGCGGGTGGCGAAAGAGACGACGATTGTGATTCCTATCTTGAATATTTATGGGACGGGCGGCAGAATGCAGGAAAAACTGCCGGAGCTTCTGGTGACCGACGGCTGTATCTATATAGCGGCGGAGATTAAAGAACCGGGGACGATCTGGCAGAACGGGGACATTTTCCGTATCGTATACGGCGTTCGCAACAGGGAAGAACTTCGCCCGGCGCTTTTTGAAGTAGCGAAGGATTTAAAGGACAGTGGGATTGAAGGCGTGCTGTCGGAGAATATTCAGAGAGACGCCCTGCAGAAATTCGCCTATGTGTCTCCCATGGCTGCGTGCGGCCTCTACTATCATGTGAGCGCCGGGGAAGTACAGGTAACCGGGGAGCCGCGGGACACCTTCGTGAAGCTGATGCGGGAAGTTGACGCGCTGGCGGTGGCGATGGACGTACCCTTTCTGATCGACATCGTGACGACCAATTTACAGATTCTGGATGCGCTTAATCCTACGGCAAGCACTTCTATGCAGCGCGACATTTACGCCGGCAAGGCGTCCGAGATCGACGGACTGATTTATGAAGTTGTGCGGATGGGAAAGAAATATGGTGTTCCCACACCGACTTATGAAATGATTGCGGATAAGGCGAGAGAAGATGGATTGAAATAGAGACAGAATGGGATTTAGTGCAATGACATTTGCCGGCGTGGGAGGAAGAAATGGCAGAAAATACGGAGAAGAAATACAAAGAGAGATATCTGGCTGGAGAAATTGAGTTCGAGGAGATCGACGACTATAGTCAGGAGTGGGGTTTTTCCGATACTACGGACACTTTGCGGGAGTATCTGGGCTTAAACGCCGAGGAAGAGGACGCATGGGTGAGTGTGGGGGAAGAGGCGCTGAAGGAGATTTTGGACAAGCAGAAGAACTGATGGAAAAACGATAAAATAAATAGGAAAATAAGATGAACAAAGAAATGCTGACCAGCATATGGGCGGTCAGCGTTTCTCTATGTACGGTCCCGTATAAGATATTGTTCTTGAAAGGAACATGTGCAGGAAGTCAGTTAGCGGCTATCTCACGCCTGCGCAGATAAAAGACGGACAGCGCGGCAAAAACAATCATATATCCGATAGAATTGACTACCATGGTCAAAATATTGATTTCCATATTCGGATTATTAGCCCGCATTCCCAGACAGTAGATGGAATAGGGATAATCCATGCCATAGTCGTGGTTGGTCATATACAGACCGAAAATGCCTCCGGCGAGGGCTATGCCGATTGGAACGGCAAAGGAGCGGATCACCAGGGAGAGGAGAAGCTGCACACAGCAGATCACCACTGCGCCTAAAGTACCGCAGAGAAACCACTCAAAAGATTCTTTTGGAAAAGAACTTTGAATCCCGGCGAACTTACCGCAGATAAAGAACAACAGGAAAATCCATATATTTCCGAGAACGGACACCCGCACCGCCTGCGTCAGCTTGCCGAGATAAAGGCTGGATAATGGCAGAGGCGCGGTCAAAAAGCTGTTCCAGTTGTGGCGGGTGTGCTCCAGCCGCCAGAGATAGGAGCAGTACGTGCCGATCAGCGCTGGCATGAACAGATAGCAGAGAAAAAGCGTATGCTGGCTCCAAAGGCTGTACCATTCAGACTGCAAAACACCAATATTCATTTTGTAATTCATAGTGCCGAAAAAAGCGGATATCATGGGGAGTGCGAAGAACGCCAGCCATACCGGGCTGCGCTTCAGCTTCAGGGATTCCGCTTTGACGGCTCTGATGTAAGATGTATGCATGTTGTTGATCCTCCTTGTCAGGTATTTATATTTTCGGATGTGACAATACTTGAAACAGATGTTTATACTGATAATTCACACATGCGGCAGATTGTACGGTTATTCATTGTTATACAATGCAAAGGGTAATTTTTATACTTCCTTTCGCGTAAATAATATCCGTCCCGCCGCATAAAAAACTACAATCCAGACGAAAATAGCAGCCACCGCGCACAGTTCAACCGGCGAATATTCCCGGTAATAAAAATGTATGACCCTCGTTTCCGGGTTCCAGTCCATAGCCACCTGGGCAGCGGAGAGGAAACCGCCCCACGGAAGAAAAGAGTACATTTTGATATACATTAAAATCAGCCCGAGCATGGAGCCGCCAAGTCCTGCCACAAGTGGAATCATCTGGTTAAAAAACAGCATGGATAAAAGAAGCTGCAGTAAATACAGGGACAGGCAGCAGGCAAGATTCAGTGCAAAGGCTATGGCATAATGTTTCCATTCCGGGTGTCCTACATAGCCGCGGGCATACCCTAAAGCGATGACAAAAATAAACTGCGCGGCAGATAGTGCGAGAATAAAGAAAAGACCGCAGATTACCTTTGCATGGTAAAGCGCACCCGGCCGGCGCAGCGTGTTTAACAGCTTATAGGTATTGCCCTTATGCTCGATGTCAGCAAGCCGCGAGGCAAGCACGGACATAATGGTTGGCATCATAATCACGCTCACCAGAGGAAGGGAATAGAGCGTTTCAATCCAGCCCTGTAGCCTCTCCTTTTCGTCCGGGTGGCTGCCTGACCAGAGAAGCCATGCGAACTGGACGCATATGAGGACGAACATGGTCAGTCCGATTTTCTTTCTTTTAATCTTTTGAAATTCCATCCGCAAGGTAATCATAAGCTGTTCTCCTTTCCCGTCAGAGATAAGAAAATATCTTCCAGACTTTTCTCTCGTTTTTCAATGCGGTAGAGTGATATATTCTGTGCTACAAGCAGTCTGCAAAGATTTGCCACATAGGTATCGTCAACCATAGGAAGCAGGAGGTAGCCGCCTTCTTGTGTGGCTTCGATTCCATCCTGCCGGAGCAGGTCGAGGGCAAGCGCTGTGTGACTGACACGGAGCGCAATCTGTTCTTTGGAGTGGGAGTGCAGGGACTCCAGCGTGTTCTGATAGACCAGCTCGCCTTTTCGGATGATGCCCACATGATCCGCCATCTGGTCGATTTCACTGAGCAGATGGGAGGAGACCAGAACCGTCATGCCGAAAGTTTTCGGCAGAGAGCAGATCAACTCACGCATTTCCTGAATGCCCGCCGGATCAAGCCCGTTTGTGGGCTCATCCAGAATCAACAGCTTCGGAAAGCCGAGCAGGGCTGCGGCAAGCCCGAGACGCTGTTTCATGCCGAGGGAATAGTGGTTGACCGGCTTTTTTCGCGCGTCGCTCAGGCGGACGATTTTTAATACTTCGTTGATATCCTTTTCGGAACAGCCTTTGAGCGTCTGGAAAATGCGTAGATTTTCTTCTCCCGTCAAATGACCGTAGTAACTTGGTGACTCGATTAATGAGCCGGTTTGCGCGAGGAGCTTCATGCGGTTTTTCTCATTGACTGGTGTGTCAAAGAGGGTAATGCTGCCCTCCGTGGGTCTGGCGAGCCCGAGAATCATCTTTAAAGTGGTGGATTTTCCCGCGCCGTTCGGGCCGAGAAAGCCGTAGATTGCGCCAGACACCACCTGCATGTTGACGGCGTTTACACAGCGGATTTTGCCGTACTGTTTTGTGAGGTTATGAGTTTCTACCAGATTTTGTGTTGGCATAGCGTTTTGTCCTTTCCTGTATATATTTTTAAATTTCTGCATAGGCGGGCGGGATTCTCTTGATGGCGGCAAACTTGCTGCAAAGGCGTGGTATTTGCTATCGGAGCAGTATATTTGACGCGTATGTCTGCCCGCTATAGACAGGATAAGGGGGCGGGATTACGTGGGAATGAAGGGGAGATTACATTTACCTTAAGAATCCCGCAGGAATCTTTTCAGAAGATGCGGGAAGCAATATACTGATATTTAGATAGAAAAAATTTTGCTGTATGTTAGTAAGAGCATGTCAAAATAGGAAATATCTTTAAGACGAGGAAATACGCTTATGAACTTATACGACTGTAAAATCCTGTTGGTTGACGACGAGAAAACATTGCGCGATATGGTAAGCGGTTTTCTTCGCCGTGCCGGATTTCATAACGTGACTGTGGCGGCAGGCTGTCTGGAAGCTGAGGAACTGTTTGCACTAAAAGAACCGCATCTTGTGCTTCTGGACATCATGCTGCCTGACGGGGATGGATTTTCCTTGTTAAAAAAGCTGCGGCAATTGTCGGAGGTTCCCGTGATCTTTCTGTCGGCGCGGGATGAAGACGAAAGCCGACTGCGTGGGCTGGGGCTTGGCGCGGATGATTATGTCACGAAACCTTTTTTGCCGGAAGAGCTGATCCTGCGGGTAACGGCAGTGCTGAAACGGGTGTATCGGGTAAAGAATATGCAGGATGCAGAAATAATTGCGCTTGGCAGATGTACGGTTGACCTGGGCAGCGGAGTCGCGCATTGGGACAGGGAAATAGGAAACGGCGTGGCGGCGTACGGTGACGGCAGAGAAGAAGGTGCAGAGGAAAAAACAGGGGACGTTACGCTGACAGCGAAAGAATATGCCATTTTGTCAAAACTTGCACAGGAGAGAGGGCGGATTGTGACTATTGATGCATTGTGTGACGCCGTCTGGCAGGAAGAGAATTTTGGATATGAAAATACGCTGGTCGTGCATATCCGCAGACTACGGGAAAAAATTGAGGAAGATCCTTCCCGTCCCAAATATCTGCTGACGGTGAGAGGGCTGGGGTATAGACTGGTATGAGAAGTTATAAAACAGAGCGGATCAATTACAATTATAGAAGAGCGGTACGTCTCTTTCTTTATTGGATGCTGGCAGTCTTAGGAATTGCGGTCCTGACATTGATGCTCAATATGGTGTTTCTGCTGGCGTCGGCGTTCGTCTATGCAGACACGGATGCGCCTTATATTGATGGGGGAAGTGTCAAGGAGGCACTTACGCTTACGCAGAACGGTTATGTGCTTGACAAAGCGATGGAGGAGGAGCTTGCAGAGAAAGAGCAGTGGGCGATGCTTCTTGATGAAAACGGGCAGGTGATCTGGAGCGTTCGAAAGCCGGAAGAACTGGAAGACGAGTACAGCAGATCGGACATTGCCCGTATGAGCAAATGGTACCTGAAAGGTTATCCCGTGAGGATGCGTGTGTGGGATGATCGGATTATGGTTGTAGGCATGCAAAAAGAAACCATGTGGAAATATACACTAGAGTTTACGATCCCGTGGATGGACTTTGTAAAACGGACAATTCTTGCATTTTTCTTCATAAATTTAGCATGGATTGTCATATTTGCTTTTGCATTTACAAGACGGCTTACTAGAAACAGAGAACGGGCGCGCATTGAGTGGATTGCCGGTATTTCCCATGATATCCGCACGCCTCTTTCCGTGGTGATGGGATATGCTGATGCGCTGGAACACAATGCAGAACTGCAGGAGGATGCAAGGCAGCAGGCTGCGGTAATCCGGCATCAGAGCGTGGTTATGAAGGAGCTGGTAGCCGATTTAAACCTGACATCGCAACTGGAATATTCCATGCAGGCGCTGCGGAAGGAAACGGTGCGCCCGGCGGAGATTATCAGGAGCGTTGCAGCTTCCTTTCTTAACGATGCCATACCGGGACAACTGGAAATTGATGTGCAGATAGAACCGGGGGCGGAGCAGACCTGTGTCAATGCAGACAGGAAGCTTTTTGAGCGGGTATTCCGCAACTTGATTAATAACAGTATGAAACACAGCGGAAAAACCGAATCGGTGAAAATTACAATCACCATGTGGGGAGAAAAAAGGAAATGCCATATCTGTTTAAAAGATAACGGCGTGGGTTATTCCGAAGAAGTTTTATGCCGTCTGTGCAGTAGAAAGAAGGATACAGCGGGTGAAAATATCCGGGGGCTGGAGATTGTGAAAAAAATAATTCTGGCGCATGGCGGGAAGATTCGGTTTGGAAATGGAGAGGAAGGCGGGGGATACTGCATAATGGCGGTTCGCAAAAGGGGTTGATTTCCAAATACCATGCGGACGCGCCATGCAAGACGGGCATACGTAGTCGGAAAGTATTTGTCAATTTTTCTGCAAAACAGAGCAGCTATTTTTGGCAGCAACAGCTCAGCCCTTTTCGTCCACCTTATCTTCATGGCAAATTACGGAAATATTCGGTTCGACGTAATTACGGTTGTCCTTCTTAATATAAACGCCAAAAGGCGCAGGAAGAAGTTCGCAGTTACCCTTATTTTTTCTAGTAAATGTTTCGATCTCAAAAATAAGCTTTACCAGAATCCTCTGGTGCACTGTCATAGGTGTCGCCATCATAAACATTTCGCCATCAATCAATTCCGCCCGTTCTCCATCTGGCAATGCCTCGATATCTGCAATCGTATATCCCTTTTTGCCTTTCTTCTCCATAAACAATTCCTCTTCTCTGATTTGTGCGTATCCCATAAGTTCGTCCTCCTGTTCTGCAGGAGAAATGGTTTTAGAATCCCCTGCTTCTAAATTGTGTTGGTTGATTTAAAGGCATAGAAATTCTGAAACACAGATTAGAAACTTTCAGTAAAAATGGGTTTAATTGACTCTGGCGTAAAATAATATTAAGCCGAATATTTGTTGTCGAGAAAGTAATATGTTTTTTGTACATTATATGGAACAACCCATCCTATGTCAAGCACGGAAAATCGTCTCTTGTAAACTCCCTGCAAAATTTTGTCATAATTTGTGCCGTGGACTGTTATTGATGGTATGTTTGTGGCCAAGAAATGGTCAGGGAGGAGACTGTGATATGTCAGGATGAGATAACAATATTATGGAACGCACAGTAAGAATACAATTTGTGGGCGAAATTGATGTCAAATTATTGCTATTTGTATTGCATAGATGTAGAATATAAACATAATACGGCAGGGAGGGCATAACAATATGCCTGCATTGAGTCCTGGTTAAGGAATAAAGATGGTTTGCATCATAATAGTATTCCGGCTGGATAAATGTGCTGAAAATTTGCCAAATGGACAGATTCGGAATGATAGAGCTGCTGTATGTATTTTAGGGATAATTGAAAGTTATCTATATATAATACAATCCTCAATAAATTCCATTTTTGATAACCATAATTAAAATACACAAAAGGTGATTTTTATGTTACTTCTGCATAGTATTGTTGGGGAGATGCTACCATGAAAAAAATATTTGATAAAATATTGCTGAAAATAAATAATAAAATTATTTTTATGTGTTTTTCTATTATAATTTTAAGCGGACATATTCTAAATTTGTATTGTGAACATAAGAATTTCTATTTTAATCAATATTTTCTAATTTGTATGCTTATATTAGAAATATATATATTAAAAAAGATAAAAAAGGAAAATGAGAAAACCCAAAAGCTTTTGTCAGAATGTCAGGAAATAGAAGTGTATAGTAGTTTCATAGCTAAACAGAAGAATTTTGTTAAAAATGTTGTTAATGATACGATTTCTTTTGTTTTAGTGGTTTTTTATATTTTTTCCATGTATATGGTTGGATGCTTAGACTATACAAAAACGGGTTTTTTCTTTGGTTTATTAGGAGCGCTTATATTCTATTTAGGAATACAATCATATTTCCAATATTTATCGCTGCTATATTTTGCCTACGATTTAAAAAACCTTGAAATTAAAAAGTATTTCTTTTATTCCCCGGCTTTAACAGAGTGGGTTGAACAACTGGCAAGAGAATTTAATGTAATCGAAAAATGGTTTTTGATATTAGGTTCCATGTATAGCATAATATATGCGGTTAATCTTCCCCCAGGCACATTTGTTTTAAGTGATAGTCTGCTTATTAACACTCCATGTAATTTTCTTTTTTATTTGACATGGATTGGAATAATAATTCTTTTTGTTATTGCGATTCCAAGCTTCATTTTTTTGAGTCGTCTTTTTATCAAAGACTGTATTTATATGTGTAAACGCAAAAGCATTAATACAATAAAAAAGCAGATAAACATGTTATCCCAACAGTCTACAGAAGAAGACTTAAAAATGATAGATATGAAAATTAAATTAATCAACGAAATCACTAATTCAGAATGCTATCCCCTAAAATACAGCCGTACTATTTTTGACAACGCGTACACTATATTTTTTTCAATTATAACGTCCGTAAGCCCATTAATATCAATTATCGAACAATTCATATTTTAAGGGTATTTTACATTTGTCAAAGCATATTTTAAACATATCCACAAGAAACCTAATGAAATCTAAGCAGAATTCATTGCGCTCGGATCCTAAATTTATGACAGACTGGACTATACTCCGTATATTAGCCTCTACGTCGTCAATTAGATTTTGTATAATTTTGTATTTATCAGCAAGTAAACGGACATATGAAAAGTCTGATGTGCCTGCTAATTGTTTCCGCTCATATGGTGTACATGCACCATACAAAAAGGAGATAACAATATTTTTACGATGTTTACTAAAGTCATAATTTGTTATACCCTTATACTTTTGGTTAATATTAGGTGCTGAAAAGGGTTCGATATCATTAAGGACTTGGAAACAGTATCCGCATTTTTTGCCAATGTTAAATACATCACTCGGTATACTTCGTGAATTATCAGATGATAACATATATCCTAAAACAAAGCTATTTTCTATTAGAGAAGTTGTTTCTAAATTTATTATTTCTTTAACATCTGAAATACTAAAAACAGAATCTTTAGAACTAACCTCTTTGATACCGCCTCTAAATATATTATCAATTGTTTTTAAAAGAATAGAAGAATTCATTGTATTGAATTTAATATCTTTTTCATGCATTAATAATAATCCTCTATTTAATATGTATGTAGCATATAATAATGCTTCTGCCTCCGAATATTCTATATGAAATGTCTCTAAACCGTGTCTTGCAATATCGCCGTCAATCAAATCATCAAATAAAATTGTAGATTTGTGAATAAGTTCAATTGAAATTGCGTAATTAGCAATATGTTCATTGTTTTCAAGCGGATAATTAGCATAGTATCCCCACGCCATTAGAAGGGGGCGGAGTCTATTGCCATTATTAATTTGTAATGCGTTATTGTATGGGAGATTTTGCATACGGATTTCATCTCGCCATAATCTATTGAATGTTGGTAAAAAGCAAAAAGAATCATTGCCCATAATTGTTTCGTAGTAGTCTATAGTAGTCATATTGTAAAACCGCCTTTCTTCTATCTATTAAAAGTATGATGGTATAGCTATATTTGTATTTTGCAGCTTAAGAAATATATCTGCATGGCTTGGCGTATTATGATAGATAACTTTCAATTATCCATCAAAAAACCAAAAAGCAGCCCCTCGCGGAGCCGCTTTTCCGGCAAACAATTTATTCACTGCCCCTCACACCTGCAGCCCCATCCTTGGATGTTTTGTCCTTAAAATATCCCGCTGTTTCCCGACAGCCACATGGGTATAAATCTCTGTGACATTGATGGAACTGTGCCCAAGCATTTCCTGGATAAACCGAATGTCTACATCTGCTTCCAAAAGGCTGGTGGCAAAAGTGTGGCGGAACATGTGAGGTGTGATGTGCATTTCTATGGACGCAAGAGAACTGTATTTGCATATCATTCTCCTGACTGCCTGATCAGAGAACGCCCTGCCGGCCTGATTCACAAAAAAGTGTTGGCACGACTGAATTTCTTTGCGGAAGTCCTTTTTATAATCTGTCAGAATGTGAACCACTTCCTCGCTTCCGATCTGAATCCTGCGTTCTTTTCGCCCCTTGCCGTAAATAAGGACCGTGGCATCGTACAGGTCTACGTCGCGTTCTTTCAGGGAGCAGAGTTCCGATATTCGCATGCCGGTAGCAAATAAAAGCTCTATGGCGGCGGCGTCCCGCAGCGCGTTCCTTTTCTGGTAGGCTGTCTGGGCGTTCTGCCGCTGCTGATAGATAGCGGAAAGAAACGCTTCGACTGTGTATAGCGGTATGGTTTTAGGCAAAAGGACAGGCTCCCGGAAGCGTATCTGAATTTTGCCAAAAGGGTTTCGACTGATTATTTCCTTATATTCCAAATAGTGGAACAAGGCTTTCGCGGAGGCTATTTTTCGCCTGGCGGTTTTGGGTTTATATTGTTGATGAAGCTTTGCGATATATTTTTCCAATTCGACAGGGGTTACCTGGGAGGGCGCGGAAACAGGAAGATAGTCCGTGAATTGGCGCAAGTCAATCCGATACGCTTTCAGCGTTTTCTCATCCAGACATTTCTGTGTGCGGCAATAGTTCAGATAATTCGAGATTAGTGTTTGCAGTTCATTCATGGTAAATTTTCTCCTTTGTAAGTTTTTAAAATAATTATTGCACAGAATCCTAAAAAATCTATTGGAAGCCGCGTCCTGTCATGTTAAACTTAGAACATAACGGGCGCGGTTATTTTGGGTGTTGAGAAGGTGCAAAAACCGTCTCCCGGTAAATGTGTGCAGCTTGAAAAGCGGACTGCAGAATGGAGGATAGCATGACAGCAGAAAAAATCAAAGAGATCGTTTCACAGATGACGCTGGAGGAAAAAGCATCTATGTGTTCAGGTGCGGATTTCTGGCACACCGAGGCGGTGGAGCGGTTGGGGATTCCCGCCAGCATGGTGTCGGACGGACCACACGGCCTGCGGAAGCAGGATCAGGAGGGGGACCACTTAGGGGTTAACGACAGTATCAAAGCGGTATGCTTTCCCGCCGGATGTGGTACGGCGGCTTCCTTTAACAGGGAGCTTATCCGGCAGATGGGGGAGACGCTGGGAGATGAGTGTCAGGCGGAGGGCGTGAGTGTAATTCTCGGCCCGGCGGTGAATATTAAGAGATCCCCTCTTTGTGGACGTAATTTTGAATATTATTCTGAAGACCCGCTTGTGGCGAGTGAGATGGCGGGGGCATTGATTCACGGTGTACAGAGTAAAAATGTGGGAACGAGCATCAAACATTTCCTGGGGAACAATCAGGAGACCAGGAGGATGACGTCTGATTCCCAAATTGGACCAAGATCGCTGCATGAGATTTATCTGGCGGCTTTTGAGGGGGCGGTGAAGAAGGAAAAACCTTGGACAGTGATGTGCTCCTATAATAAAATTAACGGTACTTATGCGGCGGAAAATCACAAATATTTGACGGAGGTGCTCCGTGACGAGTGGGGATTTGACGGCTATGTGATGAGCGACTGGGGCGCGGTCAACAGCCGTGTGAAGGATTTGCAGGCAGGGCTGGATCTGGAGATGCCCTCCTCAAACGGTTTTAACGACAGGCTGATCGTGGGTGCGGTGCAGAGCGGCGAGCTCCCGGAAAAAGTGCTGGATGCAGCGGTGGCGCGTATTTTAAACATTGTTTTCCGCTATGAGGAAAACCGGGATAAAAACGCAGTGTTTGACAGAGACAAAGACCACGAGATGGCGCGCAGGGTAGCGCAGGAGACGATTGTGCTTCTGAAAAATGAAGGCATACTTCCTTTGTCAGAACAGGATGAGATTGCTTTTATCGGAAAGTATGCGAAGACGCCCCGCTATCAGGGCGGCGGCAGCTCACATATCAACAGCCATAAGGTCACTTCGGCGTTAGATGCAGTCAGTGGCATGGCAAACGTGACTTATGCGCAGGGCTTTGATGATAAGGAGGACAAAACGGACGAAAAGCTTCTGGAGGAAGCTGTTGAGGCGGCAAAAAAGGCTAAGATTGCGGTTGTTTTTGCAGGGCTGCCGGACGCTTTTGAGTCGGAGGGCTTTGACAGGGAGCATATGCGGATGCCGGATTGCCAGAATGAGCTGATCTCCAAGGTGGCGGCGGTGCAGCCGAATACGGTTGTGGTGCTGCACAACGGTTCGCCTGTGGAGATGCCGTGGGTGAACGAGGTGAAGGGCATTGTTGAGGCATATCTTGGTGGTCAGGCGGTGGGCGGCGCGGTCTGTGACATTCTGTTCGGAAAGGCGAATCCCAGCGCGAAGCTGCCAGAGAGCTTCCCGTTAAAGCTGGAGGATAATCCGTCCTACCTTTTCTACCCGGGAGAGAAGGATAAGGTGGAATACCGGGAGGGTATTTTTGTAGGATACCGCTATTATGATTCGAAGAAGATGGAAGTGTTGTTCCCCTTTGGACACGGACTCTCCTATACGACATTTGCGTACGCCAATCTGACTGTAGACAAAGAGCAGATGAAGGATACGGATGTCATGACAGTATCCGTAGATGTGACGAATACGGGCAAAATGGCAGGTAAAGAAATTGTACAGCTCTATGTGGCGGATAAGGAGAGCACGGTGATCCGTCCGGTGAAAGAGTTGAAAGGTTTTGAGAAAGTGGAACTTGCGCCGGGGGAGACAAAGACGGTGACATTTACACTGGATATGCGGGCATTTGCCTATTACAGTGTGAAGTTACAGGACTGGCATGTGGAGACGGGGGCGTTCGACATTATGATTGGCAGATCATCCCGCGATATTGTACTGACAAAAGAAGTTACAGTGGAATCCACAGTAAAGATTCCGTTTGTGTACACAACGGACACGGCTATGGGCGATGTGCTTAAGGATCCGCGCGCGAGGGAGATCGTGAAGGATCTTCTCAAACTGGATATATTTGGCGGCGGACTGGGTAAGTCAGAGAGTGATGCCGCCAATGAAGCGATATCTGAGGGAATGAGTGCGGCTATGGCTGGATTTACACCTCTCCGGGGCGCACTCAGTTTTGGCGGAGATATGAATATGGCGGATATACAGGAGATTGTGGATCGACTGAATGCGCTGGATGAAGGGTGATGTGTCTTTTCATGCGGTCGCATATGGAAACAGATGATAAGGGACGGCTGACTGCAATGGATAAGAGGGGGCATTATTATGTTTGACGGAAGAAATTGCTGGCTGACGAGACTGGCGGCGCTGACACTGGGAGCTGTACTTACGGTGTGTGGAACTTTTCCTGCCGGGAGCGTTGTCTGTGAGGCGAAGGAGACAGGGACGGCTGCAGCCGCACAAAAGAAGGGTACGGCAGTCACGGATGAACAGGAAGTAATCGAGTTTGTTACTGCATACCGCGAAGCGTTTTCGCCAGAAGGGATTGACACGTTGGAGGGCTATGTGGATGCTCCAAAGAGCACGGACTTTCAGATAGACGTTTTGCAGAATAAGGCGATGTTTAAGCTGGGTGTCAGTGGCTGGGAGAATATCAAGGTCATTGCGAAGCCCATGTCCGACGGAAAACACTGGGTTGCCTCGGTGAGCAGCGACTTACTTATAGACGATTTAGATTACGGGATACCGGGTCTGAATGTAGTGCTCGTTGAAAGCAACGATGAGGGCGAGCTGAAAATTGTGATAGGCAATGACCGGGAGGAGTCGGATGCATTTCTCAGGGAAATGAGGGAGATTGCCCTGTCGGATGAAATTGTGGATCACAGCAATGAAATTGCCGTTGCGTACAACGCGCTGCTTGCCGAGCATCCGGAATTGGTGGAACTGCTGGAAAGTATGCATATGAAGATGGAGGAAGAAGTGGGGGAGATGTTGAAGGAGCAGTCCCCAATGAAGACAAAGGCGGATTCCGAACAGCAAAAGCCCGGCGCGGACAAAGACAGCTATACCGTCAAAAAAGGCGACTGCCTCTGGCATATCGCGGAGGAACAGCTCGGGGACGGGATGCGCTGGAGCGGACTCTATGAAACCAATAAAGCGGTGATCGGGGAAAACCCGGATCTGCTGTATGTGGGAATTACGCTACAGCTCACACAAAGTTAAATGGACCCTGTTTATATTTTAAGCAGACAGACAATAAAGGAGACTCAGGTTTGATTTATTACCTGAGTCTCTTTTTCAATGCTCTAATGACGTCTAACAGATAAAGCAACTCGTTATCGGACAAATCTTTTGTGATTTCAAAAAGCTCATTTAGGATTTTGCTGCTCTCCGAAGTTTCATTGTTGTAATCCATATTACCAATACCGCTTACGAGCCAATCCTTATTGATTTTCAGGATATTACAAATGGCATTGATTACAATCATCTGCGGTTCGCTTATGTTTTTTTCCAAATTATATATAACGCCGCGTGAAACGCCGATCGCAGCAGCAAGCGAGGCTTGCGTGTATCCTTTTTTCTTACGTATATAGTTAAGTCTGGCGCCCAATGAATTCATATAGTTACCTCGCATAAAGTATAGAAGATAATAAAATCATTGTCAATGCATTTTTACATTGTAAATGAATATAGTTGGCCGCTAATTCATTGACAAGTCATTTGTACGAGGTTATAATTCATTGTAGATGAAAACGGAAAGGGAGTGGGAGTACTGGATCAGGCGGAGTCAACGAAAAGATTCGGCAGTTGACAACTTGATTGGAGAAGGGAATGGGTCAATCTGCCAAAAGAATTTCCCGTGAAAATAAAAAACGGGTTTATGGCCGGTAGAATATAGAATGAGGGTGTCGCTCAATCAGGTGATGATATGATTTTGCGACACCCTTTTTAATAAAATTATTTTGCTTTTATTGCCGCCTCCACAAAGCCTTTAAAGAGCGGATGCGGTCTGTTGGGTCTTGACTTTAGTTCCGGGTGCGCCTGTGTCGCCACAAAGAAGGGGTGGTCTGCCAGCTCGCACATTTCCACAATACGTCCGTCGGGAGAAAGCCCGGAAAGACGCATTCCCTTTTCTGTGAGGACTGCACGGTAGTCGTTGTTGACTTCATAGCGGTGTCTGTGCCTCTCGTGAATGGTTTCCTCGCCGTAGAGCGCATACGCCTTGGAGGCCTTGTCCAAGACGCAGGGATAAGACCCGAGTCTCAGAGTGCCGCCGATATCTTCCACGCCGTTTTGATCGGGCATCAGCGCGATTACTGGGTGGGTGGTGGAAGGGGCAAGCTCTATGCTGTGGGCATCGTTGTAGCCAATCACATTTCGGGCAAATTCGACGATGGCTAACTGCATACCCAGACAAAGCCCGAGGAAAGGAATCCTATGTTCCCTTGCATAAGTAATGGCTTCAATTTTTCCTTCAATTCCCCGGTCGCCAAAGCCGCCGGGAACCAGTATGCCGTTTACATCACAAAGGACGGAATCCACATTGTCACGCGTGACAGTCTCGGAATCCACCCACTTGATATCTACTACGCAGCGGTGGGAAATACCGCCGTGCTTCAAGGCTTCCACTACGCTGATATAAGCGTCATGGAGCTGCGTGTATTTGCCGACAAGGGCAACCGTTACGGAGTCGGTAGGAGTCCGCAAGGATTCCACCATTGCCTTCCAGTCGGCCAGATCGGGCTCCGGGCAGTCCAGCTTCAGACATTCACATGCCACCTGTGCCAAATGCTCCTTTTCCATGGCGAGAGGCGCTTCGTATAAGTGCTCCACGTCCAGATTTTGTAAAACACGGTTGTTCGGTACGTTACAGAACAGCGCAATCTTGTCTTTTATACCCTGATCCAGTGGATGCTCGCTGCGGCAGACGATGATGTCGGGCTGGATACCCATACCCTGCAAGTCCTTAACACTTGCTTGAGTCGGCTTGGTTTTCAGTTCCTGAGAGGCGCTTAAGTACGGGATCAGCGTCACATGAATCAGAATCGCGTTCTCCCGGCCAACCTCGTGCTGGAACTGACGGATGGACTCAAGGAAAGGTTGGCTTTCGATATCACCTACGGTGCCGCCCACCTCAATAATGGCAATGCGGGTTTCCTGGTCTGTAAAGTTTCGGTAAAATCTGCTTTTTATTTCGTTTGTGATGTGGGGGATGACCTGAACGGTGCCGCCACCGTAATCGCCCCGCCGCTCCTTCTGCAGCACAGACCAATACACCTTGCCTGTGGTTACGTTGGAATTTTTATCCAAATTTTCATCAATGAAACGCTCATAATGCCCCAGATCCAGATCTGTCTCAGTACCGTCCTCCGTGACGAATACTTCTCCGTGCTGAATCGGGTTCATGGTGCCCGGGTCGATATTGATATAGGGATCGAATTTCTGCATGGTTACCTTGTAACCGCGGGCTTTTAGGAGTCTTCCCAGAGAAGCTGCCGTGATGCCCTTGCCAAGCCCTGAAACAACACCCCCTGTGACGAATACATATTTTACTGCCATCTGTCTGATCCTTTCTAAAATACGAAAAGGCAACTGTTCAGCCGTAAAATGCTTCGACCTGTACTGAATAGTTACCGTCAAAAACAATACACTGTTCATTATACAATGAAAAGACAGAAAAAATCTACTCCAAAGGTCAAAAAATGTAAAAAAATTTATAATTCTTTTACACATGTGTTCATAATTTCATAATTCCCTCATTGATTTATGATTTTTACTATCTTATAATGAGAGTACTGTAGACGAAAGCGAGGATGCCTCATGGCAGATAATGTAAATCAATATGACAACGGTGGCGGGTCCGGCCCCGGCGGACCTGGAAACGGCGGCCCCGGTCCCGGAGGTGGACCTGGCGGTCCGGGGGGAAGCGGCGGCGACCCGCGCAAGCAGAGCCTGATTATGCTCGTGGTGGCGGCGCTAATCACCCTGCTCTGCGTCAGTGTTTTTATGAAGATGCTGACGGGAGCCACCAATCAGGAAATCTCCTACAATGACTTCGTGAAGAAGGTGGAGAATGGAGAGGTAAAGAGTGTACAGGTCGGTTCCGACCGCATCACGATCTATCCGAAGGCAGGGGAGAAGGATTCCGCATTCCTCTATGCGTACGGTATGAGCGCGAGCACTTATTACACCGGCAAGATGGAGGACGACGACAAACTGGCGGAGCGGCTTTTGGAGCACAACGTGGAGATGAAGAAGGAAGTTTCCGACAGTTCCAGTGTGATCATGACAGTGCTTCTGTATTACATTCTTCCCGTGCTTTTAATGTGGGGGCTTCTGAGTCTTCTTTTCCGGCGCATGGGCGGCAAAGGCGGGCCTATGGGCGTGGGCAAGAGCACGGCGAAGGCTTATGTGCAGAAGGAGACGGGCATCACCTTTCAGGATGTGGCGGGAGAGGACGAGGCGAAGGAGTCTCTGGTGGAAGTGGTAGATTTTCTCCACAATCCTGGCAAATACTCCAAGATCGGTGCGAGACTTCCGAAAGGTGCGCTTTTGGTTGGACCTCCCGGTACAGGTAAGACGCTTCTGGCCAAGGCGGTGGCAGGCGAGGCGCATGTGCCATTCTTTTCCCTGTCCGGCTCAGATTTTATTGAACTGTATGTGGGCGTGGGCGCGTCCCGTGTCCGTGACCTCTTTAAGGAGGCGGAGAAGAACGCTCCCTGTATCGTGTTTATCGACGAGATCGACGCCATCGGAAGAAGCCGTGACACGAAGTATGGCGGCGGCAACGAGGAGCGGGAGCAGACGCTAAACCAGCTTCTCTCGGAGATGGACGGTTTCGACGGGAAAAAAGGTATTATCATTCTGGCGGCGACTAACAGGCCGGAGATTCTGGATAAGGCATTGCTGCGCCCGGGACGGTTTGACAGGCGGATCATCGTGGATAAGCCGGATTTAAAGGGGCGCGTTGAGATTTTAAAGGTGCATTCCAAGGATGTGCTGATGGATGATTCGGTAGATTTGAACGAAATTGCCCTGGCGACTTCCGGCGCGGTCGGTTCTGATCTGGCAAATATGATCAACGAGGCGGCGATCAACGCCGTGAAGCTGGGCAGGGAGTACGTGAGCCAGAAGGATCTCTTTGATGCGGTGGAGCAGGTGCTTGTCGGCAAGGAAAAGAAAGACCGCGTGATGAGCAAGGAGGAGCGAAAGATCGTTTCCTACCACGAGGTAGGTCATGCGCTTCTGAGTGCACTGCAGAAAAATTCGGAGCCGGTGCAGAAAATTACCATTGTGCCGCGTACCATGGGCGCGCTCGGTTATGTCATGCATGTGCCGGAGGAGGAGAAGTATCTGGATACCGAGGCAGAGCTTCGCGACAGGCTTGTGAGTCTTCTTGGCGGACGCGCGGCGGAGGAGATTGTTTTCGACACGGTTACCACGGGTGCGGCCAACGATATCGAACAGGCCACAAGCATTGCAAGAAATATGATTACCCGGTTTGGCATGAGCAAAAAGTTCGGACTGATGGGTCTTGCTACAGTGGAAAGCCAGTATCTGGACGGCAGGGCGTCACTGACCTGCTCCGATGTGACGGCGGCGGACATTGATTCCGAGGTGATGAAGCTGCTCCATGAGAGCTATAAGAAGGCGAAGAAGCTTCTGAAAGAAAATCGCGAGATTATGGACAAACTGGCGGCGCATCTGATTGAGAAAGAGACCATCACAGGCAAGGAGTTTATGAAGATTTACCGCAAGGAGAAGGGCATCCCGGAACCTGCGGAGGAGGAAGAAGGAGCGGCGGAAAAAGCGCCGCAGAAGGCGGAGCAGACACAGGAAAGCACTGTGAAGCCACAGGTGCAGAGCCAGCCCGCAGCGCAGCCGCAGGGGATGGCGAATCCCATGGGACAGCCACAGGGTCAGCAGGCCCCCAATTTTCAGCAGCCGCCGATGACAGGTGCGGGACAGCAGGGGGATGCAGGTTTTCAGCAGCAGCCGACGGCAGGCGCGCAGCAGGGCAGCGCAGGTTTTCATGCGCCATCGGTTACAGGGGCAGAACAGCAGGGTGAGGCGAACCCTGCAGGACAGCACGCCGCGCAGAGCGAGGCTGATGCTTCAGCCCGGAATGCAGGCAAGGACGGCGCACAGCTGCAGAGCCAGCAGCCGGCAGGCCCCCGGGGCTTATTTTCACAGGCGCCCGACCCCGGCCATACTTCCGATGAAAAGTAGTGTGGTTTTTGGGTACGATATGGAAAAATAAGTGCGAGGCAGAGTCTGCGAAAGACTTTGCCTTGTTTTCTTTACCCGCCTCCTGTACAATAATGGGAGAAAACCTTCGGGAATTAAGAAAATGGCGAGGATTTTTGTATGTTTGATTTCGACGAGGAATTAAAAAAACTGCCCAATTCCCCGGGCGTATATCTGATGCACGACGACAACGATACAATTATCTATGTGGGCAAGGCAGTGAACCTGCACAACCGCGTGCGTTCTTATTTTCGAAAGATCGTGGGGCGTGGACCGCAGATCGACCGAATGGTAGAGCAGATCGCGCGGTTTGAGTATATTGTGACGGATTCGGAGCTGGAGGCTCTTGTCTTAGAGAACAATTTGATTAAGGAATACAGTCCGAAATATAACACCATGTTAAAGGACGACAAGACTTATCCTTATATTAAGGTGACGGTGGGAGAGGAATACCCGCGCATTTTTATTTCCCGGGAGATGAAGAAGGATAAGTCAAGATATTTTGGACCGTATACGAGCGCGGCGGCGGTGAAGGACACCATCGACCTGATGAATAAGCTGTATCAGCTTAAGACATGTAACCGCAAACTGCCGCGTGATATCGGGTTGGAACGTCCCTGCTTAAACTACCACATCAAGCAGTGTTCCGCTCCCTGTCAGGGGTATATCAGCAAAGAGGAGTACCGGGCGCGGATCGACCAGGCGCTTGATTTTCTAAACGGCAATTATAAGCCAATGCTCCGGGAACTGGAGCAGAAAATGACGGATGCGTCAGAAAAGATGGAGTTTGAGGAGGCGGCGGGATACCGCGACCTGTACAACAGCGTAAAGAGCGTGGCGCAGAAGCAGAAGATCACGGATTCCGACGGGGAGGACAAAGACATTATTGCGTTGGCATTGGAAGAGCATGACGCGGTGGTGCAGGTGTTTTTTGTGCGCGACGGCAAGCTGATCGGCAGGGACCATTTTTATATGACCCATGTGGAGGACTGCGGCAGCGCGCAGATTCTTCTTGACTTTGTGAAACAGTTTTACGCTGGGACACCTTACATTCCGAAGGAACTGATGCTGCAGGAGGAAATAGCGGATATTGAGATTCTGGAAAAGTGGCTTAGTGCCAGGAAGGGCGGCAGGGTCTATATCCGCGTGCCGAAAAAAGGCGCGAAGGAAAAGCTGGTGGAGCTTGCGGCACAGAACGCCCGGTTGATCTTAAGCCAGGACAAGGAGCGCATCCGCAGGGAAGAAGGACGGACCATCGGCGCCATGAAAGAGATAGCGGCGCTTCTCAATCTGGAGGACGCAAGCCGCATGGAGGCTTTCGACATCTCCAACATAAGCGGTTTTGCCAATGTAGGTTCCATGGTGGTTTTTGAGAAAGGGAAGGCGAAGCGCAGCGATTACCGTAAATTCCGTATTCAGTCCGTGTCTGGCCCGGATGATTATGCCTGCATGAAGGAAGTGCTGACCAGACGTTTCGTCCACGGCATGGAGGAGAAGGAGGATCTGGACCGTAAGGAGATGGATCATGCTTTCGGGAGCTTTACCAAGTTTCCCGATCTGCTTTTGATGGACGGCGGCAGGGGACAGGTAAATATCGCGCTGCAGGTACTTGAAGAGCTGCATCTGGATATCCCCGTCTGCGGTATGGTAAAGGATGACAACCACCGCACCAGAGGGCTGTATTACCATAATGTGGAAATTCCGATAGATACACGCTCGGAAGGATTTAAGCTGATTACAAGGATACAGGACGAGGCGCACCGCTTCGCCATCGAGTATCACCGTTCGCTGCGCTCCAAGGCACAGGTAAAGTCGGCCCTTGACGATATTCCCGGGGTGGGTCCGGCGAGGAGAAAGGCGCTGATGCGGCATTTCGGATCCATCAATGAAATTAAGGAGGCGTCGGTGGAGAAACTCTGTGAGGTGCCGGAGATTCCAGAACATATCGGAAAGCAGATTTATGAGTTTTTTCGGGCGAGAGAAGATATAGACAATAAGAAGTAAGCAACTATTATTAGTTGCATATTCGATATCGAAATGATACACTATACCACAGAGGAGAAACGATGGGCAAAAACAATAAACTTTCATAAGCCGCATCCGAATAGTATATTAAAACAATATATATTGGAACAGGTTATCGAGAAATTGAGAGAGGATGGTTTATTATGAGCGATTTGCTGTTTTATAAAAATTATAATGGAACCGTAGAGTATTCCAAAGAAGATGACTGCCTGTTCGGAAAGGTTGTCGGGATAAAATCGCTGCTTTCTTATGAAGGAGACTCCGTTCGGGAATTAGAACAGGATTTTAAAAACGTAGTTGATGGTTATCTGGAGGATTGTAAGGAGCGTAATGTGGAGCCGGAGCAGCCATATAAAGGAACATTTAATGTCAGGATCAGTCCGGAACTTCATCGAAATATTGCAATTTATGCGATTGAACATGGAAAGAGTTTAAACGCAGTGGTTGAGGAGGCCATTGGAAATATATGTAGGCAATAAGCAGGGCGGAGCCCGTGCAATACAACAATGAGGAGGGAGTTATGGCGAGTATCAATCTAACAAAAGTAATCGAAAAATTTAAATGGGAGAATCTGACGCCGGAAATCGACATTTCCAAAGTAAAGGTGACACAGCCGGACATCAACAGACCGGCGCTGCAGCTGGCAGGGTATTTTGAGCACTTCGAGACAACGCGCCTGCAGATCGTCGGCTTTGTGGAATACTCCTACATGAATGGTCTGGACGAGGACAGACAGCGGGAGATTTTTGAGAAACTTCTGAACAATCCTCTGCCCGGTATTTTGTTCTGCAGAGAGCTGTATCCGAATGAAATTTTCAGGGAGGTTGCCGTCAAACATGGCGTACCGCTTCTGATGAGTAAAAAGGCTACATCTGCGTGCATGGCGGAAGTGATCCGCTGGCTGAACGTAAAGCTTGCTCCCTGCATTTCCGTGCACGGCGTTCTGGTGGACGTTTACGGCGAGGGCGTCCTGATTACGGGTGAGAGCGGTATCGGAAAATCCGAGGCGGCGCTTGAGCTGATTAAGAGAGGACACCGTCTGGTGACGGATGATGTGGTGGAGATCAGACGTGTCAGTGAGGATACGCTGATCGGTTCCGCGCCGGACATCACGAAACACTTTATCGAGCTGCGGGGTATCGGCATCGTGGATGTGAAAGCACTGTTCGGTGCGTCCAGTGTAAGGGATACCCAGAATATTGATCTGGTTATCCGTCTGGAAGACTGGGATAAAGATAAGGAGTACGACCGTCTGGGCTTGGAGGAGGAGTACACGGAGTATCTGGGAAACCGCGTGGTGTGCCACAGCATCCCGATCAGGCCGGGACGTAACCTGGCGATTATCTGCGAGTCCGCTGCGGTTAACCACCGTCAGAAGAAGATGGGCTACAATGCGGCGCAGGAGCTGTACAAGCGCGTGCAGAATTCCCTTGCACACGGCAGAGAGGAGGATGAGTGATGGCGAACTATATATTTGGGGTAGACGTGGGCGGTACCACGGTTAAAATGGGGTTGTTTGACAAGGAAGGCAATGTCCTGGAGAAGTGGGAGATTCCCACCAGAACGGAAAACCACGGAGAGAAGATTCTTCCCGATATCGCGGCGAGCATCAAAGAGAAGATGGTGCAGAAATCCATTGTAAAAGAGGATGTGGAAGGTGTCGGTATCGGTACGCCGGGTCCTGTGGAGAAAAGCGGCATTGTACATCAGGCGGTTAATCTGGGATGGCCGGAAATGAATATGAAGGCGGAGCTTAGCGCCCTGCTCTACGGGATGCGCGTGGAGGGCGGCAACGACGCGAATGTGGCGGCGCTCGGTGAAATGTGGAAGGGCGGCGGACAGGGATATAAGAATCTGGTGGCGGTTACCCTTGGCACAGGTGTTGGCGGCGGTATCATCATAAACGGTGAGATTATGACGGGTTCGACAGGCGCTGGCGGCGAGATCGGTCATATTCATGTGGAGGACAACGAGACGGAAGCATGCGGCTGCGGCAACTTCGGCTGTCTGGAAGAGTATGCGTCCGCTACAGGCATCACCAGACTTGCGAACCGCGCGCTGCAGGCGAGCGATAAGGACAGCGTCCTGAGACAGGGCGAAGTGTCCGCGAAGGCTGTGTTTGACGCGGTCAAGGCGGGGGATGAGCTGGCGATAAAGGTGGCAGAGCAGTTTGGTGAATATCTGGGTAAAGCGCTGGGCATCATCGCAGGTATCATCAATCCGGAGATATTCGTGATCGGCGGCGGCGTTTCCAAGGCGGGCGAGGTGCTGTTTGACTATATCAAACCTTCGTTTGAGAGAACCGCTTTCCACGGCTGCAAAAATGTCGTTTTTGCACTGGCGACCCTCGGCAACGACGCGGGTATCTACGGCGCGGCGCGGCTGCTTTTGTGAAGCACTGAGCCATGCAGCCTTATCTGGGACAGACGGAAGAAAGCTTGCTTTCAGACGGATGTATCAGCATAAGGCTATAGGGCGAAAGCCCGTAAATGAGCAAAAGGGAGCTGCGAAGCAGCGGTTTTGCGAATTGGCATGGCGAATAAGCCCGACAGACAGCAGATTTCGCGAATGGGTATAAGCCGTAAGGGATATATTATATAAATGACTATAAAATGGTAACTGAAAAGGTAGTGAGCGGTTACTGGAGCGGGAGTAAATTTTGAGTGCATCAATGTATGACTATATCAGGACTATCGTGCCTGAGGAGAGGCTTTTGTTCCACGAGCCTATGAGCAGACATACCACCTTCCGGGTAGGCGGCGAGGCGGAGTGCATGGCTGTTGTGGAGACGAAGGAGGAACTGTCGCAGCTTGTCTCTTATCTGGGACGGATTGAACAGGATTATTTTGTATTGGGAAACGGCAGTAATCTTCTGGTGGGTGATAAAGGCTACCGCGGGATCATCTTAAAACTGGGGCCGAGGTTGAGCGCGGTCGGCGTGGAGAAAAACCATATTGCGGCAGGGGCGGGCGTACTGCTTTCCAGGGTGGCGGCGGTGGCAAGAGACGCGGGACTGAGCGGTTTGGAGTTTGCGGCAGGGATTCCCGGCAGCATGGGCGGCGCCATTGTGATGAATGCCGGGGCTTACGGCGGAGAGATGAAACAAGTCGTGCAGATGGTTCGCGTGATGGACAAAGAGGGAGAAATCCTGACACTGGACAATGATACGATGGAGTTTGGCTACCGCACCAGTATCATCAGGGACAGACCCTTTATCGTGCTGGGAGTAGTCCTGAAACTGACACCCGGCAATAAAGAAGAAATCAGCGCCAAAATGGAAGAACTGATGAAACAGAGAAAGAGCAAGCAGCCTTTGGAATACCCGAGCGCAGGCAGCACCTTTAAGCGTCCGGAAGGATATTATGCAGGGAAGCTTATCATGGACGCAGGGCTTCGGGGCTACCGCATCGGCGGCGCACAGGTCTCTGAGAAACATTGCGGTTTTGTGGTCAATGCGGGCGGCGCGTCGGCGGCAGATATCAGGGAAGTGATAGAGGAAGTGCAGGAGCGTGTGAAGGACCGCTTCCATGTCCGGCTCGAACCCGAGGTTATTTTTCTGGGAGACTTTTAGGTTTACAGTTTGGCCGGGGTGAAACTGCGGAGAGCGTCGAAGACGCGATCTTGCGAATGGGCGTGCGCTGAACGAGAGAGAAAGAAGGATATACATCTGACATGAGATTTGTGATAGTGACGGGGATGAGCGGTTCGGGAAAACGGACCGCCATGAAAATGTTGGAGGATGTGGGTTTCTACTGCGTAGACAACCTCCCGGTAGCGCTGATTGAGAAGTTTGTGGAACTGATTACGACACCTGCAAGCGAGGTCAATAAGGTGGCGCTGGGACTTGATGTGCGCGCAGACCAGTCCTTTAGCGGTGTACGCTGTATTCTGGATCAGCTGAAGGAGAACGGTTATCTGTTCGAAATGCTTTTTCTGGAAGCAGGCGACGACGTGCTTCTGAAACGGTACAAGGAGACAAGGCGCCTGCACCCGCTTTCCCCCGAGGGCAGGGTGGAAGAGGGAATCCACAGGGAACGGGAAATCCTGAAAGAGATCAGGGAAAAGGCGGATTACATCATTGACACATCCCACCTTCTGACAAGAGAATTAAAAGAAGAAATTGATGATATTTTTGTGAGGAATAAGGAATATAATTCTCTGATAGTCACTATTCTGTCTTTTGGCTTTAAGAAAGGGATCCCGGCAGATGCCGATCTGGTGTTTGACGTGCGCTTTCTGCCGAATCCCTTCTATATTGACGAGCTGAAGCATAAGACGGGCAATGACAGGGAGGTGCAGGACTATGTGATGTCCTTCTCGGAGGCAGGCGCTTTTCTGCAAAAACTGACGGACATGCTGGACTTTCTGATTCCCAATTATGTGAAGGAAGGCAAACACCAGCTTGTAATCGGCATCGGCTGCACCGGCGGAAAGCACAGAAGCGTGACGCTCGCCAACATGCTTTATGCGGGGCTTAAAGATCATGGCACCTACGGTGTGAAACTGTACCATAGGGATGTAAATAAATAGAGGAAGAAAAATGTCTTTTTCGGGAAAGGTAAAAGAGGAACTTGCGGCTCATGTAAGCTCGGCAAGACATTGCCAGCTTGCGGAACTTGCGGCGCTCCTGCTGTATAACGGCAGCGTCTGCGACGGCGGACGGCATCTTTGTCTGGATACGGAAAATGAGGCAGTTGCGAGAAAATGCTTTACATTACTAAAAAAAACATTTAATATAGAAACTGTTATGCGGGGCAGGCACCGTCTTGTCCCCGACGACGAAACGGAACGCAGGGTGACAGAGGCGTTATATCTTGCAAGGGAAGAGGACGGGAAGATATTATTAACCGAAACGGTCAATGCAATGCTGATTAAGCATTCCTGTTGCGCAAGGGCCTGGCTGCGCGGCGCCTTTTTGAGCGTAGGTTCCATGAGCGATCCGAAAAAAAGCTATCACTTGGAGTTTGTCTGTGGGGGGAAGGCGCAGGCAGTGCAGCTTCGGGAGGTGCTCTCGGAATTTCAGATCGAGGCAAGAATCATAGAGCGCAAGAAATATCAGGTAGTCTATTTAAAAGAGGGCGAGGGCATTGTAGAGCTCCTAAATGTAATGGGAGCGCATGTGTCTTTGATGGAACTGGAAAACATGAGGATCCTGAAAGAGATGCGCAATTCGATTAACAGAAGGGTGAACTGCGAGACGGCCAACATTTCCAAGACAGTGACGGCTGCGGGCAGACAGATTGAAGACATCCTTTTGATCAGGGACAGGTATGGATTTGAAAATTTACCGGATAATCTGCGGCAGATGGCGGAAGTTCGGTTGGAATATCCGGATGCAGCGCTGAAGGAGCTTGGCGGGTATCTGGAACCGGTTGTGGGGAAATCAGGGGTGAATCACAGGTTACGCAGGCTGAGTGAAATTGCTGACAAAATCAGATCATAATACGAGGCGGAACGTCTCGGAAAGAAAAAGAGGAGGAAAATATTATGATTCAGAAGTCAATCCAGATCAAACTGGAGACGGGCCTTGAAGCGCGCCCGGTAGCCATGCTCGTGCAGGTGGCAAGTCAGTTTGAGAGCACAGTCTATCTTGGTTCCGACAACAAGAAGGTAAACGCGAAGAGCATCATGGGTATGATGAGCATGGGACTCGAGAGCGGTGCTGAGGTGACGGTTACTGCGGACGGAGCTGACGAGGAGACGGCTGTTGCGGAAATCGAGAAATTCCTGACCACCAGATAGGGATGGGTGTGACAGGATTGACATTTGATAAGGCATAATGTGTGGCTGTTCAGAATCCTGTGACGCGGTTTGCGGATGAGGTTCTGGGCAGCTTTTTTTATGATCGGGAGGAAATCTATGGCTAAACAGATGCTTTTTGTCTATAATCCCAGAGCAGGCAAGGCACAGATCAGAAGTAATCTATTGGATATCATTGATACTTTTGTGAAAGCGGGCTATGAAGTGACGGCTTATCCGACACAGGCCTCAGGGGACGCGGTTAAGGCTGTGCAGGAAAGGCGCGCCGGCTACGATATGGTTGTGTGCAGCGGCGGGGACGGTACGCTTGACGAAGTCGTGACGGGTATGATGAAGTCGGAGGAAAGGCTTCCCATAGGCTATGTGCCGGCGGGCAGCACCAACGATTTTGCCAATAGCCTGAAAATCCCCAAGAATATGCTGCAGGCTGCAGACGTGGTGGTAAACGGAAAGACATTTGCCTGTGATGTGGGAAAATTCAATTACAATATATTTATTTATGTGGCGGCATTCGGTATTTTTACGGATGTATCATACGGGACGCCGCAGGACACAAAAAATGTGCTGGGACATGCGGCTTACCTCATAGAGGGTGTCAGACGTCTGCCATCCGTGCGTTCTTACCCTCTGAAAATCACGTGCAACGACGAGGTGATTGAGGGAGAATTTCTCTACGGCATGGTTACCAATTCCCATTCGGTGGGAGGTTTCCGCGGCATTACAGGGCAGAATGTGGCGTTGGATGACGGGCTTTTCGAGGTGACGCTGATCCGCAAGCCGACGAATCCCCTGGATATCAACAACATCATCCGCGCGCTTGTAGATAAGCGCGTGAAGTCAGAGCATATTCATACTTTTACGACCCAAAAGCTGAAAGTGGAAGCGGAAGATCCCGTGGCGTGGACGCTGGACGGGGAGTTTGGAGGGGAACACCGCTCGGTGGTGATTGAGAGCTGGCATCAGGCGCTTGAAATCCGGGTGCCAGAAGAGATGGAGTGACCGTCAGAGTTGTTGACTTTCTGGGGACTGGCTGTTAAAATAAAGTTGGATTCCAGATGATGGAAAGTAATAAAAAATTTAAATAGAAAGGAAGAAAATACTATGGCATTAGTAACAACTAAGGAAATGTTTAAGAAAGCCTATGACGGCGGTTATGCTGTCGGCGCTTTCAACGTAAACAACATGGAGATCGTTCAGGGTATTACTGAGGCGGCAGGCGAACTGAACAGCCCTGTTATCCTGCAGGTTTCCAAGGGCGCGCGCGCATACGCTAACCACACCTATCTGGTGAAACTGGTTGAGGCGGCTGTAGCGGAAAATCCGCAGATCCCGATTGCCCTTCACCTGGATCACGGCGATACCTTCGAACTTTGTAAGTCCTGCATCGACGGTGGTTTTACTTCCGTTATGATTGATGCGTCCTCCAAGTCTTTCGAGGATAACATCGCACTGACCAAACAGGTAGTTGAGTACGCGCATGACAAAGGCGTAGTGGTTGAGGCTGAGCTGGGCACGCTTGCCGGCGTTGAGGATGAGGTTGTTGTAGAGGCAGGAAAAGAGTCCTACACCCGTCCCGAGGAAGTTGAGGAGTTCGTTGACAAGACAGGCTGTGACTCCCTCGCTATCGCAATCGGTACTTCCCACGGCGCATACAAGTTTACGGCTGCACAGTGCACCAGAAATGCAGAAGGCATTCTTGTTCCCCCTCCGCTTCGTTTTGACGTGCTTGAGGAGTGCATCAAGAGACTGCCCGGTTTCCCTATCGTGCTTCACGGTTCCTCTTCCGTTCCGCAGGAGTTCGTAAAGATGGTGAACCAGTACGGCGGAAACATGCCCGACGCAGTAGGCATCCCGGAGGAGCAGCTTCGTAAGGCAGCAGAGCTTGCCGTATGTAAGATCAATATCGACTCCGATATCCGTCTGGCTATGACAGGTAACATCCGTAAGTATTTTGCAGAGCATCCGGATCACTTCGATCCCAGACAGTATCTGAAGCCCGCAAGACAGGCTGTGAAGGATATGGTAGCACACAAGATTAAAAACGTGCTCGGTTCCGACGGCAAGGCGTAAATCCTACAGTAGAATGCGGATGCATTCTTATGAATTAAGTAAAAAATCCCGGCGTAGTTTTCATAGCTGCGCCGGGGTTTTGTATTATTATTTAGATTGTTCTTTTCCCTTTATTTATTTGCCGTACATTTCCTTAAACTCTTCCGCATGCGTATCTTCAATATCCGGGAAAGCAGACAGCATCGGCTTCACATCCTCCTTTTTCAGCACCCGCGCCACATAATTTCTTGTAATCCTCATAACGATAGGTGACAGACTTAAGACACCGATCAGGTTCGGGATCGCCATCAGGCCGTTGAAGGTGTCGGAGAGATCCCAGGCAAGCCCCAGATTCATCGTTGCACCCACATAGATCATCAGGACAAACACAATCTTGTAAGCGATCATAGATTTTGTGCCAAACAGATACTCCCATGCCTTAGAGCCGTAGTGGCTCCAGCCAAGCACTGTGGAGAAGGCAAACAACAGGATGGCAATGGCAATAAACATAGGTCCTGCGCTGCCGAACTTGGTAGCGAAAGCTTCGCCTACAAGTGCGGAACCTTCCGAGGAGCTTAACACTGCGCCGGTTTCCAGATCAACCAGGCCGGAGGAGAGCACCACGAAGGCGGTCAGGGTGCAGACGATCATTGTGTCCGCGAACACCTCAAAGATGCCCCACATACCCTGCCGTACAGGCTCTTTTACGTTGGAGCTGGAATGCACCATGACGGAGGAGCCAAGCCCCGCCTCGTTGGAGAACACACCGCGCTTCATACCCCATGTGACAGCCATTTTCACGCCGCTGCCGACGATACCGCCGCCCACTGCGCGCAGGCCGAATGCGCCTTTAAAAATAGCGGAGAAAATCGCGCCGCATTGGTCGATGTTCATAAAGAAGAGTACCAGGGCGCCCAAGATATAGATAATAGCCATAAACGGCACTAATTTTTCCGTAACAGAAGCAATACGTTTCAGACCGCCCACAATAACAAGAGCCGCAAGAATCAGAAGAGCGATACCTGTCACATATGTAGGGACGCCGAAGGCTGACTTCATGTTGCCGGAAATAGAGTTGATCTGGCTCATGTTGCCGATACCGAAAGATGCCATCACACAGAAAATAGAGAACAGAACGGCAAGCAGCGAGCCTATCTTCTTAAAGCCCTTGTAGGAGCCGAGTCCGTCCTTTAAGTAGTACATTGCGCCGCCGGACCACTCGTTACGCTCATTTTTACGGCGGTAATAGATGCCCAGCACGTTTTCGGAATAGTTGGTCATCATACCAAAGAACGCTACGATCCACATCCAGAAGATCGCTCCCGGACCGCCGGAAATCAGCGCACTTGCCACGCCGACGATATTGCCCGTGCCGATTGTAGCGGCGAGCGCCGTACATAACGACTGGAACTGGGAGATGGACTGGTCTTCCTTGTCCGTGTGTTTGGTGATATGTTTGTCATGAAAAATACCGCCAATGGTATTTTTGAACCAGTGTCCGATATGGGACAGCTGAAAAAATTTGGTCAGCACAGTCATCAGTATGCCTGTACCTACGAGCAGCACCAGCATAGGGATACCCCAGACAAAACCGTTGACGGCGCTGTTCACATTTGTGATCATTTCTACCATGTTACATTCCTCCTCATTTTTACCAGTAACCAAAAAGGCGCAGACATCAAGCCTAAATGTCTACGTCGACAGCTATGGAGAAGTTTATTTTCTCTGTAAAACTGTAAAGGTGCTTACGGTATTCAAGTATACCATATGGCAAAGTATCTGGCAAGAGAAAATTGTATACATGGATAATAGCGTGAGAAGTATTAAGTTGGGATGCACTGTAGTAAATGAAAAATTCCCCAGAAAAGGGAGGATGCCAAGTAAGGTCTCCCTTACTTGGCATTTATTATGAAAAAGTTTTAAATTAATCAGCTAACTTTGTTATCAGCTTGCTGTGTTGTATCTTATGGTCTTAGTATACGTTGCACAAATGTCTTAATCATGATTCTAAAATGAAATTTTTTAAAATTAATTATGAACGTATTATGAACGAGGAACCTGCTATCTGGAAAGGCGGATTACGTTCCAGCTCGCTTTTCCTAAGACAGCCTGCAGTACCCCGTCGTCCACTTTGGCGTTTCCGCCCGCCTTAGGAACGACATTGTCAGGATTTGCTTCCGTATTAACAGCTTTCAGGTCGTCGTTGTGCATAACGATATGTTCCTGAACCCGGTACCCTGCATATTGGCGAAGGTCCAGGGTTACTTCCATATCCTCGTCCAGATCCTTGTTTACCGCAAAGACAACCAGTTCTTCCTTCTCAGGATTCTCCACAACCACGCAGTCAAGGTAGGGCGCCTCGCCATACTGTTTTGCTTCATAGACGGGCGATTTTACAAGCGTGTTTAAGACTGTTCCCTGCCCCAGAGTAGCTGCATGCATATAAGGATAGAAGATCGTCTGTCTCCACGCGCCGGTGTCGGAGGTCATGATCGGTGCAATTACGTTTACAAGCTGCGCAAGGCAGCCGATTTTTACACGGTCCGCGTGGCGAAGCATTGTAATCAGCATGCTGCCCACTAACAGCGCGTCCTCAAAGTTATAGATATCCTCAAGCTGATGAGGCTTCTGCACCCACTTTTCGAGCTGCTTGTCCGCCTCCTCGGAATGGAACCATACATTCCACTCGTCCAGGGAGATATTGATATTCTTTTTGCCGTGGTGCTTGCCCTTGACATAGTCGCAGATGGAGATCACCGTCGAGATAAACTGATCCAGATCTACGCTGCTCGCAAGGAAGTTTGCGGAATCATTATCACGGTTCCCATAATACTGGTGCATGGAAACGTAATCAACCGTGTCGTAACACTCGTCAAGCACGGTTGCCTCCCACTCTCCGAAGGTGGGCATCTGGGAATTGGAGCTGCCGCATGCCACTAATTCAATGGAAGGATCTAAGATTTTCATTGCCTTGCCAGTCTCGTTGGCAATTCGGGCGTACTCTACAGCCGTCTTATGCCCGGTCTGCCAGGGACCGTCCATTTCATTTCCGAGACACCATGTCTTTATGTCGTGGGGCTGTTCGTAGCCGTGGGACCGGCGAAGGTCGCTCATCAGAGTACCTCCTTTAAAGTTGCAGTATTCCAACAGTTCTTTTGCCTCCTGCAGTCCTCTTGTGCCCAGATTGACAGCCATCATAATGTCGCTTCCCGCTTTTTTCGACCAGTCGGCAAATTCGTTAAGACCAAATTCATTGGACTCAACGACCTGCCATGCGAGGTCAACCTGTGCGGGACGTTTCTCTTTCGGCCCCACGCCGTCTTCCCAGCGGTAGCCGGATACAAAGTTCCCTCCCGGATAACGCACAATCGGCACATTGCACTCCCTTATCAGTTCCAGTGTATCTTTGCGGAAACCCTGCTCATCCGCAAAAGCGCTTTCCGGCTGATAAATCCCCTCATAAACCGCCCGTCCCAGATGCTCGATAAACGATCCGTAGATCCTTCTGTCAATCTCGCTTACAATAAATTCTTTGTCGATGATTACCTGCGCTTTTTTCGCCATTTTCTGTCCCTTTCTTTAATCATATTATATGGTTCGTAAATTATTGTGCAAATAGAATAATTATAAGCAGACCCTTGGAGAACGTTGGTACTTGGCGAGGTTCTTTCGAGCTTAGTACCATTACGTTTGGAACGGAGCGCAAGCGCGTCTGCGTTGATTATTCTATTTGTACAATTTCAAAATCTTAGATATATTCTATCAAAAGGAGTGAAAATAACCATATCTTTTCTTGCGCCATATTTGACTTTTCTTCCGATAATGGAATAGAATAAAGAACAGGGAGGTGCCCCATGTTTCACACAGGCTACTGCGACTACAACCGGTTTAACCCGGACTGCGATATCATCAATCGTCCCGAGGGAAGCGGAGATTATCTCTTCCTTCATTTCATGTCGCCCATGAAAGTACGGCTTGGCGGCAGGGTACAGACGGCAAAGGAGGGCGCGTTCCTGCTATATACGCCGGGAGAGGCACAGATTTATCAGGCGGTCGGCCGTTTTAAAAACAGTTTTGTGCATTTTACATGTGACGATGACAGTTTCCTTGCCACGTATGACCTTCCTGTCAATACAATTGTTTATCCGCCCTATCCCGACGCCATGAACGCCCTGTTCAAGTCCATCTATGTGGAGAGCGTGACAAAGCAGGATTATTATCGGGAACAGATTGATAAACTGATGCATCAGCTTTTTATTCTTTTTTCCAGACAGCTTCACACATTCCCGGAGGGGAAAGGATTTCAGGCGGATCTTTTTGAGGAGTTTAAGAAAGCAAGAATTGAGATCCTGACGCATATTGACAGAAAATGGGATGCAGACAGCATGGCAGCTTTGACCAATCTCGGGACGAGCCAGTTTTACAGCTATTACAAGATATTTTTTAACCGCTCGCCTAAATCAGAACTGCTGGACGCCCGCATGGAGCGTTCTAAGTATCTGCTGCGGGTGGAAAAACTGCCGGTGGCACAGGCGGCGGCACAGGCTGGATTTGACAGCCTTCCGCACTTTACACGCTATTTTAAGAAAGTGTGCGGAATGACACCTTCGGAATATGGAAGGACATGAACGGGCAGCCGATTTATTCTTTTTTGAAAAGATGATATAATGTATCTATGTATATTTCAGACGGAAAGGCGAATGCGTAAATTACCGAATAAGAACCCTATGGAAAATAAGAAAATTAGAACGATCAGAATATTGGCGGCATCGGTGTTTGTAGTATGTATGATTCTGACAGGCTGGGAATACGGTCAGTCTTTAAGACACAGGGCTCAGCAGGACAGCTTAAAGGAGATGACAGACGAGACGGCGGTGAAGGATCAGATGGAAAGCAGCAGCGTTTTGAAAGAAACTGGCGTGGCAACTCTCTCGGATCCGGGTACGGAGTATGCGCAAGACAGTGGGGAACAGGACGAAGGAACGCCTAAAAACACAGCGGCACAAGAGCCGGCTATGCTGGACAGGTATGTCGAACTGTATGCTGAGAACAACGATCTTGCAGGATGGCTTTCTATTGCCGGTATGAAGATTGATTATCCTGTCATGCAGAATGAGGACGACGAATACTATCTGCACCGGGACTTTTATGGCAACGACAGTAAGTACGGATGCCTTTATGTGAGGGCACGGGCTGATCTTGACACCGGGACAAATTTTATCGTCTATGGTCATAACATGAAGGACGGGGCCATGTTTGGGGATCTGGACTCTTATTTAGAAAAAAGTTTTTATGAGAAACATTCTCTCATTTCCTTCCACACGCTATACGAAGAACGTGTTTATGAGATTATTGCGGTGTTCCGCTCCCAGGTCTACAATACAGATGACGACGTGTTTAAGTATTACCAGTTTTATGAGGCGGATACGCAGGAAGAATTTGACAGTTTTTATAACAATATTAAAGAACTCTCCCTCTACGATACGGGTGTGGAGGCGCGGTTTGGCGATACCTTTCTGACTCTTTCCACATGCGCCTACCATGTGAAAGACGGGCGGCTTGTGGTGGTGGCGAAAAGGGTGGCATAAATCAGTCCTGGAATGCAAGGCTAGATTTCGGTCTAAGATATAAGAAGCCGGAGAGACAGTACAAAGACAGATGGAAAAGTGACCATCTGTCTCTTCTTGTCAATGGATATCCGTAATTTCCTTTGTACGCCTCGGACCAAATTATGCGTAAAAATTCAGCTACTTACTTCCTCCTTTAAGGATAACATGTACCCTTTTTCGTTTTCTCCGATTACTCGGGCCCTTATTGTCTGGCCTCTTTTTAAGGACTGCTTTCGACCATAAGGAATTTCTGTATTATGAATAATGGCTTTATCAACATTATTGACTGTAACCAAAACACCATACTTTGCAATATAGGTTATAACAGCACTGACATATTCTCCACCGACATATTTCTTCTTTTCTATCTCATATTGTAGTTTTGAAATTTGACGTTTAAATAGGTCGCTAAAATTGGTATTTCCGTACGCAATGATTCCTCTAACCAATTTCATACCGTCATGCCCCTGAAGGCTCAACTCTAAGGCTAATTTGGCTGTATTAATAAGCGCAATAGATACATTATGCTTAATAGATGGCCGAAACTCTGAAAAATTTTTGGATATAACATATTTATACAGCTCCCGGCCATATTCGTTTAGTATTCTCTGTTCTGCGCTTTTTTTGACCTTTTCAGGGGTATTAACCATAACATTATGGCTGCAAAAAGCAACAGTCATGGCAAATAATTCTAAGTTATGCCAATGAGTTTTTCGGTTTGCTTTATTGGCAAAATATCGTTCCAGGATGTCGCAAGCCTTAGCTTTTGCTGTATCATCTAAACTCCAGAGTTGTTGCGTATATAATTTGAGGACATCTGCATCATTTTGAAAGCCTAGTCGCTGTACATAATCATCAAAAATTTGCACTGCACCTTCTATATCAAGCAAATTGATATTCATATAACTGGTAAGATTAATCAGCGCCCTTTTTTTAACGTTTTTTTCGCACATTTTATCATTCAATAGGCGCTTATATCTTTCAATCGGTATATTTACGTTCCCTTGGTTTCGGCTATTGTTGGCTTCCTCTAACATTGCTTCATATACAGTTCCCTTAATGTTGATTCCGCCAATATCTGTAATTTTTCCCTTTATCCGATCCTTAAAATTTTGCGGCTCATTGTCATAATGACCTTTCATTCTTAAAAAAAGATCTTGTGAATATACTCTGTAATTATCATCATCATATTGCTCAATGACTTTTTGATCTACAAGTTCCTGAATTGCGCTCATAACTTCTTCACTGTCATAATCATTTAGAAGAAATTCTAAAACATGTTTCTTAAAAATTAAGTCTTTCTCTTCCGCAATTTGTGAAATAATTTCAAAAGCTTTCTTTGCCACGTCACTTAGATAAGTATAAATTTTGCCATATAGAAATTCCTGCGCATTTCGGCTATTTTTCAATTCCTTCAAAAAATCAATTGCCAGTCCCCGCTGTACGTATAGATTAGAAAACTGATATAAAAATATAGCACGTCCTGATGTCGCTTCATGTATAATATTTAATATCTCTTTATCTTCCAATTCATTTTTTAGCTCATCTGCATATTCCGAATATTCATTAGTAAATACACTCTCCAAAAACCCCTTTGTTTCCTGAAGACCAAATTCATCTGAGACAATCTCAACACCCGTGGACAGCCTCCTGTTTCTTGTTGTCAAAATTACCTTAAAATAGTCAATATTTAGCTGCTTGATAAAGTTCTGAATCTTTTCTTTTTCTGAATCAATAAATGTTTCATAATCATCAATAACAAGCAGAATTTTACTTCTTATTGACAAAATTTTTTCCTTTTTAGTTTCGATACTTCCTTCGGCATCTTGATCGAAGACGACCGCTATAATACTATCCAATATTTCCTCATATGTTCGTATGTTTTGTATTTCGACTATTTTTCCCGTTTTTGTATCGTAATTTCGCTCCTTTGCACTGGTAAATACAATGTAAGAGAAATCGGCATGAAGATTATCATATTTCTTCATACAAATATTTTGAACACATGCTGTTTTACCAGTTCCTCCATGGCCCCAGACTGTTGCCTGCACATTTGACCTGTTTTTATCCAAAAACTCTTCTATCTTCTTTTCAACAGGTACTGTTATAAAGTTGCAGTAATTTTTTTCAAAATAATTCATGATGGTTTTATTAGAGCTTATACGGCGACGTTCTGATTCATAGGATAAAGAAATAAATTCTTCTATCCGTATCTCTTTAGTCGCTCCTCTAAAAAGCTGATTTACTTTGACATTCCCAGATAGCTTATCCAATAAAGATTGAAAAACAAATACTTCATCTCCTTTGTTATATATGAAGATAAAAGGCGAAACTCTATAATATGTTTTGTTGCTATCATATAAAAAAACTGAGTTATCTGGAACGTGCTGGCCTAACACTGCAATAGGACACGCCCACTTTACGGGGACACCTCCACTATTCACAGAAAATCTCAATCCAGTATATGTATCCTCTTTTGACCCTAAGACACAAACCATATCATATTCTTGTTTAAGAAAATTTAATTGTATTAAATCTCTGTACAAATCATTTAATTCTTTTTCTAGTTGTGGCTCATTATCACTGTGAACATATCCATGTCCCATGGTCTGATTGCGTAAAGCTGTATATTTTTCAAAAGATTTTAAACCTCTTTTGGGAATAAGACGATAGCCATTGTCTAATTTCCTGATTGCACCTACTGCTTGTCCAATTGTTAGTTTATTTAGGTCCTCAACTATTTTGCATCTGTCATCCACACCTATAGTTCCTATATTTTCGTTCCATAAGCATCCTAAAACTAAGTAAAAAATATATTCAACTCTTTCCCTCAATAAAGTCTGCATCTCAGTCGTATTTTTTTCACTAACATTGATTAACCTGTCTAGTTTTTTAATAATGAAATCCATATCACATCCCCCGTTATAAATTTTTTCTTGCATAGTCCCTATTATTAAATTGAATAACTTTAATATATTGCAAATTTTGACTATTTAGCATAGTCTGCCATAATGATATCGAGATTCAACGGAAATGTCAATTATTTTGGAAATTGAGATATCTGATAAATACCACATGTCAGTGACACACAGCCGGTCAGCGGGGCTGTCAATGTTCCCCCGATACTGGATGATCTCTATCTGTATCATTTTCAGGACGAGGAAGTAGGGAGAGGATGAAATGAAACGATTATGGATTCTTGAATTAAAAAACTTATGAAGAAGCGTATGAATATTGGTTTAATAACAGTCTGCCTGTTATTAGTCGGGATATTGTTTTATCTTCTGATCTATCAGTTCATTGTACTTGATACGGATGGAAAGCAGTTGAACGGCACTGCAGCGATCACTATGAACAGAGAATTTGTAAATACTCGCGCAGGCAGGCTGACAGATGAAAAGATATGTGCTGATATTGCGGCGTATCAGGCGCTGCTTCATGATCCTGAGAATGTTTCTAAAGACACGACTAAAAAACATTGACGAATCGTGCATATTTCAAATATAGCTTTCCCTATTCGGATTACTGGAAACTGATCAATGAGAATTATATTGCTCCCTGCGCTTACGACTCTTCTTTTTCCGCAGTCGTAAATATGGATTTGGAGAATGGCATAGATTTTTACAGTGCCCGTAATGAAAAAAACGGCACACTGCTGAATCAGGCATATGTGGATTGGAATTTTTCAGACAGTAAAAAGGCGTTTTGGCTGGGTCGGATTTCTTCTGTCACGATACCGTATGAATACGGCTACCATACAGGATGGGAAATGCTGTTTAGCTGTCTGGAATTGTTTGTCATAGGCATGATTGGCATTTGTATCTGTGTGTCAGGAACCTTTTTCGGAAAACATCAGTCCGGTGCAGACAGCATTATATTATCTTCCCGGTATGGAATACATCGGATTTTATTATGTTACATATCTTCCGGCAGAAGCTCGATCATAAGCTGCATCTGAAAGTCTTTGTCCGTAGCAGCACTCAAACCTGTTCAAATTGATCAGAATAGTGTTGAGAGTATTGATGCGGGTTTCACCTTCGATTCTGCCTTCATTATGTTCTTCTTTTGCAATCTTTTCCATAATTTCACACATAACCTGTTGTCCCTCCTTGGGCTCTTTGTACCGGCGCTTTCTGCCGGAGGTGACGGGAGATATTACAGATTCTTGGAATATGCCATAGCCTTTTTGCTGAGTTCACGTACACTGAGACCCTCATCTAAAGATTCCTGATGCCATTTTGTGTAGTCAAATGGTTCACGGTTGATCAGAACGATAAATCTCTCTGCATCAACATAACCTAATTTAGAGATTAACGCGCTTATTCCTTCCTGTTTAATGACGGCATCTGTTTTCATAATCATTCCTCCATTTCATTTACAAAAGCAATAGGATTAACAATTTTTATTTCTGGTATTGGCGTGTTCAGTAATTTCTTATCGGTAGTTATATAATATTTGCAATGGGCAGCTACAGCGCAGGAGATGTGCAGGGCATCATATGTTTTTATCCCTTTTTCAGCAAGTGACTCTGCGAATAGCAGGATATCCTCTGTTTCTTCTGTGACACAAAGTGAGGAAATCTTTTTCCATGGTGCAATGGCAAGACGTTTTTCCTCATATGGATTTTTCCCATTTTCATAGTCTAAAATGTATGACCAGACCAGATCGTAGGTTCCTTCTCTGACTTTAGCCTGGATATATAATTTCGCTTGTGTTTCAAGATGAATCCGGATCTGGCTTTGGTCATCAAAAGGTCTGTTGTAACAGCAGTTATCCAAATATATTTTCAATACCATTTCACCGCCTTTTATGATTGTTCTGTATAAGTATAACATAAAATAAGTATCTCGAAAATGAGAATCTTAATATCAGCAATTTCTGGAAAATATCATTAGCGGAGATGCTTATTTATATTTTTATGTTCTGTTTCATTATTTCGTTCTGCACCAGGATACTGCTCCAGTTTCTCCAGTTCACGCTCCATCTGTCTGACCTTTCCGCAATTCCGTTTTGCGGGAATCCCCCTGTTTGTCTGCTGACCATTCATTGTGCTTTTTCCCATGTTCTTTGCCTGGCATGATGGCAGACGGACGGTGTTCTTTATATAGTTCATCGCTTAGCTGCCGGATGCGGTAATAATTCTTTTTGCAGTCATTATATTTACGGTTGTTAAGGTTACAAGAAACATTTCTGTGGAAAGGATAGGAATGAGAGAAAACAAAATAACATCGGATAATGCGGAGAAGATATCTTCTGAGTTTCATGTGTTTTGCTACAAAGTGATCAGACGCAGCATCTTAAACCAGCTATGGGGTCATGTCAGATGCTGCAGGAAGTTTTCGATCAATACGACAGGCTGATTAACTACATACTTTTTGTGAAATCAGAAGCTGGCAGTTGAACCGCACACTGATGCCTATCGAAGATATGGTACAACAAGTCAAGGTTGATCTGGTGAAGGCTATCAGGAAATTTACAATCAGGAATTAACGTTGGAGTGCAGAAATGCTCCTGGATTATCTTTTCACAATACCTGTCACTCTGATAAAGTGCGCAATATTTACGAAACACCCGCAGCAGGCGTCAGTGTCTTGCGCCCTAATACATTTCATACATATAAGTATCTTTAAGAACATTATGTGGAAGATGTGTTAGGAAAGAAAAAGCTGGCAGACCTCAGATATGCGGATATGGTTCATTTCCATTTTTATCTGATCGAGGAAAAACAGCTCAAAGTTCGTACCGTTGAGCATATCCATATTATCCTTCATTCTGTATTTGAGATGGCGATCAAGGATAAGATTATCCGGCAGAACCCGACACAGGGGATCATGGCTCAGGTAAAGAAAAAACAGGGTAATCAAGGGAAACAAAAGACCCTCTGACAGTGGCACGGCAGGAAAGAGGTTTCCCTACGCCGACGATAAGCGGCATGAGCGGATTCATATTTGTAAATGAAGAATGCAGAGAACCCATTATCATCCCTCATTTCAGCTGCCACGTTTTTCGCCATACGTTTTGCATACGGTTTTGCGAAAACGAAACAAACGTCAAAGTCATTCAGGAGATAATGGGTCATGCAAACATCTCCATAACGATGGATATCTATGCCAAAGCTACGGAGGAAAAGAAAAAACAAGCATTGGACGAACTGTCCAGAAACCCTAAAAATTTTTAAATATTGCAATTTAATATCTTCAAGGGAGTGTCTGACGCTGTTCTTCAAGATAAAAATTGACAACAATTTTGACAACAAATTTTATAAAAACCGTGCTGAACAGTACCGAATCATACTTTTTTGGAAAAGCCTCAGAGTTTCTCCGGCTCCGGGTAATCCACCCCGAACGTCTCAACGGTAACTGTCTGCATGATCTGGTCTTCTAACGGCCTGTCCTCGTAATCAGTCGCCGTCTCGGCAATCTTGTTTACGTTTTCTAAGCCTTCAATCACTTTCCCAAACGCCGCATAAGCGCCGTCTAAATGAGGGCTTGTCTTGTGCATGATGAAAAACTGGCTTCCTGCGGAATCGGGCTGCATGCTTCTCGCCATGGAGAGGACGCCCTCCGTGTGCTTTAAGTCATTTTCAAAGCCGTTCTGTCGGAATTCCCCCTTGATGGAATAGCCGGGGCCGCCCATGCCGGTTCCCCCCGGGTCGCCGCCCTGAATCATAAAGCCCTTGATGACCCGGTGGAAGATCAGTCCGTCGTAAAAATTCTTTTGGATCAGGCTGATAAAGTTGTTGACGGAGACAGGCGCGATTTCGGGGTACAATTCTGCCTTGATGACGTCGCCGTTTGCCATGGTAAAAGTTACGATTGGATTCTGTGCCATATAAAATTCCTTTCCTCTTTTCTGATTGCTTATTTAATAGTAAACTTAAATTCTACTATACAAAATACCACAGAAATTTGGACAAGTCAAAATGGATCATAAGTAGCAGAGGCTCAGAAAGAGACGGGGAAGGACAGCTTTATGTGGAAAAAAATATATTATCCGTCATGGGATCAACCGTTATATGTCACAGATCAGGCACAAGTTTATGCGGCGCTGCAAGAGAAAGGCTGTTATGTGCTGCCGTATCTGCACGAAAATAACCGGGGAGAAGCCTTCCCCGGAGCGCTCTACGCAGTGGAAAAGCTAGAGGAGATGGATGAGGAATCCTTTGATCTGGCGTACCGTCGCCTTGCAGGGCTGCCTTGGAAAATCCTTACTACAAAACGTTGTACCATCCGGGAGACGACGGTAGAAGACGTGGATAGGTTTTATCAGATTTATGCGGAGCCTTCTATTACCAGATACATGGAGAACCTTTTTGCGGACAGGGATGAGGAGATTGCCTACATAAAAGATTATATAGAGAAAGTATACATTTTTTACGGATATGGGATGTGGACGGTACTGGAAAAGGAGAGCGGAGAAGTGATCGGCAGGGCGGGCATTACATGGCGGGAAGGGTATGATCTGCCGGAACTGGGTTTTGTGTTCGGCGTGCCGTGGCAGGGGAGGGGATATGCATACGAGGTGTGCAGCGCAGTTCTTACTTATGCGCGGGAGGTACTTTTGATGGAGAGGGTGCAGGCGCTTGTGCAGCCGGGAAATACGAGGTCTTTGAGGCTGTGTGAAAGACTGGGATTTGTGCCGGCAGGGGAGACAGTGCTGGACGGGAAAAGGCATGTGCTGTTGGTGAAAGAGTTGTGACCCGGGAAACGGTTTCTGCAAAGTCTGTATTGACGGGAGCGTTTCGGAAGGGGTAAACTGTTCTGGATGTCCGCGAAGCGTATGAGTATGCCAATAAAGCGCGCGGGTTGGAATTATGCTGAAATGGAGAACGTTATGAAGAAACCAACGATAAATTTAAAGGTGCGCAATTCTATGCTGCTGCTCCTCACTGCCCTTGTGTGGGGCGTGGCTTTCGTGGCGCAGAGGCAGGGCGGGGCGTCGGCGGGTCCCTATACTTTTAACTGCATCCGCTCCTTTCTGGGCGGGCTGGTGCTTCTGCCGGTGATTCCTTTTCTGGACAGGTACACGGCGGGCAGAAAACCGCAGTCGGCTAAGGAGCGGCGCAGGCTGTCGCTTGGCGGGGCACTTTGCGGGCTGGTGCTGTTTGTGGCAAGTACGTTTCAGCAGATGGGCATGTATTACGGTACCACGGCGGGCAAAGCGGGTTTCCTGACGGCGTGCTATATTCTCCTGGTGCCGGTTCTGGGGATTTTTTTTAAAAAGAAGTGCGGCTGGAATGTCTGGGTCAGTATTTTGGTGGCGGTTGTGGGGCTCTATTTTCTCTGTCTGACCGACGGTTTTTCTTTTCAGTTCAGCGATGTGCTGGTGCTTCTGTGCGCGGTCTGCTTTTCTGTGCATATTATGGTGATTGATCATTTTTCGCCGCTGGTGGACGGGGTGCGTATGGCGTGTATTCAGTTTTTTGTGTGCGGCGCGTGGGGGCTGATTCCGATGATTGGCGTGGAGATACCGCAGATGGGAGCTGCGGCGTGGCTGCAGTCTCTTAGCGGCATGGACGTGTGGATTCCGATTTTGTATGCCGGTGTGATGTCCTGCGGCGTGGGCTACACGCTGCAGATCGTAGGGCAGAACGGGATCAATCCCGCCATTGCCTCGCTGTTAATGAGCCTGGAGTCGGTTTTCTCTGTGCTGGCGGGGATGCTGCTTTTGCATGAGACCATGACCGGGCGGGAGATTCTGGGGTGCGTGCTGGTATTTGCGGCGGTGATTTTTGCGCAGGTAAATTTGGGGAGACGGAGAAAAGCATAAATTGTATTTAATTGTATACAATAATACATATATACAGGAAACGCTTGACACAGTAAAATGACGGTGCTACAATGCAAGACGTAAAGCAAAGGCGCTTTGAGGAAACTCAAGGCGCCTTCTTTTGTGCGTATAAGCCTTACGGCGAGTACCGTAAACGAGAAATGCGGAGCATTTCGAGTCTGCTTATACGTCAGACGATGCTTCAATGACGAGGAGGAAAATATTATGGAAGAAATGATGGAGGTTTTAAACGGACAGATTTTCGGCGTCTGGTTTCTGATCGGCGCTGCTCTGGTGTTCTGGATGCAGGCAGGGTTTGCGATGGTGGAGACGGGATTTACCAGGGCGAAGAATGCGGGAAACATCATTATGAAGAATCTGATGGATTTCTGCATCGGTACGGTGGTGTTTATTCTGATCGGTTTCAGTCTGCTGCTCGGTGAGGACATGGTCGGGCTGATCGGAAAGCCCGGGTTCGACATTTTTACGGCATATGAGAGCTTTGACTGGTCGAACTTCGTATTTAACCTGGTGTTCTGCGCAACCACGGCGACAATTGTCTCCGGGGCGATGGCGGAGCGGACAAAGTTTTTGAGCTACTGTATTTATTCCGGTGTGATTTCGGCGTTGATTTACCCGATTGAGGCACACTGGATCTGGGGCGGCGGCTGGCTTGCACAGATCGGTTTTCACGACTTTGCGGGTTCCTGCGCGATCCATATGGTGGGCGGTATTTCCGCACTGATCGGCGCAAAGATTTTGGGACCCCGCATTGGCAAATTCAATACGGATAAAAACGGAAAGATCACCAAGGTTAACGCTTTCCCCGGACACAGCATTCCGCTTGGCGCGCTTGGCGTGTTTATCCTTTGGCTTGGCTGGTACGGCTTCAACGGTGCGGCAGCGACTAGCGTGGAGCAGCTCGGCTCCATCTTTGTGACGACGACGATTGCGCCCGCGGTGGCGACCGTAGTGTGTATGATCTTTACATGGCTTAAGTACGGAAAGCCCGATGTTTCCATGTGCCTGAACGCGTCGCTGGCAGGTCTGGTGGCAATCACCGCGCCCTGTGATGTGACGGACGCTTTCGGCGCGATTGTGATCGGCGCGGTAGCAGGGCTGCTCGTGGTGTTTGCGGTCTGGTTCCTGGACTATAAGCTGCGTGTTGACGACCCTGTGGGCGCGGTGGCGGTACATATGATGAACGGCATCTGGGGAACCCTCTCGGTAGGTCTTTTTGCGACAAATTCCGCGCCGGGATATTCCATTGCGGATGCTTCGGGAACAGAACTCGTAGGTCTGTTTTACGGCGGCGGTTTCAAACTTATGGGACTGCAGTTAATCGGTTTTGCCTCGGTGGCGGCATGGACTGCGGTGACGATTACCATTGTATTTCTGGTAATCAAGGCGACGGTAGGGCTGCGCGCCTCCCAGGAAGAGGAAATCGTCGGTCTGGATGCGACCGAGCACGGCCTTGCTTCCGCGTACTCAGGATTCAGCATTATGGATGTTTCCGGTGCGATGGTTATGGATGTAAATGAAAACACCAGTCTCGGCGTGGAAGATTACGACGCAGCTTCCGCGGTACAGAAAGACGCGGCGGTAAAGGTGGCGCAGGTGCCTATGGCTTCCGCTACGGGTATGTATAAGGTGGCTATTATAGCGAAACTGTCCAGATACGATAAGCTTCGCAAGGCAATGAACGATCTGGGCGTGACGGGCATGACGGTCACGCAGGTAATGGGATGCGGCATCCAGAAGGGCGCGGGCGAGAAATACCGCGGCGTAGAGATGGACGCAACCCTGCTTCCGAAGGTAAAGGTCGAGGTGGTAGTCAGCAAGATCCCGGTGGATACAGTGGTGGAGGCGGCAAAGAAAGCGCTCTTTACCGGGCACATCGGAGACGGCAAGATTTTTGTCTACAACGTGGATAAGGTTGTCAAAGTCCGTACCGGCGAGGAAGACTTTGACGCGCTGCAGGATGTGGAGTAAGCCTATATCCCTCATTATACATTACTTACCTGAATGGATGTTTCCCCGGCGCTCCACCGCCGGGGACATCCTGTTTACGGGTTTATGCTATCTGGGGATTCCTTCGGATTGTGTTTCCTGCTGATATAGGGTATGATATAAAAATACTGATGAAATTATGGTATAGTAAAAAGTCTGGCCAGTCCGAATGGGGGAAGATTACCTATGGCGGGAAAGAAGAAAGAAATTGAATACCGATATTATGAGATCCCACAGAACGAGCCGTGCATGGCACTCCTCGGCGAAGCGTGGGTCCGCCCGTACGGCATGGATTCCCTGCATTTTCATAATTATATGGAAATCGGATTCTGCTATGACGGGATCGGGGATATGGTCCTGGATGAACAGACTATTCCTTACAAGCCGGATATGATCACCATAATCCCGAAAAATTTTCCGCACAATACGGCGAGCGACAGCTTTTCCCTGAGCAGCTGGGAGTATCTGTTTATTGATGTGGAAGCGTTTCTGAGAGAAGTTTACAGGGAGGATTCTCTTTACGCGGAGGATCTGGGTGCGGTTATCAACAGCCGTGCATGGGCGGTGGATGCTTCGCAGTACCCGGAGACAGCGGAACTGATCAAAAGCATTATGGACGAAATGCGCTATAAGAAGGATTTTTACACAGAGAGTGTGAAAGGGCTCCAGTGGTCTCTGCTTATGAATATAGCCCGCATGAATCAGGGGAAACAGGTCAGGGTCAGGAAGCAGAGCCGCGGTGCATCCCAGATTTCCTTCGCGCTGCATTATATCGGTGCGCATTATGCGGAGGAGCTGACGATTGGGGATCTGGCGCAGGAGAGCCATATGTCGGAAACGCATTTCCGCAGGGTGTTCCAGAAGATTATGAATATGACGCCTTCTGATTACCTGAATCTGGTGCGTGTACAGATGGCGTGTGAATATATGAAGAAACACACGGACAGTATGGAACTGGTGGCGGAGCGGTGCGGTTTCCAGTCGGTGTCCACTTTTAACAGGAACTTTAAGAAAGTACTCAATATTACACCTTACCAGTGGAAGATCCACCCGGAAAATTATGAGGCGAAGCTGCTCGATTATAAGATTTCCGCATATAAGGGATGGTAAATTTCAGACTGATAAAAAGATTGTGTTTTTCAGTATTTTAGATAAATTCAATAACGTAAACGTTTAAGCCGGATTCAAATGGTCGAATTTGCATCTTTTTTGTTTTTTAACGATCACAAACAGACGGCGGGTAGAGTTATAATGCATATACAATCAGTCAAAAAACGCGCGATGAATATACAAATTGACGAAACGCATTTGGAGACTGAGGGGAAAAGAAAAAGTTAGTGCACAATGTGCACAAAAAGAAAGAATGGGAGGAAACAGAAATGAAAAGAAAGATTTTAGCAGCTTTACTGGCATCTACCATGGTTCTTTCACTGGTTGGATGCGGCGGCGGTTCCGCTGAGACCCCTGCGGCTCCCGCGGCGGACAGCGGTGCGGCGGAGGAAGCTCCTGCGGCGGACAGCGGCGCGGCTGAGGAAGCTCCCGCGGCAGATGCAGCGGCAGCAGGCGGCGATGAGACACTGACCGTATGGTGCTGGGACCCGGCATTTAACCTGAATGCTATGTACGAGGCAGAGAAAGTTTACCAGAAAGATCATCCGAACTTCAAGCTGAATGTAGTAGAGACCCCTTGGGACGATATTCAGACCAAGATTACCACAGCGGCTACTTCCGGCGATCTGAGCACATTGCCTGACATCTTCCTGATGCAGGATAACGCGTTCCAGAAAAACGTGCTTGCGTTCCCCGATTTATGCATGGACCTGACCAACAGTGGAATTGATTATTCCCAGTTCGCAGCAGGTAAGACAGCATACTCCGTAATCGACGGCAAGAACTACGGTGTACCTTTTGATAACGGCGCAGTGGTAGCTTGCTACCGCACGGATCTTCTGGAGCAGGCAGGCCTGACCATCGACGATTTTACAGATATTACGTTTGACCAGTATATGGAAAACGGCAAGAAGGTTCTGGAAGCAACAGGCAAGCCCCTCATTTCCATGCAGGCAGGCGAGTGTGACCTGATTATGATGATGATGCAGTCCGCAGGCGCTTCCCTCTTCAACGAGGACGGCACGGCGAACATCGTTGGCAACGATACCTTAAAGACCGTTATGGAGACTTACAAGTCTCTCAAGGACGCAGGCGTACTTACCGAGGTTAACAGCTGGGATGAGTATGTAGGCGATTTCGTAAGCGGCAACGTAGCAGGCACCATCAACGGCTGCTGGATCATGGCTTCCATCCAGACCGCAGAGGACCAGAAGGGCAACTGGGCAATCACCAACATGCCCAGCCTTGTAGGCGCAGCAAACGCAACTAACTACTCCAATAATGGCGGTTCTTCCTGGGCAGTAACCACAAACTGTGCAAATCCGGATTTGGCATGTGACTTCCTGGCAAGCACATTTGCAGGCAGCAACGAGTTGTATGACAACATCCTTCCCAGCGGCGCTCTGGCAACATGGGCACCCGCAGGTGATTCCAGCGCATACGGCGAGCCTAACGAGTTCTTTGGCGGCGATGCAGTTTCCGCTAAGATCGTTGATTTCGCAACCAAGGTTCCGACCAACATCACAGGCGCATACTACTACGAAGCACGTAACGCGGTTGCAGCAGCTATCACGAACTATATCAGCGGTGCGGATCTTGAGACCGAGCTTCAGAACGCAGAGCAGCAGATTAACTTCAACATGCAGTAAGCAATAAGCCGTGCAGATTTTTAAATAAGTAACACCTAACACAGGGGAATAGCTTCTGTAAGCTGTTCCCCTTTTTTACTCCAACGATAGAGAAGGAGGGGTTTTTTTGAGCAAGTCGAAAAAAATGACGCTTAGCAAAAAACAGAATCTGATGGGATGGGTATTTCTCGCTCCCGGCGCTGCTTTGATTTTCATTATGAGCTTCGTGCCGATGTTCAGAGCCTTGCTGTTATCATTTAAGACGGGTATCGGCGCGAATATGAAGTGGGCCGGTGTCACAAATTACGTTAGAATGTTTCAGGATACGGTGTTTGTACAATCCATTAAAAATACATTTTTCTACCTGATTATTCAGGTGCCGGTGATGTTGATTTTTGCGTTAATTCTGGCGTCTATACTGAATAACAAGGATCTGAGATTCAAGGGGCTTTTTCGGACGATGATTTTCCTGCCCTGCGCGACTTCGCTGGTGGCATACGCGATCATTTTCCGATCCCTGTTTGCCAATAACGGTCTGATTAATCTGCTTTTTGTGAAGCTTGGTATTTTGGATCAGCCCTACGCATTTCTGACGAACACGACGAGCGCGCGTATTGTTATCATCATCGCGCTGCTGTGGCGGTGGACGGGATATAATATGGTGTTCTATCTGTCTGGTCTGCAGAATATTGAGTATTCCGTGTACGAAGCGGCTAAAATCGACGGTGCGTCTGCGGTACAGTCCTTCTTTAAGATTACGGTGCCGCTCTTAAAGCCTACGATTCTGCTGACGGCGATCATGTCCACGAACGGCACGTTACAGCTCTTTGACGAGTCGGTCAACCTGACAAACGGCGGTCCGGCGAATACGTCGATCACGATGTCGCATTACATATACGATATGTCATTTAAGTATGTGCCGAACTTCGGCTATGCGGCGGCAATGTCCTTCTTAATTTTGGTTCTGGTTGCCGTTCTGGCATTCCTGCAGATGAAAGTAGGTGATAAGCGTGATTAAATTGAGAAAATTCGGTATGTACCTGTTTTTGTGTATCGTATCTTTTATCTCTGTGTTTCCGCTGTACTGGATGGTAAGCGCGGCGACGAACAAGAGCGCGGACGTTGTTTCCGGGCGGCTGATTCCGGGCGGCTATTTTATGGAGAATTTGAACAATCTGCTGGCGACGCAGAATATCGGGAGAGCTTTTGGGAACTCTTTTAAGTATGCAGCCATTTTGACGATTGTATCTCTTCTGGTCAGCTCCCTGGCAGGTTACGGATTTGAAATTTTCCATGATAAGGGCAAGGATATACTGATGAGCATTATCCTGTTGGCAATGATGGTGCCCTTTGTGGCGACCATGATTCCGCTGTTCCAGATGTTCTCAAAAGCGGGATGGTTAAATACGACGATCGGATTCATCCTGCCGACGATTTCAACGCCGTTTTTGATTATGATGTTTAGACAGAGCGCGAGATCGTTCCCGCACGATATTATGGAGGCGGCGAGAATTGACGGACTGTCCGAGATACGCATTTTCTTCCAGATGTTTATCCCGACCATGAGATCGACCTACGCGGCGGCTATGACGATTACCTTTATGAACGCATGGAACAGTTATCTCTGGCCGAAGGTAATCATGACGGATGCGACCAGTCAGACAATGCCCATGGTGGTGGCGAACCTGACGGAAGGTTATGTGACGGACTACGGTATGCTGATGCTTGCGGTGCTGATCTGTACACTGCCCACTGCAGTCGTATTCTTCTGCCTGCAGAACGCGTTCGCGGAAGGTATCACCGGCGCGGTGAAGTGACGGAAGCAATGAGCCGTGCAGATACATGGCAGATATGCCGGAGAAAGCTTGCTTTCGTGAGGCTGAATTGCTATGTATCTATAGGGTGAAAGCACGAACATGAGCAAAAAGAAAGCAGCGATTTTGCGAATGGGCACGGCGGAGCAGCAGAATGATTTTCGGACAATAAGGTGTCAAAAACATCTGGGTATTTGGGTGCTTTTGGCACCTTTGTTACAACAAATGGGAGAGGAGTAAAATAATAATATGACGCGATCTGACTATGATAAAATAAAAGATCCTCAGTTTTTTAAGGACAATGTGCTTCCGGCGCATGCGGCATTAAACCTGTATGCCAATGAAAAGGAAGCCGTGCGGGGAGAAAGCAGCCTGAAACAGTCGCTGGACGGCATATGGAAATTCGCTTATGCGGAAAACATAGATTCCGCCGTGAAGGGGTTTGAACAGGAAAGCTATGACTGCAGGCCTTGGGCGGATATCCGTGTGCCGGCGCATATCCAGATGGAGGGGTACGACATTCCTCAGTATGTCAATACGCAGTACCCGTGGGACGGCAGGGAAGAACTTGTGCCGGGGGAGATTCCGGAACGGTTCAATCCCGTGGCGAGCTATGTGAAGTATTTTGAAGTCCCGGCACATATGCGCGGACAGGAAATACGCATTGTGTTTGAAGGCGTGGAGAGCGGGATGGCCCTCTGGTGCAACGGTACCTATGTGGGCTACAGCGAGGACAGCTTTACCCCTTCCGAATTTGACCTCACACCTTATCTGAAAGACGGGGAAAACAAACTGGCAGTACAGGTTTATAAATGGACTTCCTCAAGCTGGTGCGAGGATCAGGATTTTTACCGCTTTTCGGGTATCTATAGAAGCGTGTACCTGTATGCGGTTCCCGCCGCGCATGTGGAAGATCTGACGGTGAAGACCCTGTTTGAGGGGGAAGGCTTTGACCGGGCGAAACTGTCTGTATGCTGCAAGGTAAAAGGAAACGGCGTTTACAGAATCTGCCTAAAGGATGGCGGCGAGACGCTGTTTGAAAAAGAGCAGAAAACGGAAGCGGGCGGCGAATTTGCTTTTGAGGAAGCGGTTGAGAAGCCCAGGCTCTGGAGCGCGGAGAATCCTTGTTTATATCAGCTGGAAATCAGATGCTGCGGTGAAAGCGGCGGGACGGCTGAATATATTTCACAGGCAGTCGGTTTCCGCAAATTTGAAATGAAGGATGGCCGGATGCTGTTAAATGGGAAGCGTATTGTATTTAAAGGCACGAATCGTCACGATTTCAGTTCCATATCGGGCAGACATGTCTCCTATGAAGAGCTGGTAAAGGATGTTGTGACCATGAAGCGCAACAACATCAACGCGATCCGTACCTCCCACTATCCCGATGACGAGCGGCTCTATGAACTTTGCGACCGCTATGGGCTGTATCTGATCGCGGAGAGCAATCTGGAATCCCATGGCACATGGGACGCTTACCTGAAGGGGAAAAAGGACATGTCCTTCGTGGTGCCGGACGATAAGGCAGAGTGGAAGGAGATGATGTACGACCGCATCCGCTCCTGCTATCACCGGGACAAAAACCACCCGGCGGTGCTGATCTGGTCCGTGGGCAACGAGTCCTTTGGCGGCGAGACGATTTACGAGATGTCGGAGCTTTTCCGCAAGCTGGATGATACGAGGCTGGTACACTACGAAGGCGTATTCAATGACAGGCGCTACAACGATTCCTCCGATATGGAGAGCCGCATGTACGCGAAAGTGGCTGACATAGAGGAGTATCTGGCAAACGGCGACGGCAAGCCTTTTATCTGCTGTGAGTACACGCATGCCATGGGTAATTCCTGCGGCGCGATGCATAAGTACACGGATCTGGCGGACAAAGAAAACTCCGCTTATCAGGGCGGTTTTATCTGGGATTACATTGACCAGAGCATATACAAAAAAGACCGTTACGGAAAGTGGTTCCAGGCTTACGGGGGCGACTTCGGGGAGCGGCCTACGGACTATAATTTCAGCGGCAACGGTATCGCCTACGGCGGGGAGCGGGAAGCTTCGCCCAAGATGCAGGCGGTGAAATATAACTATCAAAATATTTCGGTGACTGTAGAAAAGGATGGGTTTGAGGTGTGGAATAAAAACCTCTTCGTTTCTACGGATGGTTTCCGCTGCGTGGCAGTGCTTTTGCGGGACGGCGTTATTGTGGAGCAAAAGGAGCTTACGGGGATCGACGTAGAACCTGAGGGCAGACAGAATTACCCTGCGCCTTTTGCCTTGCCGGAGGAGCCCGGCGAGTATGCCGTGACGGTTTCTTTCCTCTTAAAAGAAGATACGCTGTGGGCGAAGGCGGGGCACGAAGTGGCTTTCGGGCAGGCGGTGGTCGGAAAAGTGGACGCGCCTGCGGAGGATCAGAAGAAACCGCTTACCATTATACGGGGCAATGACAATGTGGGTGTCCGGGGAGAGCATTTTGACGTACTGTTCTCAGAGCCTGCGGGTGCAATTTCTGCTTTCGGCATGGTTTCCTACCGTTATGCGGGCAAGGAGCTGATTGAAGAGATTCCACGGCCGAATTTCTGGCGCGCGCCTACGGACAACGATACGGGCAATCATATGATGGCAAGGCAGGGTCAGTGGAAACTGGCAAGCCTTTACGCATCGTGCAGAAAGCCCGGAGGAAGACTGAACAAAGACGGGGAAGATTTTGAAAATCCGCAAGTCAGCGAGGAAGCGGATCATGTCAGCGTGTCTTACCTGTACGATCTCAATACGACGCCGGCGTCGACCTGCCGGCTGACGTACCGGGTGTACGGGGACGGCAGCGTGCAGACAACGCTTTCCTATGACCCGGTGGAGGGACTGGCTGACATGCCGGAGTTTGGCGTGCTGTTTAAACTGAACGCGGATTACGACCGGCTGGAGTGGTATGGTAACGGCCCGGAAGAGACTTACACAGACAGGGATCAGGGTGCGAAGCTGGGCGTCTATCGCAATCAGGTGTCCGACAATATGGCGGCGTATCTCGTGCCCCAGGAGTGCGGCAACAAGACAAAGGTGCGCTGGGCGAAGGTGACAGACATGCGTGGGCGCGGTGTGCTCTTTAGCGGGGATAACCTGAGTTTTTCGGCGCTGCCATACACGCCTCATGAGATAGAAAATGCAAGGCATCCTTACGAACTGCCTCCTGTGCACTACACGGTGGTGCGCGTGGCGAAAGAGCAGATGGGCGTCGGCGGCGACGACAGCTGGGGCGCGCCGGTTCACCCGGAGTATCATCTGGACGTGAGCGGGAAAGTGGAGTTTAGCTTTACGTTCTGTGGGATTTGATAAGTAAAATGACAACCGGGAGAAGGCACTGAGCGGCCTTCCCCCGGTTTTGTTTTGAAAATGTGGTCTTTATTCCGTTTCGGGAAGCGGGTCTAAAAGCAGTGTCATATCTTCATATACGGGAAGATATTCGGATACCGGCGTGCGGTCCCACTCGTAGATCCACCCGGCATATTTTTCGGTGTCGTATTCCGGCAGATCGTCTGTATGGAGAAGGGTGCCCTCCATGACTGAAAATTTTATTTTGCCGTTTTCTGCTTTACACGTGATTTCGTGCAGCGTGTCGGCTGTGTCCTCATATACCAATTCTTCCATGCCGAATTTTCGGTTCAGGAAGTTCATCCGTTTTGCCAGATAGAATTTCATGTAGCGGATGTTATTGTCGAAAGAGGTGTAATGGCCGGCATGGCTCTCGGCGTAATTCCAGCGGAAACTGTCGAGGGCAACGGCTTGTTTTACATGTGCGGCGGCAGCATCAATTCGATGATACAGAAGATCTTCAAGCTGTGGCTGCATATCTTTGTATGCCTGCTTAACAACGTCCATATATGCGGGTATACTCTGAAAATCCGCCTCCCAGTTGAGAACGGCGATGGTAGAGCGGTAATCACCCATGGAAAGGACGGTGGTCTCATCGTAATTTAACCAGACATTGCCCAGTTCCTCATAATCTATGGTGTTTGATTCCCCCAGCACGGCATCGTAATCCCAGACGGGACCTGCGTAAATTTTATCGTTATTCCGCTCTTTATAATAAAAGCAGCTGGTGATAAAGGCATCCGAATTTAGCGCAATTTCCTCGATCAGGTACCGTCTGGCGAAAGAGTCGGCGTCAATATGCTGCAGCAGACGCTCGTCCTGCTCGCGCATCAGGTCTTCAACGTTTTGAAAACAAGATCTGATATAGGAAACCTCCTCAAGGGAAGCGTTGTTCGGAGATTTAATGACAAAACATTTGTCGCCGTCAGTTATGAAGCCGCAGGGAGAGTCGGCAATCGTAGTGTCCTTTTCCAGAAGGTAGCCGCCGGTAATATTAGAGGGAGACTGGTCAGTGAGAAAGCCTCTTTGATATTCTTCCACAAAGGGCTCGCATGACTGATATACTTTCTCGTTTTCCTTTTCAAGGTTGGCGATGTCTACGACCTGACTGCGGACTTCTATTTTTTCACAGACGAGATAATTGCCGCGGTATTCTCCGTTAATGTATAGATCAGCCCATTCTGAATCCACAGAATAGTGTAGTCCCGCAGCCTTCGAAAAATCATAAAGAAGTTTATTCGAAAGCTTGGTCGCCTCATAAGCATTGGCGAGAAGAATCCAGTTTTTTCCGGGATCCAGGCCACAAAGCCCGGCTTTTTCTGACAATTTCAAATAGTAAGGCTTTTTGTCCAGCTCCCAGGTAGAGTTACCACGGCCCTTTACCAGCCCGGATGCGGCGTGGCAGTTAGTGTTGCCGTCGGGGGAAAACACCGTGATCTCCGTCTCAATGAAACCGTCCTTAGTAATGGCGTCCAGCGTGTTTCCTTTTAGGTCCATAAAGATGGTATAAACATTGGAGGAGTGTTTGAAACATATTTTTTTGGAGATTTCCGCTACCCCACCGTTGGGGCGAAGAAGAACAGTCCGGGTAATATCATACCGCAGTGTGTTGTCGCAGGTGTCGGCCCACTTTAAACCTCTTCCCAGGGAAAGCCTGTCCAGTGAAACGTAGGAGGGGAGAAAAAAGTAAAGGGTATCCTCCTTTTCCCAGCCTGTGATGATTTCTCCTTTTGGAAGGCGCAGATTCGGCTGATCGCTGTTCTCTGGAAGCAGAAGCGTTGCAGAGGCGTTGTTTTGATATTGAGGATATATGCATAACACGAGCAGCAGGGTGAGAAAGGCAAGACATCCGAGCTGCCACCGGCGTTTGGTTCTTGTATCCAAAGTCAAATTCTCCTTAAGTCGATTTTATTCAGTCTATCACGTTTTGTTTTGATTGACTATCCCGTTTTTCCATTTCCCGGCTCATTCCCTTAATTGATTTTTGCTATGACGTCCGTTTGATGTTATAATAGGGGCATGCTTTGAGAGTAAAAAACGGTTACGGGATTAGAATAGGTAATAATATAAATATAGATAAAGGAACGGAGGTAATTATGCGAAAAACAAAGATTGTATGTACCCTTGGGCCGTCCACGGACAACGAGGAAGTGCTGCGGCAGATGATGCTGGCGGGGATGAATGTTGCCAGGTGCAATTTTTCCCACGGTGTTCACGAAGACCATAAGAGAAGGATGGATGTGGTAAAGAAACTTCGGAAGGAAGTGGGTATGCCGGTGGCAATCCTGCTCGATACAAAGGGGCCGGAGGTCCGTGTAAAGAATTTTAAGGAGGGAAAGGTTGTTCTGGAGGAGGGGCAGCTCTTTACTCTGACCGCTGACGAGGTAGAAGGTACAAAGGATAAAGTGAGTGTAACCTATAACCGTCTCTATGAGGATTTGGAGGTGGGTATGCGCGTACTGATTGACGACGGCCTGATTGAGATGAAGGTGGAAAAAGTAGATAAGAGCGACATCGTCTGCCGCGTAATTAATGGAGGTGTGGTATCCAACCACAAGGGCGTCAACGTGCCGGATGTGGATCTTTCCATGCCTTATATCAGCGATAAGGACAGGGAAGATATTCTCTTTGGCATAGAGCAGGACGTGGATTTTATCGCCGCCTCCTTCGTGCAGAAAAAGGAAGACATCATGCAGCTTCGAAAGCTTCTTGAGAAAAACGGCGGCGAGGATATCAAGATCATATCCAAGATTGAAAACGCGCAGGGTGTGGCAAACATTGATGACATTGTGGCAGTATCCGATGGTATTATGGTGGCCAGAGGGGATATGGGCGTTGAGATTCCCTACGAGGATGTGCCGGTGATTCAGAAGGAGATCATCAAGAAGGTGTACCGTGCGGGCAAACAGGTCATCACCGCTACCCAGATGCTGGAATCCATGATAAAGAATCCGAGACCTACCCGGGCGGAGACTACGGACGTGGCCAATGCGGTTTATGATGGCACAAGTGCAATCATGCTCTCGGGAGAGACGGCAGCAGGCTCCTACCCTGTGGAAGCGGTGAAAACCATGGTTAAAATTGCGGAGCGCACTGAGCGGGATGTGGATTACAGAAAGCGCTTTTTCCTTCTGGAGCGGGAGGCAAATCCCGATGTGACAGACGCGATCTGCCATGCGACCTGCACAACGGCCCTCGATCTGAATGCAACAGCCATTGTGACGGTAACAAAGTCTGGCAGATCCGCCAGAATGATATCGCGCTACCGTCCAAAGAGTGATATCATAAGCTGCGCCACCACAGAAAAGGTGTGCAGGCAGCTCTCCCTGACATGGGGCGTAACGCCCCTGCTGATTAAGGAGGAAAAGGATGCCTATGTGCTTTTTGACAAAGCGATTGCCGCGGCGGAGAAGAAGGGGCTTTTAAAGAAGGATGACCTGACAGTTATCACTTCCGGGGTGCCGATTGGAATTTCAGGCACCACAAATATGATTAAGGTGCAGATCGTATAAGTTGTGAAAAGAAACGTTATAACAGGGGGACGGGCCCGGATATTATTTCCCGTGCCACATAGAGGGTGCTGTCGGGGCGGGCGTTCATACTCCATTTTACAAGAGTCATAAAACCGCGCTCTATTTCAATACATGTGATACAGCGGGGGTGGACGCAGCTTCCTGTGTTGTAGTAGCGGGCGGGCACTGTGGGCAGAATGGGACGGTGTGTGTGCCCGGTAATCAGAATGCGGTGGTTTTCCTGCGCCCATTGATTTAAACGCATTTCACAGCCGTTTTTGATATAATAGTTTTTGGCGGCGCTGGTCGGATCCAGTATGCCCAGATTTTCGAGCGGCCGCCAGATATAGCGGACAAGGAACCGGGAAAGAGGCCAGAACGTAGAGTTTAGCAGGCTGGCCTGATGTCCGTGCGTCAGATAGAGTGACACATGGGACCTGCTGCCCGGCAGCAGGTCTGTTGTCAGAATGATTCCCTCATAAAAGGAGAGAGAGGGAAAGAGGGGCTGCATCTGCTGGGACTGCGTACAGAAATAAGTATTGCAGCTTTTGGCGGGGTAGCCCTTTTTCCGCTTTACGATGTCATGGTTGCCATAGAGAAGATAAAGCCGGTTTTCCTGGTAGAACTGTTTGAAGAGCCAGAAGACATTGTTGTGCACATCAATAATATTTTTCATGCCTCTGTTTTCCCACAGCTCATCCCCGTCCCCAAGTTCAATATAGGTAAATCCCTGTCTGTAGTAATGTTCCAGCGCAGCAAAATACAGGTGCTGGTTTTTTAAAAAGTTGTCGGAAGAGTTTCCAATACCTCTGTGGCAGTCGCTCATCAGGATATAGCGGGAGCGGTTCGTAAGAGGCAGGACGGGAGCGCTTTGAAAAGCGTGGTCAAGCCGCGAGGAGACACTCATGGTCAGGCCCTCCTGCTATAGCGCCTGTGACAGCGCTTATGAAATCTGTGCAGTCGAAGAAGCTTCCGAAAGGCTGCGGGGAGATAAAAATACAAGTATAAAATGCGGTCCTCGGTGCATTGGAAGGGTCTGGTAACCCACAGATACAGCCTGCAGAAAATCTTGTTTTTCCACTGGGAGAAACTTCTAAAGAAACGTGTTATGCAGTTATATTTTGTGGGATCTTTGTGGAAGACAAAGCAGACGGTAAGCCCCCTGACGGCCAGGCACTCTTCCGGGTAACCGGCTCTCTTTAGGCCGTCCACAAAAGCATAGAGCATTTCCCTGTTGGGGAAACTGATGCAGGACTCCATAGTAAGGCAGGAAGGCCTGGAGAAGCATCCTACGAGGAAGGCGGTAAGCCACCAGTGGCGCCCGGAATTGCAGATACACTCTTTTCCGTGCTTGCAAAGCTGGAAGGAGCAGTCGAGCATTTCGTTTTCCTCTGCACAGGAGAACCAGGCTTTTTTATAGTCGCTTTCGGGAATAATGTGATCGGCGTGGTAGATGCCGATTTCGGCCCCGGTATTGATGCCATACTGTCCTTTCCACAACTCAATCAGCCAGGTTCTGCCGCGGTAATCGAAATAGATCGGCAGGGAGTCAAAGACCATCTGGAAGCGGGGCGCCATATAGTCGTAGAGCCAAGTGTATCCGGCCAGTTTCTGGGGCGCGTCCACTGTGGAGGAGAAGAATCCGCAGTCGCAGTGAAAATCGTAACCGAAGGGGTATACCAGCTCATTTAAAAGGGAACATTTTGCACAGCAGTCCATGGAATTGATTTTACAGATAATCTTTTTCCGCCGGTACTGAAAGAAGATACAGCCCAGAAGGGCGGCCAGAAGTAAAATAAGGAGTAAAAAATACATACATTTAATATCCTATGTCGTTTTACTCTATTTTATGTCGAAAGAAGGGAAACGGTTCGGCCGGGACAGGCTGTTTACGCCGTCAGGAAGTTTTGCAATCTGTGTCTCGATTTTTAAGGGACGAGGAACAGACAGGCTAACGGTACCGTCACAAGGCTTAAGATGGTCGTCAGGATAATACCCCGGGAGATGGCTTCAGTTTCCATATCCATCTGTTTGGCGAGCATAAGGGGCATATTGGCAGCGGGAACCGCAGTCATCAGAAGCATGGTATTCAGGATCAGTTTACTGCCTATAAATCCCCTCATCAGCAAGACACAGCAGATGGGGACAAGAACCTGCCTGAGCAGGGTAAACGCATAGAGCTTCGGGTGGGAGAAAATATCTTTTGGCGCCATCTGCGCCACGGAGACGCCGAGAACCAGCATGGATAAGAGCGTGGTTGCCCGCCCGGCGTAGGTGAGGGTGGAAGATACAATGACAGGCACGCGGAAATTGCCAAGATAAAAAAAGATGGTAGCCGCAGCGGAAATCGTACCGGCGTTGACCAGCTTCTTCAGGCGGCCAGAGCCGGTCTGGTCTGCCGGAGCCGTCGGGTTTTCCTCCCTTTGCAAGGCAGCAGCCGCGTCTTCTGCGGCATGTCCTGCAGCGGCTCTCTGGAGAAGGGAGACGCCGAAGGTGTAAATCAGCAGATTGAAGAGCAGATTAAAGATGGATACAAAAATCAGCGATTCACTGCCGAGAACCGCGGAGGCGAGAGGGATACCGATAAAGCCCACATTGCCGAAAACAGTCAGCATCTGGTAGGCATAGTGAAAGCCTTTCGGCACACGCAGCACATAGGGGAGGAGGAAGCCAATACCGATCAAAAGGACAAAAACGACAGCGTAGGCGGCTAAGGCGATCCCCAGTTCCGAGAGGGAGGCTTTGGGACCGTCCTCCAGGGCGGAACAGATTAAAAGGGCCGGGTTGGTGACATTGATAATCAGGCCGGAGATCTGTTTGGAGCCTTCTTCCGAGAGCATTCCCCGCCGGAAAAGAATCATGCCAATGCCGATCAGAAGGAAGATAATAACCATTTGCTGTAATACGACTGAGATACTCATATATAGGTTCCTCTCTCTAAAATAATGCTCACTTTGAACTATTATAGTACTTTTTTACAAAAATGGAAGATTGTTTTTCGGCCGCGGCTATTATATACTTAAAAAAACTTATAATCATCAGCCGCGAAACAGATATGTACGGGAACTTGGAACGGCTGGCATATGCAGAATGTGGAGGCAGTTATGCAAAAATATATAATGGCGCTGGATCAGGGCACGACCAGCTCCCGCTGTATTTTATTTGACAGAAGCGGAACGGTCTGCAGTATGGCGCAGAAGGAATTTACCCAGATCTACCCGCAGGCCGGATGGGTGGAGCACAACCCGCGCGAAATATGGGCTTCCCAGCTTGCCGTGGCAATCGAGGCCATGGCGAATATCGGCGTGGATGCAGGGCAGATTGCCGGCATCGGGATCACGAATCAGCGTGAGACGACGATTGTGTGGGACCGGGAAACCGGCGAACCGGTATATAACGCGATTGTCTGGCAGTGCCGGCGGACAGCGGAATTTATCGACGGGTTGAAGGCCCGGGGTTATACGGAAACGATACGGTCGAAGACAGGGCTGGTGCCGGACGCCTATTTTTCCGGGAGTAAGATTGTCTGGATTTTGGATCATGTAGAGGGTGCGCGGGAGAGAGCGGAGCGAGGAGAACTGTTATTCGGCACGGTGGACACTTGGCTGATCTGGAAGCTGACAAAGGGCGCGGTTTACGTAACGGATTATACCAATGCCTCCCGCACAATGCTTTATAATATCCACACGCTGGAATGGGATGAAGAGCTTCTTTCCATGCTGCGGATTCCCAGGCAGATGCTGCCGGAAGTAAAGCCATCGGGTACGGTTTTCGGCGAGAGCGACGAAGGTATTTTCGGCGCGCCTGTTCCCATTGCCGGAGCTGCGGGAGACCAGCAGGCGGCGCTTTTCGGCCAATGCTGTTTTGAACCCGGACAGGTGAAAAATACGTATGGGACAGGCTGTTTTCTTCTGATGAATACGGGGCGCACCGCGATTGCCTCGACAAGCGGCCTTCTCACCACAATTGCGGCGGGAGACGATACCCGGCCGGACTATGCCTTGGAGGGCAGCGTGTTTGTGGCGGGTGCTGCGGTACAGTGGATGCGTGATGAGATGCGGATGATGAAAATAGCGCAGCACTCGGAGAAGTATGCTATGCGTGTGCCGGATACAAATGGCGTATATGTGGTTCCTGCTTTTGTGGGTATGGGAACGCCTTACTGGAATCCTTATGCGAGGGGAACTGTGGTGGGCATTACGCGGGGCTGCCAGAAGGAGCACTTTGTGAGGGCAGTGCTGGAATCCATTGCCTATCAGTCTATGGACGTGCTCAAGGCAATGGAGGAGGAAGCCGGGATACCCCTGGCGGAGTTAAAGGTGGACGGCGGCGCCAGCGCCAATGATTTTCTGATGCAGTTTCAGGCGGATATCACGGGGCAGACGGTGCACAGGCCCAGCTGCATTGAGACGACGGCATTGGGAGCTGCGTATCTGGCGGGACTTTCAGTGGGCTACTGGAAGGATAAGGAGGAGATTTGCGCCAACTGGCGGCTTGGAAGACGGTTTGATGTGACGATGGAGGCAAAGGTCAGGGAACAGCTTGTAAAAGGATGGAAACGCGCCGTCAGATGTGCGCTTGCGTGGGCCGAGGATGTGCAGCAGCAATAAGCATTGAAAAAAAGCCTGTATGAAAATGTACAGATTCAAGGGACATTTTCATGCAGGCTTTTTTTGTTACAGCGTGTGTTAAAAAATCTGCTCCTGATTACAAAAAATGACACCTGTCTGCCATATCTGCTCCGTATATAATAAATGCAGGATATCCGAACAGACAGAAATAACATAACAGGCAGTGAACAAAAATATGGAATGGGAGGACTTATTATGGCAAACAGATTTGGAAAATTTGCAGCGTTGGGAATGACGACGGCGATTATGGTCAGTGCGTTGGCGGGATGTGGGGGACAGCAGCCAGACCCTGTGCAGGAAAAAGCGGAGTCCCAGATGGAAAATGCAGCGGGGACGGATAACAGCCAGGAGAGTGAGGCGCCGGATCAGGCGGCAGACGGGCAGACACTGGAAGTAGAAGTGATATATACAGGGGAACCGCTGGAACAGTTTCGGGGGATTATGGATGACTTCACGGCGCAGACAGGTATCGGTATCGAGCTGGTTACACCCGGATCAGACTACGAGGCGGTGATGAAAACGAGAATGGCTTCGGGAGAAATGCCGGATGTCTTTGTAACTCACGGGTGGTCCATCGCAAGATATAAAGAATACCTGACGCCGTTAACCGGGGAGGCATGGTATGGAAGGATAGATGAGTCAATTCTCTCGGTCATTTCGGATGACAATGAGGAGATCTATGTATTGCCGATCACGCAGGAATTTAATGGGATCGTTTATAACAAAACCGTGCTTGAGAAGGCCGGCGTGAAGGCGGAGGAGATCCGCACAATGGAAGATTTTAAAACGGCATGTGAGAAGGTGAAAAACGCTGGCGTTGACCCGATTCATATTGGAGGCAAGGACACATGGACGGCAGCAGTGCTTTATAATGCGATGGCGCCGGCATTTTATACGGCGCAGGGGTGCAGATATCCTTCGGGTGATGCCCTCAAGGACGGCAGCTTTGACTGGGATGCGAACGGAAGTTATGTGCTGGCAGAGATTGCGGAGATGGTACAGAAAGGATACTTTAACGCCGACCTGATCACGGCAGATGATGCGGCGACACTGACGGCGATTGGGGAAGGGACGGCCGCATTCAATACGGATGTAAATATCGCTGAGGTGGTAACTATCGCGCCGGAAGCGCAGCTTGGCATTATGCCGATTCCTTCCACTTCGGAAGACGGGAAGTCGGAATATATGATCGGTGAGGGAAGCTGCTTTGGTATCTGGAAGGATACGGAGAAAATGGATGCGGCAAAACAGCTTTTGGATTATCTGGCTGAGCCGGAAACAGCGACCCGGGTCATGGAAGCGGACGGCGGTCTGCCGGCACTGGAAGGGATGAACACAGAAAATGTGACGTATAAAGCTTTTGTGGAAAGCCAGAGCGCTTTTGAGGGAGATATCTATTACGACAACCTGTTTGACAGGGAGTATTTCCCGACAGGCATGTTCAATGCGATGGGCGACGCGGTAATCGAGGTATTTATGGATCCGGGAGAGAACGGCGTGAATGCCGGGATGCAGCAGCTTAAGACAAATTATCTGGATAAATATGGTGTTTTGGAATAAAAGGATTGCGGAAAATGGATAAAAGAAATGCAAAGATGAACTGCTTTTATATACCGGCGATCTGCCTGATTCTGTTTTTTGTCATCAGGCCCTTTGGAGAAACGATTTATATCTCGCTCTGCAGATGGAACGGTTATTCGCCGGACAAGGTTTTTACAGGTATTCGCAATTATACGGACATGCTTTCGGATAAACGGCTGTTGACAGCGCTTATCAATACTATGATCTATGGATTCGGATCCACGCTGTTACAGAATCTGATCGGAATGGCGGCGGCGTTCTTTGTGAACTCCCGGTTTAAGGGGAACAGTCTGGTACGGGTGGTTATCTACCTGCCGATTATGATATCGGGACTGATTATGGGGTATATCATGTACTTTTTCCTGGCTTATGACAGAGGTGTCCTGAACGAGCTGATGGGGATCTTTGGAAAAGAGGCGGTGGACTGGCTTGCAGACGGTAAACGGGGAGCCATGTTTATCACACTGATCAATTCCTGGCAGTTTGCCGGATACTCCATGATCATATATCTTTCTGGAATACAGAATATTCCCCAGATGTATGTGGAAGCGGCAGCGATTGATGGAGCCGGACGGTTCGCCCGGTTCCGTTACATCACACTGCCTATGCTGATGCCGGCTGTGACAAATGCAGTGGTGATCAACCTGATCGGTGGACTGAAGCTGTTTGACGGCATTATTTCCCTGACAAATGGAGGACCGAACTATACGACACATTCCATGATGACATACCTGAACAGCCAGTATTTTATGGCGGAAAAGGCAGGGTATGCGTCGGCGATAGGCATTGTGACTTTTACCATAATAATGGTCTTTTCCCTGCTGAGCAACCGGTATTTTGAGAGGAAAATGCAGGATTTGTAGAACGGGCCAGGGATGGCGCCTGGTATGTGGAGATCAGGAAAACAGAAGGAACAGGTGAAACGATTGAACGCGAAAAGTAATGTGAGGAAAAATTGGTGGAAGTATGTGGTGGCAATATGCGTTATAGCAGTATATTTGCTTCCGATTTATGTGGTGGCCGTCACATCCTTAAAGCCGGTGACTGACCATACGTCGAGACTGCTCCTGCCGGCAGAACTGTACTGGGAGAATTACAGAAAGGTATTTCAACACAGCCATATCATAAACGCCATGAAAAATTCTCTTATTATTACGGCAGGGACGGTGTTTGTCGTAGTGGTAACAGGCTGTCTGGCGGCCTATCCCATGGCCCGGAATAGGAACCGTCTCAGTAAGGCGGTGAAAATATTCGTGCTGGGAGTGATGATGGTACCGGGTATGTCTATGGTGGTTGGTATTTATTCAACGCTGGTTTCCATCCGGGCCGTCAACACTTATTGGGGGATTACCGCTGTCGGCGCGGCGCTGGGACTGCCGGTGGCAATTTATATGTATGCCAATTTTATTACGGCAATACCGGCGTCCCTGGATGAAGCTGCCTACATGGACGGGGCCGGAAATTTGAGAACCTTTTTTTCGGTTATTCTGCCGCAGCTTAAGCCGGTCACGGCCTCGGTGGTACTGATGCAGGCGATTACGAGCTGGAACGAGTACGGGTATTCTCTCTATATTTTGCAGAAAAAGGAAATGTACAATGTGACGCTGACGGTAAAGCAGTTTTTCGGGGAACAGATGACAGATTTAAACGGCGCTGCCGCCTGCGCGGTGGTGGCGATTGTACCGGTGATCATCATTTATCTGTTTCTGCAAAAATATTTCGTACAGGGCGCAATGGACAGCGCGGTGAAGGGTTGACAAAAAATATTACTTAGGGAAAGGTTGGATATACAATGAAGAAGATTGCTTTTATAGGCGCCGGCAGTGTGGTCTTTACCAGAAGTCTGGTTCGTGACCTGATGACGTTTCCCGCGTTTCAGGATGCGGAGATTGCGCTGATGGATATTGATGATGAGAAACTGATGTATGCCACAAAATCAGTGGAGAAGATCATTGCTTCCGGGAAATACCCGGCCCGGGTCATTTCCACAAAAAGCAGGATAGAAGCGCTGGAGGGGGCTGATGGTGTTGTGAGCGCCATCAATGTAGGGGACATCCATGTGTGGGCCAATGATGTGACGATTCCTAAAAAGTATGGTGTGGATATCAATGTGGGTGATACCAGGGGGCCGGCGGGAATCTTCCGGGCGCTGCGGACGGCGCCGGTTATGTTGGATATCTGCAGGGACATTGAATCATATTGCCCGGATGCGGTATTTTTAAATTATACAAATCCGATGGCGATGCTTTGCCGGGTGATGCAGAGCGAGACAAAGGTTAACGTGACGGGGTTGTGCCACAGTGTACAGGGGACAGCCGAGATGCTTGCAAAATGGATCGGAGCGGATATGGAGGATATCACCTATCTGTGTGCGGGGATCAATCATCAGGCGTTCTATCTGGATTACAGATGGAAGGGGGAAGACGCCTACCCGCTGATAAGGCAGGCGGTAGAGGAGCACTATCAGGACGAGATTGTGCGCAACGAGATATTCCGTCATCTGGGGTATTACGTCACGGAGTCAAGCGGACATGCTTCCGAGTATGTGGCATGGTTCAGAAAAAGGCCGGATCTGATTGAAAAATATTGCACACATGGGTTAAACTGGAATCCGGGTCATTACTTCATGGTAAAGACAGAATACGAGAAAAGGGAAAACACATGGCGTCAGGAGTTTTTGGATTGGGCGGATGACGCGGTGAACCTGAAACGGGGAAACGAGTATGCCGCATATATTTTTAACGCCATGTTCGGCGATGGCACCCTGTATAAATTTAACGGGAATGTAAGAAACTTTGGATTGATTGACAATCTGCCAAAAGGGTGCTGCGTGGAAGTGCCGGTATTGGCATCCAAAGGAGGGCTGGAACCGATCCATGTAGGGGAACTGCCTGCGCAGTTAGCGCTTCTGAACAATATCAGTGCAAGGATAGAGGAGCTGGCAGTGGAGGGAATCATTACCGGGGACCCGCAGAAGATCTATCAGGCATGTTATTTCGACCCGCTGACGTCGGCCGTTTTGAGTCTGGCGGAGATTAAGACCATGGTGCGTGAGATGTTTGAGGCGAATCAGGCATTTTTACCACAGTTTAAACATTTTCAGTAAAATAGAAGGGCTGCGCGCGAAGAGACAAAGATCTTTTGCGTGCCAGCCCTGTGAAAGGTATCAAATGAAAAAGCATTCGCTAAAGAATTCCTTGTATAGAGTGTTTGCGGGATCTGTATTTATGCCGTTTATTGTAATCAGCCTGATCCTGCTGTTTTTCTTTAACTACCAGATTTTGGACGGCTATAAGACCAGTAACAGGATCACACTGCAGATCATTGTAAACCATCTGCACAGCTCTCTTAAAAATTCAGAACGGTTCTTTTTGCAGTACGTGTTTGATGATAATATTTCCCGCTTTTATCAGTATGTAAATTATAATGAGATAGATGCCTCCGAGGAAAACCTGTATCAATATATCCGCTGTGCCTCCGGGTACAGAAGCTCTTTGAACAATTATCTGACGACGGCGGACGATGCGCAGAGGGGAATGGGATTTCTGCCGATCCATGCGAATCGGAACAATCTTTTCTATCTGCGCAAATATGGAGGTTTTGTGATAAGGCATCAGAATACAGCGGAGCGGATGACTCCTTTATATGACTGTCTGGAGGAGCTTTCCTCCGGGCAGGTGATGTTTTTTCCGGGCAGTATTATGTCGGGGAGCGAAGAGTATACGGAGGAAGAAGAGGTTTTCACCATACTGTGCCCGGTGAACCATTTAGAGAAGGCGTCCAGACAGGGATATGTTTTTCAGGAATTAAAAAAGACGGTTTTTTCAGACCTGGTTAAGGAGATTACATTGCCGGAGGGCGCGGGACTGACGATCTATTTTCCAGACGGGACGCCGGCTTATGCGACGGACGAACTTTTTGTCGGAAAAACTGATTTTGCGGCAGGCACGGGAGAGACCATGGGAAAGAGGGTCCGCATAGGTGGGAAAACCTATTATTTGTATTGCATGGAGGAGGAGCGTTATGGTTTCGCCATACACTATTTGCTGCCTCAGAGCGCGATATTGAAGGAGGCAAACAGGACGTCTCTGGTCATTTTATCGTTTTGGTTTCTGGCTATGGTGGCAGCCTTTTTTATTTTTATGAATCTGAGCCGACGGATCTCTGTCTCAACAGGGGCAATCATGACTTATATACGGAAATACCGACTTGCGGATAAGAATAACGGACAGATGCCGCCGATGCAGATTGAGGAATTTGCGGATATCTCTCTGGCGCTCAGGGAGATGACAGAGAGAATTACCGATCTGGTACAGCATGAATATATATGGAAGATGAATCAGCAGATGGCGGAATATAAGGCAATGCAGGCGGAGATCAACCCGCATTTTTTTCATAATGTAATGAATTCCCTGCAGGCTCTTAACAGAATGGAGGACAGGAAGAATCTTGAGAAGGGGATTGTAAATCTTTCACGGATGTTTCGGTATACATGTGAATCCGGGTATGAGTCGAACATTCTGAAAGAGTGCCGCTTTATTGAAAGCTATCTGATTTTGGAGAAGATCCGTTTTGAGGAGAGACTTCACTATGAGATTCATGTGGACAAGAGGCTGGAGGAGTTTATGATTCCAAAGCTTTTGCTGCAGCCGCTGGTTGAAAATGCCATGCAGCATGGCATGCCGCCTGACGGAAGCCGGATGCGCATTGTACTGCGTGTAGAGGAAATCCGAAGCGGAAACTGCGGATCGTTTGCATGGATTATGATAGCGAACGACGGAATACCCTATGAGGAGAAGGCGGTTTGCGACGGGGGGAGAGTCGGGATTGTCAATGTAAGGGAACGGCTGTTTATCACATATCCCGACTCCTTTTTCTGGTATGACAGGAAGGGGGAATACCAGACGGTATGTAATCTGCTGATTGCAGTAGAAAACAGGGAGGAAGATGGAGGAGGGGCATAAAATGAGAATCTTGATTACGGATGATGAGAGACTGGTCAGGGTGAATCTGCTTTCCATGATCGAGGAGCTTTATCCGGGGGAACACCGCATCTTTCAGGCAGCGGACGGGGCGGAAATGGTGCGGATGGTAGGAGAAGCATTTTATGATATGGTCTTTTTGGACATCAATATGCCGAAGCTGAACGGGCTGGATGCGCTTGACACATGCCGGAAGCTGTCGCCCGGAACCTGCTGGTGCATTTTGACGGGCTATGCGGAATTTGAATATGCCAAGAGATCTATATTGCTCGGCGCGGCGGGATATCTGCTAAAGCCTTTGGATATGGAAGAACTGAAACGCCTGATGGATGAGGTTATCAGGGAGAAAGAAGCGGGAAGAAGGGAAAGAAGCCAGCTTTTTGAAAACAGAGTGAGCCGTGCCATTTCCCTTGCGGACAGTGTGGGTGTAGTGAACCAGATGCAGCCGGAGAGAAAAGACGCTGTGTACAGCATTTATCTGTTTTTTCTGGATACAGAGAGACCGGAGAGCCGACGGGAACTGTACGCAGGTCTGTACGACGACCTTTTGGAATATCTGGAAAAAAATATAGATGCGCAGGATAAGTACGCCCTGTTTTTCCTTCAGACAAGTGAACTTTGCCTGCTGATTGAAGGGAGGCAGTACACAAGACTGCAGTCTTATCTGAAACTGCACTGGAAGGCGGACAATGTACGCGCAAGGATTGTCGCAATCTGGTCAACTGCTGCTGATTTTGCGGAGCTCTATGTAGATAAGCAGATTATGCTGGCGATGTCAAGTGTGCGGATATTGGAGGAAAACGGGAAAGTCATATCCCTGCAGGAGCTGAAAGAGCGGAAAGATTTATTGAAAAGACAATATTTATGCGAAAAGATAGAGATGCTGACGGCAGCATATATGACAGAAAATTATGTGCTGGCAAATGAACTTCTGCACGAAATGGAACAGGACGACAGTTTGAAAACCAGTTTTGCCAATATTGACCGTCCGCCGCTTATGGATTATTTGTCCCTGTGCTGGAATGATGGCTGCGGAGAGGGCGACTTTTTGGAGCTGACGCGCCGGTTCCAGGATGCGGTTTGGAAGAGGCTGAGCGGGGAAAACGGAAAAAGGTATGATGTCATAGCGCAGATCAAAGAGTACGTGTCGGCAAACTATATGAACGATGTGACGATAGCGGAAATCGGCAGCCGGTTTGCTATCAGCCCTTCCTATATCAGTCGGATATTTCGGGAAAAGACAGGCCAGAAGTATATCGACTTTGTGACGGAGGTCCGCATGAAGAAGGCTATGGAGTTTCTGCAAAAAGAGCCGTCCGTGTCGGTAAAGGAAGTAGCTGCGAGGGTCGGCTATGTCAGCGAGAAGCATTTTTCCAAGACTTTTAAGCGCTACTATGACAGGCTTCCTTCCCAGATCAATAACTAAAAGTATAAAAATATCATAAAAACAGGGACAGCAGTTCTTATTAGGTGTATAATACCTTTGTTTGGAAAATCGGAAGCTTTACGAGAGGAACCTCTTCGTTTAATAACAGTAGAAAGGAATTGAAACATGAATATTACCTACAATGAAAAAAATAGAATCTTTAAATTGGACACGCCCCACACAAGTTACTGTATTGGTGTGGTAGATGAGGAGAACTTCCTTGGGCATGTGTATTATGGCAGAAGTCTCGGATCGGACGATCTTGCGTATCTGATGCGCACGGGGGAACCGCCTTTTCAGCCTTCTGAGAATAACAGGGAGAGAACCGCTTTTCTTGACACGTTCCCCATGGAATATACGGGACACAATCTGGGCGATTACAGGGAGGGAACGCTCTCGGTACGCACATTGTCGGGACACACGGGAGTTTCGCTTTCCTATGTATCGCATTGTATATACGACGGGAAGAAAGCGCTGGAAGGTCTTCCGGCGACTTTTGGAAAAAAGGACGAGTGTAAGACGCTGGAGATTACATGTGAAGACCCTGTATTGAAGCTGCAGGTAATTTTATCCTACAGCATTTTTGCGGACACAGACGCGATTGCAAGAAGTGTGAAAATTATAAATAATAGCGGCGAGGCGGTTTATCTGACGAAAGTATTATCCGCCTGTATTGATATGGACAATGACAACTACGAGATGATTACTCTGCACGGTTCCTGGGCCAGGGAGCGGGCGATCCAGACATATCCGATCAGGAAAGGCAAGCAGAGTGTAGGCTCGGTGCGCGGTGAGTCCAGCCATCAGGAGCATCCTTTTATGGCGTGGAAGAGTCCCGCGGCGACGGAGGAGACGGGTGACGTTTACGCCATGAACTTTGTCTATTCCGGCAACTTTATCGCGCAGATCGAGGAGAGCCAGTTTGGCAGTATCCGCGCCATGATGGGCATTCACCCGGAAGATTTCTGCTGGAAACTGGAACCGGGCGAGAGCTTCCAAGCGCCGGAGGTGATCTGCATGTATTCGGCGGACGGTCTGGGGTGCATGACAAGAAACTTTCACGATCTATACCGGGGCCACTTGATCCGGGGCATTTATAAAGATAAAAAGAGACCGATCCTGATCAACAACTGGGAAGCAACCTACTTTGACTTTGATACGGATAAACTTCTGGATATCGCCAGACAGGCTTCCGCGCTCGGCATAGAGATGCTGGTGATGGATGACGGCTGGTTCGGGAAAAGAGACGACGATAATGCCGGTCTTGGCGACTGGTTTGTGAATGAGACCAAGCTTAGGGGCGGGCTGAAATTCCTGGTAGACGAGGTCAATAAGCTCGGAATGAAGTTCGGTATCTGGGTGGAGCCGGAGATGATTTCCCCTGATTCTGACCTGTATAGAGAGCATCCCGACTGGGCGATCCAGATTCCCGGCAGAGTGGGGAGCCTTTGCAGGAACCAGTATGTGCTTGACTTGACCCGCAGGGAAGTGAGAGACTGTATTTATGACAGGATAGCGGCAGTGCTCCGAAGCGCCAATATCGAGTATGTAAAGTGGGATATGAACAGGCAGCTTTCTGATTATGGCAGCTTTGGCCTTCCGGCGGACAGGCAGGGGGAGCTGGTACACAGGCAGGTGCTTGCCCTGTACGAGATGCAGGAAAGGCTGATTACAGATTTCCCGAATATTCTTTTGGAGAACTGTTCCGGCGGTGGTGCGAGGTTTGATCCGGGTATGCTTTATTACAGCCCCCAGATCTGGTGTTCCGACGATGCGGATGCGATTGAGCGGCTGTCGATTCAGGCGGGAACGGCGCTCGTTTATCCGCTGTCCACCATGGGTGCGCATGTGTCCGACTGCCCGAACCACACGGTTGGCAGGACGACGCCTTTTGAGACGAGGGGCTATGTGGCGCTGGCGGGCACCTTTGGTTATGAGCTGGACGTAACGAAGATTCCTGAGGCGGACCGCAACATGATTCCGGATCAGGTGGCGATGTACCATAAATATAATGATCTGGTGCGGCAAGGCGATTATTACCGCATCGCGCGTTATGCGGACAATCATTTCTACGACTGTTACGCGGTGGTAGCGAAAGATAAGGGCGAGGCGCTCGTCACCTATGTGCAGGTGCTGAACCGGCCTAATGTCCACAGCAGAAGAATCTGCATTCCGGGGCTCGACCCGGAGAAAACTTATGTGATCGGGAACGCGGCGGACTGGCCGGAGATTGGGCAGACCGAGTACAGGGGCGATACACTGCACTATGCGGGGATCAACGTGCCGCCGATCAGTGGGGATTTCAAGGCGCGGCTTATACATCTGAAGGAAAAATAAATAGTAAGACTGCGTGAATATCATAATCAACGCAGACGCGCTTGCGCGACATAAATACACAAAGAAATGGGGAATGGGATATGATCGTACAAAAATACAAGGACATGCTGCAGGGAAAATCTGTGATCCGGCAGCTCTCGGAGTTTGCGACGGCGAGGGGGCAGAAGATCGGGTATGAGAATGTGTTTGATTTCAGTCTCGGGAACCCTTCGGTGCCGGTTCCGCAGGAATTTACCGACGTGATGATAAAGATGCTGCAGGAGAGAGATCCTATGGAGCTGCACGGCTACAGCCAGAGCCTGGGTATTCCGTCTGTCAGGGATAAGGTGGCGGCTTCCCTCAACAAAAGATTTGGGATGAATTATACGGGGAACCACATTTTTATGACCACCGGCGCGGCGGGCGCGATTGCCCATGCGGTGCGGTGTGTGGCGCAGCCGGGCGATGAAGTGCTCACCTTTGCGCCCTATTTTCCGGAGTATGCGCCTTATATCAATCTGACAGGGGCAGTGCTCAAGGTGGTGCCCGCGGATACCGAAAATTTCCAGATTAACTTCGAGGCGTTTGAGGAAATGCTGACGGAAAAGGTGGCGGCGGTTTTGATTAACACACCGAACAATCCTTCGGGAACCGTCTATTCCAGTTCGACGCTTGCAAAGCTGGCGGGAATGATGGAGGAGAAGCAGAGACAGTACGGGCACGATATTTTCCTGATCTCCGACGAGCCTTACCGGGAGATTGTGTTTGAGGGCGTCGATGCGCCTTATCCTTCCACGTTTTATGACAATTCGCTTTCCTGCTATTCCTTTTCCAAATCCCTTTCCCTGCCGGGAGAGCGGATCGGATATGTGGCGGTGAACCCGAAGTGCACAGATGCAGAATTAATCAGCGTGATGTGCAGCCAGATTTCCAGGGGAACCGGGCACAACTGCCCGCCGTCCATCATACAGCTTGCGGTGGCCGAGGTGCTGGACCTGACATCGGACCTCTCGGTCTATGAGAAGAATATGAACATATTATATAAGGAACTGACGGACTTGGGCTTTGAGTGTGTGCGCCCGGGCGGCACCTTTTATATGTTTCCGAAATCCCCGGAACAGGATGCGGTGGCATTTTCCGAGAAGGCAAAGGAGTACGACCTGATTCTCGTGCCGAGCGACAGCTTCGGGGTGAAGGGATATTTTCGGATCGCTTATTGTATTGACACGGAGAAAGTGGAGCGGTCTCTGGAGGCATTCAGGAAGTTTGTGAAGGAAAATTATTAAGTTCCGGGAAGAGAGGAAAATTTATTATGATGTATCAGGCAGGACTGGTTCTGGAAGGCGGCGGCATGAAGGGAATTTATACCGCCGGCGTACTTGATTTCTTTATGGATAAAGAGATTTCGTTTTCCGACTGTTATGGGGTGTCGGCGGGGGCATGCCATCTGTGCAATTATATGTCGGGACAAAGGGGACGGTCCTACCGTATCAGCGTGAATTATCTGGATATGAAACAGTATTGCGGAAAGTGGAGCCTTTTTACAACTGGCGATCTTTTCGGCGTGGATATGAATTATACCCTGATTCCCAATTATCTGGATCCCTATGACTATGACGCTGCTGCGGCCTTTGAGGGCAGGGCGTTTGCAGTGGCGACAGATATTGTGACAGGAAAGCCTGCCTACCTTCCGCTTAAGGACCTGCGGGAAGATCTAATAGCGGTGAGGGCGTCCAGTTCACTTCCGCTGGTTTCGCGGAATGTGAAGATAGGCGACAGGTATTATCTGGACGGCGGTATCAGCGATTCGATTCCGATCCGGAAATCCATAGAGGACGGCAACAGTAAAAATGTTGTGATTATGACAAAGGAAGAGGGATTTGTCAGGCAGCCTGCCGGGGCGGAACTTGCGCTGGTGAGAGCCCGGTATCTATGCTACCCGAAAGTATATGAACTGATGCGCGAGAGGCATCTTTCCTATAACACTACCGTACAATATATTGAGGAAAAGAGACGGAAGGGTGAGCTTTTTGTGATCCGCCCGAAACAGAAAAGTGAAGTCGGCAGGATCGAGAAGGATAAGGAAAAGATGAAAGCGCTCTACGAGGAAGGTTACCGCGATGCGCAGGAATGCTACTTGGAACTTTTGGAATATTTGGGCTAGGCATGAGCAGTGCGCAGACATAAGATAAGAAAATGACTGCTTGCAGTCAATTTTATTAGATTATGGATGCATAGGGCGAAGCCCGCGAGCGAGGAAATCCGAAGGATTTTTGAGCTTGGCACTGCGGATAGAAAGAGAGGGACATATGGATATCATAGAAATTTTAAAGGCGGTGCTTTTCGGTATCGTGGAGGGCATCACGGAATGGCTCCCCATCAGCAGCACCGGGCACATGATTCTTTTAAATGAGTTCGTGACACTGAACGTGAGTGAAGACTTCTGGGAGATGTTTCTGGTGGTGATTCAGCTCGGGGCGATTCTGGCGGTGGTGCTTCTTTTCTGGAATAAGATATTTCCCTTCCGCTTTAAAGAAAGGCCGGTGGTACAGAAGGATATTTTCGTCCTCTGGTTTAAAATTCTTGTCGCCTGTGTCCCGGCGGCAATCGTGGGACTTGCCTTTGACGATGTGCTGGACGCGCTCTTCTACAACCCGTGGTGCGTGGCCATTGCGCTGATTGTGTTCGGCATTGCCTTTATACTCATTGAAAACAGAAATAAGAAAATGACGCCGAAGATTACAAAACTGAATGATATCACTTACCGTACAGCGCTGATGATAGGTATTTTTCAGCTTCTGGCGGCGGTGTTTCCGGGGACGTCCCGCTCCGGGGCAACCATTGTCGGTGCGCTTTTGATCGGTGTGTCGAGAACTGTGGCGGCGGAGTTTACTTTCTTTCTGGCGATTCCCGTTATGCTGGGGGCAAGCCTGCTAAAACTTTTGAAGTTTGGTTTTTCTTTTACAGGGGAGGAACTTGCCATTCTGGCGGTCGGAATGATAGTGGCCTTTGCAGTGTCCGTAGCGGTGATCCGCTTCCTGATGGGCTATATCAAAAAGCATGATTTTAAAGTTTTTGGCTGGTACAGAATTGTGCTCGGCGCGGCGGTGCTTTTGTATTTTACGCTGGCGTAAGGCAGTAAAAAGGGGCGGTTTTGGGGAGTTTTTATGTCAATTCGTATAAGATATTATAATAAAAATTAACTATTTGTTACAGATTGTTGGTTGACAGCCCCGTTTTATTGAGATAAGATACAACTATCGGGGTCATGTAGCAGATTTAGTGGGGATGCATGGCGTTTCAGCAAACATAACGTATTTATGAAAAAGTAGTTTTAGTGAAAGTGGGGAAGGAGATTACTCATGGCAGAAAGTAAGAAGCCGGTTGCAAAACCGGAAGCTAGCAAAGCGGCAGATACAAAGACAACTACGGCGACGGCATCAGTGACAGCACCTGCAGCGGAAAAAGAGCCTGTGGCAGAAAAGGCTAAGGCAGAAGCAAAAGAGACGGAGGCGAAAAAGCCCGCGGCAAAGAAACCGGGCAGGAAACCCGCGGCGAAGAAACCGGGCAGGAAGCCCGCAGCAGCGAAGAAGGAGACAGCGGCGAAGACTACTACGACGAGAAAGTCTGCAGTGAAGGAGACCGTGCATGTACAGTTCTCCGGCAAGACTTACACGACAGAGGACCTTGTGAAGATTGCCAAGGACGTGTGGAAGTATGACCTGAAAAAGAAGGTTGGTGATTTCAAGGCTGTAGAGCTTTATGTGAAGCCTGAGGAGAGCGTAGTGTACTACGTAATCAACGGCGAGGAGAGAGGCCAGTTCAATATCTAATCATATCAGATAAAAAGAATGCAGGCGGTCAGTTTAGGGTATGCTAAACTGACCGCTCTTTTGTATACACACTTTCAATTTCATACTTTTTTTATAAATATTTTCCATTCAGATGTTGACAAGGGAAAAAAGAAGTGATACCTTACTACCAGAAGGTGTTAGCACTCTAATAAGTCGAGTGCTAACAATCTGGTAATAACTGTGAAGGTACAGAACAGTTACAGAGGGAAATGGTATGCAGCTGGACGAAAGAAAATATATCATATTGCAAGCCATCATCCGAAACTACCTGGAGACGGGGGAGCCGGTGGGCAGCCGCACGATCTCCAAATACACTGATTTGAATTTAAGCTCCGCCACGATCCGAAATGAAATGGCGGACTTGGAGGAACTGGGCTACATCATACAGCCCCACACTTCCGCAGGCAGGATTCCCTCCGACAAAGGCTACCGCCTCTATGTGGACCAGATGATGGAGGAGAAGGAGCGGGAAGTTGAGGAGATGAAGGAGATGCTTCTGGAGAAGGAAGATAAGATGGATCACCTTCTCAAGCAGGCTGCCAGAGTGCTCGCCAACAATACCGAGTATGCGGCGATGATCTCCGCGCCCCAGTACCACCGCAATAAGCTGAAATTTATCCAGCTTTCCCGGGTGGATGCAAGGCAGATCCTGGCGGTGATCGTGGTGGAGGGAAATGTGATTAAGAACTCCATGCTGACGGTTCCAGATGAACTGAGCGACGAGACGCTTTTGAAATTAAACATTCTCCTGAACACCCACTTAAATGGTCTTTCACTGGAGGAGATCAATCTTGGCATGATCGCCGCAATGAAACAGCAGGCGGGCATCCACAGCGAAATAGTGGCGAATGTCATAGACGCGGTGGCGGAAGCGATCAAGGCGGACGAGGACCTGGAGATTTATACAAGCGGCACGAAAAACTTTTTCAAGTACCCGGAGCTTGCGGATCACGAGAGGGCCAGTGAACTGATTACGACCTTTGAGGAAAAACAGCTTTTGAGCGAGCTGGTGCAGGATAATCTTTCGGGTGAAAATAACACAGGCATACAGGTTTACATCGGCGATGAGACGCCGGTTGCCGGCATGAAGGACTGCAGCATCGTGACGGCCACTTACGAACTGGATGAAGGTATGAAGGGAACCATCGGAATCATAGGCCCGAAGAGAATGGATTACGAGAAAGTTGTGAGCAATCTCAGGCTGTTAAAGCATCAGCTGGATGATTTATATAAGAAGTGAAGACGGATAACAGAATTGATCCACATAGCCGACATAGCCAAAAAAGAAAGGGATGAGTACAATGGCAGCAGAGGAAAAGGATAAGCGGGAAAAAGAGATGGAAGAACAGGATATGGCGCCGCAGGAAGCAGGGGCGGAGACGCCGCAGGAAGAAGCGGCCGGAGAGCCTTCTGCAGGGGAAGAGGAAAAAGAGGCTAAGAGCGATAAGAAAGAGAAGAAGAAAAAGGACAAAAAGCAGGATGCCCTGAAGGAGAAAGTGGAAGAGCTTGAGGACAGGGTAAAACGGCAGATGGCGGAGTTTGACAATTTCCGTAAGCGCACCGAGAAAGAAAAAACGGCGATGTTTGAGACGGGCGCAAAGAGCGTGATCGAAAAGATTCTGCCGGTGGTGGATAACTTTGAGAGAGGACTCGCCAGCGTACCCGAAGAAGAGAAGGACGGCGCAATCGCGCAGGGTATGCAGATGATTTATAAACAGCTTATGACAGAGCTGGAAAATCTGGATGTGAAACCGATTCCGGCGGTTGGGGAGGAATTTAACCCCGAGTTCCACAATGCGGTGATGCAGACGGAGAGCGAGGAGTTTGAGTCCGGCACGGTCGCGCAGGAGCTGCAGAAGGGATATACTTACAGGGACAGCGTGGTCAGACACAGTATGGTAGCAGTCGTACAATAACAATGTGAGAAAATAATTGTAATCATGAAATGGAAGCGTGCAACGCTTCAGAAAGGGAGTAAACATTATGAGTAAAATTATCGGCATCGACTTAGGAACTACAAACAGCTGCGTGGCAGTTATGGAGGGCGGTAAGCCCACTGTCATCGCAAACACGGAAGGCGCGAGAACCACACCGTCCGTTGTGGCTTTCACGAAGAACGGAGAGAGGCTTGTGGGTGAGCCCGCAAAGCGTCAGGCAGTTACCAATGCGGACAATACCATCGCTTCCATCAAGAGAGATATGGGTACGGACAAAGGCCGTACTATTGCGGACAAAAAGTATTCCCCGCAGCAGATCTCTGCTATGATTCTGCAGAAGCTGAAAGCGGATGCGGAGAATTACCTCGGCGAAAAGGTGACGGAGGCTGTCATCACCGTTCCCGCGTACTTTAACGATTCCCAGAGACAGGCAACCAAGGATGCGGGCAAGATCGCGGGCCTGGATGTTAAGCGTATCATCAACGAGCCTACGGCGGCAGCCCTGGCTTATGGCCTTGACAATGAAAAAGAACAGAAGATCATGGTATACGACCTGGGCGGCGGTACCTTTGATGTGTCCATCATCGAGATCGGCGACGGTGTAATCGAAGTGCTTGCCACGAACGGCGACACCCATCTTGGCGGCGATGATTTTGACCAGAAGATTATCGACTGGATGCTTGCTGAGTTTAAAGCGCAGGAAGGCGTAGATCTGTCAAACGACAAGATGGCGCTCCAGAGATTGAAAGAGGCGGCCGAGAAGGCGAAGAAGGAGCTTTCTTCCGCGACGACAACAAACATCAACCTTCCCTTTATCACGGCGACGGCGGAAGGTCCCAAGCATTTTGACATGAACCTGACAAGGGCGAAATTTGACGAACTGACGAGCGATCTCGTAGAGCGCACCGCAATTCCGGTACAGAACGCGATGAAAGATGCGGGTCTGACCAATGCGGATATCGGTCAGGTGCTTCTGGTGGGCGGTTCTACCCGTGTGCCTGCTGTACAGGAGAAAGTAAAACAGCTCACAGGCAAGGAGCCGAGTAAATCCCTGAATCCTGACGAGTGTGTGGCTTTGGGCGCTTCTGTCCAGGGCGGTAAGCTTGCGGGCGACGCAGGCGCGGGTGAAATCCTCCTTCTGGATGTGACGCCGCTTTCACTTTCCATTGAAACGGCGGGAGGTATCGCTACCAGACTGATTGAGAGAAATACGACCATTCCCACCAAGCACAGTCAGGTATTCTCCACCTACTCGGACAACCAGACCGCGGTGGACATCAATGTGCTGCAGGGTGAGAGACAGTTCGCGAAAGATAACAAGTCCCTCGGCCAGTTCCGTCTGGACGGTATTCCGCCGGCAATGCGCGGCGTACCGCAGATCGAGGTGACATTCGACATTGACGCTAACGGCATTGTAAATGTGTCCGCAAAGGATCTGGGTACGGGCAAGGAGCAGCATATCACTATAACCGCAGGCTCCAACATGTCGGACGACGAGATCGAGAAGGCAGTAAAAGAAGCGGCAGAGTTTGAGGCGCAGGATAAGAAGCGCAAAGAGGCGGTTGATACGAGAAACGAAGCAGATTCCTTCGTATTCCAGACAGAGAAAGCATTAAACGAAGTAGGTGACAAGATCGACGCTTCCGAGAAGGCAGGCGTGGAGGCTGACCTGCAGGCTGTGAAGGATATTCTTGAGAAGACCAAGGATCAGGAGCTTACAGACAGCCAGCTTGACGAGCTCAAGGCGGCAAAGGAGAAGCTGACGAACTCCGCACAGTCCCTGTTTACCAAGATGTACGAGAACATGCAGCAGGCGCAGGGCGGCCCCGACATGAGCAATATGGGCGGTGCGCAGGAAGCGGCGCCTCAGGATAACGGCGGTGCGGACGACGTAGTTGACGGCGACTATAGAGAGGTTTAACCAGCTCAGCGAAGCATAGGGAAGGAATAAGTCATGGCAGAACAAAAACGGGATTATTATGAGGTGCTCGGCGTAGGGAAAAGCGCTGACGACGCCGCCATAAAAAAAGCATACAGAGTTCTGGCTAAGAAATATCACCCCGACATGAATCCCGGGGATGCGGAGGCGGAGAAAAAGTTTAAGGAAGCTTCGGAGGCATATGCCGTTTTGAGCGATCCCGAGAAGCGGAGACAGTATGACCAGTATGGTCATGCTGCCTTCGACGGTGCGGGCGGCGCAGGCGGTTTCGGCGGCTTCGATTTCAACAGCGCAGATTTCGGCGATATCTTCGGCGATATTTTTGGGGACCTTTTCGGCAGCGGCAGACGCGGCGGCGGCAGGGGAAACGGGCCTATGAAGGGTGCGAACATCAGGACGAGTGTTCGGATTAGCTTCGAGGAGGCTGTCTTCGGCGTTGAGAAAGAGATCGAGCTGACGCTCAAGGACGAGTGTACTTCCTGTCACGGCACGGGCGCGAAGCCCGGAACCAGTCCCGAGACTTGCAGCAAGTGTGGCGGTAAGGGACAGGTGGTATTTACCTCGCAGTCTTTCTTTGGCACGGTGCGCAATGTACAGACTTGCCCCGACTGTCACGGTACGGGCAAGGTGATTAAGGATAAATGTCCCGACTGCCGTGGAACGGGTTATATTGCCAATAAAAAGAAGATACAGGTTTCCATCCCCGCGGGTATCGACAATGGGCAGTGCGTCCGCATACGAGA